>Ga0307405_10001175_pt1 | contig 10786 bp, 13 predicted proteins | sample 322Cmetagenome_2_FD_203311 | JGI IMG/M metagenome (GOLD analysis project Ga0307405, IMG submission 203311) | Maize rhizosphere microbial communities from greenhouse at UC Davis, California, United States - 322HYB-C-1 | ecosystem: Host-associated > Plants > Roots > Rhizosphere > Soil | place... | reverse complement strand
AAGTTCAAGATCTTAGAGCGCGAGATTGAGGTGGCTCCGGGGCGAGTCGTAACTTGGGAGGTGCTAGATAAGGGCGGCGATAGCGTCGCTATGGTGGCTGTGGACGGAATCGGTGATGTCTACTTGGTGGAAGAATACTTCGGTGCCACTAACGAGCGAAGCCTCTGCCTACCAAAAGGGAAGGTTGATCCGGGCGAAACCCCGGAAGTAGCAGCCATTCGGGAACTCCGAGAGGAGATTGGGTACTCGGGTAACGCTCAGCTACTGTCAAAGATGAGCGTCAGCCCGGGATACCTAACGCAGTACACGACGATCTTTCTTGTTACGGGCCTCCGTGAGGACGCAATCGTTGGGGACGAAGTACAGCACCTCCAGACGGCCAAGATGCCCCTAGACACCGCGGTGGACCGGTGTCTTCGAGGCGAGATATCTGAGGCGCGCACCGTGGCCGGACTCCTGTTGGCGGCGGCACACTTGCGGACGAGTATTTCATCCGTGTAGCCGGATTGGCGGATAGCGCTAATGCCTCAGCAACTGGCATGTTGGGTCGGACCGTGAAGTTTCTCGTCGCCTCCGATAAGTTTCGAGGGTCGTTGTGTGCGCTATGTGCGTCCGAGGCCGTGCGGCGCGGCCTTATGTCAGCGGGGCGGTCCGCGACAGCGATCCCGCTATGCGACGGAGGCGAAGGAACCGTGGCTAACGTTGCGCGATCGACTGGCGGATCAATGGTCGAATGGGACCTGCCCGATGCGTGGGGCCGACCGACTCGAGCGCGGGGCGTGAGACTATCGGATCATGCAGTGCTTGTCGAGGCCGCCGACGTCCTGGGCATTCACAAGGCCCCGCCAGGTAGCAGTCCGATGACAGCCTCATCTGCTGCGCTTGGAGCTCTCGTGCGGGCCGCCGAGCGCTACTCGCACGGCTCGGTGGTGCTCGCAGTGGGCGGCACCGCCACCGTCGATGGCGGTTCTGGGCTACTTGAATCGTTAGGTTGGCGGTTGGACTGCGACCTTCTCGTGGCTGCAGATGTGGCGATTCCGTATGAGGAAGCGCCGCGCCGGTTCGCCATACAAAAGGGTGCTCGTCCTTCGGACGTTCCCGTCCTCGAGCAGCGTCTCATACATACGAGGAACGAGATCTGCAACAGGTTGGGCATGGATCCGCGGGTGGTGCCGCACGCCGGCGCCGGCGGGGGTGTTGCGGGTGCCCTGGGCAGCCTGGGTGCCAAGGTGAAGAGCGGCTTTGAAGTATTCTCGGGCCTGGTTCACCTGCAGGAGAGGATATCTGCCGCGCAAGCGATCGTTACGGGTGAAGGTAGGCTGGACTACGGAACGCTGTTGGGCAAAGGACCGGGACAAATCGCCAAGCTAGCCCAAGCCGCTGGTATCCCCGTGTGGATGGTGGTGGGCAACAATTCACTTCGCGTTACGGATCTTCGATCATCACCCATGGCCGACGTACGTGTGTTGTCGCTCCGAGATCTCAAAGGCGCAGAGAATACATTCAGGGCTGCGGCACGACTTTGCGAACTTGCTGGTAGGCTGATCGGCGCTGAAACCTAGCCAGGTCAGCCTCCTTGAGCCATTCTCGCTTCCGTCCGGGAGACGGCGCTAGCTAGGCTACGCCGAGCGGCCTTGAATGCGCGATGTACGGGGCTATTAGCAGGGTGCCTTGTCAGAATCTCTTGAATTCGATCGTCGAAAGTCATCTCCTGGCCCTGCGGGCCGTGGGTCATGTCGGCCGTTATAAGGGCATCGATGAGCGCCCCACGGGGGGCGATGAACTTCTGAAGCTCATCGACGAGATCCCGCGCCTCAGCCTCGTACTTTGCACCAGAGTGATGAGCGACTAGACACACGATCCCTTCCGGCCAACCTGAGGACCGAAGATACCGTGCGCCGTCAAGCGCGTGAAACCCCGTGACCGCGAGCTCTTTCGCATATCCTATGTCGTGAAGCCAGGCCGAGGCGATCAGCGTTTCCTTGTCGCTCTCAGGCACGGCGCGGGAAAGGGGGACCGCGCCAGCGCCGACAGCCTGGACATGAAGCCAGCGGTCCCCAAGAGTTGCCAACAACTCCCGGGCAAGTGCGGCCGCAGCAGGTGCGCCAAACTCTCCCACTCGGTCATCCCTGATGTGTGTGTGCCGACAATCCCGCGATTCTAGCAGATCTGGATGACGCGGCGATCAAGGGATGCGGTTACGCGCACAGACGCCGACTTGAGGCAACCCACGCAATGTTGGCTGGGGCCTGTTTCATAAGTGGCGGGCGGTGGTGTTGGCGCAGGCCGGCGTGTCGACGATCGGAAACAGCGCCCGCGGACCCGACCGATCGGGTGCTGGCGACAAGGCCACAGCTCTCCGGCTAATCGGGCCTACCGGCGCTGGCGCGGCGTCAAGGCCTCATGGGTCCGTGTCCGGCCGTCAGGATGATGGCACCGCTGTCCTGCTGGGCCAGTGACACGGTCTTTGGGCTGGTGGGTAGCTGGGCCCCCGTTGATGGCACAAAGGGAGAGCTCGTGCTCGACTACGACGTCCAAGACCGGCAACCGGGCCGACGCCGAGCAACTAGGCGATCAGGCGCATCGGCAAGCGTCTCGGCTGGGTCCCGCAGTAGGCCGCCTCCGACCGTGGCTACGGCGAGGCCGCCGTCGACCCGAACTCGAGGACCTCGGAGTCGAAACCGTCGGCATTCACCACAAGGGCAAGGCCGGCAAGGCCCGCCGAGCCACCCGAATTCCGCGAGCTGGTCAAGTGGCGCACAGGCGCATCAGCCCCACCTCAAGCGGCGCTACGGCCGGGATCGCAGCCCTCGTCGAGGAACAAACCCGCACCGCCACCTGGTGCGGATACTGAATCATGGCCAGAACCGGGCTAAGATCGCCCACCCCGTCAACCCCATGAGACACCCACTGCCCTTTCAGCCAAGATCTCCAAGCCCCGTCGGGCGCGGACACCCACTTCTTCAAGGGCGAAGTAGATAACTGGACAATAGTGTCGAAGCACTACTACCGACCGGCCGCGCGGGTTGATATGCTATGGCCACTGCATTGGGGTGATGTCGGAATGGCGAACTGGTGGATCAGAGGTAAACAGGTCCTGGAGGATATTCGCGACTGGCACACGCGACTTGTAACACCCGGACTCGGGCCGGCCGTGGGTCTGGACTGCCTAGTCAAACAAGAGTAGGCGAATGATCCCAATGGCCGGGGCACCGCTATCAGCGAACCGGCGCCTCACGGAAGCCGCCGATATCCATTCGAGGATCCACGGCCAAAAAAAAGAGGCGGATCTTCTGCACTCCCAAGCTCGTTGGGAGCGGGCGCGAATAGACGCTCACGCGGCGGCGAATCTCATATCCACCAGCTTGGCCGCGATAACCGCAAAATACTCACGGTATCGAACTCCGGGTGACTTGGAGGGCAACGTGGAGGTCACTTCTCGACACGTACAAACAAATGATGAACCCTGGTTAGTAGCGCTCCAAGAACTGGGCGGGGCTGACTGTGGCGTCTGGTTTCCTCGGAGCGAAATGACGACACTGGCCGCTGACCTGGTGGAAATACTCGCGGATCCAACCGTTGAGAGCGCCGTGCCCGAGGTCGCTTCCGGCGCCACGAGAACCATCTATGGTATCCACCGGTTGCGCCGATCCTTTGAGCTACTTGCTAAGAATGGCCGGCTAGTTTCTGCCGCAGAGACGATTCTGGGTGAGCCTGTGTATCTGTACCAGTCCAAGCTCAACCCGAAGGATCCTGGCTCGCATGGTTGGGATTGGCATGTGGATTTTCAGCGCTGGAGCAGAGACGATGGCATGCCCGAACCAAGGGCGGTCACTTTCGCTGTCTATATTGATGATGTCACGAGTGACGCCGGTCCGCTGACGGTCCTTGGTGGGTCACATACCTACTTCGGCTCTTGGGGCTTGGCCGAAGCGAAGCCTGTTGGAGACGGTGACGGGTCGGCAGCGTGGCGTGCTGACTTCGGAGTTGACCTGAAGTACGCTCCGCCGCGGGATTTCGTGGCGAAGCTATTGAGAGAATGCCCGGAAGTGCCACTACCGGGCACGTCGGGAAGCGTGATGGCGTTTCTAGCGGCGACGGTGCACGGGTCGGCCAGCAACGGGTCGAGCAATCGGCGCGCGGTGGTCTATCTTACCTATAATGCCGAATCGAACCGACCCAGGCTGGCGGATATGAAACGGCCGCCATTCATCGTGGAACGCTAGCTTAGCCTCGGCCATTCACTAGCGCCGCTGGGTTGAGCGTGGCGTAGACGGAGAAGTGCCCTCCGACCTGCAACGATGGATCTTGTCGAGGGATCAATCGTGCACGGCGAAGGGCACTCGCAGGGTGAAGCGTACTGGCTCCCGTCCGAAGATCGTTGTCAGCGCGGATGGGCGTGGCGTGGTGGGCCACGCGGGCACGCGCCTGCTCACCGACCTGGCCGAGGCAACCGGCCTGACCGGTGCGGTGTCGGAGGCGCTGCTGCCGTTGCGGCGGCGGGCTTCTGGGCATGATCCGGGTCGGATCGCACTCGACGTCGCGGTGATGCTCGCCGATGGTGGCGAGGCGATCGCTGACCTGGCGGTGTTGCGCGGTCAGGACGAACTGTTCGGCCCGGTCGCGTCGGCGTCCACGGTGTGGCGGCTGCTCAACGCCCTCGACGAGGCGGCGCTGGCCCGGCTACGCATGGCTCGGGCAGCGGCGCGGGAGGTGGCCTGGGCGCAGGCCGCCGAGACCGGCCGTCAGGTGGCATCGTCGGTGGCCGGGCACCCGATTTCGGGGCTGGTACTGGACGTGGACGCCACGATCGTGATCTGCCATAGCGACAAGGAGCTCGCTTCCAAGACCTGGAAGCGGACCTATGGCTACCATCCGCTGCTGTGCTTCCTGGACGCCACCGGCGAAGCCCTGTCCGGGCTGCTGCGCACCGGACGGGCCGGGTCGAACACCACCGCCGACCACATCAAGGTCCTCGACCGGGCGTTGGCCCAGATCCCCGACACCCACCGCCACGGCGCCGACATCCTGATCCGATCCGACTCGGCCGGTGCCACCAAAGGGTTCCTGGCCCACATCCGCTGCCTGCGCGAGCACGGCGTGCACAGTTTCTTCTCCATCGGCGCCGCGATCACTGAAGCGATCCGGACCGCGGTCACGGCCTGCGTGGACTGGGTCGATGCGATCGAGACCGACGGCAGCCTGCGCGACGGGGCGCAGATCGCCGAGATCACCCACCTGGTCGACATGACCGGCTATCCCGACGGCACCCGCATGATCGTGCGTCGGGAACGGCCTCACCCCGGCGCGCAGCTGTCGCTGTTCGACACCATCGCCGGGCTGCGCCACCAGGTGTTCGTCACCGACACCCCACGCGGGGGCTGCTCACTGCAACTGCTGGAACTTCGTCACCGCGCTCACGCGCGGGTCGAGGACCGCATCCGCACCGGCAAGGACACCGGGTTGGGCCGATTCCCGTCCCGACTGTTCGCGATCAACCAAGCATGGCTCGAACTTGCCCTGATCGGCATCGACCTGCTCGCCTTCACCCGAACCCTGCTCCTGAACGGCGAACACGCCCTGGCCGAACCGAAGAAGCTGCGCTACCGACTGCTGCACGTCGCCGCCCGGATCGTGCACACCGCCCGACGAACTCACCTGCGCATCGCCCAACGATGGCCCTGGGGCCCGCGACCTCGCCGACGCCTTCACCCGCCTCGACGCGCTGCCCAGACCCAGTTCCTGAACCCATGCTTTCGCACCGTCTACAAAGGATATGGAGAACACCGGCTACCCGGCCGGCCCGCCACCGTGCGGACAGTCACACCTACCCCCGCACCACCCTCCCGAAGATCAGATACACCCACCGGGCGCCTTACCGAATCAGCGAGGTTAGTTGGGTACGTCGATAAAACCCAGGAGGTAGTCCGATAATAGCCTGTTCCTCATGTAGGTCGAGAGCCGCCGTCGTCCACATTGGTTTCCCGACTGGTTCTCGTACTAGTCTGGTGGCACGCCGCCGATGGCCCGGTGGATGCGGGGTGGTGTTGTTCCAGTAGATCCATTCGGCGGGGGCGAGTTTGACGTCGGCGAGGGTCCACGGGCCGCGTCGGTTGATCAGTTCGGCCTTGTACGGGCCGATGGTCGATTCCATGCGCGTTGTCCAGCGCGTTCCCGACGGTGCCGGTGGAGGCGTCGAGGCTGGCGGTGAGCAAGTATGCGGTGAACGCGAACGGCGTGTACTGGGCGGATCCCGGTCGGGGTGGTAGATCAGTCCCTTCTCGACGTTGTGACCGGCCCGGTCGCGGCGCCACATGGCCATCTGCAACGCGTCGAGGATCAGTTTGGTGCGCTTGCTGGTCGACGTGGACCAGCCGACGACGGCGGGGGAGTTCAGGTCGACCACGAACGCGGCGTACACCACCCCCAGACCAGGTGAGCACCTTTCATGCCCTTTAGGCGTCCTGGTTACCGATGGCCGACGTGTGGACGGGATGTGGACGAGATGCGTAAGCATTGGTGACGATGCCTGACCACGGATGATCATGGTTTCTGCGAAGCGATCGTCGTGGATCATGACTAGTGGCCGAGCGGAGGACATTGACCGCGCCGACGGCCCTGACCACGCCTGATCAATCCTGTCCACGGTTGAGTATCCGCAGGCAGGTAGGCTGGGCCGGTCCGCCCTCGTAGCTCAGGGGATAGAGCAACGGTTTCCTAAACCGTGTGTCGCAGGTTCGATTCCTGCCGGGGGCACCCAGAAGATCAGCCAAAACGGCCGTGACCAGGCTCTAAACATCCCCGTCGATCTGTCACCGTGTGCAGCCAAGTGCCGCCGGGAGCCCCCGTATGTCGCTAGTTCCGGGATATATCACGGGATGATCTTGGTTGGGTTGATCTTCGTCGCGACGGCGGATCATGACGTGCCTCCCAGTGATTGCTCGATCCGCGCGTTGACGGTCGCCTCCTGGCCGTCGATGCACTTCTCGTAGACCTTGAGCAGGACGTCGACCGAGTGCCCGGCCCTCTCGGCGACCTCCGGCGCCGGCACACCAGCGTTGAGCCACTGAGAGACGGCCGCATGATTCGGCGCACCACCACACTGAGTGCGGCGACCAAGAGTGAGATCGAGGAGGCGCTCTAATCGGCAGCGCTGATCTCCAGCGGCGCCGCGAGCTGCGAGACCGCCGCATGACCGATCCGGGTGCCGCCCAGGCGCACGAGGCAGCCCGCCTGGCCTACGACTTCGGCCGGGCGGTACGTGGACTGCGCGAACACCACGGCTGCAGCCAAATCCGTCTGGCACAAGCGGCGGGCATGACTCGCTCGGCCCTCGCACGGTTCGAAGCCGGCGAAACAGCGCCGGCGGCCCCGTTCCTTGCGCAACTGGTCCGCGCTCTCAGCGAGGTCGTCGACATCGAGTACGGCGGGCTGCTCGACGAGCTCCGGCACCGCCACACCGATCAAGCTTTGATAGAGAGCGCTGACTTCCAACTGAGCCTGTCGCAGATGCTGCGCGGTGAAGGTCGCATCCTGCGCCCGCGAGGAGCACAGGAGGAGTGACGGCCGCCTGGCCGTAGTACGAGCGTTATACTCTCGTCGTGGGTGACGAGTTTCGGTGGCCAGACGACGGGCCGCGACGCTTGCGGGACGGTCTAACGCCCAAGGAAGTTGTGGACGCGTTATACCTTCCTGGATCCTTGCGTCTCGACAACCGCAGGCCGGCACACAACCCGACCCTGCTATCCGTGTGCGCACCCACGGCCGATCTGAGACTGATCGTTGTCGTCTGCACCCGTACCGACCCAAGCGGACCTTGGACCATCGTCGGCGCTCGTGACGCCGGGCCCGAGGAGCGAGCGATGTGGAGGAAGCACACATCATGAGCGAGAGCAAGCGGCGGCTGGCCGACATGAGCGCCGACGAGGCGGCCGACCACATCATGAACAACGACATCAGCGACCTGCTCGACCAGGCCGAAGTCGTCCGAGAGCGCCGCCCCGCCAAGATGGTCACCGCTCTGCGGATCGACCTGGACACCCAGTCGGCGTTGGAGGCTGCCGCCGCAGCCCGAGGGATCGGCGTGACGACCCTAATGCGGCAGATCATCGAGGAATGGGTCCATGCCAACGGCGACGTCCCAGCCGACCACATCAGCGAACTCGTACGACACCTCGACGCAGCCCGCCAGGCGGCGAACTCACTCGCCAACCGCGACGCCGTGTAGTGCCACACGATGGCTCGTAGCCGCAGAGTCGTACCGAGTATCGCGATGGGGAGCGAGCGTTGACCAACCACAGTGACTGGAACGACCGCCGCGACCGGCGCATGGCCGAGCCCGGGGCTGCCGAGGCGTACGAGACGATGAGCTTGGCGGACGCGAAGGGCCTCGAGACCACGACCCACGTGCCCGACGCGATCCCGATCGCTCACGAGGCGGACCACCGCACCGACACCATCGGCACATACGACGACGGGCAGTTCTACGCAGATATCCACGGCGCCCACCGCGGCGAGCCCAGCTCGTTTCCCAAAGGTGAGACGCGCTGGTACCTCTATGTGCACACGTTCGACAGCTCGGGCAACTACAGAACGTCCGAGATCGAATTGATCAAGGTTGGCGGGTACCTGGATGAGTACCGCGACCCGGCACTGGCCAGGCTGGCGCAGCTGGTCGACGCACTGCCCGGCAGAGCCGTCGGCGACATCAGAATCAAGCCGTTCCGAACGACCTTTGACGGTGTGGTGTTCGGTCTCATCGATGAAACCGAAGAGCGCGACGGTCAGCCCTGGTTCGAGCTGTACCCGGATTGCCTCGGCTTTGCCCCGCCATGGAACGGCGACTACAGCACATAGCCATCGGCCGCGTGAGACGCCGACGACCCCCAAGATCTGGACTATTTGCGGAATGACCTTGACCAATCGGATCACCGCGAGGCGTAAAGCCGCAGGTAGACAGCCTAGAGACTGTCCTAATAGGAGCGCCTTCCTAAACCGTGTGTCGCAGGTTCGATTCCTGCCGGGGGCACCCAGGTCACTGCCTTGATCACCGATCATGACGGCCTTTTCCGGGCCGCCGTGCCTGCCGCGTGCCCGTAGGTTGCCCGCCCAGCTTGTCCAGATGCTTGGCGATCTCGGCCCCTTGGTGGCCGGCACACGGGCGTAGCGCCGCGTGGTCACGTTGTCATTCGAGTGCCCCAGCCGGCTCGCGGCGGCCAGGACGCCGTGCGAGTCCGCCACCCAACTGGCATGCGTCGCCGCTCAGATCATGCGGCGTCACGTCGCCCAGGTCGACGCTCCTTGCCGCCTTGAGGAACCGGCGCCGGAAGCTGTGATAGCTCTGCTGGCGTCCAGCAGTGTGCCGCTGCCGACCAGGGAACAGGAAGGCGTCCGGGTCGCCGGGCAGCGCCACGAGGAGCTCGCGCACCAGGTCCACCACGAACGCCGGCAGCGCCAGCTCTCGGATCTGGTGGTCCGTGGGCGTGTCGATGACTGGGCCGCCGGATACCTCGGTCACGGCCGTCTTGACCAGGACCCGACCGCCCACCACGTCGAGGTGCCGCCGACGCAGCGGCAGAGCCTCACCGACCCGCAGCCCGCCATACGCGAGCAGCAACACCAGCACCCGATCCGCCGGCTCGCACGCCCCTGCCAGCGCCTGAAACTCCGGCACGGTCAGGATCCGAGGGTCAGGATCAGGCAACGGGCGCAGGCGAACCCGGCGGCGACACGGGGAGACGTGAATGAGATCGTTGTCCACGGCCGAGGCGAGGATCTGGCACAGCAGCCGGTACGCCCGCCGGACCTGGGACGCACTGAGCCGCTTCGCCACGGCCAACCAGTCACCGACGCCGGCCGCGGGGCACGCCAACCGGTTCGCCTACCCCGACGACGACCCGATCACGAAGATCGACCCGACCGGCGGGGGCGCGATCGGCGGGGAGATTGGCGACGCCTACGGCGTATGCGACGAGAGGTGCTAGCTCGCCAACGAGGAGAAGCTGTACGGCTACTACCAGCGGTCACTCCAAGAGGCCTGCGCCGCCACAAGGACACGCCTTCTCGATGTGCTGCCGCAGGTCGGGTTGAGCCTCCTGCTCGGCATGATCGGCTACCACCTCGTCGACTGTCTCTAGGGGAGCTCGGCGGCTGCGTGTCGCTGATCTCCAACTTCATCGGACCGGCCAAGGTTCTCAAGATGGGCAAATCCATCTACAAGGCCGTCAAACGCGGCGTCAGTGCCTACAAGAAGTTAAGAAAAATCATCAACGCCGCGAGGCGGCGGTCAAGAAGTTCACCAAGCTGGTCAACGACTGCGACTAGAGTCGAGTTGCCCAACGAATGGTTGAAGCAACTAGGAGGACGGATTGCACGGCGCAAACCCGGTGGTAACCGCCGAGCGGATCTTTAGGGAACTGGTCGGTGTCCCAACGGACGACCATCCCGCTCCAACCCATGACGAGTTCCTGTACGCTGTGCGCCGCTTTAGCGTGATTGCTTTCGAGGTTCCGGACTCTCCTGATTCGGACGGTTTCCTATTTGAGTACGGAACGTTCCGGTGGATTCCGGAGCCCGGATTCGTGGTCGGCGTCGTCCGCCAGTTCGAGATTCCGAAGGATTCGGGAGACCTTGATCACTATGTTCAGCTTCGAGCGGAGTACAGGTACGCCATAGAACCCGACCTAGAGGCGCTGAGGGACCGCCAGTCATGGTGGTTTCGGGATGACTCTACACCATTTGAGGAGTGGTATTTGAGCGTAGTTAATGATCCAGTCTGGGATGCGTT
>Ga0307405_10001174_pt1 | contig 10794 bp, 11 predicted proteins | sample 322Cmetagenome_2_FD_203311 | JGI IMG/M metagenome (GOLD analysis project Ga0307405, IMG submission 203311) | Maize rhizosphere microbial communities from greenhouse at UC Davis, California, United States - 322HYB-C-1 | ecosystem: Host-associated > Plants > Roots > Rhizosphere > Soil | place... | reverse complement strand
TGCGATCGCCCGAGCACTAGCACCCGAGCCCAAAATGATCGTTTGCGACGAAGCGGTTTCCGCACTGGACGTCTCGGTCAAAGCACAGGTGGTCGGATTGCTTGCCGAGCTTCAGAGTCAACTGGGATTGACGCTGCTCTTCATCAGTCACGATTTGGCGATCGTCGAGCAACTTGCGCACCGTGTCGCAGTGATGTACCTCGGCAAGATCGTGGAATTGAGCCCAAGCTCGGACTTATTCCAAAAACCCGCGCATCCCTACACCCAGGCGCTGCTTTCGGCGGTGCCGGTTCCAGACCCACTCGCACGCATAGACCGAGTAATTCTCAAAGGCGAGATTCCAAGTTCCACGCATCCTCCCAGCGGCTGCAGGTTCCGTACTCGCTGCCCCCGAGCATTCGAGAGATGTGCGGTTGAAGAACCGACTCTGCGACCGACCACCGGTGGGGGGGTAGCCGCTTGTCATCTTGTCTAGGGCGTAGGACACAACGGCAAGGCCTCAGAGATGAAAGCGCCTCTCGGGACTTTTGAAGCCGGAGCTGTTGCCCAACCGCAAGGAAACGGTGTGCGTTTCGAGCGGCTGGCACGCGCATCTAGTGTGCTGTCCCGCTTTGATCTAGCATAAATATTGCATGTCCTGCGGTATCTTTCCAAGAGGAGATATCGCGATGGCAAGAGGAAGACCGAAGGCGGCATTGGTGCTCAGCGAAGATGAGCGAGCGCAGCTTGCTTCGTTTGCTCGCAGCCGCTCGCTTGCATCGGCGTTGAGCAACAGGGCCAAGATCATCGTGGCCAGCGCGGATGGCGAGACCAACAGCGCCATCGCCTCGCGCCTGCAAATCAACCCCGGCACCGTTCGCAAGTGGCGCACCCAGTTCATCGAGCGTCGCATCAATGGTCTGTACAGCGAGACACGCATCGGCAAGCCCCGTTCGATCGACGATGAGCGACTGGCCGGCTTGATCAACACGACGCTGCACACCAAGCCAGCCGATGGCTCTACGCACTGGAGTGTGCGCACGGTGGCCGAAGAAACAGGTATCTCCAAGACCAGCGTGCATCGCTACTTCAAGATGTTCGGCCTGCAGCCTCATCGCAGCGAACACTTCAAACTGTCCACCGACGCGTTCTTCATCGAGAAGCTGCGTGACGTGGTTGGGCTGTACCTGAGCCCGCCAGACAACGCGCTGGTGCTGTGCGTGCACGAGAAGAGCCAGTGTCAGGCGCTGGAGCGCACGCAGCCGATGCTTGCATTGGGCCTGGGTTACGTCGAAGGCGTGACGCACGACTACGTGCGCCACGGGACGACGACGCTGTTTGCGGCCCTCAATGTGCTCAACGGTGCTGTGCTCGCCGAGTGCAAGCCGCGCCATCGCCACCAGGAGTTCTTGGCGTTTCTGCGCACCATCGACAAGTCGGTGCCTGTCGAGCTGGACATCCACTGCATCGTGGACAACTACGCCACACGTTCGCATCCGAAGGTGCGTGCCTGGCTCGCCGCAAGGCCCCGCTGGAACATGCACTTCATCCCCACCTATAGCTCGTGGCTCAATCAGGTCGAGCGTTTCTTCGGCCTGATCACGGACAAGACGATTCGCCGAGGTTCGTTCTCTTCGGTCAAGGATCTGATCAGCAAGATCGACCACTTCGTCGCCTCCTACAACCAGACCTGCAAGCCCTTCGCCTGGACCGCCACAGCCGACTCGATCCTCGAAAAGCTGCATCGACTTTGCTCGCGTATCAGCGGGACAGCACACTAGATGTGTTCAACGAACGCAAGCCCCAGGGCTTCTGGACGAACCTGCAGGAAGTAGAGAAAGCCTACGAGGCGCACATCCGCTAGCCGTGATTGCTCCGCCGCGAGAAATACCGCCCCGGCGACTCCCCGAATGTCTTGCGGAACATCGCGATGAAATTGCTCGGCGTCGCGTAGCCCAGCGCATCGGCAACGCTGCCGACAGCCTCGCCGTTCGCAAGCCGCTCGAGCGCCATCGCAAGCCGGGCCTGTTGGCGCCACTGCACGAAGCTCATGCCCGTTTGCGCAACGAAGTGCCTGCGAGCGGTTCGCACCGACAGGCCGGCCCACGCCGCCAGCGCATCGAAGGTCCGCCCGTCCTCGGGGTGCGTGATTAGCAGGTTCGCCATCTTCAGCAAGCGGTGCTCCGTCGGCAGCGGCAGGTTGAGCGTCTCGCGCCGGCCAAGTCGGATCTCGTCGAGCAGCACCGCGACGAGGCGTTCATGCTCGGGCTGCAGCGGCTCCTTGCGGTTCCAGCTGGCCGCGCGACGCACCAGGGTGCTCAGCATTTCACTCACGCCCATGACGCATGGCTCTTGCGGAAGGCCGACGGTCGCGTCCGGCCTGAGCATGACGCCCCAGCCGTTCGGCGCGCCGCTCACGCTCACCTTGTGATCGACACCGGGTGGGATCCAGCCGGCGCGGTGCGGCGGCAGCAGCCACGACCCCGTGGCGGTGCGAACCCGCACCAAGCCCTGTTCGACGCAGAAGAGCTGGCCGCGCACGTGGTTGTGCCAGTCGTACTCGCGCGTGCCGAGGCGGAACTCGCTCCCTGGCTCGTCGGCGCCCCAGAACGCGAAGAGCGCGGGGCCATCGGCGCGTTCGCTCAGGGTCTCCGGCAGGCGGGCGTTGCCTTCGATGTCTACGAGCGGGACCCAGTCACCGCCGGCCGGAGCCAGGGGTACCGGATCAGGATCGACGCCGAGGGCCAGGCGGCGCTCTCGCGGTGCCTGCCCGCAAGTCTCTACAGCCTGTTCCGGCAGAGCTGCAGCAGCTCCAGCAGCATGCAATTCGTGGACCGCGACCTCGCGCCAATCCCGGGACGGCCGGCCCGAAGCTGGCGCACCGCGAAGGCCAATGGCGATCCGCCTCGCGACCTCAGCGCCAACCGGCAGACGTTGCGCGAGATCCTGCTCTGCGGCATCGGGGAACACATGCATCACGGCAAGGCGCTTCGCCGCTTCGATGTCGTGGCGCCAGACGAAGTGCACCTGCAGTTCGACGACGGCACGTGGACCACATCGACTCTGCTGGTGGGCGCGGACGGTGTGAACTCAGCGGTGCGCGCCCAGCTCGCGCCCGCCGCCGCGCCCATCGATACGGCGGCCGTCTGCATCTATGGCAAGACCCACGCAACGGCGGCGCTGCGGGAGCGCATCGGCGCGACGTTGTGGGCGGGCACCTCGGTCGTCTTCGCCGACGGCTTCGCGGTGATCCTGGACCCCATGCTGTTTGCGGAACCGTTGCCCGCGCTCGCGGCAAGGCTCGCACCCGCATGCCGGCTGGAGCCGGTCGACGATTACCTGTACTGGGCGTTCATCGGGCCCCGCACCAGCTTGCGTATCGGTCCTGATGAGTTACCGAACCAGATCGGCCTCACGGCATGCATCGAAGCCATGACATGTGACTGGCATCCGCAGCTTCTCACGCTGTTCGCGCACGGCGACGCCCACACGCTCGCGATCCTGCCGGTGCGCAGCGTGTCGCCGGAGATCGCGACCTGGTCCGCAGGCCCAGTGACGCTGCTCGGCGATGCGATCCATGCGATGAGCCCTGCCGGCGGTGTCGGTGCCAATACGGCATTGCGGGACGCCGCGGCGCTTGCCGCCGCAATGGTGAACGGTGCGGGTCAGCGCGAGGCTGTTGCCGGCTACGAAGCCGCAATGCGCGTCTGGGCGCGCACGGCCATCCAGGCATCCAACGAAGGCGCACGCCGCCTGTTCGAGGCGAACCCGATCAACGAATCATGAAATCCGATGCGCGACAGCACGTCGCACAGATACCCGAGGGAAATTCGGCGGAGGAAGCCCATTGCCGCTGCTGCAAGGAGCGGGCTCATGCTAACGCTGCGGGTCTTGCAGATGATGTTGTCCATGATTCGGGCGTGAAAAAAGCCCGCACAAGACGGGCGTCATGATGTTCAACCGTGGTCTGTTTCTAACCTTCGAATTCGATGCCCAACGCGTCGAGGTCCACCTCACGGCTAACCAGGTCCTGTAAGTCATCTGCCCCAAGCGGGATGACAGAAACTTCAGGCGCCAAGTTCGCAAACTCAGGATTCTGTGCACTGATCAGCGCGAAGCAGGCGACCGCCTCGCCAGTTTGGAATTTCCATCCAGCAGCAGCTGCTGAGATTGAATGCACAGCAACAATTCGGCTTGTCATCAATGACCCCATGGTTGAAACCTAGGCATCGTAGCGCGCCTTTGTCCTCTTACATCCTCAGACCGTCGCTACGGGTGTGACAGGCGATCCCACCGCGCCGGGAAGACGCAGAGGTGGTGCCGTGAGCAGGAAGCGAGTTCTTTGATGACTGCGAAGCCAGTCAGCCAACGGCGTGAGATGCCAGAGCTCACCCAACGGCACCCCGAGCTTGAAAAGACAGTGCTCATGAAGTGGCAAGGCCGCGCAACACCGCAGGGCTCGCTTTCGCGCGGGATAGACCTCTACGCTGTAGTTGTCCGCCACCAATGCAGCGATACCGCTGTCCGACAACCACTTCAATAGTTCAACGTCTGAACCATCGAGCCCTACACCAAAGCGCTCAAGCACATCGGCGGGCGGTTGACGTCCGAACTCGAGCAATTTCTCCGCGAATCCGGTGTGAAGACAGAGTATGTCGCCGGCTTCGACGTGCACGCCGTCGGCTTCCATGATTCGCTTGAGTTCGGCAAATCCGATGGGGCGATGAGCATCGCCTACATGCGCACGCAGATCGATCATCACGCCACGCCCTTGGATGGCGGTCTCTGCGTAGTTCTGGATTCCCAGCGCAAGGACGCCGGACCGACTGTGCGGGACATCGTCGTCCGCGGGACAGCGGATCTCAACGCCGGCCCTGTATCCGTTGTAATACACCTTCTCCGAAATACCATCCCCGTCCGCGTCAAAATGGCTGCCAACGTGCGCGAAAGCATCCCATTGCGTCGAATACTGAAGATGAAGTTCGACCTTGTCGTCGCAGAGAACATCTGTGAAATTCGGATTCTCTTTCGCGAGCGAAAAATTCAGTGTCGGCACCCCGTCGCGTAAGGTAGGACTAAGCACCGGGGGAAACCGTCGCTTGTTCAGAACCGAGCCGCCCGGATAGTCCAAGGGAAGGCTGAGGCAGAAGCGCAGGCCCTCTGTCACTTCCTGAGCGGCGCGCTTGACCCTCTCGGGGGTGAGCAAGTTCAACCGCCCCAACTGATCGTCTGGGCCGAAGTCTCCCCAGGTCGATCCCTCTGGTCGATTCGTCCATCGCGAACTGGTGGCTGGCATGACAGATTTTCCTTTTTCTATAAAGATCCACACGGCAAGCTCAACGCCATTCTTTTGGCCTCAAGTCAAGGATGAGTTGGCCTCCGCCAGAAGTGAACGTGCAACTATCAACTTCTGGATCTCGGAAGCACCTTCGTAGATCCGCAACGGACGGATGTCGCGATACAGCTGCTCAACGATGCAGCGACGCGAAACTCCAAGCCCACCGAAGAGTTGCACGGCGGCATCGATCACACGTTGAGCCGCTTCCGTCGCGCCCAGCTTTGCAAGCGCAACCTCGCGGGATACGCGTGAATCTCGCACGTCCCGAGCCCATGCTGCGCTGTACACGAGCAGGCCCGCGGACTGGACGTCAAGGTGCATGTCCGCAAGCTTTGTTTGAACCGACTCTAGTTCCGACATCGGCTTGCCGAAGATCCGGCGCGTCCTGACACGTTCCAGCGCCTCATCAAAGGCGCGGCGGGCCATGCCGAGCGCTGCGGCCCCTACAGTGGTTCGGAAGATGTCAAATGTCGCCATGACCGCCTTGAAGCCCTCGCCGGGACGGCCGATCAGGTTGCTGGCCGGGACCCAGCAATCACGGAATTTGAGTCCCGCAATGGGATGCGGCGCGATCATCTCCGCATGCGGGCCAACTTCCAGCCCTGGCGTGCCTGCATCCACGATCAATGCGGACAGGCCGCGAGCGCCGGGTTCTTTGCCGGTTCGCGCAATCACGATGTAATGATCTGCCACCCCAGCATTGGTGATCCAGATCTTCTCGCCGTTGATCAAATAGCCGTTGTTCGACACGTGGGCTATGGTCGTAATCGCCCCGACATCCGAGCCTGCTTCGGGTTCGGTGACCGCGATGGCCGCAATTCGCTCCCCATGCCGGCATGGGGCGATGTACCGCTCCTTCAGATCATCTGACCCGACGAGCCAGATCGGCGCCGTTGCCAACCCTTGCATGGCGAAAGCGCTGTCCGCAAGGGGAGAGCAGTATGCGAGTGCCTCACGAATGAGCGCAAGACTTCGAACGTCAACGCTCTTTGCATCGATCGGAACTGCGTAGTCCAGAAATCCCCACGCAGCCAGGTCACGCGCGAACCGCCGGGTCTCTTCTCCCAGATAAGCGCTGTGACCGGCCGATTCATCAGTGGCACGGTGCTGCCGCTGCCAATCCTGGAGCCGCAGAGCGAGATCGGTATGCCTGGGCTCGAGGAATGGCCAGGTCCAAGGGGACCAGTTCACCGTCGCTCCTCCACGGAAATCAACTTCTCGGCGAGCGCTCGCAGTTCGCTGCGTTTGACTTTCCGTCCGTTCGCACTGCTGATCATCGGAATTTCATCAATGGCGAACACGCGCGCCGGAACCTTGTAGATCGCGAGATTGCGCCGGCAGCGGGCAACTGCCGCCGCTTCATCCAGTCGCGCCGATGGACGCATGACCACAAACGCGACTGGCCGGACTCCTGTGCCCATGCGAGTGGCGACCACCTGAACCGCCGCGAAGTCATCGTCCTCGGCAAGCACATCTTCGATTTCTGCAGGAGCCACCAGATAGCCGCCGATACGCAAGACATCGTTCATTCTGGAGACGAAGACGAAGCAGCCATCTGGAAGCTCATATGCCAAATCGCCCGTGCGGAAGAATCCGTCTTCGGTGAATGCTGCGGCCGTGGTGCGTTGATCGTCCAGGTATCCCCGCAGTTTATTCTTCGTTTGCACTTGAAGCTCGCCGACTTCTCCGCGGGCGACAGTCGCGCCGCTCTCAGGATCGCGAATCACGAAACACGCCTGATCAGATACTGGCCGTCCACCACCTTCAGACCTCTGGAGCAAGGGGGCACCGGAGGGCTGAATAGCAAAACCAGCGAGGAGCTCGCTCATTCCGTAGAAGCCGCGAATCTGGACCCCTCGCCGCTCCGCCTTCGCGGGAAGCTGCGTCAACGAAGGCACGAAGTTGGCATATCCAAAAAGACGCAGAGTAGGGAACGTCGGCGACCTTTCCGAGTGATCCAAGAGCTTGTCGAGCATGTCGTTCGTGCCCAGCATGTGCGTCACAGCATGGCGATTAATCAGGTCTGCTGCCTCGGCGGGCCGGAACGCTTGCATCAGCACAATGGGGCACTGCGCTTCCAACGCGGCAATCAAGATGGTGTAACCGTAGGCGCCGCACATCGGCACCGCAAGCATCATCCGGACACCTTCTTCATGGAGCCCTGAAGCGTGTGCGACGTCAGCGGCGTGACGGCACACACTCGCCTGCTCATGCACGATCAGCTTCGGCGAGCTGGTTGTTCCGGAGGTTGCGAGAATCAGGGCCTCATCGTCAGGATGGCCATCCGAGAAATCGACACCGCCGGTCTGCTCGATCGTCGACAGATTGACCTGATCAATGTCGAACGCGAAAGTGTCGCCACCGTCACCAACGAGAATCACTAGCTCAAGCGCTCCCACTGTGGCCGGATTCATATGCTTGAGCGCAGCCACACACGCGCCCTCTCGTTGCGTGGAGGAGGTAACAATCACCTTCGAGCGCGTTCGCGTCAACATGTCGACGACCTCCTTGGAGCTCCAACGAACATTGAGCACCACCATCCCAAGCCCTAGTTTGGAACAGGCGAGCGCCACGACAATCCAGTCGATGCCGTTGTCGAGCCAAATAGCAAGTCGGTCCCCCCTGCGCAGGCCACGTGCGCGCAGACCTGCAGCCAGCGCAGCGGCACGCGACCTCATGTGACCGAACGTCACGATCTGATCTTCAAAGAAAATGGCCGGAGAGTCCGACGCGGCGTCTTCTATAAGACGGTGGAGAGAATGCGCGAGATTTAAGGCGCTCATTTTTTGAATGAGAAGGTTGAACGCAACGGCCTGCGGAGAAACTAGGAGATCGATATTTCCTTGAATGATCGGCAGGCCTCCACGAGGGCGTGTTCGATCGGAATTCGCTCGAAGCTTGACGCGGCCACGAATCCAACGGCTCGGGTCCGCTGATTGATGAACTCGGCATCGGCGACGCTGGATATCGGGCCTCCATGCGACAAGAAGATCAAGTCCTCTCGCACTTCGCTCGCAGCAGAAAAGATCGTTTCGAGCAACGCCGCGGCTTGCTCCAGTCCGCTCGACGAACTGGCACCAATGGCACCACCGACCGTCAACCCCATGTGACCGATCAGAACGTCGACACCCGCCTGCACCATCAATCGCGCTTCGTCGGCGTTGTAGACATACGCCAAGGAAAGAAGATCTCTCTCCCGGGCCTTGCGAACCAATTCGACTTCACGAGCGAACCCGTAACCGGCTGCCTCCAGCTCTCGCCGGTAGCCTCCTTCATGGCGCCCCACGGTCGGAAAGTTGATGACGCCGGAGAATCCTATATCGTCGACAGAGTCCAGGACATCGTCCAAATCCCGCGTCGGATCCACGGCATAGACACCGGCAATCACCGGAACATGTCGAAGCCGCGGTCGAATGCTCTCGCGCCCCAGGCGCAGCATGATGTCGTTGGCGTCGCCTACAGGCATGCCCCCGACCAAGCTCGGCAGCCCATTCACACGAAAATGGCCCGAGTTGTACACAACGATGAGGTCTGCACCGCCCTCCTCTGCACACCGTGCCGAGAGACCATTTCCGGCCCCGACCACCAGCAAGGGCTTGTCTCGTGCTTGTTCGGCGCGAAGCCGGTGCAGCGCTTCGGTGCGGCTAAATCTCTTTGCCATGGGGTGCGTTTCCTTGTTCAAGAAGGTCAATAAGGGTGCGCACAGCCAACTCGGCGCACATGGGGTGATTGATGTGTCGGTCGATCTCGAAGACGGTGACAGTCCCGGCCAGTTCAGCTTTGAGCGTGTCTCGGAATGCAGCATCCGAAGCCGGGTCATAGAACGGTTTTCCTGGCGCGTCATAGGCAGAGTGGCCGCCAAGCGGCAATATCACAGCGACAGGACCCCGCGCTTTGCGAAGCTTGGCGGCCATGAACTTTGCAATCGACTCGTTCTCGATCGCGGTCGTTCGCATCAGGGTCGAGAACGGCGTGTGCTCAAGAAATTTGCGCCCCTCGAACCGGGTTGGAATGGTCGCTCGTGCTCCGAAATTGACCATATCAATGGCACCAGGCAGCACAACCTGCGGGATGCCCATGTTTGCGGCAGCATCCATGCGGCTCGGACCGGCGCTACGCACGCCACCGACGATCTCGTCGGCAATTTCCGTGGTCGTCAGATCGAGAAATACGTCCACCACTCCATCTTCAATGAAGGCCTCGGCTGCCAGCCCGCCGATTCCACGTGCGTGGAAAGTCAGGACGTCGAGTTGCGCGCGCTTCAGGAGACCGTAAGCGTGATTTGCAGCGGGCGTGGTCGAACCAAATGCCGTGAGCGCTGCACATCGCTGGCTCCGAACGATGCGACGCTCGGCTGCATCGACGACCAGTGCCGCCATGACCCTTGCTGCGCGGCTCAGGAGTGCCTTCAGATAGCTGCCTAAACCGAGAATGTCGACGACCGAGTGCATCAGGACCACGTCCTTGATACCGACCAACTCTCTCGTATCTCCCGAAGCATTCGTCGAAACGAGAAGCTTCGGAATGCCAAAGGGCAAGACCCGAAACGCTGCGGATGCCAAGGCGGCATTCGTGCCGCCCCCGATGCCGATATACCCCTGAACTCGGCCCGCGCGGTGGAGCTCGCCCAGCTGAACTTCGAGCCCTCTCATCATGACCGGGATGGCCTGAGCCCGGTCGGCCCGCTGCCTGAGTTCGTCAAGCGCCACGCCCCCCGATTCGGCGATCACGTCTGCCGTGATCTGCGCGTGCATTGCAGCTCCGCCGAGGACTCCGCAATCGACAACGATCGGACTCAGACCACAGCCTCTCAACTGCTCGCACAACCATTCGGTTTCCTCACCCTTGGTATCCAGCGTCACGCCGACCACGACGCCCGGGGATAGGTTCTTGGGCGTGTTCATTTGCGCTCATCCATGGCTTTGGCACAGCCGTGACAGTGATTCCACAGATGCCCTGGTCGACATTGGCCCTCGAGCCGACTGTGAAAGTAGACGGATCGCAACGGCTCGAGTATGTGCGGGATGTCGTGATGCCACCCCATACCTATCGCGACCGCATCGCCTGGGCCAACATCCTGACATTGATCACCCACGACGACCTGTGCGCGACCTTCCAGGATCAGGAAGTACTCGTCGTGGTCGTGATAGTGGGAGTCGAACGTGGTCGTCTTCGCGTACACGACGGGATCGCCCGTGTTCCGGCTCTGCGTGAGGTTGTCGTACTCGAACACTCCGCACCCCCCGATTGATCCTTCCCAGGTGCCTTCAAGGAGGACGCCGAAAGACTCAACATTGACGGCTTGGAGAGCGACTTCCAGAGCACCTGGAACAACATCGACAAACTGCGTCGAGCGCAGCACGTCAGTTCTTTGTCCGGATACCACATTGCACCAGCCTCCGCCTGTCACTAGGACACGCGCCCTGGCGTGGCTGATTGGCAGTCTAAGCGGTTGAAGACTCCCGACGCTGAAGCGT
>Ga0307405_10001171_pt1 | contig 10796 bp, 7 predicted proteins | sample 322Cmetagenome_2_FD_203311 | JGI IMG/M metagenome (GOLD analysis project Ga0307405, IMG submission 203311) | Maize rhizosphere microbial communities from greenhouse at UC Davis, California, United States - 322HYB-C-1 | ecosystem: Host-associated > Plants > Roots > Rhizosphere > Soil | place... | reverse complement strand
CCTGAACTACAACCCCGAGCCGGGCAAGGCGGTGATGGCGCGCTACGCCTTCAAGCTCAGCCGCGCGGACGACGGGATGCTCGCCAGCAAGTACTGGGCGCACCTGGTGCAGGCGCGCTACACGCAGGACATCAACCAGGACTGGGACTTCGGGGTGCAGGCGGGCTTGCTGTACGGCAAGGGCGGCGCGCTGCAGAAGACGCTGGGCGTGGAAGTGGGCTACCAGGTGCAGAAGAACATGTGGGTGTCGGCGGGCTACAACTTCGTGGGGCTGAACGACCGGGACCTGACGGCCAACGAGTACACGAGCAAGGGTGCGTATGTGCGCCTGCGCTTCAAGTTCGATGAGACGCATCTGGGGTTTGCTTCGACGGGGGCGGATGTGAATGCGAAGGCGGGCAAAACCGAGAAGGTGGCTGCTACTGCTACTGCTCCTGAAGTCGCACCGTTGCCTGCACGCACCGTGCTGCAGGCCGAGGCACTCTTCGAGCCCACGAAGTCCTTCATCAAGCCGCAGGCGCACGACACGCTGAACACGCTGGCCGCGCAGATCAAGGCGACCGAGGCGCAGGTGGTGATCCACATCAGCCATGCCGATGCGCAAGGCAGTGCCGACGACCGTCTGCAGCTGATCGCGCAGCGGACCAATGCGGTGCGCAGCTATCTCATCGGGCACGGCGTGGATGTGCTGCGCTTGCGCACCGATACCAAAGAAGAAACACCGCCCATCGCAGGCAAGGCCGACAGCCGCTGGATCGTGATTGCGGCAGCAGGCCGCGAGACGCCGTAAGCGCAAGACCATGACGCAAAACAGAACATGGAACAACGCAGCCGGGATGCACCTGCGCGCCGTGGTGCACCGCATCGCGGCGGCATGCATCGGCCTGGCCGGACATCAAGTTCAAAGGAAAACGCCGATGTTGAAAAAAAGATGGCTTTGGCTGGGCGGTGCGGTGCTCGCGCTGTTCGCCCATGCCGCACAGGCGCAGGCGACGTACAGCTGGGTCAAGCTGAGCAGCGGCAACACGGGCACGGCCTCTGACGGCGAGACGCGCAACTTGAACTGGTCGTGGAGTCCCGGCGGATCGGCAATCACCGGCGCCGTGAGCATCAACAGAACGGGTGCTGGCCAGCACTACATCTACTCGGAGTCCCACGCCACGACGATCGCCGCATCCGGCTTCATCGCGTCGGAATACGACAGCAGCCCGACCGCCGTCAGCTACGGCGGCGTGAACGGCATCTTTCAGTTCGGCTCCGAAGGGCAGTACTTCCGCGCCCCAGCCGACGTCGCCGATTTCGATTCTTCGACCATGACGGTCGATTTCTCGTTCGCCACCGGGCAGTCGTCTCCGCCCAAGACGATCATCTCGCTGTTCGACCCCGGCTACGGCCCTCTGGTCACTGCGTCCTATTCGATCAAGGCCTACCTGAAGGGGGCGGCCGTCGATACGAGCACATGGACGCTGCAGGTCGACGATCCCTATTCGCCATCGAGCGTCAATGCGTCCGCCTACAGCTGGAGCGCCGCCACCGCGACGTTGACGCTGAACCAGTTTCCCATAGGCGCTGGCGGCAACCTACCCGATACATTGGTGTTCATCAACACCCAGAACACGGTGTTCGACAAGCTGGTTCTCACCGCCAGAACGGCGGCCGTCGACAACATCGCGATCGGCATCGGCGCCGCCACCGCACCGACCTTTCCCGTGACGCTGGGCAAGACATGGGTGAACGCGGTGCCCTCGGACAAGGTGTCGCTTTCGTTGAGCGGTGCCGGCGTCCAGACGACGAAAGCCGGCACTTCCACGGCACCTTCGACGACGAGCCCGGCCAGCGGGGCCGGTCTCGCGACCAAGATCGTCACGCTCACGGAAACGTTCGACACCGGATCGGCAGCGGCCTACGTCACGACATGGCAGTGCAACAAGGACACCGACAACAGCTCGGTGGCGACCGGCACCGGCACGACGGGCAGCTTCACGATGCCGGCCAACACCGGCGTGAACTGCGTGTTCACCAACACCCGTCGGCCGAGCATCAGACTGAGCAAGGCGCTCGGCGGTGCGCGCGCGGTGGCCACGGACAACTTCTCGGTGGCAGTGCGCACGGGCGGTGTCAACGGCACGGTCGTGAGTTCGACGGCCTCGGCCACCACCACAGGCAGCGGTGCGACGGTGGATGCAGGCACCGGCACCACGGGCGATTACTACGCGGCTTCCGGCACCACCTATACGCTGACCGAGACGGGCACTGGAGGCGCCAGCCTCGCGAACTACACGGCCCGACTGACCTGCACCGACAGCTCGGGACTGACGCCCGCGGCGTCCCTGCCCAACAACGAGCCGTTCGATCCCGCGACGGGACGCGATATCCAGCCGGTCGACGGCGCCCGGCTTCAATGCGTGGTCACCAACACGCCCAAACCCATGTCGGCGCGGTTGCGGCTGGGCAAGAGCCTGCCCGGCGGGCGCATTGCGGCCGGCGACCAGTTCACGCTGGGCATCAGGAACGGCATCACCTCCCTGGCAAGTGCCACCACCACGGGCAGCACCAGCGCGCCGGTGGAGATTGCCGACGGCACGGGCGTGGGAGGCACGACCTACACCTTGTCCGAAGCGGCGGCCGGTACCACGGCCTTGGTGAACTACACGTCCAGCATCAGCTGCACCAACGCCACGGCCGGCAGCACGACGACGCTGCCTTCGGGCAGCGGCACGAGTTTCACGGTGACGCCGGGAGTGGGGGACGACATCAGCTGCACCTTCACGAACATGCTCAAGCCGACGACCGGACCGCCCGGAGGCGGCGCGGGAAGCGCGATCTGCAACGGCAACCCCGTCATCGCGGGCGGCAATTTCACCGACAGCGCGTGGGTCAAGACGGGCTTGTGGTGGCCGGCCTCGACCTCCGGAGCCATGATGTTCTTTTCGGACACAGGAAGTGCTTCGCTGAGCCAGCCATTGGCGGGCGTGACCCCTGGCGCGAAGGTCACGTTCAGCTGGAGCTATGGCAACGGGTTCGCGACGGGGGGACACACGGGCAACGCGGCCCGGGTGGGCCTTCGCTACAACGGTGTCGAATATTGGTCGAACACGACGTCGGCGAACGGAAGCGCCAACAGCCCGGCGTCGACGGTCTCGGGCGGGGCGACCTGCGTCAGCGGCTGTACGGCCCTGGCCCCCAACACCACCCGCCAGGTCGAGCTGCGGCTGCCGACGAACATCCCGATCAACGGCACACTGGAGTTCGTGGCGAGCGTTCCCGCGGGGACGGTGGCCCCCGTGGACGACCCGTTCATCCTGACACCCATTTCGGTCACCAACACCGGCATCTGCCTGGTGAAGAACAGCATCGGCGGGACAGGCACCTTCAACTTCACCACGACCGGCGTGGACACCACGATGGGCGGCAGCGGCACCGTGGCCGGCATCACCACGTCGGCGGTGAACACGCCCGTCTACTACGACGCGAGCGCCACGCGCACCGACAACCAGCCACTGCTCATCAAGAGCCCGGGCGCGACGGCCAACGTCACGATCACCGAGACGCCAGTGCCGGGCTTCGTGCTGAGCAACGTGAGCTGCACAGGCGTGACGCCGGTGCTCGATGCGGCCACCCACAAGATCACCATCGCCGATGTGCCGATCGACACGGTGGCGACCTGTACCGTCACCAACAGCACATCGATCCTCAACCTGAGCAAGGCCCTGAGCGGCAACCGCTTGGCTGCTGCAGACCAGTTCACGGTGGCGGTGCGCACCGGCGGCGTGAACGGCACGGTCGTGAGCTCGACCGCCGCGTCGACCACCACGGGCAGCGGTTCGACGGTGACGGCAGGCACCGGCACCACGGGCGATTTCCGGGCGACGCCGGGCCAGGCCTTCACGCTCACCGAGGCCGCCGCTGGCGGCGCGAACCTCGCGAACTACACCGGGCGACTGACCTGTACCGACGCAGCGGGCGTGATGCCGGCCGCGAGCCTGCCGACGAACGAAGCCTTCATTCCGGCCACGGGGCGCGCCATCACGCCGCTGGCCGGTGCCAACCTGCGCTGCGTGATCACCAACTCGGCGGGCGCGACGCTCTCGCTGCAGAAGGCGCTCGGCGGCTCGGGCCGCGTGGCCGCGAGCGACCAGTTCGCGCTGTCGGCCACCGGCACGGGTGCGCCTGCAGCTGTCAACACGACCGGCGCGGTCACCGCCGTCACCTCGCCGGCCTACACCTTCCAGGCCACGCCGGGCAGCGCGTACGTGCTGAACGAGGCGATGGCCGCCGGCAGTGCCTCGGCGCTGGCGAACTACACGCAGAGCGTGACCTGCAGCAACGCGGGCGGCCCCACCGATGTGAGCGCGCTGACCTCGCTGCCGATCAACGTGACACCGGCCGTGGGCGATGCCATCAGCTGCGTCATCACCAACACGCCGGCCACGCCGGCCGTGACGGGCCGCGTGTTCCTGGACAACGGCATCGGCGGCGGCACGGCGAACGACGGCATCGTCAACGGCGGCGAAGGCCCGCAGTCGGGCATCACGGTGAAGCTGACCAATTGCGCGGCGACCGTGTACGCGAGCACGTTGACCGACGCCTCGGGCAACTACAGCCTGAGCGTGCCCACCGGCACCGCCACCGGCGCTGCGCTGTGCGTGGAAGAAACCAACGCCGGCACGCGCGTGTCGACCGGTGCATCGGTCGGCAACGTCGCACTGCCGTCGGGTTCGGCGGTCGCAGCAACGGGCGGCACGTACACCTATACCCGCACCGGCACGCCGGACCGCATCGCCTTCAGCTGGAACGGCACGGGCCATGCGAACCTGAACTTCGGCGACGTCGACAACAGCAGCTTCGCCACCGACGGTGCGAAGACCGGCCTGCCGGGCAGCACCGTGACCTACGCCCACACCTTCACGGCGGGCACGGCGGGGCAGGTGCGCTTCAGCATCGCGAGCGAGGTTGCGAATCCCGTCATCACCGGCTGGACCACGAAGATCTTTGCCGACACGGGCTGCACAGGCAGCCTGCAGCCGGGCGCCGCCCAGTTGTTCCCGCCGAGCGCACCGGCCACGCCCGTGGTGTTCGCGGGCAAGGTCTGCGTGATCGTGCAGGAGTTCATTCCCGCCAACGCACCGCTGGGCGCGAGCAACAAGGCAAAGGTTCAGGCCGACTTCACCTACACCAACGCGAGCCCATCGCTCAGCGCCAGCTTCACGCTCGACGACACCACCACCGTGTCGAGCGTGGCGCTCGAGCTGAAGAAGGAAGTGCGCAACGTCACGCAGAGCGGCAGCTTCGGCATCAACAACCAGGCCAAGTCGGGCGAGACGCTGGAGTACCGCATCACCTACACCAACAACGGCGATGCACCGATCCGCAGCCTGGTCGTGAATGACACGACGCCGGGCTACACCACCTTCGTGAGCGCGACCGCGGGCACCACGCCCTCGACGCTGACGGGCTGCACCAAGCGCACGCCTGCGAACGCCGCACCCGCTGCGCTGGCGGCCTGCGCCGACGTGCAGGCCGTGGGCGGCACCGGCGCAATCGAGTGGAAGTTCGTGGGCAGCATCGCACCGGGGGGGACCGGCACGGTACTGTTTCAGGTCAAGGTGGATTGATGGCGGACAGTGACTTTCGGAGCGCTCTTCACATCGCGCGCCCTGTGCTTGTCATTCATCAATATGCGTCGAGGGGTTCCGATGGAGGAAAAAAAACCGAGCCTGCACCCGGTTCGTTGTAACCGCGGTGTTGTCGGGAGCGAACTAACAGATGACCTCGTCGCATGGCGCGGTCGTCTTTCAATCAACCTTCGGAGTTCACTCATGATCAATCGTCCTCTCGCCATCACGGCCCTTGCACTGGGCGCGCTGGCTGCCGGCTCCGCCCTGGCCCAGGAAAAACCGATGGCTGAAAAGATGGCCAAGATGGAGAAGTGCTACGGCGTCTCGATGGCTGGCAAGAACGACTGCGCCGCAGGACCGGGCACCACCTGCGCGGGCACGTCGAAGGTCGACTATCAGGGCAACGCCTGGAAGAACGTGCCGACCGGTACCTGCACCACCCTCAAGACGCCGAAGGGCATGGGCTCGCTGACGCCCCTCAAGTCCTGAGCGCCATCGGCCGCCATGGACGCCATGCTGACCGCCGGGCTGGGACTCAAGCCCGAGCACTACGGCCATGCGCTGTCGGCCCAGGCCGATGGCCTGTGGTTCGAAGTGCATCCGGAGAACTACATGGTGGACGGCGGCCCGCGGCTCGGCTGGCTGGAGGCCGTGCGTGCGAGCCATCCGGTGTCGCTGCACGGGGTTTCGCTCTCGCTCGCGGGCGATGCGCCGCCGGACACGGCGCATCTGCAGCGCCTGGCCGCACTCGCACAACGCATCCAGCCCGCACTGATTTCCGAGCACCTGGCCTGGTCGACATGGAACGGCCGGTACTTTCCGGATCTGCTGCCGTTCGTGCGAAGCACGCAAGCGCTGCGCCGCATCGCCGACAACATCGCACGCACGCAGGATGCGATGCGCACCCCCATCGCCATCGAGAACCCGTCGCACTACCTGCGCATCGAGGGCCATGCGTGGGACGAGATCGACTTTCTTTCGGAGCTGGCGCGGCGCACCGGATGCACGCTGCTGCTCGACATCAACAACGTGCATGTCTCCGCATGCAACCTCGGATATTCAGCCCACGACTGGATCGACCGCTTTCCGCGGGCGCTGGTGAGCGAGATTCACCTCGCGGGTCATTCGAGCGACCCGATGATGGGCGACGCCTTGCTGATCGACTCGCACGACGCGCCCATCGCACCGTGCGTCTGGCAGCTGTATCGACGCTTCGTCGGGCGCGCGGGGCCTCGCCCCACGTTGATCGAGCGGGACGGCAACCTGCCGACCTTCGGTGAGCTGATGGAGGAGCGCGACCAGGCCGCGACCGAACTGCAGCGCCCCCTGGAGCCTGTGGCATGACCACGTCGCACGCACAGTTCCAGGCGGCCTTCGCCGATGCACTTTTTGCGCCGCGAGAGCAGGTGGACCCGAGCGTGCGGCATCTGGTGGCGCAACCGGCCTTTGCGGTCTACCGCAACACGGTGATGAAGGGCTGCATCGACACGCTCGAAGCAAACTTCCCCGCGGTGGCCAGGCTGGTCGGCAGCGAGTGGTTCCGGGCCGCCGCCGCTGTTTACGCAACGTCCGAGCCGCCGAGTGACGCTCGCATGCTGGCCTACGGCGACCGGTTCGCCGATTTCCTGCGCGGCTTTGCGCCGGCCGCGGAACTCCCGTACCTGCCCGGCGTGGCCCAACTCGACGCCCTGTGGCGCGCGTCCCACGCGGCATCGGATGCCCCGATCCTCGACGCGGCCGGGCTGGCCCGTGCCGGTCCTGAAGCCATCGGCCGTCTGGAGGCTGCGCCCCATCCGGCGGCCCGCTGGGCCTGGTTCGATGCGCAGCCGGTCTTCAGCATCTGGTCGGGCAATCGCGTTCGAACGGGCGAGTCGGACGCAGCGGCCGCAGCACCGGTCGAATGGGTCTGGCAAGGCGAGGGCGCGCTGCTGACGCGTCCGGTCGACGCCGTGCGTTGGTGCGCCCTTCCGAAAGCCGGCTGCATTTTTCTGGAGGCCTGTGCCGCCGGCCGCACGCTGGCCGAGGCGGCTGAACAGGTGCGAGACGCCGATCGCGCCGTGGACATCGCCGCACTCTTCGGGGCCTTGCTGCGGGCGGGCGCGTTCGCCGGCGGCTCCCTGCCATTCGATCCTTCCGAAGGAACGCCATGAAAGCAAATTCCCCTGCGTCCTCGCGTGCCGCCGCCGGAGCGACGGACTTTCGCGCGCGCTGGAACGCACTGGCCGGTCGGCTCACCTGCATCGTGTCGTACGACCTGCTCGCACTGGCGGCCCGGGTGGGCATTGCGGCGATATTCTTCCGATCGGGGCGCACCAAGGTGGAAGGATTTCTGACTTTGACCGAGGGCGCGCGCGAGTTGTTTCGCACCGAATACCAGCTGCCGCTGGTGCCGCCCGAGATCGCGGCCTGTCTGGCCGCCTACGCGGAGCACCTGTTCCCCGTGCTGCTGGTGCTGGGGCTGTTCACGCGGTTGAGCGCGCTTGCGCTGCTGGGCATGACGCTGGTGATCCAGGTCTTCGTCTATCCCGATGCGTGGCCCACCCACCTGTCATGGGCGACGCTCCTGCTGTGCCTGGCAGGGCGCGGGCCGGGACGCCTGTCGCTGGACCGGCTGCTGGGCCTGCGTTGATCCGGCCGGCGTCGCGCGACGAACCACTGTCTGCGCCGCAGGACTAGACTGCATCCCCCATGGTCCATTGCCGCCATCTCCGCCGCTGCCTGGTTGCGTTCTTCGCAGCCCTGTCGCTGCTGTTCTCGCAACTGGCGTTGGCGGGCTATGCCTGCCCCGGTGTGGCGGATGCGGGCGCCATGCCCGAAATGATGGCTGCCGGCGAGCCTTGCGACAGCATGGATGTGGCGCAGCCCGTGCTGTGCTTCCAGCATGCCGCCGACCTGTCGCTGTCCTTCGAACCGGTGAAGCTGACCACGCCCTCGCTGCCGGCCATCGTGCAGATCGTGGTGATCCCCCTTGTGCGCGTGTCGGACGGCCACGTCCTTCCGCCGCAGGCGGTGCCGGAGCGGCAGCATCCGCCGCCCGATCCTGTTTTTCTCGCCACACGCAGACTTCGCGTCTGACCTCTCCGTCGACCGACCGGTGCTGGTGCGGCTCGTCCGCCTGCCAGCGACACCTCGTTCGTTTGCGGAGTTTTCATGTCCATTTCTTTCCCGCGCGCGGCCGTCTGGGCCGTCGCGTTGCTCCCGTCCCTTGCGGCGACGGCCCCCTTGTCTTTCGATGCGGCACTCGAGCTCGCGGCCCGGCGCTCCGACGCCACCCGCGCCGCCCGTGCCAGCGCGCTGAGTGCCACGCAGGCGGCGCATGCCGCCGCGCAGCTTCCCGACCCGACGTTGCGCCTGGGCATCGACAACCTGCCCATCACAGGGCCGGACCGCTTTCGCACGACCGGCGACATGATGACGATGAAGCGCATCGGCATCAGCCAGGAATGGCTGTCCGCCGACAAGCGGGCCGCGCGGCAGGCCGCCGCCGATGCGTCGGTCGGCCTCGAAGCGGTGCGGGTGCGGGCCGCAGCCGCCGACACCCGCCGGCAGACCGCGCTCGCGTACGTGGAGGCGTTCTACGTCGGCGAGAGCCTGAAGCTCGCGCAACTCATGGCGCACCACGCGCGCGAAGAACTGGAGGCTTCGCGCGCGCGCCTGGCTTCGGCCACGGGCAACAGCCAGGACGTGCTGGCACTGGCCGCCGCCCGGGGCGCCTCGGAGGACGAGACCGCAGACGCCCTGCAGCAGCAGGAGGCCGCGAGCGTCGCTTTCCAGCGCTGGGCGGGCGTGCCAGCCGACGACCTGCTGCCTCCGCCCGCCATGCCCCAGCCATCCGAAGCGGCCTATGTGGGCGCGCATCCCACGGTCGCTGCCATGCAGCGCGAGGTCGATGTGGCAAGGCAGGCGGCAGCCGTCACCGCGTCCGACCGCAAGCCCAACTGGACCTGGGAGCTCGCTTACGGCCAACGCACCGGCGCATCCGACATGGTGTCGGTGGGCGTGAGCATTCCGCTGCCCGTTGCCCCCGGCCAAAGGCAGGACCGCGACACTTCAGCCAGGCTGGCCTTGGCCGAGAAGGCAGAAGCCGAACTGGCTGAAGCGACGCGGGCCGCGACCGCCGAGTACCGTGCGCTGCGCAGCGATGCGCAACGCCTGGAACAACGCATCGGCCGTTATCGCGCCGGCGTGGTCGTTCCGGCCGGCCAAAGAACGGTCGCCGCCACGGCCGCCTACCAGTCCAGCCAGGGCAGCCTCGTCGCGCTGTTCGAGGCACGGCGCGCCGAAGTCGAGGCACGGCGCAAGCTGCTGACGCTGCAGCGCGATCTGGCCAGGACCCAGGCCCAGCTGGCCTTCCGGCCTCTCACTGCCGAGGTGACGCAATGAACCGCACACGCATGATCGGCGCGTCGCTGCTGGCCGCCCTGTTGCTCGCAGCGAGCGCCTTCTACCTGGGCCGCCAGACGGCGCAGCCCACCGACCCATCGATGGCCGCGCCGGCCAGCGCATCCACTGCCGATGGCCGCAAGGTGCTCTACTGGCACGACCCCATGGTTCCCGGGCCGCGCTTCGACAAGCCCGGCAAGTCGCCCTTCATGGACATGCAGCTGGTGCCCATGTATGCAGACAGCGCAACGGGCACGGCCAATGAAGGCGGCGTTGAGGTGAGCCCCAAGGTCCAGCAGAACCTGGGCATCCGGTATGACCGCGTGCGCCGGGTGGAGAGAACCACGTCCTTCGACGCGATCGGCACCGTCCAGTTCGACGAGCGGCGCAGCGTCGCGGTGCAGACGCGCGTCGCCGGCTACGTCGAGCGCCTGTCGGTTCGCGCGCCGATGGAGCGCGTGCGCAAGGGCCAGGCGCTGGCAACGGTCTTCGCGCCTGAATGGCTGGGGCCGCAGAACGAGCTGCTTGCCCTCCAGCGATCGGGCGTTTCCGCCGATCTCGTGGCAGCCGCACGCGAGCGCATGCGGGCCCTGTCCATTCCCGCCGAACTCATCCGCCGCAGCGAGGAGGCCGGCACGGCGCAAGCGCGTTACGTGCTCAGCGCTCCCGCCGACGGCGTCGTGGTCGAGCTGGGCGTGCGAGAAGGCGTCGCGGTCACGCCGGGCATGACGCTGTTTCGCATCGCGGGCCTGGAGAAGGTCTGGGCGGTGGCCGAAATTCCCGAAGCGCAGGCGG
>Ga0307405_10001170_pt1 | contig 10798 bp, 6 predicted proteins | sample 322Cmetagenome_2_FD_203311 | JGI IMG/M metagenome (GOLD analysis project Ga0307405, IMG submission 203311) | Maize rhizosphere microbial communities from greenhouse at UC Davis, California, United States - 322HYB-C-1 | ecosystem: Host-associated > Plants > Roots > Rhizosphere > Soil | place... | reverse complement strand
CGGGCTCAGATGCGGGATGGCGTGCGTCATGACGGGGCCGCCGTTGTCGGCGAGCGGCATGAGCAGCGGATCGGCAACCACGATGCCGACCTCCCCGCAGTTCCAATCATTCGAGATGTTCGTGCCTACGTACTCGAAGCCGAACGTGCTCGAGCAGTTCCTCAGCGGGCTCCCGTTGTTCGAGATGATCGAGTTGTGCAGGAGTACCCTCGTGGTGTAGCTCAGGTAGCCGTACACGCCCAGCCCCGGCCCGGGGGAGTTGTAGGCGACGGTGCTGTTGTCGATCTGCACCTGAGCGCCGGACTTGTACTCGACCGCCGGGCCACCGCCCACGTTGCCGCTGACGGTGCCGTTGCCGATGTACAGGGTACGCTCGACGAAGATCGCGGACCGGGCTCCGCGATTGTTCTGCACGTTGCTGTTATCCAGGGCCAGCGCCACGGCCGAGATGGCCGAGGCGGAGTCGGCGTATCCCTTCGTGACCGTCACGTTCGCTAGGCTCAGGAACGGCCCGGTAGAAGACATGACGCGGTGCTGGTCATTGCCGCTGATGGTGACGCCCCTGCTTTGCGGCGCGTAGATGTACATCGTACGGTCTAGCTCCAGCCCTGCGCCCAGCGTGATCGTGTCGCCCGCCAGGCTGGGATCGATCCATATCGTCCCGCCCTGGGTCGCCGCCTGGACCTGGCTGGCTGCCCACCGCAGTGAGCCGATTTCGGTGCCGCCGCTCGTGTTCGTGACCGTGACGTCGACCCACTCGGCGCCCAGGACGGACGCCTGGGGCGCGAGGGGGGACGGGGTCCTGGGAGCGACCGGCTCGTCGGCACAGGCGCCGAGCGCGGCGATGGCCGCGAGGCTGAGTGCGAGCGGCCAGCGGCCGGCCCGCGGAGTGAAGAAAGGCATGTGGCTGTCTCCTCGGTTGACGGTAGGTGCCGCGTCTCCTTAGGCGCAGCCAACCGCGGAATCGAGCCATGATGGCAATGACGAAGTGCCGCACGGCCGCCCGTCTCTGTTCTCCTGCGAGTCGGGCGGAGGCGGCGCGGCGCGCTCACCCCAGCGCGCGATACGCGAGCGCGGCGATTGCGCCGCCCGCGAGCGGGCCGAGCACGGGAATCCAGGCATACCCCCAGTCGCTGTCCCGCTTTCCGGGGATCGGCAGGAGGGCGTGGGCGATGCGCGGCCCCAGGTCGCGGGCCGGGTTGATGGCGTAGCCGGTGGTGCCGCCCAGCGACATGCCGATCGCGAAGACCAGCAGCCCCACCGGCAGGGCGTCCAGGGCGCCGAGCCCCACCTCCGGAGCGGCCAGGAAGAGCACGCCGAAGACCAGTACGAAGGTCGCCACCACTTCCGTGGCCAGGTTCTCCGGCGTGCTGCGGATCGCGGGCCCGGTGCTGAACACCGCCAGCTTGGCCGCCGGGTCGGTCGTGGCGGCGAAGTGTGGGCGGTAGAGGAACCAGGCGACCGCGGCTCCCGTCATCGCCCCGATCATCTGCGCGACGACGTAGCCCGGGACCCCGGCCCACTCGAACTTGCCCGCGATCGCCAGGCCGAGCGTCACCGCCGGATTGAGATGCGCCCCGCTGAACCGCCCGACGACGAAGACCGCCACGAAGACCGCCATCCCCCACCCCCAGGTGATGGTGATCCACCCCGCCCCTTCCCCTTTGGTCTGCCTCAGCACCGCGTTCGCCACCACGCCTTGGCCCAGCAGTATCAGGATCGCCGTCCCGATCAGCTCCGCAACGAACTGGCTCACGTCTCGGCTCCGCGTCCCCGGTCACCCGCAAGGAAGCGCCGGGTGCCCTGGCGCACCCGGCGTGCATCGTCCAGCGCCGCCGGCACCCGGCCGCGATCCACCGTGCTTCATCCGAGGTCGCGCCGTCTCAGGCGGGTGCCGCCCATCCCCGCGCCCGCGCGAGCGCGCGCTCCCAGCCGGCTCGCAGCTCGCGCATGCGCGCCTCGCCGAGCGAGGGGTCGAACCGCCGATCGACCTGCCACTGCGTCTGGATTCCATCCACGCTCTGCCAGTACCCAACCGCCAGCCCCGCCAGATACGCCGCACCGAGCGCGGTGGTCTCGAGCACCTGCGGTCGGACGACCGGGACACCGAGAATGTCCGCCTGGAACTGCATCAGCAGGTCGTTGGCCGCCGCGCCGCCGTCCACCCGCAGCTCGGAGATCGCGATCCCCGAGTCGGCCTCCATCGCCCGGAGCACGTCGGCCACCTGGTAGGCGATCCCTTCCAGGGCAGCGCGCGCCAGGTGGGCCGCCGTCGCGCCGCGGGTGAGCCCCAGCATCGTCCCGCGCGCGTACTGGTCCCAGTGGGGAGCCCCCAGCCCGGTGAACGCCGGAACCAGGTACACCCCACCGTTGTCCTCCACCCGCCGCGCCAGCGCCTCCACCTCGCTCGACGAGCGGATGATGCCCAACCCGTCGCGCAGCCACTGCACGACCGCGCCGGCGACGAAGATGCTCCCCTCCAGCGCGTACTCCACCCGGTCGCCGATCTGCCAGCCGATGGTGGTCACGAGCTGGTTCCGGGATGGCACCGCCTCCGTCCCCGTGTTCAGCAGCATGAAGCACCCGGTGCCGTACGTATTCTTCACCATCCCCGGCTCGGTGCAGAGCTGCCCGAAGAGCGCGGCCTGCTGATCGCCCGCGATCCCCGCGATCGGGATCCCGGCGGCGAAGAGGCCCGACGCGCTCTCGCCGTAGACCTCGCTCGAGGAGCGGACCTCGGGGAGCATTTCGCGCGGGACCCCGAGGAGCTTCAACAGCTCGTCGTCCCAGTCCAGCGTGTGGATGTTGTAGAGCATCGTGCGCGAGGCGTTGGTGGCGTCGGTGACGTGTCGCTCGCCTCGCGTGAGGTTCCAGATCAGCCAGGAGTCGACGGTGCCGAACGCCAGCTCACCGCGGCCCGCCTTGTCGCGCGCGCCCCCCACGTTGTTCAGGATCCAGTGGACCTTGGACGCGGAGAAGTACGCGTCGATCACCAGCCCGGTCTTCTCCCGAACCAGCGCCTCGTACCCCTCCGCCTTCAAGCGGTCGCAGAAGCCGGCAGTGCGGCGGTCCTGCCAGACGATGGCGTTGTAGATCGGCTCGCCCGTCCGTCGGTCCCAGACCAGGGTGGTCTCGCGCTGGTTGGTGATCCCGATGGCGGCGATGTCGCCGGCCAGCAGCCCCGCGCGCGAGACGGCCTCCGCGGCCACCCCCAGTTGCGACGACCAGATCTCGCGCGGATCGTGCTCCACCCACCCGGGTTGCGGGAAGATCTGCTCGAACTCCTTCTGCGCCACCGTCTGGATCCTGCCCTGCTGGTCGAACACGATCGCCCGCGAACTGGTCGTGCCCTGATCGAGGGCCAGGAGGTACCGCATCGCGTCCTCTGTCGGGTGAAGGTGGGAAGCGCGGCGCGGGGAGGGCCTCTCGCACGCTGTCGCGGCACTGCCGGGTGTACGACGACGGGATGTACTCGGCCGGGAGCACCTCGTCCAGAGCGAGCCCGCGAAGCGGCCGCCACTCGCGGCGCGGCGGCCCGCGGCGTCACGCCCGGTGTCCCAGGGTGCGCGTGGGGGACACCCGCCAATCGCTCGCGCGCCACGTTCGACGCCGATGGTCCGGCCGAGCGGCCGCGGTGAAGCGTGCGGGCGTCGGGGTCTGAGCCACTGCGTGGCGTCGGTGCGAGTAGGGCGAGCGAGTAGGGCGGAATCGCTAGACCCTGCGCGGCCATCGGAGTGGGCGGGGTCGGCGCGTCACTCCATCGCCTCCGCGCCAACTGGTGGTGGCGGCGCCATATCGAGGAGGGCAGCCGCTCACCATATGGCTAGCAAACGTGTCTCCGACGTCCCTGGGACGCCGGGACGGGCCCGACTTGCCAACCCCGGTACCACGCACAAACATGGACGGGACTTCTTCCGACGGAGGGCCGATGGAGCCCACCGACGTCGTGCAGCCCGCCTACTACCATCGAGTGGTGGACTGCCAGTGGGCGTGTCCCGCCCACACCAACGTGCCGGAGTACCTACGGCTCATCGCCCAGGGCCGCTACACGGACTCGTACCTGCTCAACCGCGAGTCCAACGTCTTCCCCGGCATCCTCGGCCGGACGTGCGATCGCCCGTGCGAGCCCGCCTGCCGGCGAGTGCGCGTGGACGGCACGCCGGTGGCCATCTGCCGGCTCAAGCGGGTGGCCGCCGACCTGCGCGACGACGTGAGCGACCGGCTGCCGAAGGCCCCGGCGGTGAAGAACGGGAAGTGCGTCGCCCTCGTCGGGGCCGGCCCCGCCTCGCTCACCGTGGCCAATGACCTCGTGCCGCTCGGCTACGCGTGCACCATCTTCGAGCGGCTCGACCGGCCGGGCGGACTGATGCGCACGAACATCCCCGCCTTCCGCCTGCCGCCGGCGGTGCTCGACGAGGAGATCGCGATGATCGTCGACATGGGCGCCGAGATGCGCTACGCGACGCCGGTGACGAGCATGCGGGCGCTGCTCGCCGAGGGGTGGGATGCGGTGTTCGTGGGAAGCGGCGCGCCGAAAGGGAAGGAGCTGGACGTCCCCGGCCGGTGGGAGAGCGACCGCGTGCACATCGGGATTGAGTGGCTCGAGTCGGTACACTTCGGCCACGTCACGTCGATCGGACGACGCGTGCTCATCATCGGCGTCGGCAACACGGCGATGGACTGCTGCCGCACGGCACGGCGGCTCGGCGGCGTCGAGATCACCGTGATGGCGCGGCGCGGCCGGGCGCACTTCAAGGCGTCGCCGTGGGAGCTGGCCGACGCCGAGGAGGAAGGCGTAGCGATCCTCGAGAATCACGCGCCGCGGCGCATCGTCGTGCAGGAGGGGCGGCTCGTCGGCATGGAGTTCGACCGCGTGCGGTGGATGGAGGACGCGCGCGGCCGCCAGACGAGCGAGCGGCTCGACACGGTGACCCTCCCCTGCGACGACGTGATCCTCGCCATCGGGCAGGAGAACGCCTTCCCGTGGATCGAGCGCGATATCGGCATCGCCTTCGACGAGCGCGACATGCCGGTGGTGGACCGCCGCACGATGCAGAGCACGCGCGCCGGCGTGTTCTTCGGCGGCGACGCGGCGTGGGGCCCGGAGAACATCATCTGGGCGGTGGCGCACGGGCACGAGGCGGCGATCTCCATTCACCAGCACTGCCAGGGGCTCTCGGTGGACGACCGGCCGCCGCAAGGGATGACGCTCGCCAGCACGAAGCTCGGCATGCACGCCTGGCGCTACAGCAACGACTACAGCCCGGCGCCGCGGGCGCGCATGACGCACGCCGAGCTCGAAGCCCGCTTCGCACGCCTCGGCGTCGAGGTGGAGCTCGGCTTCACGCCGGAGCAGACCGCGTGCGAGGTGGAGCGCTGCCTCAACTGCGACGTCCAGACGCATTTCACCGCCGAGCGGTGCATCGAGTGCGACGCGTGCGTCGACGTCTGCCCGGTGAGCTGCCTCACGATCACCGCCGACGGCAACGAGGCCGAGGTGCGCACCCGCCTCACCGCGCCCGTGGCGCACCCCGAGCAGCCGCTCTACGCGTCGGCGCCGCTGCCGCAGACGCGGCGGATCATGGTCAAGGACGAGGACATGTGCCTGCACTGCGGGCTGTGCGCCGAACGGTGCCCGACCGCCGCGTGGGACATGCAGCTCTTCACCCTGCGCATCCCGTACGCGGGGCACGCCGCCGGACCGCCCCCGACGGCGGACGTCGTCGCCCTCGCCGCCGCCCGCGCGACGCCCCGCGCCGTCGCGTCCTGACCCCAGCCGGCCGCCCCCGTCATGCCAGGCCCCAACGACTTCGCGCTGCGCATCGGCACCGTCAACGGCACCGGCTCGGCCAGCGCCAACGGGCTGCTGATGCAGGCCATCTTCCGCATGGGCGTGCCGGTCACCGGTAAGAACCTCTTCCCGTCCAACATCCAGGGGCTCCCCACCTGGTACGAGATCCGGGTGAGCGGGGCGGGCTGGATGTCGCGCCCCGCGGCGCTCGACCTCGTGGTGACGCTCAACCCGGCGACGTACGCGCAGGACGCCGCCGCGGTGCGCCCGGGCGGCTATCTCCTCTACGACGCGTCGTGGCCGATTGCGGCGGCGCTCGCGCGCGACGACGTGCACGTGCTCGGCGTGCCGCTGGGGGCGATGTGCCTCGAGGCGTTCGAGGGGGACCGCGAGCGCGCCCTGCTGCGCAACATCGCCTACGCCGGCGCGCTGGCCGCGCTGCTCGGCATCGACACCGACGTGCTGCGCGCGCTGCAGCGCGAGACGTTCGCGCGCAAGCCGAAGCTGCTGGACGCCAACGCGCACGCGCTGCAGCTCGGGCACGACTACGCCGCGGCGCACTTCCCCTGCCCCCTCCCCTTCCACCTGGCGCCGATGGACGCCACGGCGGGGCACGTGCTGCTCGACGGGAACACCGCCATCGCCCTCGGCGCCGTGTACGCGGGGGCCACGGTCGGTGCGTGGTACCCGATCACCCCAGCCACGTCGGTGATGGAGCACTTCCGCGAGTTCTGCGAGCGGTGGCGCGAGGACGCCGCGACCGGGGAGCGGCGGTACTGCATCCTGCAGGCGGAGGACGAGCTGGCAGCGGCGGGGATCGTCGTCGGCGCGAGCTGGGCGGGCGCGCGCGCGTTCACCGCGACGGCGGGGCCCGGCATCTCGCTGATGCAGGAGTTCATCGGGCTCGCCTACTACGCCGAGATCCCGACGGTGATCGTGGACGTGCAGCGCACGGGCCCGTCGACCGGGATGCCGACGCGCACGCAGCAGAGCGACCTGCTCGCGCTGGCCTTCGCCTCGCACGGCGACACGAAGCACCTGCTGCTCTTTCCCGCCGACCCAGCCGAGTGCTTCACGATGGCCGTGCAGGCGTTCGACCTGGCCGAGCGCTTCCAGACGCCGGTGTTCGTGGTGTCGGACCTCGACATTGGGATGAACGACTGGATGGTGCCGCGCCTCCACTGGGACGACGCGTGGCGCCCCGACCGCGGCAAGGTGCTCGACGCCGCGGCGCTCGAGCGGGTGGAGCGCTTCTCGCGCTACCTCGACCGCGACGGCGACGGGATCGCGGCGCGCTCGCTGCCGGGGACGCACGCGAAGGGTGCCTACTTCGCGCGCGGCTCCGGGCACGACGTGCACGCCGGCTACACCGAGGACGCGGCGGCGTATCAGGCGGTGGTAGACCGACTCGCCCGCAAGATCGCGGGCGCGGCCGACGCGCTCCCCGCGCCGGTGACCGACGGCGACGGCACCGCCGAGGTGGGGATCGTCTGCCTCGGCAGCGGCGAGGCGGCGGTGCGCGAGGCGGTGGCGACGCTGCGCGCCGAGGGGCTCGCCGTGGACTCGCTGCGCGTGCGCGGGTTCCCGTTCGCCGCGGCCGTCGGCGACTTCGTGCGTGGGCATCGGCACTGCTTCGTCGTCGAGCAGAACCGCGACGCGCAGTTCCGGTCCCTGCTCGCGCTCGAGACCGGAGTGGCGCGCGACACGATGACGCCGGTGCTCGACTACGGCGGACTCCCACTCACCGCCGAGCGCGTGGTGCGCGCGGTGTGCGAGCGGCTACCCGCCACGCCGGCGGTGCATGCCCGCGTGGCCGCAGGGGCGGCACCCGCAGGCGAGGCGGCCGCGCTCTCCACGCCGCCACTCGCGGGGGTGGTGCCATGACTTCGATCCCCAAGCCCCCGGTCCGGCACCCTGGGCTGCCGCGCAACGCACTCGGCCTCACCCGGCGCGACTACGAGGGCGCGATGTCCACGCTCTGCGCGGGGTGCGGGCACGACTCCGTGACCGCCGCGCTGGTGGAGGCGTGCTGGGAGCTGGACGTGCCGCCGCACGGCGTGGCCAAGCTGAGCGGGATCGGCTGCTCGTCGAAGACGACCGCGTACTTCCTCCGCCAGTCGCACGGCTTCAACAGCGTGCACGGGCGCATGCCGTCGGTGGCCACCGGCGCGCACGCCGCCAACCGGCAGCTCGTCTGCATCGGGATCTCGGGGGACGGCGACTCGCTCTCGATCGGGCTCGGGCAGCTCTGCCACGCGTTCCGGCGGAACCCGCGCATGCTCTACGTGCTGGAGAACAACGGCGTCTACGGCCTGACGAAGGGGCAGTTCTCGGCGTCGGCGGACGTGGGCTCCAAGTCGAAGCGCGGCGAGGCGAACGTGCAGGCGCCGATCGACCCGGTGCTGCTCGCGCTCGCGCTCGGCGCCACGTTCGTGGCGCGCGGCTTCTCCGGCGACAAGGGGCAGCTCGTGCCGCTCCTCAAGGCCGGGCTGCTGCACGACGGCCTGGCGTTCGTGGACGTGATCTCGCCGTGCGTGAGCTTCGCCGACCACGAGGGCTCGACCAAGAGCTACCGGTACACGCGCGGGCACATGCACGACGTGGCGCCGGTCGACGTCGTCCCCGTGCGGCACGAGATCACCGCGGCGAGCAGCGCCGGCGCCGCGACGAGCGTGACGATGCACGACGGCAGCGTGGTGCGCTTCCGCCCCGTGGACGAGGGGCACGATCCCACCGACCGCGACGCGGCGTACGCGCACGTGCGCGCGGTGCAGGCGCGCGGCGAGGTGCCCACCGGGCTGCTCTACCTGGACGCGCACACCCCGTCCATGCACGCAGCGCTCCGCACCGGGCAGGAGCCGCTCGTCGGGCTCGCGCACGAGGCCCTGTGTCCCGGCGCGGCGGCGCTGGAGGCGTTAATGGACGAGCTGCGGTGACGCCAGGGGCGGCTGAATACGTTTGATAGCTGCGGCGGCTGGAGCCCTGCGAGCAACGCACCGCTGATGGTGTCCGCATGTTGAAGTGGCGCGAACCAAGAGGGTGATTCGGCGGTCTTAGTAGGCCGCCGGAGGCGCGACGAGCAGGCGTGGCCGAGCTGAATGATTCGTCGCCTGATGCTTCCCGCGCGCTTCCCATGCAGTGGGAGAGGGGAGAAAGGACAAAGCCGGCAGCACCGCAGGTGCCTGCCGGCCTTTCAGTTGCCCTTCCGGCTCGAACCAGGACTCTTCTGATCCAGAGACGAACCCCGGAGATCACTCCGGACGGCGAAATCTCGGCACTTGCAGGGGATCCGAGCGCCGGTGCCGGACTGCCCTCCCCTGCATGCGGCACCTCGCCGGGTGAAACTGCACACAAACCGCACCGCGGGATCGCGAGACACTTCGCCAATAGCGGAGTGCTGGCGCCCGGCACGAAAGTCCACCGGCCGTGAAGCGCGAAGCTACCGGCGACATGCTAGGCAGGCTCCCGACGCCGTCGCTCCGGGCGGCCGCCGCCCGCATGCAGCATGAAGGTGCCCGGCCGGCGCCGGATCGCTGGTGGGGTCGCGGATCGCGCGCGGCGCGGGTTGCAAGGTCGGTCGGGGGCCCCGGAGTACGGCCCATCTGCTCGTGGCACCTCGCTCCAAGTGCAACGGCGGAAGCGCTGCGGGGTCCGGCGTCGCTCGAGCCGCAGGTCCAGCGTGCGTCCCAGGCCCCGTCAGTGCCGGTCAGTGCCGGTCAGTGCCACTCGACCGCCGCGCGGCCTCCACGCCCGCGCGCGAGCGCGAATGCGATCAGCACGAGCCCCGCCGCGATCATCGCCGCGGACAGGAGCTGCCCCATGCTGAACGGCCCGAGCACGAGACCGAGCTGCGCGTCCGGCTGCCGGGTGAACTCCAGCAGGGAGCGCAGGGTGCCGTACCCGATGAGGAAGGCGGCTGCGAGCACCCCCGGACGGTACCAGCCGCCCGCGAGCGCCCGCCGCTCGAGCGCGCGGAGCACGACGTACAGCACGACCCCCTCGGCGACCGCCTCGTAGAGCTGCGAGGGATGGCGCGGCACGCGCAGCGGGTCGGTCGGGAAGATCATCGCCCACGGCACCGTCGTGGGGCGACCGTAGAGCTCACCGTTGATGAAGTTGCCGAGCCGCCCGAAGAACAGCCCCGGCGTCCCCGCCAGCGCCAGCGTGTCGGCGACCTCCCAGAACGGCACCCGGTGCACGCGCGCGAAGACGGCGCACGCGGCGACCATGCCGAGCACCGCGCCATGGAACGAGAGTCCGCCGTGCCAGATGCGGAAGAACTCGAGCGGGTCGCCGAGGTAGTGGCCCGGCTCGTAGACAGCGGCATAGACGAGCCGGGCGCCGACGAGCATCCCCGCGACGAGATACCCGACCAGCGCGTCGAGGTCGCGCTCGGTCATCGCGACCAGCCCGCGCCGGATCCGCCGGCGCGCGAGCCGGTGGCCGACGACGTACCCGACGAGGTACATCACGCCGTACCAGCGGATCGCGAACGGCCCGACCCGCACGAGCTCCGGCGGGATTCGCGGATAGGGGATGGTCATCCAAGCTCCGCGCGCACGCGACCACGCTGATCGAGCGGGGTGGAGCGAATCCATGCATGCGGCGCCCACGGCCGCTCGGCGGCTCCCGACCTCAAGGTACATCCCGCGGAACTTCCGGCGTAGTACTTGGCGCGCCACGCCACGTACTCAACTACGGCCCATTGCGCGGCAGCGTTCTCGGCAATCGAGACGTTTGTACCGAACACGATCAGCCGCGAATGGACTGCGCCGCTTGCCGAGTTTGGCGCCGCCAGCGGCGCGCAGCTCGTGGGGTGCCCGTACCCGGCGGCCGAGTCGACGCGGCGGCTACCCTACGCGCGGCGGGCGTGCGCGCTCGGCGCCCCGATCGAGGAGGTGCTCGAGTCACTCCGGTCAGTCCGGCATCATCTCCTTCACACGCCGAGGCTCCTCGCCCAGCCAGTCCGGGTGCGTCGCCGTGGCATCTGCACCGCGCCGAACGTAA
>Ga0307405_10001167_pt1 | contig 10812 bp, 9 predicted proteins | sample 322Cmetagenome_2_FD_203311 | JGI IMG/M metagenome (GOLD analysis project Ga0307405, IMG submission 203311) | Maize rhizosphere microbial communities from greenhouse at UC Davis, California, United States - 322HYB-C-1 | ecosystem: Host-associated > Plants > Roots > Rhizosphere > Soil | place... | reverse complement strand
CGGGCGGCATGCCGCATTGGTGGAGGTCAACTCCGAGACGGACTTCGTCGCGCGAAACGAAGACTTCGTGCGCCTCTCGGAGCAGCTCGCCCAGCAGGTCATGCGCGACGTGGCGACCGACGCCGTCGTCCACAAGGCGGAGGAAGGATCGCTGCTCGGCCAGCGGTGGCACGCCGACGGCACGCAGACGGTCGACGACGTCGTCAAGGGTGCTTCGGCGCGCACGGGCGAGAAGGTGGCGCTGCGCCGCTACGCGCGCTTCGCCACCGACGGCGCCCTCGGCACCTACGTCCATCACGACGGCAAGCTCGCGGTGCTCGTCGAGGTAGGGGGGAGCGACAACGGCGCGGCGCAGCAGCTCGCTCGGTCGCTGGCCGAGCACATCGCCGCGGGCGTGCCCACGGTGCCGGCGGCGGTCAGCCGCGAGCAGGTCCCGTCCGACCTGGTGGAGCGCGAGCGGCGGATCTTCGCCGAACAGGCACGCGAGAGCGGGAAGCCCGACAACATCGTCGAGAAGATGGTGCAGGGCCGCGTCGACAAGTTCTACGCCGAGGTGACGCTGCTCGAGCAGCCCTGGGTGCGCGACCCCAGCAAGACCATTCGCCAGCTCGTCGACGAGGCGAGCAAGCAGGCGGGCAAGCCCCTCACCGTTCGGCGATTCGCCCGCTTCAAGATGGGCGAGGAGTAGCGTCGCGTGGAAGCCGTGGACCACCACGTGCACGCGCCGGGGGCCGCGCGCTCGGGCCTCCGGTACCCGCGCGTGCTGCTCAAGCTCTCGGGTGAGGCGCTCGCCGGCGACCGTACCGCCGGGCCGTTCGACTTCGACCGCATCAACTCCTTCTGCGACGAGATCAAGGCCGTCGCCGACTTGGGTGCGCAAGTCGGCCTGGTGATCGGCGGCGGCAACATCGTGCGGGGGTCCCAGCTCTCGAAGAACGGCATGGACCGTGTCGGCGCGGACTACATGGGCATGCTCGGCACGGTCATCAACGCCCTCGCGCTGCAGGACGTGCTCGAGCGCAAGGGCGTCGACACCCGCGTGATGACCGCGATCCGCATGGAGGAGCTCGCCGAGCCGTACATCCGGCGCCGCGCCCTCCGGCACTTCGAGAAGGGGCGCACGGTGATCTTCGCCGCCGGCACTGGCAATCCCTACTTCTCCACCGACACCGCCGCGGTGCTCCGTGCGATCCAGATGAAGGCGGACGTCATCATCAAGGCGACCAGCGTCGACGGCGTCTTCTCGGCCGACCCGAAGATCGACAAGGCGGCCAAGTTCTACGAGAAGATCAGCTACCGCGACGTGATGCTGGAGGAGCTCGGCGTGATGGACCAGACGGCCATTACGCTGTGCAAGGAGAATCGTCTGCCATTGATCGTGCTCAACATCAACACGCCGAGCGCTGTCGGGAGGGCCGTCCGCGGCGAGCCCATCGGAACCCTCGTGCAATGATCACTCTCCAGCAAATTCTCAAGGACTGCCGTGCCGGGATGGACAGGGGCATCGAGAACTCGAAGCGCGAGTTCGCCTCGATCCGGTCGGGCAAGGCGTCACCGCAAATGCTCGACACGGTGCGCGTCGAGATGTACGGCCAGCAGATGGCGCTGAACCAGGTCGCGAGCATCAACTCGCCCGAGCCCCGCCTGTTGACCGTGACCCCATTCGACAAGGGGCAGATCAAGGTCGTGGAGAAGGCGATCCGCGAATCGGACCTCGGGCTGGAGCCCTCTACCCAGGGCGGCTCGATTCGCGTCCCGCTTCCCATGATGAACGAGCAGCGCCGAAAGGAGCTGGTGAAGGTCGTCCACAAGCTCGCCGAGGAGGGGCGCGTCGCCATCCGTCACGCCCGCACCGACGCCCGGGACAAGATCAAGAAGCTCGACGGCGTCTCGGAAGACGACAAGAAGCACGCGGAGAAGGATCTGCAAAAGCTGCACGACGACTACATCGGCAGGATCGACGCGTTGCTGAAGGGCAAAGAAGCGGAGATCATGGAGGTTTGAGCGTCTCCGGCCGACACTCTCCCGCGCAGGCTATGACCTCCGCCGAGCTCCTCACGCAGATCCGGATCAACGGCGCGATCCCGCGTCACGTGGCGATCATCATGGACGGCAATGGGCGCTGGGCCCGCGAGCGCCTGATGCCGCGACCGTTCGGCCATCGCTCGGGGATGAAGGCTGTGCGCGAGGTGGTCGAGGGGGCGATCGAGGCCGGGCTCGACTACCTGTCGCTGTTCGCGTTTTCCCAGGAGAACTGGCAGCGTCCCACTACCGAGGTGAGCGCGCTGATGTCGCTCCTCGAGGAGTACATCGCCCGCGAGACCGAGGCGCTCGACGAGCAAGGCGTGCGCGTGCGGGTGCTCGGCGACCTCGGGCGACTCACGCCGGCCGCCGCGGCCGCCGTCGGACGCGTGGTGTCGAAGACCGAGCACAACGACCGGCTCACGCTCAACCTGTTCATCTCCTACGGCAGCCGTTCGGAGCTCGTGCGCGCGGCGCGGCTGCTCGCCCGCGAGGCAGTCGAGGGGCGCCTCGACCCGGAGGAGATCGGCGAGGAAGACTTCGCCGCCCGCCTCTACACGGCAGACTGCCCGGATCCCGACCTCCTCATTCGCACGTCGGGCGAGCAACGAATCTCCAACTTCCTGCTCTGGCAGCTGGCCTACACCGAGCTGTTCATCTCGCGGGTCTTGTGGCCGGATTTCGGTCGGCGCGAGCTCTACGAGGCGATCCTCGACTTCCAGAACCGCGAGCGGCGCTTCGGCCGCGTGCCGGCCTGACCGCGCGTGCGCTCGGAGCTCGCCCGGCGGGTCCTCTTCTCGGTCGTCGCCGCGCCGCTCGCGATCGCCATCGTCTACCGGGGTGACGCCCTGCTCGCGGCGCTCTTGGCGAGCATCGCCGCGCTGGGGGCGTGGGAGCTGTTCCGGATAGCCCGGGCGGGGGGCGTCGACCCGTTGGACGTTTGGGGAATCCCACTGGCGGCGCTGTTTCCGCTGGCCATCCACGGCGCGCGACACGGGTTTCAGCCGCCCCTCTCGGCCGGTATCGTCGCCGCCCTTGCCGTGTTCGCCACGTCCATCTGGTCCCGCGGCGTCGGCGGCCGGCCGCTCGCGGCGACCGCAATTACGATCTTCGGAGCGATGTACACTGGCGCCACGCTCAGCTTCGGTTACGCGCTGCGCTACCACCGCTTCACCATCGACGCGAAGGGCGGAACCGCGCTCATTCTGCTGCCGGTCATCCTCACCTGGGCCTCGGACATCGGTGCCTACGCCGTGGGCCGACTGCTGGGTCGCCACAAGCTCATCCCCTCCGTCAGCCCCGGGAAGACCGTCGAGGGAGCCGTGGGCGCGCTCGTCGTTAGCGTGGTGGTGTGCTGGCTGTACGTGCAATTCGTGTTGCGGCCGATGGCCCAGCTCGCGATGGCTCCCTGGGCGGTGGTCGCGTTCGCGCTCGCGGTGAGCGTGACCGCCCAGATCGGCGATCTCGCCGAGTCGCTGATCAAGCGCGAGGCTGGAGTGAAGGACAGCTCGCAGCTCATCCCGGGGCACGGCGGGATTCTCGACCGGTTCGACAGTCTCCTCTTCGTGCTTCCGGTCGCCTATCTGCTGCTCATGCGCCGCCTCCTGATCCCGGCACCGCCGTGAGCCCCGCGTCGACTGGGCGGCGTGACCGACTACCCGTCGCCGGGGGTGCCTCGTCTGCCGTGGTCGCGGAGCCGGAAGCGGCGGATGGTCCCGCTCCCGGGGTGCGAGGCGTCGCGATCCTCGGGTCCACCGGGTCGATCGGCACGACGGCCCTCCGCGTCTTGGCGCGGCAGCGTGATCGCTTCCGGGTCGTTGCGCTCACGGCATTCGCCAACGCGGAGCTCCTCGGCGAGCAGGCTGAGCTGCATCGGCCCGGGTTCGTCGGTCTGGTAGACGGCGTGCCGACAGGTCGCAAAGGATGGGCGTACGGACCCGATTGCCTGGTGGAGGCCGCCAGCCGGCCCGACGCGGACGTCGTTCTCAATGCGGTGGTAGGCGCCGCCGGGTTGGACGCAACGCTGGCGGCGCTCGGGGCGGGGAAGCGCGTGGCCTTGGCGAACAAGGAGACGCTCGTCATGGCGGGCGAGCTCGTGACGCGGGCCGCCGCGCGCGGGGGCGGCGAGATCGTCCCCGTCGACAGCGAGCACTCGGCAATCCTGCAGTGCCTCACCGGCCGACGTGGCACCGAGGTCCGACGAGTCATACTGACGGCGTCCGGCGGCCCTTTCCGCGATTGGACGCGTGAGCGTCTCGCCGCCGCGACTGTGTCGGACGCGCTTCAGCACCCGACCTGGCGCATGGGCCGGAAGATCACCGTCGACAGCGCCACCCTCGCGAACAAGGCTCTCGAGGTGATCGAGGCTCATTACCTGTTCGGCCTGCCTTACGACCGCATCGAGGTGGTCGTGCACCCTCAGAGCGTCGTTCACTCGTTCGTCGAGTTCGTCGACGGAAGCGTGCTGGCGCAGATGGGGGCGCCGAGTATGGAGCTGCCGGTGCTCTACGCGCTCACCCACCCGGACCGGGTCCCGGACACGGGGGTACCTGGGTTCGACCCGGTTGGGCTCTCGCCTCTGACCTTCGAGTCGGTCCGGGCCGAGGACTTTCCCGCCTTGCAACTTGGCATCGAGGCGGGGCGGGCAGGGGGGGCGGCTCCCGCCGTGTTCAATGCCGCCAACGAACAGGCCGTGGCGCTCTTCCTGGACGGCTTGGTACGTTTCGCTGACATTCCTCGCGCCATCGCCTCGGCGCTCGATGCACTGGGGTCCCGAGCCGGCGGATCGCGCGACGCGCTACTCGCGGCCGACGCGGAAGCGCGGCGCCACGTGGAGCTCCTCTTCGCATGCTGACCTGGATCGCCCCCCTCGTCGTCTTCGGGCTCGTGATCTTCGTCCACGAGCTCGGCCATTTCCTCGCGGCCAAGGCGGCAGGCGTGTATACGCCGCGCTTCTCCATCGGCTTCGGGCCGGCGCTGTTCAAGAAGCGCTACGGGGAAACCGAGTACGTGCTCGCGCTCCTGCCGCTCGGTGGCTACGTGCGGATGGCGTCTCGCGACGACGACGCCATGGCTCTGATCGAGGGCGGCGGGGAAACGCCGCCCGAAGAGCTTCCCACCACTGGCGCGAATGCGGCGGGGAAGGTCGTCGACGAGCACGCGGGTGCGCCGCGGCGGCGCGCTGACTGGGACCTTGACGCGATGTATCCGTTCGGCCCCAAGCCGGTGCCGGAGAACCGGTGGTTCGAGTCGAAGCCGCTCGCCGCGCGGTTGGTGATCCTGCTGGCGGGCGTCACGATGAACGTCCTGCTCGCGTGGGTCATCCAGGTGGGCGCCGCCGCGACCTACGGCCGCGCATACCTGCCCGCCGTCATCGATTCCGTGCTGCCCGGGCGCCCGGCCGCGGTCGCAGGGCTGCAGCGCGGAGACAGCATCGTTGCGGTCAACGGCGTCCAGGTGGAGACTTGGAGCGAGGTCGTCGATCGCATCAGGCCCTCGGCCGGGCGCGCGCTGTCGCTCGAGGTGGAGCGTCCGGGGGTCGGGAGGAGGGCGTTCCGGCTTCAGCCCGAACAGCGCGAAGCGCCCGACCCCATCACCGGCGCACCGGAGCGCGTCGGGCAGATCGGCGCGGCGCCGAGAGCCGAGCTCGCGCGCAGCCCGTTGCCGTTCGGCGAGGCCGTTCGACTCGGGTCCGACAGCACGCTCAAGCTAGGGCTCGGAATCGTGACGGTCGTGCGCGGCCTGTTCGCGGGGGACGTGCCGGCCTCCCAGGTCGGCGGCCCGATCGCGATCGTCGCCATGACGGTCGCGGTCGCCAAGACGGGCTTCGAACGACTGCTCGGGCTGATCTCGTTCCTCAGCGTCAACATTGCCATCCTCAACCTGCTGCCCATTCCGGTGCTCGACGGAGGGCAGATCCTGCTGAACGTGCTCGAGGCCATCAAGGGGAGCGCGTTCAGTGCGCGCACCCGCGAGTACATACTCAGGACGGGCGTGCTCGCCGTGCTGCTCCTATTCTGCCTGGTGATGTTCAACGACCTCCGGGCCCTCGTCGCGCGGCTCGTGAGCTGAGCGTGCGGCGGCTGCGCTGGATTGCCGGCTTGCTGCTCGTCGCGGTCGGCGCTCCCATGGCTCGGGGGCAACTCCCCCGGGATGGAGCGGTGCGCTTCGAGGTGCGTGAGGTCGCGGACAGCACGTTCGAATTCGACGGTGGCGCCCGCCGTTGGATCAAACCGGGGCAGCGGGGGATCGCGGTCGACCCGCGCCGTCGCGACGTACTCGTGGCCCGCTTCGAGGTCCTGCGGGTCGATGACCGGAACGTGACGGCACTGGTCACCGGGCAGACGTCGCGCGTGTCCACCGACCACGTGGCCATCCTGCAGCCCCCGACCTCACGGTGGTACCGCGCGCGACTGTTCTGGGTCGGGGCAGCAGCGGGGCTCGCGGCCGCCGTCGCCGGGGACGCGGTGATCCGCTAGCCTAGGGGTCTGGGTCAGGACGGGGGCGTCAGCGACTCGCAGATCAGCAGAATTCGCTCGCGCCGCGCCCGAGTGCCCACGGGAACGACGAGGGTGTCGGAGAAGGGCGCGCAGTACGGCGCCTCGACCCGGATCGAGTACCGGCCCACGGGAAGGACCAGTGCCGTGTCGCGCGGTGTCTTACCTCTCAGCGAAATCCCGTTCGGGCCCTGGAGGACGTACGACGCGGACGCTTCGCGCGGCCGAATGTCCAGCGTCAACGGCGCGCACGGCTGCGGGGTGAGCGGCACCGAGCGCACCTCCGACTCCTCCAGCGTCACCCTGGCGACGACGGTGGCCGTCGGGCACGGCTGGACGCTGGGGACGGTCGCCGTCACCGTGTAGTCGTCAGGCGGCATCGTGTCGGATCGCCAGGTGCCCTGACCCACGCGCCGGCCGTTCACGCGCAGGGTCGCCTCGGCGGGGGCCCGAACCGTCAGGACGCCCGGTGCGGCGAACAGCTCCGTGGTGTCGGCCGGCATCGTCATGAGGGCTGACTCGGCCGGCGTGAGGCGGGCCGGCGGCAGCGTGGGCTGCGGGCGCAGCGCGATGGCGCCCGCCGCGGAATCGGTGGGCCGGCCGCCTGGCGCGTCGTCGCGCAGGTACCGGGCGCCCACGGCGACGGCCAGGGCGGCGACACCGGCGCCCAGGACCACGGCTGGGGCCATGGCCACCGCGCGGCGCGACCGGATCCCGGCCGACGACGCCGGCCCCTCGGCCGCCGTGTGAGTTCCGGTCGGCGTCCGTCGGCGGAATACCAGCGTACGCGCGGCCGATCCGGTGCCGTGCTGCCGTGCGAGCGCCGCGAGCGCCTCACAGAGGTCTTCGCCCGTCGCGAAGCGACCCTCGGGCGACTTGGCCAGGCACCGCAGGATGATCCGTTCGAGGTCGCGAGAGAGCGCGGGGTTGAACGCGCGCACACTGGGCGGCCGGTCTTCGACGTGCTGCCGGGCGATCTCGTACCAGTCCTCGCCGTTGAACGGGAGGACGCCCGCAGCCGCGCGGAAGAGCGTGACGCCCAGGGAGTAGATGTCGGCGCGCCCGTCCAGCGGCAGGCCGCGGGCCTGCTCGGGCGAGAAGTACTGCGGGGTGCCGACGACCATGTTCGTCCCGGTCTGCGCCGCGTAGTTCAGGATCGCTCGCGCGATGCCGAAGTCGGCGACGACGGCGTTGCCGTGGGCGTCGAACAGGATGTTGTCGATCTTGACGTCCCGGTGGATCACGCCCTCGCGGTGCGCGAAGCCGAGGGCGCTCGCGACGTCCATCCCGAGCCGGACCAGGACCTCCTCGGGCAGGTACGGCATGACCTCCAAGCGGTCGGCGAGCCCTTGCGGGAGGTAGTCCATCGCGAAGTAGACCGCGCCGCCGTCGCGCCCGACGGCGTAGATCTTTACGATGTTCGGGTGGCGCAGGCGCGCCGCCGTCGAGGCCTCTCGCCGGAACCGCTCCTCGAAGACCTCGTCGCCAGCGTACTGAGGCTTGAGCACCTTGAGGGCGACGGGGATCTCCAGCTCGGGGTCCCAGCCCTTGTACACCCAGGCAAACCCGCCCGTCCCGATGAGGGCATCGATGCGGAACTTGCCGAGAGTGGTGCCCAAGTAGCGCTCAGGCACGGCAGGGAGCCTTTACAGAGATGGGCAAGTCCAGTAAATTCGTGTGCTTAAACCGATTGCGCGAACGAGCGCGTCTGGACGCGCGGAGAATATACACCATGGCTTTTGAAAAAGCACAGACGGTCACGAAGTACCAGGCTCACGGGACGGACACGGGGTCGACGCGCGTGCAGATTGCGCTCCTCACGGAGCGCATCAACTACCTGACCGGCCACTTCCGGACGCACGCAAAGGATCACCACAGCCGGCGCGGGCTCCTCAAGATGGTGGGCAAGCGCCGCCGCCTGCTCGATTACCTGCGCCGCACGGACGTCGAGGGCTATCGGCAGCTCATTCAGGACCTTGGCCTCCGCTACTAGGCGGTCTGCCACGTCCACTCGCGCGGGCGCGCCACAGTGCGGCCCGCGCGTTTTGTGTTATCCCGAGGTTTCCCACCAATGATGCAACGCGTCGAACGCGAACTCGCCGGTCGGCGGCTCGTCATCGAGACGGGCCGCATGGCGAAGCAGGCGGCCGGCTCTGCCGTCGTGCAGTACGGCGAGACCATGGTGCTCGCGGCCGTGACGGTCAGCGAGACCCAGAGCACGCTCCCTTTCTTCCCGCTGACGGTCGAGTACCGCGAGAAGACCTACGCCGCCGGCAAGATTCCGGGTGGCTTCATCAAGCGGGAGGGACGCCCGTCGGACGCGGAGATTCTGTCCGCCCGGATCATCGACCGCTCGATCCGTCCGCTGTTTCCTGACGGCTTCAAGAACGAGGTGCAGGTCTTCGTGTACGTCATCTCCGCGGACCAGGAGAACGACGCGGACATGCCCGCGCTCCTCGCCGCGTCGTTGGCGCTCAACGCGTCCAAGGCGCCCTTCGCCGGACCGATCGGCGGCGTGCGCGTCGGCCGCATTCAGGACCGGTGGGTGCTGAATCCGACCTTCCAGCAGCTCGAGTACAGCGACATGGAGCTCGTCGTCGCCGGCGCCGCCGACTCGATCCTGATGGTGGAGGGTGGCGCCCTGGAGGTGTCGGAAGACGACGTCGTCGCCGGGCTCGAGCTCGCGCACGCCGGGATCCGCGATCTGGTCGCCATCCAGGAGGAAATGCTCGCGCAGCACCGCGCCGAGAAGATGGCTTGGACGCGGGCCGAGCCGCCCGAGGGGCTGGTGACGCGCGTCAACGCGCTCGCGGTGGGACGCATCGCCGAGGCGATCAACCAGCGCGACAAGCACGCCCGCATGGAGGCCGTCGCGCGTGTGAAGAAGGAGCTCGCGGACGAGCTGCTCACCGAGTTTCCCGACAACGCCAAGGACGTTCACACGCTCGTCGGCGACGTCGAGTATCACAGCCTGCGCTCACAGGTCCTCGACACCGGCTTGCGCGTCGACGGACGCCGCCCGGACGAAGTCCGCGCGATCACGATCGACACGACCGTGCTTCCGCGCGCGCACGGCTCGGCGCTGTTCACCCGGGGCCAGACCCAGGCGCTGGTGGCCGTCACACTCGGTACCGCCAACGACGTGCAGCGGCTCGACACCATCGACGAGCTGGGCGAGACGACCAAGTCGTTCATGCTGCACTACAACTTCCCGCCGTTTTCCACCGGGGAGGTGCGTCCCGTGCGCGGCACGAGCCGCCGCGAGATCGGCCACGGACACCTTGCCGAGCGAGCCTTGCAGGGCGTGCTGCCGCCGTTCGAAGAGTTCCCCTACACCGTGCGCATCGTCTCCGACATCCTCGAGTCGAATGGCTCGTCGTCAATGGCGTCGGTGTGCGGCGGATCGCTGGCGCTGTTCGACGCCGGCGTGCCGATGCGCGCCCCGGTGGCTGGCGTGGCGATGGGACTCATCAAGGAGGCCGAGCGCTACGTCATCCTGACGGACATTCTGGGGACGGAGGACCACCTCGGGGACCTCGACTTCAAGGTCGCGGGCACGGAGGGCGGCATCACCTCGATCCAGATGGACATGAAGGTGGAGGGCCTCAACGTAGAGATCCTGCGCGAAGCGCTCGCCCAGGCGCGTGAGGGCCGGATGTACATCCTGGGCGAGATGAACAGAGCGCTCCCGGAGCCGCGCCCGGATCTCTCGCCGTACGCACCGCGGATCGTCACGATGACGATCAGCCCGGAGAAGATCGGCGACCTGATCGGGCCGAAGGGGAAGACCATCCGCGGCATCCAGGAGGAGACGGGCGCGGAGATCACGGTCGACGATTCGGGGCTGGTCACGATCGCCGCGGTGGGCGGCGAGGCGATGGAGCGCGCCCGCCAGATGGTGCGCGGGATCACGGCCGAGCCAGTGGTCGGCGAGACGTACGAGGGCACGGTGAAGAGCACGACGGCCTTCGGGGCGTTCATCGAGATCATGCCGGGCACCGAGGCCTTGCTCCACATTTCGGAGATGCGCCACGGCCGGACGGAGCGCACCGAGGACGTGGTCAAGAAGGGCGACCGCGTCAAGGTGAAGCTTATTGACCGGGACGAGCGTGGCCGGCTGCGACTGTCCATGAAGGCGCTGGAGCCGAAGCCCGAGGGCGGGGAAGAGGGGAATGGTGATCGCGCACGGGGCGAGCGCCCGCGGCGCGAGGAGCGCTCCCCTCGTGAAGAGGGTCCGGCGCGCGACGAGGGCGGTGAGCGTGAGTACGCCGCCGAGGGCGCGCGCGGTGGAGAG
>Ga0307405_10001165_pt1 | contig 10822 bp, 7 predicted proteins | sample 322Cmetagenome_2_FD_203311 | JGI IMG/M metagenome (GOLD analysis project Ga0307405, IMG submission 203311) | Maize rhizosphere microbial communities from greenhouse at UC Davis, California, United States - 322HYB-C-1 | ecosystem: Host-associated > Plants > Roots > Rhizosphere > Soil | place... | reverse complement strand
GCTGCCCACCGGGGGCAGGGCAATGCGGAAGGCCTGCGGCAACACGATGCGAAACAGCGTCTTCCAGTAGCCCATGCCCATGGCCCACGCAGCCTCCCACTGGCCCTTTTCCACGGCCATGATTCCGGAGCGGAAGTTTTCACTGAGGTAGGCCGCGGCGAACAGGCTCAGCGCAAGCAGCGCAGAGGGAATCGGAGAGATCACGATGCCGTAGCTCGGCAGACCGAAGTAGATCAGCAGGATCTGTATCAGAAGCGGCGTGCCGCGAAAGATCGAAACGTACGAAAAGGCGAACCAGCGCAATGGCCGAAACGGAGAGATCCGCGCCAGCGCTATCAGCAATCCCAGCACGCAGCCACAGAAGAATGCAGACAGGCCGAGGCCGAGGGTGACCAGCACCGCCTTCTCGAGCAAGGGCAGTGCCCTGAGGAACAGGTCGAGCATCTTGTCCTCCTCAACCTGCGGGCAACAGCGCGCCGTAGCCCGCCAACCCGGCCTCCAGGTCGGCGATGAGGTCGTCGGTGTCTTCCAGCCCGATCGACAGGCGAATCACCGGCTGGTCGGTGGCAGGGAACACGCGTTCGGCCTGCAACGCCGCGGGATAGTAGGCCGCCAGGCTGTGCACGCCGCCCCAGCTCGCGCCGATGACGAACTGCTTCAGCGAATCGAAGAAGCCATGGAAGGCACGCTCGGGTCCGGGCTTGAGCACCAGGGAGAACAGGCAGCCATTGGTGCGGAAATCGCGCTTCCACAAGGCGTGGCCGGGGTCGGATTCAAGCGGTGGGTACAGCAGCCGCTCCACCTCGGGTTGATCGGCCAGCCACCGCGCCACGCGCAGAGTGGATGCGCTCTGGGCTTCGAGCCGCAACTTGAGGGTCTCCAGCCCGCGCAGCACAAGGAAACAGTCGTCCGGGCTCACTTGCTGGCCGAGAATGCTCTGCGTCTCGCGCAGAACGTCGTAGTGCGCATGGTCGTTCATGCTGATGCTGCCCATCAGCAGGTCGGAGTGGCCGCCGAGGAACTTGGTCGCAGCCTCGATGCTGAAGTCGACGCCGTGATCCAGCGGCCTGAAGCCCAGTGGGCTGGCCCAGGTGTTGTCCATCATCGTGAGCACGCCGCGGCGGCGCGCCACCGCGGCGATGGCGGGCGTGTCCTGCATTTCCATGGTCACGGTGCCGGGCGACTCCATGCAGATCATGCGAGTGGTTGGACGAATCAGCGATTCGATTTCCGCGCCGATGGCAGGCGGGTAGAACTCCACCTCCACATCCATTTGCGCGAGCCACTTCAGCGCGAAGGTCTTGAGTGCGCCGTAGCACGCGGCCGATACCAGCAAGTGGTCTCCGCCGCGCACGAAGCCCATGACAGTGGTCATCAGTGCCGATTGCCCCGACGGCGTGACGACGCAATGTCGCCCCCCTTCCAATGCCGCGATCTTTCTCTCAAGGCCTCGCGCCGTCGGCGTGCCGGTGATGCCGTAGCTGAAGCCGTCGGGCTGCCGACTTTTGCGTTGGACGAAGTCGTCGAAGGTCTTGAAGACGACCGTCGATGCGCGCATCACGGGCGGCGACAGGCTCTCGAAATGGTCATTAGTTGTGGCAATTGATTGCATCTATGCTATTCGTCCAGGTTAGGTTGTCTTTCGGTGCGCTGGAGTATTTGTCAGGCGTTCGATCAACTCAAGAGCGCGGATTACTCGCTCGATAAACGGAGGTTATGGATGGAAAAGCGCGACATCGAGGTCTTTCGCGCGGTGATGCGCGCCGGCACCACCAGCCAGGCTGCGAACCTGCTGGGCGTGTCGCAACCGGCGGTGAGTCAGTCGCTGCGCAAGTTCGAGCAGGCCTGTGAACTGCGCCTGTTCGAGCGCGTGCGGGGGCGGCTCGTGCCTACACAGGAGGCCGTGGCGCTGATGGTGGAAGTGGACCGCTACTTCACCGGCCTGGAAATGATCGAGCACCGCATCCGCAGCCTCAAGTCGTTCGGGCTCGGACGTCTGGCCATCGGCTCGCTCCCGGCGCTGGGCACCGGCTTCATGCCGCGCGCCATCGCGGCGTTCGGGCTCGACAAGCGGCAGATCCAGCTGTCGTTCCAGGTCATGAGTTCGCGCGAGGTCTACCAGCAGGTGTCAGCCGGACAACTCGACTTCGGCCTCATGGCGGAAGAGTTGTCGGTAACGGGCCTCGAGCATTCGCCCTTCGCATCGGTGTGCGGCGTCATCGTCATGAACGCGCAGCATCCGCTGGCCAGGAAAAAAGTGCTCGACGCCGACGATCTGGCGGCCCACCCGTTCATCGCGCTCAATCCCGAAGACGTGGGACGACGCGCATTGGAGGAGGCGCTGGCGGCGCGGGGCAAGGTCCTGCGGCCTGTGATCGAGACGCCTTACTCGAACTCGGTGTGCGAGTTCGCGCTGAACGGTGTCGGCATGGGAATGGCGCATCCGGTCATGGCCCTGGACTACCTGTCGCGCGGCCTGCTGCTCAAGCCGATGGCCTTCGACATTCCCGCGACTTCGCTGCTTGTGTTTCGGCCCGGCATGCCGCTGTCGGACAACGCCAAAGAACTGCTGCGCGTCATGCGTATCCAGCTGGATGCGGACTTCAAGCGATTGCGCGAGGTCCTCGGTCGCTCCCCGGTCTCTGCGATCAGCAGGGCACCTAAAAGGGGATAGTAGTTTCCCTGATTGGTGCATAAGTTCAGCTTATCGAGCAACTAGCGACGCCGGATTGCGGCAGGGCGGTGCAGCGCGACAAGATGGCACCCACTGGATCGACCTACAACTCTGGACCGCGACATGAATCGAACACGCCCCCTGCATCGAAGACTGCTCTGCACACTGGTTGCCGCTTCGGCGATTGCCACTGTGCTGGCCACGCCCGCTTGGGCACAACAGCAACCGCGTGACATCCTCGCGAGTGCGAGAGCAGCGGGCGTGATACGGATCGCGAACACACAGGCCAGCCCGCCGTGGAGCATGCTGGACGACAAGAACCAGCCTGCGGGATACGACGTCGAAGTGGCGAAGGAAGTGGCCAAGCGCATCGGCGTGGCCCGGGTCGAGTTTGTGGCCGACCTTTTCAAGAACTTCGTCGAGGGGCTCAAGGCCGGCAAGTACGACCTCGTGATGAACGACCTCACGCCAACGGCCGAGCGCGAGAAACAGGTCGACTTCAGCACGGCATACGGCCTGGAGGATTTCCGAATCTTCGTGCGCAATGCCAACAACGACATCAAGGACCGGCCTGATCTGAAGGGAAAGCGCATTGGCGTGACCGCCGGCACCAGCAACGAATCGTGGTCGCGAGAGAACCTGCTGGGCTCCGAGATCGTCACCTACGACAACGGCGGACTCGTGTTCAACGACCTCGCCATCGGCCGCGTCGACGCGCTCATCAGCTCGCATTTCGGGGGCATGAAGTACGCCACCGTGAACAAGCTGCCAATCAAGGAGGTTGGCCCGATCCTCACCTATCAACTCTCGGCCGCAGCCATGGCTAAGAATCAGCCAGCCTTGCGTGAAGCCGTGAGCAAAGCCGTGAAGGACATGCGCGCTGATGGCACCATCGATCGGCTGTCGAACCGATGGCTGGGCGTGAGCTACCAGATGTCCGCAGAAATCTCGAAGGCGGAAAGGCCGTGAAGGCCGCTCATTGAAGCTTCGCGGTGGGAACGCTCGGCCATACCGCGCGGGCGATCGTAGACGACTACTTCAGACTGGTTGCCGACGTTCAACGCGCTCTCGTGAATGAGTGCTATCGGCCAGGAGCCGATGTCCAGTGAGCGAAAGCCAGTGACGGTTCAAACTGGAGGCTGACATTCGCGTTTAGCTATTCGCAGTCTGAAGCAGGGGCGACAGCGCATCACGCTCTGGCCCCGCCCTTCATGTTGCCCGCAAGTTCTTCAGCGGTGTTGAAGAAGGCTTGCAGCACGGGCCGATTGGCCTCGGCCTTGAGACAGGCGATGTGATCGATGCTTTCGATCGGCTCGCCGCGAATGGCGACGGTGTGCCACCGGCTCGAATCCCGCGCCTCCGAGTCCCAGACGATGCCGCAGCCAAGGCCGGCTGCAACGGCTTCGCAGAGCGCTTCCCGGCTGCCGAGTTCGAGGACGTAGTGCGGCTTGATGCCCGCAGCGCGAAAGGCGACATCAATCTTCTTCTGGGTCATCGAGCCTGTTTCTCGTCGCACCAGGTCTAACAGACCCAGCTCGGAAAACGAGACGCGCTGGGCACTCGCAAGCGCATGACCCGGTGGCACGATCAGCACCGCGGTATGCCTCCATAGCGGCCTCGCGTGGATTGCGGGATGACCTTTGATCCCCGGCAAGATGGCCGCGTCGGCGCGTTGCTCCAGCAACTCGTCATGCACGAATCGGGTGTTGCCCATGGCAACGGAGAGCGCGACGCCCGGATAACGTGTCTGGAAGCGACCGAGCAATCGCATCACAACGTGTGGTCCATCCACCGCCAGGCGCAGCTGGTTGCCCTGCAAGTCGTCCGACGAGGCCAGCAGATCGTGCAATGCCTGCTCCACGTTGGCCATCTCGCGAGTGAGGCGAAACACCCGCTGGCCGATTTCGGTCAATTGCACCCCGCGACCGTGACGCTGCAACAGTTGCACGCCGTATGTCTCTTCCAGCGCCTTGACTTGAATGGTCACGGCGGGTTGGGTCAGTGACAGCAGCTCGGCAGCGCGGGAGAAGCTGCCGGAACGGGCCACTGCATCAAAGGCACGGATCTGGGTATGAATCATGGCGAACCTTCGGACTGGAAAGACCCATAAAGATTTTTATACCTCCCCGCATTTCTTTTAATTTGATTCACGGATGCGCGGCTCCAAGAATACCGCCACAACCAAGGATCGCCCATGAAAACGATGACCCGAGCAGCAGCAGTTGCCCGTGAGAACAACCAGCGCAGCATTGAACGGCTGGTGAAGCTCGTTCGAACCCCCAGTCCCACTGGAGAGGAGGGCAGCGCCCAGGCGCTGATCGCCGGATGGCTGCAAGAACTGGGTGCCGACGTCGTCATGGCTGAGCCCGACATCAAGGCGATGTTCGAGTCCTATCCCGAGATTGCCCAATACCCCACACACTGGCAGCACGACCTCGTGCTGCCATACGAGCAGCTTCCAAGCTACGAGGCCCTGCACGCGAGTGGCCTCGAAGAGGTGCTGAACTACCGGGGGCGACCGAACGTCACGGGTGTCTTGCGTGGCACGGGTGGTGGTCGTTCACTTGTACTGAACGCACATATCGACACGGTGACCATCGAGCCGGCCGAGAGGTGGACGCGCGCACCATACGGCGCAGAAATCGCCGATGGCCTGCTGTACGGGCGAGGAACTTCGGACATGAAGGGCGGACTGGTCGCTGCCCTGATGGCGCTTCAGTTCTTGCGCGAAGCGGGAGTCACTCTTCGCGGAGACGTCATCTTCCAAAGTGTGGTGAACGAAGAGCACTCCGGAAACGGCACGCTCGATCTCGTGCGGCGCGGCCTCAAGGCCGATGCGGCGATCGTGCTCGAACCCACGGACAACCAGATCTTTGTCAGTCATCCGGGAGGGCTGTACTGGCAGCTCAAGACCGCGGGCGTGCCGCGGTCTCCAGGCGCGCGCTGGAACAACGGTGTGCAGGAAGGAGTGAGCGCTATCGAACTCCTGCCCTCTGCGATCCGTGCGCTGCTCGACGTCGAGAAGGGGTTCAACCAAGCCCACGCGCATGGCATCCATCGCCCTTTTTCGCTGGTCATCGGAAAGGTGGCGGGCGGGCACTACGAGACCGTCACCGCAGACGAAGCCTTGCTCCGCGGCGGTGCGTACTTTGCGCCGGAAGTCGGCGATGTCGGCGACGTCATGCAGCGCTTCAGCCAGGCAGTTCATGCCGCCAACCGTGACGACCCGTTGCTCAATCGTCACCCTGCGCGCTTCGAATTCCTGCATCACGACGACAGCACGCAGCAGTCGGAAGACATCGCGATCGCCGTCTCGATGGGGGAGGTCCTGGCGGATCGCGGCCGGGACGGTCAGCGTTACCTGGGGCCGTTCTGCTGCGACGCGCGCCACCTCGTGAACCAGGGCGGTATTCCGACCATCATCTTCGGCCCGGGAACGATTGCGCAGGCCCACAAGCCCGACGAGCACATCCGTGTCGACGACTTCCTGGCATCCATCGAGTTGCTCGCGGAGTTCATTGAACGTTGGTGCAACCAAGACGCCGCTGGCGCATAACCCAAGGAAGCTCGCCATGAACACTCTATCGAAGAAGGGGCTGCTCGGCTCCTCCACTGCGGTCGCACCAGGTCCCACTCAGTTCCGCCGGGCACAGTGGCGAATGCTGTTCGCCGTGATGTTCTGCTACCTGTTCTTCTATACCGGTCGCCAGACCTTCGGCTTCGCAATTCCCGGCCTGCAGAAGGAGTTCGGCTTTTCGAAGCAAACCCTCGGCTGGGCTTCCGCGGCCTTGCTGTGGTGCTATGCCATCGGCCAGGCCATCAACGGCAATTTGGCCGACAAGCTTGGGGGGAGAAAGGTGATGACTGCCGGCGCGATCCTCTCCTGCGTTGCCAACTGGGTCGTGAGCTTTGCCACGGGCCTCGCAAGCCTGGTGATTCCCTGGGGCATCAACGGCTACCTCCAGGCACTCGGCTGGGCGCCTGGAAGCCGCTTGCTGTCCAACTGGTGGGGGACAGCCGAACGCGGCAAGGTCTATGGGTTCTACGTCTTTGCGGCGAGCTGCGCGTCCATCCTCTCGTTCGTGACTTCGATCGTGGTCGTGGGGGTGCTTCACCTCGACTGGCGTTGGATATTCCGGCTGCCCGTCTTGCTCATGCTGGTGGGGGGCATCACGTTGTACCTGGTGGTGCGGGAGCGCCCGGAAGACCTGGGCTTCGAGTCGCCGGAAAACGGGGTGGCGAACCAGAGCGACGAGCATCACGGCGCCGTCGGCGACGAAGAGACATCGTGGCAGCGCTACAGCGCAGTGCTGCGCAATGTCCCACTCCTGGTTGCATCCGTCTCGGTTGGCTTCATGAATGCGGCGCGATATGGCTTGATCGTCTGGGTGCCCGTTCATTTCCTGGGGGCCAATTGGTCGAAGTCCAGCGAGGGGTTGATCGATCCGAAGTGGATCTCGGTGGCACTCCCGATCGGCATGGCGCTTGGCGCGTTGTGCAACGGCTGGGTGTCTGACAAGCTGTTCGGTGCCAACCGCAGCAAGCCCATCGTTCTCTTCATGGTGTTTGGCGCGTTGGCGTCCGCCGCGATGTTCAGCCTGCACGCCGGCATGCTGGCGGTGGGGGCATTGTTTCTCGCGGGCTTCTTCGTCTATGGCCCAGCCTCGTCTTTCTGGGCCCTGTGTCCTGATCTGGTAGGGGCGAAGCGCGCCGGGACGGCGACCGGCGTGATGAATTTCGTGGCCTATCTTTTCGCCGGGTTGTCTGAGCCACTAATCGGCCGGATGATGGACCAGACCGGAAACACATCGCAGGTGTTCGTGATCGTGGCGACATGCTGCGTACTGAGTGCTGTCACCGCGATCTTCGTTCGACGGTGATCGGGAAGAAATCTCTCGGCGAGCGTCGCGCCAAGCGAGTTGTGTGCGAGGCGCTCTGGAAACTTCAGAGCAGACCGAGCTCTAGCGCTGAGTTCGGCGGCCGGGCCCACGAACCTAGATGTCGGCTGTCCGCCTCAACGCAGACATCGACGACGCCGAGTCCAACGACGGCAACCGCTGCGAAGCTGCCCCTGGGCAGATTCCGCTCGAGACTGGACTGAGTCGTTCGAGGCCGACACCCCGAAAGGCGGCGGCGTTCATTACCAGGCATTCGACGGTCACCTGCACACCGATCCGATTGGAAGAGATTCGACGGGGTTTTCGAATGGGATTTCGGCTCTTACTGACGAAAGCTGGCAAGAAACCGGCTGGCACGCTCATTTGCATGAGTGAAAGTCAAGAGGTTGCGCGCTCTCGACGTGGCAACGTAGAAGAGGTTTCTCTCGTCAGGATTCCTTCCATCAAAACTTCCCGCGTTGACGCCGGGAACAATGACGTGATCGAACTCAAGGCCCTTGGAGGACTCGATGGTCGAAAGAATGATTCGGCTCTCCTTCTTTCTTCCTGAATTTGCAGCGTAGTCATATTGCAGCAAGGCATCCAGCAGTGAGCTGATGGAGGCATACCTCTTTGCCACACTGAGAAGACCTGCAATAGAGGAATCGACCTCTTCAACATCGGAGCTTCGCACGAAGACGCGCCGAGCCATTTCGCTGACTCCGAGGGCTGAAATCACTCTAGGAAAATCAGCGATGCTGTTATTGCTGGCCAATGCCATTGCGCCAAGGATCCGCTCCGAAACGCGGGGCTCGGCTGCGCGAAGCAAATCATGCAGTGCGAACGATCGGAAATTTTCCTCGGTTGCGCTGTCGACGATTTTTTCAGTCTCGCCTGCGGTCGTTGCGCCTGGTAGCACTCCTCCCACGAACTGCCACGTTGCGCGCTTTGCAGCCAGCAGCATTCCAACGTCAAATTTGGCTTGCAGGTCGACTGAGACAGCGAGCAGCATCCGGATGAAGAGAATCTCCGGACGCTCAAGGAAACTCTTGAATCCTACCGTTTCGTAGGGTAGGCCCTTGATGATCAAGAAATGCTCCAATTCAACAGCGCCTCCTGGATGTCGGAGTAAGACCGCAAGATCCTGAAGGTCGGAGTCCTCATCGAGACCTCGTCGACTTCTTGCGGCTTCCTCGACAACGTAAAGGAGCTCTTCTGTCGAGCTGGTGACCTTTATCTCCACCGTCGATTTCCGATCCTTGTTCGCGGCATAGGCTTTGCCCGCGAAACTGCCAAGTGGCCGTGCCAACGAATCGCCAAAGCGGTGAGTCAGGGTGAGTGGCAAACGCTTGGGCTCACCGATCTCGAGATCGAATCCATCCTTCATGAAGTAGGAATCAGCACCATCCCTTGCATGGATCACCTGATCTCGATCGCCGACGCCAAGGAAGGCGCAACCTTCGTTGACCTCCAATAGCTTCTTCAGAACCGTGAAGATAGCCCAGTTGCAGTCGTGCATTTCGTCAAACACCACGGCTTCCGCGCCAACCGATAGCGGATGGTTCTCCCATGAGAACGGGGGATCGTCCGAGATCAGTAGCCGAGCCAGGTCATAGGTGGCATCACCCTGGTAGCGGAATCTCGCCTGTTCGCCGTCGCCGTCCAGAAAGGCTGTCCGCTCACGCTCGTATTCCCTGAGTACAGAAAGGGTCGTGAAACTGAACCCCAGATCGGAGGCCGTCTGAGGCGTCAAGGAAAAGTATTCGCCAGCCCGCTGGAGGGCCATGGATCCTTTGATCTGACTGAACTCTTCGAGCAGCCCTTCGACTGCCAACTCCCCCGTGCCATGCAAGGAGAACTCCCCCGGAAATCGCGATTCGGCCTGCTCTCTGGCGGCTGAAATTGCGGCAATGACCGCTCTTCCAACGTCTTCGGCACTCTGGTTGCGTCGGACCCCGGTTCCCTCGAGCCGCTGAAGCCTTGAAGCACAGAAGTTTTCGACTGTGCCCACACGCAACTGTCGAGCGATGTCCCCGGAAATACCAACACGCGCAAAGGCTGTTTCAAACGCTTTCACGCCTGGCTCGGTGAAGCTCAGAGAGAGAATCTTCTTGGGATTTGCTCCTCGCTCAATGAGGCCCGCGATCGTAAAAGCCGCAGTTGTCGTCTTCGCGGCGCCCGCATTGGCCTCAACGATGATCCGGCTACTTCTACAGGTGCGGATGGCATTTTGTTCGTCCGTCCATTTCAAAAGCACACGGCTTGAAGTCATGAATCCTCAGTTCTTCCTTGACGAATAACTGACAAGAGGTCGATCCAACCTGGCTGCACACTCTGATGCGACCCAGATTCAGCGCCAAGCGGTCGTCAGCTATCACTACGAATTCCAAGATCCTACCCGCGAGACGTTGAGTTGCACCAGGGAATTGCAGCGACGAGCTAGGTCGGCTCGTCGAGCGCGGAGTTCACGCAGCAGCACTTAAAAACGGCCACTGGGTCGAGATGACACTGGCGCATGAATGACCGCTGCGTGACCAAGATCGTGAACTCAGGAGGCCGAAATCACCGGCAGCAACCGCTGCATAGCAGTCGGACGGCCCGACTGTCGCATGTTCTAGCCGCCCCTCCTACAGCAGCACAGCATTCTTGCGAAACACGGTGCGGATCGTATTCGGTGACATGAACACGATGGCTGTCATGGAAGCGCTACGCGTGGTATCCAGGAATTCGGCCACGAACTCCTAACCGGTGCTTCCTATTGCAAAAACACCCAACGGGGGCGAAGAGAGTGTTCAGGACTCCGAATCCTTGGGCCCTCGCCGCTGCAACGCGTGAGGGTGGTGCCGGCTGAAATGATCGCGGGTGGCGGCCTCGACCGCCGGCAGGTTTTCATGCAGGCGTCGCAGCAGGTCCAGCAGCACCTTGCGCTCGGCCGCCGACAGGACCGACAGGAACGCACGCTCGCGTTCCATGGCGATGTCCCGGATCTGGTCGTGCACGGCGCGGCCGGCCGGCGTCAGCGTCGCGATGCGGGCGCGTCCGTCCTGAGGATCGAGACTGAGTTCGATGAAGCCGCGCGCATGCATGCTCTTGAAGCAGCGGCTCATCGAGGCCTTGTCCATGCCGATGATGCCGCAGGCCTTCTGCGCCGAGATCGAGCCTTCGATGGCCAGCAGCACCAGCACCCGCCAGCTTTCGATGCCGACGTCGAAGGCGGCAAGGTAGGCCTGCGAAGCGCCGCTGGACAGCTTGTTGGCGATCCAGGTGAGAT
>Ga0307405_10001164_pt1 | contig 10822 bp, 10 predicted proteins | sample 322Cmetagenome_2_FD_203311 | JGI IMG/M metagenome (GOLD analysis project Ga0307405, IMG submission 203311) | Maize rhizosphere microbial communities from greenhouse at UC Davis, California, United States - 322HYB-C-1 | ecosystem: Host-associated > Plants > Roots > Rhizosphere > Soil | place... | reverse complement strand
GCTGTAGCGCTCCACCACGAGGCCGGCCAGGATCATCACGAAGAAGAAGATCGCGTGCGAGGTGAGCGTGTAGTAGGCGCCACCAAACAGGCCCATGCGCACCAGCAGCAGGTCGTGCGCGCCCGCCAGGATGGCCAGCGTGCCCGCCGCCATCAGCACGCCCGCGATGCGACGCCGCGCCACCAGCGCGCCATGTACCACGTAGGGCAGGCAGATGGTGCTCGTGAGCTGAAGGATCGCCAGGCCCGTGGTCCACAGCACCGGCCGCGCGAAGGCGAAGGAGGCGCAGGCCAGCGTGACCGACAGCGCCAGCGCGCCGTAGATCGAGCGCACCAGCCACGGCGGATTGCGGTCGAGCACCAGCAGCACGAAGCGCGCGATCAACCCGATGTGGCAGGCGTAGCAGACCGCCACCACCGCACCCCACAGCGGCCAGGGCACGGGCCCTTCGGTCAGCACGCGGTCGAGGTTGCGTGCCACGCCCGAGAGCGCGGCCAGTGCGAAGCACCCGTAGAGCGCGTCGCGCTGGCGCAGCCACAGCCCGGCGGCCAGGCCGCCCATCAGCAGCAGGCTCACGGCGTAGACGATGGCCGAGGTGTTGCGCCAGTTCTGGTGCGAGCGATGCAGCGGAGCGAGTGCGGCCTCGGGGCCGTAGAGCACGCTGGCCAGCCCGCCGCCGCGCTGGCGCTGCAGGGTGGCTTCGATGTGCAGCTCCTGGGCTTGGCCGCTGCCGCGCCGCAGCGCGGCGGCCAGCGGCACCAGGTGGTTCGCCTTGGCGGCGTCGTAGGTGGGATCGCCGAGCACGCCGTAGTGGGCGACGAGCGCGCCGTTGAACCACACGGCCACCTGGTTGCCCAGGCCCGACATCACGAGCGCCCGGGCGTCGCCGTCGCGGGCTTCGTCGGCGGGCAGTTCGATGCGGTAGCTGGCCTTGCCGCCGCGCCCCGGAAACTCGTGGTCCCAGCGAAAGGGCAGTTCCACCCGCCGCACCTGCAGCGGCAGCCCATCGGGCTCGAGGGTGGCTTCGGCCCAGCGCACGTCGGTGGTGCCCGGCGGGTTCGCGGCGTGGGCGAAGGGCGCGGCGGCGGCGAGCCAGCACAGCAGCAAAAGGAGCAGCACGGCCCGCAGCGGAAAAAGGAACGGGCGGTTCACGCGGCTAGGAAAGCCGGCCTGCAGGACGGGTCGCCAACACGGCTTGCGAGGGTGGGGGCGCATCCAGCTTGCCGTAGATGTTTCGAATATGGGTTTGAACCGTCGATGCGGAGACTCCCATCTGCGCGCCGATTTCGGCATAGGTGAAACCACGAGAGACCCGGTCGAGCACTTCGGCTTCGCGCGACGAGAGGTGCCCCGGCGCGCCGTCCGACGCCTGCCAGCGGCGCAGCAGCTGCCGCGCGATGCCCGGCGGCAGCGGGGAGCCGCCGGCGCCCAGGTGGCGCAGGTGCGCCGCCAGCTCGGCCTCGGTGCCGTCTTTCAGCAGGTAGCCGCGCGCGCCGGCCTCGAAGGCCTGCACCATGTGGGTCTCGTCGCCGAAGATCGACAGCACCATCACCGCGCAGGCCGGCTGCATGCGGCGGCACTGGCGGATCACCTGCAGGCCGGGGTGGTCGGGCAGGCCGAGGTCGACCAGCAGCACATCGACCGGGTTGTCCGTGAGCCAGTTCAGGATGTCGACCGCGTTCGCCGCGCTGAAGGCCAGCGCCAGCGACGGGTCGGCGCCGATCACGCGCCCGATGCGCTCGCGCATGCCGCTGTCGTCCTCGACCACGGCGACCTGGGTGGCGGTCAGGGGCATGGCGGGCTTCCGAAAGCAAGACCGGGGCCGGGGCGCATGGGCAGATCCGTTTCCGATCGGGAGGGTTGCAGGTGCCGCAAGGCTAGCTACAGGTATCGGTGGCGCCCATCCTATAGACGGGGGAGGGAGGTACCCTGCCGGCGCGCGATGGTGTCAAGCCGTGTGGCGACGCACGCCGCCCACCCGAGCAGTCACGCCCACGCTTTCGGATGAGAATGCCTGCTGCTTCACCCGCTGCGAACAAAACCAATGAACGACGAACTGGAAGCCCGCATCCGCTCGGGCCAGGCCCTGTCCGAATCGATGGGCAACTTCCACGTGACCGGCTGGGACGCCGAGCACAAGACGCTGAAGGCCGCCTTCACGGTGCGGCGCGAGTACTGCCACACGAACGGCACGATCGCTCAGGGCGGCTTCATCACCGCCTGGCTCGACGCCGCGATGGCCCATGCGGTGATGCACGACACCGATCAATCGCAGACGGTTTTCAGCCTGGAGATCAAGGTGAGCTTCTACGAAAAGGTCGGCCCCGGTGAAGGCCGGGTCGAGGGGCGCGTGATCCGGCGCGGCAAGCGCGTGGCGTTTCTTGAAGCGGCGCTCTACAACCCCGACGGCAAGCTGGCCGCAGAGGCCACGTCGACCGGGATCCTGGCGAGCCTCTAGGAGACTAGGCCCGCCCGATCTGGGCCTGAATCTCCCGGATCACTGCTTCCTTTTCCCGGTTGTAGATCTGCGGATCGGCCGGGTCGATGCTGTGCGCCCGGTCCTTGGCTTCTTCGTACTTCTGGCGCAGATCGGGGCGCCGGTCGAGGACTGCCATGAACGCGAGTGAGTCCACGTGCACCGGATCGCCGCGATGGCAGATGTGCAGGTTGACGTTGAACCTGCGCCCGTCGTGCAGCACGGACGCGCAGACGTAGGGCTTCTCGTCCGTGTCGACCCACACAGGGCGGCGATGAAATCCGATCGCTTCGAATTCCGCTTGGGTCACGCGCAGGTTTTCGCGCTGCGTGATCGCCGCGATGTCCACCATCGGCTTTCCCCGCAAACCGACGATGGCCGTGCTCCCGATGTGCACGAGCTCCACGCCTTCGAGCTGTGCATGCACGTGGCGCTGCACTTGCGCGAACACCTCGGCATACGCCGGGTCGTACGGCAGGATGTGGCGCTGGTCCAGGCCCTCGTCGAAGGCGAGGAGTTTCATCGCACGATGCGCGCCAGCCAGGCCAGCAGCACGGCCACGACTTCGTCTCGGTTGGTCTCGTTCAGCGTCTCGTGGCGCGCACCGCCGAACACATGGCACGACACGTCGCGCAGCCCAGCGTCGCGGTAACGCTGCACGAGCGGGTAGAACCATTCGGCCTTGTTGCTGACCGGGTCCTGGTCGCCGGTGAACAGGTACAGCGGCAGCGCGGGGCGGATGCGCGTCTGCATCGCGGCGGGCGTGAGTTCGTCGAGGTTCGCGAACATGGTCCCCATGCCTTCGGCCGACACGGTGAAGCCGCACAGCGGATCGGCGATGTAGGCGTCGACCTGTGCCGGGTCGCGGCTGAGCCAGTCGAAGGGCGTGCGCACGTCGGGCAGCGCGGCGTTCATGTCTTCGAGCCGGAAGCCGCTTTGCAGCGCACCGCCCAGCAGGTCGAGCGCCGAGGTGCCTGACAGCACCGCGCCCGACAGCAGCTCGCTGTGCCGCACCAGGTAGTACTGCGTGGCGAACGAGCCCATGCTGTGGCCGAGGAGGATCAGTGGCAGCCCGGGGTGCTCGGCGCGCGCGTGGCGGCTTAGCAGCGCCATGTCGTCCACGAGGCCGGCGAATCCGCGCGGGCCGAACTCGCCGAGTTCGCCGCGCGCGGAGGCGCCTTCGCCATGGCCACGGTGCTCGTTCGCGTAGACGACGTAGCCGGCCTGCGTGAGCGCGTCGGCCAGCGGCCGATAGCGCAGCGAATGCTCGCCCATGCCATGCGCCAGTTGCACGATGGCCCGCGGCGCGGTGCCCTGCCAGCGGTGGGCCTCCACCGGATAGCCGTCGTTGGCGGTCAGTTCGAAGTGGGTCTCGGTGCTCGGCATGCGGGTTCTCCAGGGAAGTGGATTGGCATCCTAATCGTTGACGGCCCGCAGCATGGCCTTGCGCAGCCACACCTGCGCCGGGTCCTTGTCGGTCACTGCGCGCCAGGCCATCTGCAGTGGGTAGCTCGGGCTGTCGAAGGGCAGGGGCTCGCAGCGCAGGCCGCTTTGTGCCGACAGCGCCAGCGCCACGTGCTCTGGGACCGTGGCCAGCAGGTCGGTGCCGGCCAGCACAGCGGGCAGGCTGCCGAACTGCGGCACCGAGAAGACCACATCGCGCTGCCGACCGAGTTCGCCGAGTGTTTCGTCGACGGTGCCGCACAGGTCGCCGGCGTAGGTCACGAGCACGTGGCGTCGCCGGCAGTAGTCGTCGAGCGAGAGCTTGCCGGGTGCGGTGTCGGCGCGCAGCACAGCGAAGCGCGCGGTGCGGACCTTGCGCACCTTCGCATCGGCCGGCAGGTCTTTCAGGAACGACATCACCGCGCTGACGCGGCCCTGGTCGAGATAGCGCATGGCGTTGCGGTAGCAGACGGTGAGCGTCACCAGCTTGGCGCCGGGCACTTCGGCGCTCAGCGCGCGCAGCAGGCGGGGCAGCATCGCGATCTGCAGGTCGTCGGTCAGGCCGATGCGGAACACCGGCGCGGCGTGCTCGGGCTCGAAGTCGGCCTGTGCGCGGAACGTGGCCTCGATCTGCGCGAGCGCAGGGCCCAGGCCCTGCATCAGGGCGAGTGCGCGCGCGGTCGGCTCCATCACGCGACCCTGGCGCACCAGCAGCGGATCGCCCGTGAGATCGCGCAGTCGCGCCAGCGCATGGCTCACCGCGGGCTGGCCGAGATTGAGCCGTTCCGCGGCGCGGCTGACGTGGCGCTCGCGCATGAGCGCGGCCAGCACGGTGAGCAGGTTCAGGTCGATGCGGTTGAGTTCGATGGGTTTCATCGGGGTCCTGGCGTGATCGATGGAGCGCATAGTGACTATCCATCGAATCGATTTCCTTGATGGCGCTGCGGCCTCTAGATTGAAGCCTTCGGTCATTCAACGAAGGAGATGTTTCATGAGCAGGATGGTTCGCTTCCATGCGTTCGGCGGTGCCGAAGTGCTGAAGGTCGAAGAGGTGGCGGTGCCGGCGCCCGGCGCGGGCGAAGTGCGCATTGCGGTGCAGGCGATTGGACTGAACCGGGCCGATGCGCTGTGGCGCGAGAAGCTGTACATCGAAGACGCGACGCTGCCGGCGGGGCTGGGCAACGAAGCAGCAGGCGTCATCGAGGCAGTGGGCGAGGGCGTCGAAGGGCTGGGCGTGGGTGACAAGGTCGCGGTGCTGCCGGGCGCGAGCCAGGGGCTGTATCCGACCTACGGTGACCGCATCCTCTTTCCGGCCTCGCATGTGGTGCGGTATCCCGCCAACCTGTCGGCCGCGCAGGCCGCGGGCGCGTACATGGCCTACCTCACGGGCTACTTCCCGATGTTCGAGATGGCGCGGTTGCAGCGCGGCCAGGTGATGCTGGTCACCGGCGCGTCATCGGGCACCGGCATCGCGGCGCTGCGGATGGCGCGCGCGGTGGGCATCGTCGCCATAGCCGTCACGCGCACCGCGGCCAAGCGCGACGCGCTGCGTGAGGCGGGCGCGGCGCATGTGATCGTGACGGACGAAGAAGACGTGGTCACGCGCGTGCTGACGCTCACCGAGGGCCGCGGCGTCGACCTGGTGTACGACGGCGTGGGCGGTGCGCAGGTCGAGCGGCTCGGCGAGGTGGTCGCGCAGCACGGGTTGTATGTGCTGTATGGCCTGTCGGGCGGCGCTGAATTCAAGTTTCCGGTGATTGCGCAGTTCCGCAAGAGCTGGCGCTTCCACGTCTGCAAGGTGCTGGAGCACACCGGCGCGGCCACCATGGGGTTGCCACGCGATGAGGGCGCGCTCGGTCGTGCGCTGGCGTTCATCGATGCGGGCCTTGCCGATGGCACGCTGGACGTGCGCATCGATCGGACCTTCGCGCTCGACGACGTGGTGCAGGCCCACCGCTACCTCGAGCGCGCCGGGCACATCGGCAAGGTCGTGCTCGAGGTCTGAGCGACGCTCAGCCGGCGGATGTGAGGCGGTACCAGGCCACGCCGTCGTCGGCGATGCCGCACGCGACTTCACCGCGATGCCGCAGGTAGTTGAGGCAGGCGAGGCTTTCACCGGTCGCCATGCCCAGCAACTGCACGTCGGACTCGGCAATGCTGCGGGCGAACAGGCTCGTGAACACATCGACCGCGCGCTTGGGCGTCTTCAACGCGTTGCGCAAGCGGTCGAGCGAGCGCTCCTGCCCGTGCTGCAACCGGTCGATGCGCGCATGCAGGCCGCGGAAGCACTCGTTGTGCGACGGCAGCACGAGCACGTCGTCGGGCACTTCGCGCTTGAGCTTGGCGAGCGACGAGAGCCAGTCGGCCATCGGATCGGCGTCGGGTTCGACGGGCGACACCGACACGTTCGACGAGATGCGCGGCAGGATCTGGTCGCCGGAGATCAACACCTTCAGGTCGGGGCAGTGCAGGCACGCATGCTCGGGCGAATGGCCGTTGCCGGTGACGACGCGCCAGTCGTGCGCGCCGATGCGCAGCACCTCGTTGTCGCGCAGGCGGCGGAAACTGTCGGGCAGCGGATGGATGTGCTTGCCGAAGTTGCCGAAGCGCGTGCGGTAGGTCTCGATGGCCGCCTCGCCCCAGCCGGCGCGCCGGTAGAAGGCGATGGCGTCGTCGGGCGCTTCGCGGCCGGTGTCGGACACCATCACGCGGCACATGAGGTATTCGGAGCGGGTCATCCACAGCCGCACGCCGAACTTGCGCGTGAGCCAGCCGGCCATGCCGACGTGGTCGGGGTGCATGTGCGTCACGAACACGCGGGTGAGGCCGCGCGTGTCAGGCGAATGGGCGAACAGCTCGCGCCAGACGGCCACCGTTTCTTCGGTGCGCACGCCGGTGTCGACCACGGCCCAGCCGTCGCCATCGTCCAGCGCCCACAGGTTGATGTGGTCGAGCGAGTAGGGCAGCGGCATGCGGATCCAGTGCACGCCTGCTGCAACCTCGATCGACCTGCCGCGCTGCGGAAGCTCCGCGAAGGGATAAACGAGCTTGCCCTTGGCTGCTTCCGCCGACTCTTCCAGACCATCCATCGTGTGCACCTCCAGAGGAGGTCAATTGTGCCCCTCGACCGATAGGTCAGACGGCCGCGACGATGGCGGCCTCGCTCGCGCCGCCGGACAGCGTGGGAGGCGTTCGGACGATCGAGGTGAGCGTCGGCTCGGCAGGGCGCAGCAGCGAAAGATCGGGGCGCGGGCGGCGCAGTTGCACGTTGGCGGCGAATGCCTTCTCCATCGCGTGCGCTGCACCCAGCACCTGGTGGTCGGCGCGGAAGCCGCCCACCACCTGCAGCCCGAACGGCATGCCCGCATGGTCGACGCCGCAGGGCAGCGTGATCGCCGGATGCGTCGTCAGGGTGACGACGTAGGTCAGCGCCAGCCAGCGGTAGTAGTTCGCCTGCTTCTCGCCGTTGATGGTGTCGGCATACGGCTGCGTCCACGGAAAGGGCGACACCGGCGTGGTCGGCGAGAGCACGAGGTCGTAGTCGGCGAAGGTGGACTGGAAGCGCTTGATGAGGCGCGTCTGCTCGGCCTGCGCCCAGGCGCTGTCCAGCAGGCTCATGCGCGCGCCCATCTCGTAGTTCGCGCGCGGGTTCGGACCCAGGCTCTCCGGGTCGCGCTCGTAGGCGGCGTGCATGCCGGCCACGAAGGCTTCGGCGCGCAGCACATCGAAGCAGCGGTGCGCATCGCCCAGATCGAAGCTCACTTCGTCGCAGCGGCGGAACAGGTGCCGCATCGCCCCGATCTTCTGGCGCATCGTGGCGCGGATGCCGTCGTTCACCGCGCAGAGGCCGAAGTCTTCGGTCCATGCCACACGAAGCCGGCTGAGGTCGATGTCCATCGGCTTGAGAAAGGACAGCGGGTCCAGCGGATAGCTCAGCGGATCGCCGGCGTTCATTCCCGCCGAGGCCGCGAGCTGCAGGCAGGCGTCTTCCACCGTGCGGCCCATCGGCCCGACCACCGAGATCGGCGTCCAGCCCAGCGGCTTTCGCACGCTCGGCACGATGCCCGGCGAGGGCCGGAACCCCACCACGCCGCACTTGGCGGCCGGAATGCGCAGCGACCCGCCGGTGTCGGAGCCGGTGCACACGGGCAGCATGTCGCAGGCGAGGGCCGCGGCCGATCCGCCGGAGGAGCCGCCCGCATTCAGGTTCGGATTGAACGGGTTGCCTGTGGCGCCCCAGACCTCGTTGCGCGAGTTGGCGCCCGCGCCCATCTCGGGCACGTTGGTCTTGCCGGCCACGATGGCGCCGGCTTTGCGAAGACGTGCGACCAGTTCGATGTCTTCCTGCGGCACGTGGTCGCGGTAGATCGGCGAACCCCAGGTGGTGAGCAGGCCCTCGGTCGGCTCCAGGTCTTTCACGCCCAGCGGCAACCCGTGCAGCAGGCCCAGCGGCTCGCCTTGCATCACGGCGGTTTCGGCGGCGGCGGCTTCCGACCGAGCGCGGTCGAAGCAGGTTGCGGTCACTGCATTGACGAAGGGGTTCGTCTGCGCGATGCGCGCGATGCAGGCCTCGAGCAGTTCGACGGGCGAGATCGCTTTGCTGCCGATGAGGCGGCGCAGTTCGACGGCGGAGTGTGCGACGAGTTCGTTGGGTGTGGACATTGCGGGGGGCGATGGATCAGTCGGCGGTGATGTTTGCGCGGGCGGCGACGGCGCGCATCACAGGCAGTTCCCGGTTGATGAGTTCGCTGGCCGCGGCGGCATTGCTGTAGACCGGCTCCAGCCCCTGGGCGCTCAGCCTGGCCCGCGTGTCCGGGTCGGCCATGGTCGCGGCGAGCGCTTTCTCAAGCCGGGTCTTTGCTTCCGGCGGCAGGCCTTTCGGCGCCGCGAGGATCAGCCAGGAATCCATGTCGATGTCGGGATAGCCGCTCTCGGCCAGGCTGGGCACGTCGGGCAACAGCGTGGAGCGCTTGGCCGTGGTCACCGCGATGGCCTTGATCTTGCCGCTCTTGAGCTGCGGAATGGCGGCGCTCACGGTGTCGACGCTGAACGCGACCTGCCCGCCCATGAGGTCTGTCATGGCCGGAGCGCTGCCCTTGTAGGGCACGTGCGTCATCTTCAGGCCGGCCGCATGCAGGATGGTTTCGCCGGCGAAATGCGAGGTCGTGCCGGTGCCATAGGACGCGTAGGAATATTTTCCGGGCGAGGCCTTCACGTAGTCGACGAACTGCTTGACGGTCTTTACCGGCACCTCGCTGTTGGCCAGCAGGATGAGCGCGAGCCGCCCGGCAATGCCGATCGGCTCGAAGCCCTTGACCGGGTCGTACGGCAGGTTGGGGCGGATGGCGGGGTTGACGGTGAAGGTGGTGCCCGAACTCACGAGCAGCGTGTAGCCGTCGGGCGTCGCCTTGGAAACGTAGCTCGCGCCGATGATCGTCCCCGCTCCGGCGCGGTTCTCGATGACGACGGGCTGGCCCAGTTCTTTCGAGAGCCGCTGGCCGATGATCCGGCCGTTCACGTCCGTCGCGCCGCCCGGCGGGAATGGAATCACGAGCGTGACCGGCCGCGAGGGAAAAGCCGGCTCCGCCGCAGAGGCAGTCAGCGAGGCAAGACCGAGGCAGGAAGCCAGCGCGATGCCGGCCAGTGCAAAGAGGCGTTTCATGGATAGGGCTCCTGTGAAATTCCATCGTAGGAGCGGACTTCGGCTGCCACAAGCGCAATGTTTAGAATCATTCGTTGCCGAATCGGCAATCGATACGACGCGCTGACCGTCATGCGGCCCGGAGGAATTCATGCGACTTCAAGCACTGCAGGAGCCGGCCGTCCGGTACTTTCTCGAGGTCGTGAAAAGCGGCTCGGTGAAGGAGGCGGCGCTCAGGCTCAACGTTGCGCCCTCGGCGGTGAGCCGGCAGGTGGCGCGGCTGGAGCGCGAACTCGACACGCTGCTGTTCGACCGCCACGCGCGCGGCATGGTGCCCAACGCGGCCGGCGAGCTGCTGGCCGCGCATGCCAAGCGGACGCAGCAGGACATCGAGCGTGTCGCGAGCGACATCGCCGGCCTGCGCGGCCTGCGCAGCGGGCATGTGCGCGTGGTGAGCACCGAGGGCTTCGCCTTCGATTTCCTGCCGACGCTGATCTCGCGCTTTCGCGAGAAGTACGAAGGCATCCGCTTTCACCTGGAAGTCAGCACGCCGACCGACATTCCACGCCGCATCCGCGATGGCGAAGCGGATGTGGGCATGACGCTGAGCGCGCTGCCCGAGCCCGGCATCAAGGTCGAGCTGCGGCATCCCAGCCCGATCCTCGCGGTGATGGCGAAGGGGCATCCGCTGGCGGCGCAGCGGCAGTTGTCGCTGCGCCAGGTGGTGGGCTATCCACTGGGGTTACCGCCGGAGGGCAGTTCGATCCGGCAGCTGCTGGACATCAGCTGTGGCCGGCAGGGCCTGCAGTATGTGCAGGCCATGTCGAGCAACCATGCGAATGCGCTGGTGAGCTTCGCGGCCGCAGGCGGCGGCAGCATCGCGTTCTATGGCGCGCTGTCGATCCGTACGCTGCTCAAGACGCGGGCGCTGGTCGCGATTCCGCTGAAGGACAGGGAGATGAACGAGCGCCACCTCGAGGTCGAGACCTTGGCGGGTCGCTCGCTGCCCGATGCGGGCAGGGCGTTCGTGCGGTTCCTGACGGAGGCGATCGAGGAGACCGCCTGAGCGGCTCCTGTGCCTGCTTATTTGCGGCGGTTGCGGGCTGCCGGCGCCGAGGTTCGCGACGGCGCTGCACCGCCGTCCACGCCGAGACGGCCGCCGCCGCCGAGACCTTGGCCGCGCACCGTCTGCGCCTTGTAGTTGCGCAGCGAACGGACCATCTGGTTGAAGGCGTCCATGAAGGCCGCCGCGATCACCTTGC
>Ga0307405_10001163_pt1 | contig 10822 bp, 10 predicted proteins | sample 322Cmetagenome_2_FD_203311 | JGI IMG/M metagenome (GOLD analysis project Ga0307405, IMG submission 203311) | Maize rhizosphere microbial communities from greenhouse at UC Davis, California, United States - 322HYB-C-1 | ecosystem: Host-associated > Plants > Roots > Rhizosphere > Soil | place... | reverse complement strand
GGTCGGCTACGTCGTGATCGACGTCGATGCCGAATACTCGGACCTGGCGCAGGAGAAGCTGCAGCACATCAACGGCACCATTCGTTGCCGCGTGTTGTTCTAAGCGGGCTGGGCTTGCAATAAAAAACGGGAGCCCGCAGAGGGCTCCCGTTTTTTTTATCTGGCACAACCTGCAAACCCTGTGGGAGCGAGCCTGCTCGCGAAGGCGCATTATCAGCCAGTACAATTATGTCTGACAGACCGCTTTCGCGAGCAGGCTCGCTCCCACAAGAGATGCTGCGTTTTCGAGCCGGCGTTACTTCACATTCACCGTGATTTTCTCGGACACGATCGACGGGTCGAACGGCATATGGCCGCTGTCGCCCAGGATCAATTGCAAGGTGTGCTTGCCCGGTGCCAGTTTGATGGTGGCCTCGGTTTGTGCCTTGCCGAAGTGCATGTGATTGGCGTCGGTCGGAATCGGCGCGCCTTCCTTCGGCACGTCGTCGACATCGATCAGCAAATGGTGATGGCCAGTGTTCTTGGTCACATCGCCCGCCGGAGCCAGGGCGATATTCTTGACGCCGAACTTGACCTTGAACTCCTGGCTGACGGTGGCGCCATCTTCCGGGGAAACGATGAACACTTCTGCGCCCTTGGGGGCCGGGGTCGCCGCTGTCGCCAGCATCGAGGTGCCCAACAACAGGCCAGCCAACGCGGCACGAGACATAAAGCTTTTCATTTTTTTCTCCAGTTTTTCGATGAAATCCGCTGAGTCATGACAACTTCATGAACAATCGTTGTCGAAGCCTGCAACAACCATAGCAAAGCGAGCCTGAGACGAGCGTCGCTTGTATAAATTCTAGGAGTGACCATGCGTTTCCTGCCTGGCCTGATATGCCTGCTACCCCTTTTGAGCCCCTTGGCCCATGCCGAATTGATCGACGATATCAACGACCGGGGCGAGTTGCGCATCGCGCTTGAAGCCAACACGGCGCCCTTCAATTTCAAGGAAGACGGCAAACTCACCGGCTTCGAAGTGGAACTGGGCGAAATGCTCGCGAACGAACTCGATGTACGGGCCGATTTCGTTGTCACCGATGCCGAGGATTTGTTGGCCGGTGTGGAAACCGGCAAATACGACGTCGCCATCAATCACATAGCACTGACCCCGGAACTGGCGGATCGTTTCGATACCAGTACCCCCTACAGCCAACCGGATGCGCAGTTACTGGCGAGCAAGGACGAGTCGCAACGTCCGCTGGTCATGGCGCAGTCTTTCCAGGCGCAAGAGAAGAAAGGCCCGCCGCCCAGCCTGGTGATTCCGTTCCAGAAGGACAACCCGGCGTTCAAGGCCAGCCTGGACAATGCCCTGGCGCGGATCAAGGAGGATGGGCGGCTGGAGCAGTTGTCGCAGAAGTGGTTGAAACAGCCGGAGTGAAGCTTCCAGGCGATGAGGCCAAGCCTTCAAGCTTCATTGACTATTGGAGCGCTATCGCGAGCAAGCTCGCTCCCACATTGGAATTGCGCTGCTCACAGATCATGAGTTCACAACTGATCGAATGTGGGAGCGAGCTTGCTCGCGATGGCGCCCTCAAGTCCTAAGCAGGTTTATGCCAAACGCTCGCCAACCAGGGCTGCTGTTCCCGTGGCAGCCCCGCTGGCCGGTAATAATGCTCCAGCTCCACAAAACCTGCCGCGCCCAGCAGCCTGCGCCAGGCGTCGAGGTCGTGGTAGGCGCCGAAGCGCTGGCCGTTCCAGCCTTCCTGGTTTTCGCCGCGAGGGTTTGAGCTGAACAACACGCCGCCAGGCTTGAGCGTGGCGCGCAGTTCTCGGAGCACCCGTGGCAGTTCCTGGACTGGAATATGAAACAGCACCGCGTTGGCGAAAATTCCATCAAAACGTCCATCCGGCAGGTCGAGCTTCAGGAAATCCTGTTGCCACACCTCGCACCTGCTGTCCTGGCGGGCCATCCGGGCGAATTCTTCGGAACCGTCCAGGCCGACCGCGACATGGCCCATGCCGGTAAACGTACGCAAATCCCGCCCCGGACCGCAGCCGAAGTCGAGAATATGAAACGGCGCCTGGCCCTGAATGTGGCGCAGCAACGCATCGATGTTCTGGCTGACATCATGATCGCGGGTGCCTTCGCGAAAATTCTCGGCCACGGCGTTGTAATGACCCAGGGTCGTGGCGGTGATGGCATGCAAGTCTTCGGCGGTGTGTTTCATGATCACGGGCTTTGCTGGGGAGTGTTTGACGACTATACCGCAAGCCCGCCGGCCGCCAATCGCGAGCAGGCTCGCTTCCCCATTGAACCGCGTTTCAGCGTTTGTTCAAACCGCGCGCCAGACGATCGCCACCCAGCTGGATCACCGCGACCATTGCCACCAGCAGCACGATCACCGTGAGCATGATCTGGCTGTCGAAACGCTGGTAGCCGTAACGGTAGGCGATGTCACCCAGGCCACCGGCGCCGATCGCCCCGGCCATGGCCGAGGAGTTGATCATGGTCACCAACGTGATGGTAAAACCGCCGACGATGCCTGGCAGCGCCTCGGGCAGCAATACGTGCCAGACGATATGCCAGCGCCGGCACCCCATGGCCTGGGCCGCTTCGATGAGGCCGTGGTCGACTTCCCGCAGGCTGACTTCGGCGATGCGGGCAAAAAACGGCGTCGCGGCGATGGTCAGTGGCACCACCGCAGCCCACACCCCATAGGTCGTGCCGACAATCAGCCGGGTGAACGGAATCAGCGCCACCATCAGGATCAGGAACGGGATCGAGCGAAACAGGTTCACGAATGCGCCCAAGGCACGGTTCAGCGCCGGTGCCTCGTAGATGCCGCCCTTGCCGCTGGTGACCAGGATAACCGCCAGCGGAATGCCCGCCAGCAACGCGATCAATGACGACACGCCAACCATCAGGAACGTGTCGATGAAGCCCTGCAATAACCGATCAAACCACATAACCCAGCACCTCAACCCGTTGCGCCCATGCACCTGCCCGCTGGCGCAACTCCTCGGCGCCCAGTGAGGAGCCGCTCACGGCCAGCAGTAATTGTCCCAGCCCATGCCCCTGGATTCGTTCGATGCCGCCGTGCAACAGGCGCACCCTGCCACCGAGGGCGCCGAACAGGGCCGCGAGGTCCGGTTCATCACGGGCAGTGCCGGTGAATTGCAGGCGCAGCACCGTGGCGGCGTCCGCCGAGGCCGGTTGCGGCTGCAAACGGTTCTGCAGTTCTTCAGGCAGCGCGTGCTGCAACGGCGCCAGCAGCGTCCGGCTGACCTCATGTTGCGGGTTGCCGAAGACTTCCCAAACCGGCCCCTGCTCAACGATCAGCCCTTGTTCCAGCACCACTACCCGGTCGCAGACTTCGCGGATCACCGCCATCTCGTGGGTAATCAGCACGATCGTCAGGCCCAGCCGCTGGTTGATCTCCCGCAGCAGGCCGAGGATCGACTGAGTGGTCTCCGGATCCAGCGCCGATGTGGCCTCGTCACACAGCAGGATCTGCGGATCGTGGACCAGCGCCCGGGCGATGCCGACCCGCTGCTTCTGCCCGCCTGAGAGTTGTGCCGGATAGGCCTTGTGCTTGCCATCCAGACCCACCAGTTCGAGCAGCTCGCGGACCTTGCGTTGGCGTTGCTCCTTGGGCACCCCGGCGACTTTCAGCGGCAGCTCGACGTTCTGCCAGACGGTCTTGGCCGACATCAGGTTGAAATGCTGGAAGATCATGCCGATGCGCCGGCGCAGCTCGACCAGGCGATCTTCATCGAACTCGCCGATATCCACCTGATCAATCAGCACCCGACCGCTGGTGGGTTGCTCGAGGCGGTTGATGGTGCGAATCAGTGATGACTTGCCGGCGCCGCTGCGGCCGATGATGCCGAACACCTCGCCGCGCTGGATCGCCAGGTCGATGCCGTGCAGCGCGTTCACCGGTCCTTGGGCGCCCAGGTAGGTTTTGCCCAGGCCGACAAAACGCACGTGGGCCCGGTTGAGCTGTGGGTGCAGCTCGGTGCTTTCGGCGCTTCGGCGCGTGGGCGTTTGCTGTTCAAGCAAAGCGTTGACGGCATTCATATCAGCTTTCCCAGCCGGCTTGATAGAGCTTGCCATGGGCCTTGTCCAAGGCTGCGCGCACGGCCGGGGAGTGCTGATAGATATCGACGAACTTGATCAGCCGCGGGTCGCTTTTGCTCTTGGGCTGGATCACGAACTGGATGACGTATTCCTTGTGATCGAGGCCGTCGAACAGCAACGCGGACGTCGCGTCGAAGGTATTTGCCAGGCGGATATAGGCCGGATAACCCTGCACCAGATCGGCGTCTTCATAGGCGCGCACCAGTTGCACGGCTTCGACCTGCAGGATCTTGATCTTCTTCGGGTTGGCGACAATGTCGTCTTCGGTGGCCTTGTAGCCGACGCCCGGCTTGAGCTGGATCAGCCCGGCCTTGGCCAGCAGTTGCAAGCCGCGACCGCTGTTGATCGGGTCGTTGGCTATGGCGACGCTCGCGCCTTCGGGCAGCTCGTCGAAGCTTTTGTATTTTTTCGAGTAGAGGCCAACGTTGTTGATGATGCCCGGCGCGAACGGCACCAGGTCGAACCCAGCGGCGGCCTTGGCGTTTTCCAGGAAGGGAATGTGCTGGAAATAATTCACGTCAATGTCACCCGAAGCGAGGCTGACGTTAGGCGCGATCCAGTCACTGAATTCCACTAGCTCGACCTTCAGGCCTTGTTTGCCGGCCTCTTCGACAGCGGCCTCCAGAGGAATGGCGAAGGCGGCGGTGGTGCCGATTTTCAACGGCGCGTCGGCGGCGAACAGCGCTGAGCTGAACAGGCCGAGGGCCAGGGCCAGTGCTTTGACTGGCAGGGTCAGGAGTTGCTTGGTCATGTTGGTTGTTCCAGTCATTGATTGATGGTTCATCGCCGGTAGTTCGAGCCAGTGTGTTGGCCGGGTAGTCGCGCTTGCGCGTGAAACAGCTTTTCCCGCAACGTCCCCCCGTCGTATTCGGTCTTGTACGACCCGCGGCGCTGCAGCTCGGGAATCACCAGGTCGATGAAATCCACGTAGCTTTGTGGCGTGACGATGCGGGTCAGGTTGAAGCCGTCGAGGCCGGTCTCGGCGATCCACGATTCCAGCTCGTCGGCGACCTGTTCGGGCGAGCCGACAACGGTGATGTAGCGACCGCCCAAGGCGTGTTGCTCCAGAAGCTTGCGTCGGGTCCAATCGTTGTTCTGCAAGGTCTTGGTCGCGGACTGGATGGCGTTGCTCTTCACGTACTGGATCGGTTCGTCCAGTTCGTACTCGGAAAAGTCGATGCCCGTCGACGCGGAGAAATGCGCCACGCCGGCCTCGGCGCTGGCATACCCCAGGTACTCGGCATGCTTGGCCCAGGCCGCTGCTTCGGTCTCGCCGACAATCACGTTCAGGCCCATGAACACCTTGATGTCCTCGGCATTGCGCCCGGCCGCGACGGCGCTGGCGCGGACCTTGTCCACCTGGCCCCTGGTCGCCGGCTTGTTCTGGCCGCTGATGAACACGCACTCGGCATGGCGCCCGGCGAACAGCAGGCCGCGCTCGGAACTGCCGGCCTGGAACAGCACCGGTGTGCGTTGGGGCGATGGCTCGCAGAGGTGATAACCCTCGACCTGATAAAACTCGCCCTGGTGCCTGACCTTGTGCACTTTTTCTGGCTGGGCGTAGATCCGTTGCTGGCGATCATTGAGCACCGCATCGTCTTCCCAGCTGCCCTCCCAGAGTTTGTAGAGCACTTCCAGGTACTCGTCGGCCTGGTCGTAACGGCGGTCGTGCTCGACCTGCGCGCCGAGGCCCATGGCTTTCGCGGCGCTGTCCAGGTAACCGGTGACAATGTTCCAGCCAACCCGGCCGCGGCTCAGGTGATCCAGCGTGCTCATGCGTCGGGCGAAGAGGTACGGCGGCTCATAGGTGAGGTTGGCGGTGAGGCCGAAGCCGAGGTTGCGGGTGACGGCGGCCATTGCCGAGACCAGCAGCAATGGGTCGTTGACCGGCAGCTGGATCGACTCTTTCAGCGTGACCTCCACCGATTGCTGGTAAACGTCATAGACCCCGACGATATCGGCAATGAACAACCCGTCGAACAGACCGCGCTCCAGCAGCTGGGCCAGGCCGGTCCAGTATTCGAGCGTGTTGTACTGGGTCGAGGTGTCTTGCGGGTGCGTCCACAAGCCGTGGTTGATATGGCCGACGCAGTTCATGTTGAACGCGTTGAGGAGGATTTTTTTCTTGCCGAGGGCCATCAGATGGTCCCTCGCAATGGTGGTTTTTCGTCGTTGAGGTAAAAATTGCCGACCGCGTGATATTTCCAGCGCACCGGGTCATGCAGCGTATGCACCCGGGCGTTGCGCCAGTGACGATCCAGGCCATGTTCGGCCAGGGTTGCCTGGCTGCCGGCCAGTTCGAACAGCGTGCTGCCGGCGGCCAGGGAGATTTCGGTGCTGATGGCCCGGGCTTCGGCCACGGCAATCGAGGCCGCCGCCACCGTTTCGGCGTTGCTGTCGGCCTGGGCGCGGTCGAGGAATTCGCCGGCGCGTTCCAGCAAGGCTTCGGCGGCGTGCAGGCGAACGCCCAGGTGACCGAAGCTCTTGAGCGTATGCGGATCCTGGGTGGCGACATCGCTGGTGGCGTCGATCCACGGCCGGGTTTTGCTGCGGACAAAATGCAACGCATCTTCATAGGCGGCGCGGGCAATGCCGGTATCGATGGCGGCATGGAGAATCTGCGCCAACGGGCCCACCGGAGTAGGGCGTTCGAAGGCGCTCTGGAACGGCACGATGTCTTCGGCAGCGACATGCACGGCTTCGAACACCACCGAGCCGCTGCCCGTGGTGCGCTGGCCAAAACCGCTCCAGTCGTCGATAACCGTCAGGCCCTGGCTGTTGCGCGGAACGAACGCCAACTGCTGCACGCCGTTCTCGTCCACCACCGAAGTAGGGATGCGCTGGGCATAGATCGCCCCGGTGGCGTAGAACTTGCGACCGTTGATGCGGTACCCGTCGCCATCGCGAAGCAGTTGGGTGGTGCGCTCGTGAGCGGTCTTGGTCCCCAGCTCCGCCAGGGCATTGCCGAACCGCTGACCGGCCAGTACTTCGCCGTACAACCGTTGCTTCTGGGCTTCGCTACCGTTTACCCGCAGCACTTCCAAGGCGTAGTAATGGTTTTGGGGAATTTGCCCGAGGGAGCCATCGGCCTGGGCGATCAACGCCACGACCTTCGCCAGCGTGACGTTGGATACGCCCGCGCCGCCGTAGGCCTTGGGCACGCTGATGCCCCACAGGCCGGAGCGGGTGAAGGCTTCCAGCTCCGGGTGCGGCAGGCGCCGTTCGCGGTCGCGCAGGGCACTGTCGCGCTTGAAGTCATCGGCCAGGTCGCTGGCGACGATCAGGGCTTGTTCATCGCTGGTGATCACCGCGACGTGTTGGGAAAGCGTCATGTGCTGCTCCAGTGGTCGGGTCGTCAGATCCAGGAATGTCGGGCGGGCAAGGTGCCGTTCAGGTGGTAGTCGCCGACCGCGTGGTATTTCCAGCGTACCGGGTCGTGCAGGGTGTGGACCCGCGCGTTGCGCCAGTGGCGATCAAGGTTGAATTCGGCAAGGGTGGCGCGGCTGCCGGCCAGCTCGAAAAGCTTTTCGCTGGCTTGCAGGGCGACTTCGGTAGTCAGCACCTTGGCTTCGGCGACGGCTATCGAAGCGCGGGCGGCGGACTGTGCGGTGATCGGCGCGGCGTTGACCTGGTCCAGTACGTGCCCCGCCTTGCGCAACAGAGCCTCGGCGGCATGCAGTTCGATTTTCAGCTTGCCGACGTCGGCGATTACGTACAGATCGTCGCTGGCCCGCTCGACCTTGGCATCGATCCAGGGCCGAGCGCGTTCGCGAACGAAGGCGATCGTGTCGTCGATGGCGCCGCGGGCGATGCCCAGATCAATCGCCGCCTGGATCAACTGCGAGAAGGCGCCTTGCACGTTTGGCGTTTCGTTGATGCGCCAGTTTTCCAGTACCAGTTCGGCGTCGACCCGCACGTTGTTCAGCAGCACGGTGCCGCTGGCCGTGGTGCGCTGGCCGAAGCCCGACCAGTCGTCGACGATGCGCAGGCCCGGGGTGCCGCGCCGGACGAACGCCAGCACCTGGCGACCTTCGTCGTTCAATGCCTTCACGGCAACCCAATGGGCGAACAGGGCGCCGGTGGAGTAGAACTTCTGTCCATTGATGACGAAGCCATCGCCGTCGGCGGTGATCCGCGCCTTGAGGTCCAGGGTGTTGCGGGTGCCGCGCTCCGGCCCGGCGTTGCCGATGCGCCAGCCTTCGAGCACGCTCTGGAGGAGAATTTTCTTCTGCCGTTCGGTGCCCGTGGCGAGAATCAGCTGGAGCACGCCGAACTGGTTCTGCGGGATCTGCCCGAGGGCTGGATCGGCTGCGGAAATGATCGCGAACACTTCGGCGATGGTAACTGAAGAGACTTGCGGCCCGCCGTACTCACGAGGAACGGCAATGCTGCCAAGCCCGCTGCGGGTGAATTGCTCGATTTCCGCCCAGGGCAGCTTGCGCTGCTGATCACGGCGCGCGGCCTGCTGGCGAGCAACCTGTGCGAGTTCATGCGCGGCCTTGATTGCCTCGGCGTCGGTGCGCAGCACCTGTGCCGGCAATAACAATGGAGCGACATCCAGGTCGCTATGGACCTTTGCTTGCGCCAGATCGGACATTACAGCCACTCCTTGGCTGCGTGCAGTGCCTTGGCGCCCTGCACTGGGGCGATTGTGTTCCGTACCATACCCACCTCACATCTCAAGAAAACACCGCGATGAATGCGGTGGCGAAAATCAAGAATGTCCGGTGGTCCGGTCGATATACCCTAAGCGCGTATAAAATGTTTTTGAACTATCTTTTAGGAATATCGATAGGCTGGATTTAAATTCAGGGAGCCCGCATGGGCGAAACGGCTCTTGTGGTGAGGAAGCAGACATCCCTGCCACAAAAACCGATTACTTTTTGACGGCGCGCTTCAACGGCCATCAACGACGTTTTGGACGGGGCTCTTCAGATTCGCATTCGCGCAACCGATCTTCAATGTCCGCGGCGGTGCCCAATGGGAGGTGTTGCCTACACGATCAAGGATGCAATAGGTCACTTCCAGGCGCAGGTCTTCGCCGGCTTCAGTGATTATTTCCGGTGGCACCCAGACATGGATCGGCTGGCCCACCTCGCAAGGTTTGATCCGAGGCAGGTCCATGCGTACGTCGCCCCAGCGCACGGTGATCGCATCTTCGGCGGCCATGTTCAGGTAGGGCTCGATGGTCAGCGGTACGCCACGCTTGATCTGATTCGGATTGACGCCCTGGCGACGGATGGCCTGGGGGATACGCACCGGTGCCAGGCTCTGGTTTTCATCGCCGATCAAGGTCGAGGGCCGACCTCCGGGGCAATCGAGTTTGATCTGCACCCGTAGCGGGGCTGACAGCGCCGGCCCACGCCCGACCCGCATGACGCGATAATGGATGCATGACGTCCCGTTGACGACGAAGCTTTCCGGTATCCGCAACGTGATGTCGCCATGGGTATCCGCCTGGGATACCTGGCGGGAGCCGACGTAGCAGTTATCCCAGAACAGTTCGATCAGATCGCCCGCGTCCATGCCGGAATAAGGTGTGATGAGCACTTCCAGCCGAGCGGCACTGGTGATGTTGATACCGGTAGGCAGGGTATTGGCCAGCGCGGGCGCGGCCAGTTCGAGGATCGGTGACGTACATGTCATGGTGTTCTCCTTGATGTCCATATCGAGCTGTTTCATAAAGGTCAAAGGCACGGATAAACGCGGCATTGTTTATTGCGTTGCAATAAATCCTGAACTTTCAGTGCAGGACTGGGGAATTAAAAATAATGCGCGTCGCCTGTTGGCTTCTAGATAAGGGTTGGGCAGTTACAGTGTCAATAGAAGGGCGGGATTAATGCTTGATTGGCCAACTCTTCAGAAGTTTCCTACGCGATGCAGTTAATAATGCGTGCCGTCAGACGCCACTTTCCTTGCCCTGGCGTCTGTCGTATTGCTTACGGTAGCTGAAGGCGCGAGACGATGGGCGAACGGTCCGACATAAGTGTTACGCAAGGTATGCGCATGTCGTGCTGACAAGTTTCTAACTGAGGGCGGGGCTGTAAGTTGTTTCGTAGCGGTCAAGAGTATGACAACCAAGTTACCCACTTCCTTCCATGGAAGTGTGCCGGATAATTTATTGCGCGGCGTGTGCGGAGAGGAACTTGCTGAGGAATTGTCGAGTACGCTCTTCTTTAGGGGCCGCGAACAAAGCCTTGGCTTCCCCTTGCTCGACGATCACACCTTTATCGAAGAACACCACGCGATTGGCCACGTCCCGGGCGAAGCCCATTTCGTGGGTGACGATCACCATGGTGCGCTTTTCTTCGGCCAGGCCGCGAATAGTCGCCAGTACTTCGCCCACCAGTTCGGGGTCGAGGGCCGAGGTCGGCTCGTCGAACAGGATCACCGCCGGCTCCATCGCCAGCGCCCGGGCAATTGCCACGCGCTGCTGCTGGCCGCCGGACAGGCGCCGTGGGTAGGCGTCTTCCTTGCCGGCCAACCCGACCTTGGCCAGGAGCTTGCGCCCCAGGGCTTCGGCTTCGGCGCGGGGAATCTTTTTCACCACCTGCGGGCCTTCGGTGACATTTACCAACGCGGTGCGATGGGGAAACAGGTTGAAATTCTGGAATACGAACCCTACCTGCTGGCGCAAACGCCTGACCAGGCCCTGTTGCTGGTTCAGCGGGCGGCTGCCATCGATCTCGATGTCGCCGA
>Ga0307405_10001162_pt1 | contig 10823 bp, 7 predicted proteins | sample 322Cmetagenome_2_FD_203311 | JGI IMG/M metagenome (GOLD analysis project Ga0307405, IMG submission 203311) | Maize rhizosphere microbial communities from greenhouse at UC Davis, California, United States - 322HYB-C-1 | ecosystem: Host-associated > Plants > Roots > Rhizosphere > Soil | place... | reverse complement strand
TTGGTCACTGTAGTTGAGATGTTTGCGCAGCGCGGGCAATACATTCGCATACCGCTCAGAACACGGCCTTGACCAGTTCCATGATGCTGCGCTGCATGTCGGCATCGTCGGTAATGGGTCTGGCAACCGCCACGTCGCAGGCCCGCTCGATTGCAATACCCTCGCGGATGAGCGTCCCGGCGTAAATGAGGAGTCGCGTACTCACGCCTTCCTCGAGGCCGTGATTCTTTAAATGGCGTATTTTCCCCCCCAGCTTGACGAGCCTGACCGCAAGGTCGTGAGCGATGCCGGCCTCACGTTCTACGATTGAAGCTTCGATGTCGGCAGTGGGGTAGTCAAACTCGATTGCGACAAATCGCTGTTTCGTGCTGGGCTTCAAATCCTTGAGCACATTCTGATAGCCGGGATTGTAGGAAATAACGAGGAGGAAATCTTTTGCGGCTTCGATGGCCTGGCCTTTTTTCTCGATCGGCAGGAGCCGGCGATCGTCGCTGAGCGGATGAATAATGACCGTGGTATCCTTCCGCGCCTCGACCACCTCATCGAGGTAGACAATCGCGCCCTGCTTTACGCCCAATGTCAGCGGTCCGTCGGCCCAGACCGTTTCCTGACCTTTGAGCAAGTAGCGACCGACGAGGTCCGAGGCCGTCAAGTCTTCGTGGCAGGCCACGGTGATCAGGGGCCGGCCGAGGCGGTACGCCATGTATTGTACGAAGCGCGTTTTCCCGCACCCGGTGGGTCCCTTGAGCATCACCGGCATCCGGCTCTTGGCCGCAGTAAGAAAGAGATCCACTTCACCCCGCACGTCGGCGTAATAGGGTTCTTTCTCGATGCGATACTGCGACATGTCGAACTCGCGTCCTTGCTGCGTCATAGAAGCCTTCTCGAATCGATGGATGCACCGCACGTTAAACGGAACCCGGTGAGAAGATCAAGCAAGGGTTCCCGAAATCTTTTGGCCGACGAAGAAGGCAGTCGACGAACTCTACGACAGGCAAAACTCTGAACCCTCTACCGCTGGAAATGCCCGGCGTTGGTTCCGCCTTCCGTCATGCCACCTTTCCGCCGTCCAACACATCACGAACCTTCTTTGCCAGCACATTCGGGCTGAATGGCTTGGGCAGGAATGACGCGTCGCGCGAGATGCCCCCTTGCTCGAACACCGGATGATCCGGATAGCCGGACATGTACAACACCTTGATGCCGGGCCGTACAATTTGGATCTTTTCGGCGACTTCGGGGCCGCTCATTTGCGGCATCACCACATCCGTCAGCAAGAGATGAATCGGACCTTGATGCTTGGCACCGGTCATGAGGGCCTCGATGCCATGACGGGCTTCGAGCACGGTGTAGCCATGGAGTCGCAGCGTCTCGTGAACCAGACCACGGACCGACGGTTCGTCTTCCACCAGCAGGATGGTCTCGCGGCCATGCACAGGTTCGGCGTCAGGCGCCACCATGCCTGGCGCTCCCTGCTCGATGAGGGGAAAATAAATCTTGAAGGTCGCGCCTTGGTCTTTCTGGCTTTCGACTAAGATGCTTCCGCCATTCTGTTTCACGATTCCATACACGGTTGACAGTCCGAGACCGGTGCCTTTTCCCTTCTCCTTTGTCGTGAAAAACGGCTCAAACAGATGTGACTGTGTTTCTTCATCCATTCCGTGACCGGTATCGCGTACGGCCAACAGCACATAGGCTCCCGGCTTCACACCGGCCGGCGTTTGACGGGTCGGGTGGCCGATCGTCACGTTTCGGGTCTCCATGGTGAGACGACCCCCTTTGGGCATGGCATCGCGAGCATTGACGGCAAGGTTCATGATCACTTGCTCAACCTGTCCGGCATCCGCTCGGATCCATCCGGTGTGAGGATTGAGTTCCGTGCAGAGCTCGACGATGTCCTCCCCCAATAACCTGCGCAACATGCCGTCCATGTTTGCAATGAGGGCATTGAGATCGATGACCTTCGGCGCGATAAATTGACGGCGGCTGAAGGCCAGCAGTTGACGAGTCAGCCCGGAGGCCCGGTCAGCCGCTTTTTTGATCTCAGTCATATCCTTGCGGATCGGATCATCGGCCGGCAGACGTGCGAGCAGCAATTCGCTATATCCGCGGATGACGGTCAACAGATTGTTGAAGTCGTGTGCGACCCCGCCCGCGAGGCGTCCGACTGCCTCCATTTTCTGGGATTGCCGCAACTGTGCTTCCGTCTGTTGGAGGGCTTCTTGCGCTCGCGTCCGATCACCGAACTGTTCCACTTTTAAGCCGACGTCGTCGATCATCTTAAGCAGCTCGTTATCCGGCACGCGCACTTGACGACTGTACAGTTCAATGACGCCTTCAATGTCGCCGCCCACCCGCACGGGAAATCCGAACGCACCGTGGAATCCGACCTCGTTGGCGAGCAGTCGGCGTGGGAAATTGGCATCGCGCGTGACATCGGTAATCCACGCCGCCTTGCCGCTCGACCAGATTCGACCAGGCAAGCCTTCTTCCTGCTTGAAGGTCAGGTCCCAGGTCTTCTCGAGAAACAGCTGCGCCTCAACCCCGGCCCCTGCCCATTGATCCAGACAACGGAGGACGGACGTGGTGCGATCCACCCGCCAAAAGATGCCGCAATCCCACTCGAGATTTTGGCCGACGGCCCGCATGATCTTCGGAACGGCTTCTTCCAAGCTTCGCGATTCTGCCAGCACGCGCGTGACCGCATACTGGGCGGTAAGCCGTTCCTCCACACGTTTGCGTTCGGTGATGTCCGAAAACGAGATCACCACGGCGGAGGGACTGGCTCCGCCATCCGGGGTCAAGGGTCGGGAGTTGATCTCGACCCAACGCAGCTGTCCATCCGGTCGGTAGATGCCCATGACAACGCCGGCGCAGGGTTCACCCGTGTCCAGTGTGATCGCCGCCGGATATTGCTCGGGCGGGAACGGTGATCCGTCTTCACGAATGGTTCGCCACTGTTTATCGCGCAACGTACGGCCGGTGAGCTCCTCGCCGGCTACGCCGAGGATCCGCTCGGCGCTGGCGTTGCCGGTCCGTAAGAACCCTGATGCATCGACGACCACGACGCCTTCATCGAGTGCGTTCACCACGGATCGGTAGCGGACTTCGCTCTCTTTCAGTTTCGTGTCCGCCTCCCGGCGCTCGGTGATGTCCCGAATGAAGGCGCTGAAAAATATCGTGTCTCCCACGCGAACCGGTGAAATCGCGAGTTCAACTGGAAATTCCTGTCCGGAACGGCGCAGGGCCTGCACTTCAATCCGCCGGTTGAGGATGTGTGTTTCTCCACTGGCCAGGTATTGGCGGATGCCGCGATCGTGATGCTCACGGTCGCGTTGCGGGATGATGAGTTCCGTGAGGCGCTTGCCCAGCGCTTCTTCGCGGGACCATCCGAATATCGCGGAAGCCTGCCCGTTCCAATCACTCACGACACCCGCTGCGTCGGTCGTGACCAGCGCATCCAGCGCCGTTTCCACGATGGCTCTCGTGCGCTCCTGGCTCTGAAGTAGCGCGGCTTCCGCTGCACGTGCCCAGGAGCTTTCCTGTTGCACCTGTCTGTATTCCGCCCGCAGGTGTGAGGTCGACCAGAACAAAAGGACGACCATGGGAACCCACACCACTGCGCCCATCAAACTCACCTTCCATAATATGGAAAGGATCGGCTCTAGGATGCGATCGCGATCCATGCGCACCAGGACATGCCATCCCAATCCTGGAAACTGACCAAACCCTTTCGTCCGGGCGAACCCTGTCACGATCGCTTGTCCATGGGACTGTTCTTCGACAAACCCGAGATCACCCAATGGTACCGCCCTGGAAGACAGCGCGCCAGAATCCCGCTGACTCAATGACCGATTCCGTCGAAGGTCCGAATCCACAAATACGCGCCCTTGGTCAGTCACCATTTGAAACACGACGGCTCCCGCGAACTCCGGCCGCGCTTCCAGCGAACGTAACGTCCCTGTCGTCACCTCCTCCAATATCGATACAGGCACTCGACTGGTGATGATCCCGGACAGATTGCCCTCGGCGTCAAGCATCGGCGCGGAGAAGGCGACGCTTTCCGTTTCCCCTTCGCCTTCATGCAACGCGACGTCGTCCACCTGAATGGTCTTGGTTTGGCTGACGCGTTGGAACCAGCCTGTGCGGCTGAAATCCTGGCCGCGCAGGGAGGATTCCGTGGCGGCGATCATCATTCCACGACTATCCGTGACCCCCAGCCATGCATACACCGGTGCATGGTTCGTTTTCATCCAACCGACGTAGCTCGTGAGATACCCAGTGTCGGATGGCTGCAACGCCAAAGCTTGAGCCATCATGTGCGCATCGCCGTATCGTTCGAACAGGAGACGGTCCAGTTTATCCGCCACTTCCGCTGCCGCCATCCTCAATTCTTCCCCGGCGGAGTACACCAGCCGGTGTTCGACGCTGCGAAGCAAAAACACACCGGCGGCGACGGCGACCAGGTTCATCAGGATTATGAGGTGGGGCAGCCAGCGATACCGCGGGGGGTCGAGGGGTTGTTGAAAATCCTGCTTGCTCATGGCTGCAAGATCTCGGAGCACACGAAACTGTCGATGCGGACGGCCGGATGATAGGCTTCCTTCGAGAGACGCAAACCGGTTAATCCTGAATCATCCATGGTGTTCATAAATTCGGCGCCCTCAGCCCGGGCATGACGGCATGTCTCGCGAAACAGGAATTGCGCCGATCCCGGTATCGTCCGGTCGGTCACTTCCAACAGCACGCACCATGTTTGGCGATCCAGCCAATAGCCAAACGTGTAGCCGCACAGCGTGCCATTCCTTCGCAGTACCGATCCTGTGAGTTGCAACTCAGACGCATGGGACCAAGCGACTTCATGGGCAGAGACCGAATCCTCGAGCAGCAGTTCAGCCAACGGGTCCGCACCTCGAGCGAGTTTTTGGCTTCGCCATTTGTGAAACAACGCGCGGCACGCTGCCCGATCCCGAGGATGAAAGAGCTCGACAACCATCCCACCTTCCCGCTCGACACGATTACAGAGGGCACGCTGTGACTTGTACCGATCGCCCGCCAGCCTGGCGAGATCGTCCGCCCGATATACATAATCCGGACTTTTCGGCAGCACGCGATACCCCATCTCGAGGAGCGTCGGTACGAGCACTGCTGGAACATTTTCGACCCGGCTTACGGCGCTTGCCCCGTTCCACTGCCGCATGAGATCGAAGGCCTTGTTCAACGGCCGCGTCAGATCGCCATCAGCCAGTGGCGGCAGCGGCATGAACCATCCGTCAGGCGATTGGATGAAGAGGCATAGGACCCCCTCCAGGTCCATCCACCAGTAGGGAAGTAACGCGTTCCACATATAATGATACGGAGCGGAATAGGCGGCAAGTGACCCGCACATTTTGGACCGGCCGAGGGCGGTCTTGAGGCGTGAGAGATCCTCAAGGACGAGCCGCCGGCACTGTTCCGGTCCCCATCGCGTAGAGATCGCCCGTGTAAGGCCCGGAAGAGGAGCCAGCACCAGCGCCTCCGATTGGAACCGCCCCACCAGCCTCGGATGGTCCGCGATCCGCTGCACCGTGGACTGCTCTTCGAGAACCGCCAGGACCTGATCGGCATGTCGGCGGATGGAATCAGGCACGTGCTCCTTGGTGTAGGGACAGGTGCTGTCCCACCCCAGCACTACCTCGTCATGGCTGGCATTCCACATGAGCACCAACGGATACAGTCGACAATCGAGCGGCCGCTGGTCATAGATGAGGCACCTGCCGGTCGTGGCTTCAAAGGCGGGGCAGAGAAATCCTTCTCCCTGAGGATTCGGCAGCAATGTGACCTGAGAGCCGTTGAGGTCGGGAAACGCGCTGGCCTTCAGACCACGATCGACAGCGCTGGCGATTTCCTCATCTGTGAAATAGGGCCGCAGCACGCTGTCCGGATCGGGAAACCGGCAGCAGACGTCGCAATGGAAGCAGGCGCTATTCGGTACCGCTTGAGGCAAGCCGCGGGCCGCCCCTGTAAGAGCCATCGCATTCTTGGCGTGCAGTGCCGCCATAGGGCTTTCACCGAAAGAGCACATTCTATCACCATTCGTAAAACACTCAAATTCTTGACCGGAACAGCCCTGACTGAAATACTGATTCCAGTATTGTTCCTCCAACGTACAACGATGGCGCTCCTCCCAGAAGAGTCCCAATATGATCCCCAAGTGTTGCTCAACTCGCAACCGGTGATCATTACCGTCATTGACCCCCTCACTCATAGAGTCGTGTTTCAAAATCAAACTTCCCAGAACAAATTCGGCGATATTTCGAATCTGACCTGCCATGAAAAGATAGCGAATTGCCCCACGCCCTGTGCGTTCTGCAAGATGCCGGAAGCAGTCGATACCGGGAAGCCTACCGCCAGCGAGGTGCCGCTTCCCAATGACGAGTACCTGCTCGTCCAATGGGCGCAGGTCCAGACGGCGAACGGAAAGACTCATATCGTCGAAACGATCACGGATATCACAGCGACCAAGCGCCAGCAGGCGGAAGCGGAAGGTCTGGTCAAAAGACTCTCAAACACGAATCGAGACCTCATGCAAGCCAATCAGCTCTTGCGTGACCAATCCATTCGCGACAGTTTGACGGGACTCTACAACCATTCGCACTTTCAAGAAACCTTGGTCCACCTCTGCTCGCTGGCACTTCGCTCAATGCGTCCCCTTTCGCTGCTCTTCATCGATCTCGACAATTTCAAACAGATCAATGATGCGCACGGCCATACCATGGGCGATCAAGTCCTACGGGAAGTCGGCTGGTTATTGGATAGCCAACAGGCGCCGGGACGGGGCACAGCCCGGTCGAGCGATTTCTCCGCGCGCTACGGCGGAGAAGAGTTTGCGCTGATTCTCCCGGATACCTCAATGGATGGGGCGCTCAGTGCCGCCGAACGCCTCCGCCACCGTGTCACCACGCTCACCATGCTTCCGGAGCTGACGGGACTCAACACACATCCGCTTGCCCTGACGTGCAGCATCGGCGTCGCCACGTTTCCGATCCATGCCTCTGTTCCATCCGATCTCGTCGTGGCCGCCGATGCCGCGGTCTACGCGGCGAAGACGGCCGGTAAGAACTGCGTGCGATTAGCCTCTCCCGCGAATCCCGCCGCGCCGCTATTCGCTCCCCTTGTAGGTTCGTAAAGTCGCGTGATACGATTCTCGCATCTGATTCCATGTCGCGAACGGATCCCCTGTCTGATTTGGCAACCTCTGACCTTCTTTACCGCTGCTCCAGTATCCGTGATGCCCTGATTGAAGCAGGTCTTTTCGCGCCTCAACCTGTCAGCTCTTCCCCGACGGCACCGGACGCAGATTCGGCTTCTGCCTCTTGGCGCATCGGGCTTGAACCTTTGCCGCTCACCCGTGAGCAGATCGTATTTTTTGAGGCGCTCGGACCGCAACTCCTGTCTTTCTACAAGGCCTTGAACCGCCTGTATACGGAAAGCGCTAAAGGGACGACGCAGCCGGGCTGGATCGCGGATTGGCTCGACCAGGGGAAACCTGAAGCGCTGATCAGATACAGCCGGATGAAACGCTTCCGCGACGAGCTGCCCGGGGTCATTCGGCCTGACGTCATTCCCACGCAGGATGGGATGGTCATCACGGAGCTTGATTCCGTCCCTGGTGGCATCGGGCTCACCGCCTGTATGTCGCGTCTCTATGAGAACCAGCCCGCCTCATCCGACAGTGACAACGCCAAAGCTGAGGCGCACCTGGTGGGTGGCCCTGACGGAATGCTCAATGGATTTGCCGGAATGCTCCGCTCCCACCGGGGGGAGCAGGAAGGCGTCGTCGCCATCGTCGTGTCTGACGAGGCGAAGGATTACCGGCCCGAGATGGGCTGGCTCGCCAAGGAACTGACGGCTGGGGGGCTTGAAACCTATTGCATCCAACCGCGCGACATTCGCTTTACCGAAGGGAAGCTGTTCCTTGTGACGGAAGGCGGCGACCGCCCGATCGGCCTCATCTATCGCTTCTACGAACTCTTCGACCTGCCGAATATTCCTAAAAACGAGTTGATTCAATACGCGGCCAAGAAAAGTTGGGTGTCTATTACGCCTCCATACAAGCCGGCCCTGGAAGAAAAAGCGGCCTTTGGGCTCTTGCACCATCCCACATTGGTCCCTTTCTGGCGGAGAGAGTTAGGGGAGGAAGTGTACTTACATCTCTCAACGGTCATGCCTCGCACCTGGGTACTGGATCCGGCTCCTGTGCCGCCTACTGCCGTGATTCCGGGCCTCTCGGTGGGCGGCCGTGCAGTCACGAACTGGAGCGATTTGGCCGAAGCCACACAAAAAGAGCGACATCTTGTCATTAAGCCGTCCGGATTTTCGGAGTTGGCCTGGGGGAGCCGAGGCGTCTGGGTCGGCCACGATCTGCCCCAGAGCGAATGGACAGCTGCGATTGATTCAGCTCTCCGCTCCTTCCCTCACACGGCGTATGTCTTGCAAGAGTTTCACAAGGGACGGCAGTATCACTTGGAGTATTTTGATCCGGTGACGGCCGAGATCCATGCGATGGCCGGTCGCGCGAGGCTGTCGCCGTACTACTTCGTCACTGGCGAAAAAGCCGACTTGGCTGGTATTCTGGCCACGGTCTGTCCCGCGGATAAAAAAGTGATCCATGGCATGAAGGATGCGATCATGGTCCCCTGCGCGGCAGCTCAAGGGAAAGCGACCGAATGACGATGACCCTGTATCATGTGCAGTGGTGCCCCGAGTGTGACGTGGTGCGGCGAAAACTCGCCGAATTAAACCTGCCCTACGAGGACGTGGTTGTCCCGGATTTCCGGCCGCAGCGTAAAGAAGTCTTTGCCGTCTCTGGGCAGTATTATGTACCGGTCCTACAGGATGGCGAGACCGTATTGAGCGACACAGGCGAAATTCTGGCCCATTTGGAGAACAAGGCGGAATCGCGTCGTCTGGCTAACGGCTAACCGAAGTCTCCTGGTATCTCACCGCTTCTCCAGGGACCTGAGCAAAAGCAGTCAAGGTGCGCGCCTGCCGCCATTCCACTGTGTGCTTATTGAAGGAGTGTATTGGATGGAAGACTGGAGACGCATTCTCGCTGACAGCATCGTGAAGCCGAAAGACTTGGCTGAGCGCTTCGGGATGGATGAACAGGAAATCGAAGCCATCGTCGGTCCGTATCCCATGCGGATCACACCGACGGTCCTCGCCACGATCAAAGAGAAGGGTGATCCGATTTGGAAGCAGGTGATGCCGGATCCCGCCGAACTGACTGACATCGACGCCGAGGACGATCCGCTGGAAGAAGACCTGATGAGTCCTGTCCCGCACTTGGTCCACCGTTATCCGGATCGCGTGTTGCTCATGGTGACCAATCAATGCCCCATCTATTGCCGCTTCTGCACCAGAAAGCGCCTGGTGGGGAAACCCGGGTTCCTCAAAAAAGGTGAACTCGATCAAGCGATTGCCTACCTGCAGGCGCATACGGAAGTTCGCGATGTCATCCTGTCAGGCGGCGATCCCTTGCTGCTTCCCGACCATCTCCTCGAGCGCATCTTGAAAGCGCTCAGGAGCATCGCTCATCTCGAAGTGATCCGGCTGGGCTCCCGCGTCCCGGGCACGTTGCCCGAACGTATTACCCCCAAACTTTGCAGCATTGTGAAGAAGTATCATCCGGTGTATATGAACCTGCATTTCAATCATCCGGACGAACTGACACCGGCCGTCAAGGAGGCCTGCGGCATGTTAGCCGATGCCGGTGTCCCGTTGGGTGCCCAGACCGTGTTGTTGAAGGGGATCAACGACGATCCCGAAACGATGAAGCGATTGGTGCACCAACTGTTGCTGGCTCGCGTCAAACCCTACTACTTGTACCAAGCTGATTTGACCAAGGGCACCAACCATTTCCGAACCACGATTGAATCCGGCCTCAACATCATCAAAGCGTTGCAGGGTCACACGAGCGGCATGGCCGTCCCTCACTTCGTCATCGATGCACCGGGCGGCGGAGGCAAAATCCCGCTGCTTCCTGACGACTATATCGTGCATATGGATGAGGACGGTGCAATCCTGAAAAATTATGAAAACAAGACCTTCCATTATCCGCAGCCGAAAGCCGGCAATGGGAGGGAATTGCCGATGGTTGGCGCACGGACGTCCTATGACGATTCGTCGTGCGCCGACAGCTATCCTGAGCGGGACGGTTATTCGTCCTGGGGCAACAGCTGCGGCGGGGAGATCGACGACCTGTGACAAGAAGACCTGCTCAAGGCATTCTGCCCTACCAGCAAATCACCCGACTCATCACCGCAGGGACCATCACCGCGCCCACACCCATCGAGGACCGCCAAATTCAGCCGGCCAGTCTGGACCTCCGACTGGGGAAAAAAGCCTATCGATTGATCAGCAGTTTCCTGCCGGAACTATCGGCCATCTCCAGCCGTCTCGACGTCATGGATTTTTACCAGTCAGACTTAGTGATGTACGAGATGGACCTGTCCGGCGGCGCGATTCTCGAAAAGGGCCACGTCTATCTGGTACCGCTCTTGGAGTCGCTGCGTCTCCCCGCCACAATCCGTGCCCGCGCCAACCCGAAAAGCACAACCGGACGGCTGGACGTGTTCACCCGAATTGTCACCGACTTGAATGCTGGGTTTGACGAGATTCGCGCCGGGTATCAAGGGCCGTTGTTTCTCGAGGTCGTCCCGCGTTCCTTCGCCATCAAGGTCAAGACGGGTCAATCCCTCAACCAAATCCGATTTGTGCGCGGCGAAGCAGCCGCCTCAGATGCCGCCCTGCAACATCTGCATCGTCAAGAACCCCTCCTC
>Ga0307405_10001161_pt1 | contig 10823 bp, 13 predicted proteins | sample 322Cmetagenome_2_FD_203311 | JGI IMG/M metagenome (GOLD analysis project Ga0307405, IMG submission 203311) | Maize rhizosphere microbial communities from greenhouse at UC Davis, California, United States - 322HYB-C-1 | ecosystem: Host-associated > Plants > Roots > Rhizosphere > Soil | place... | reverse complement strand
CCAGGGGGAGCAAGCGCCCTCGCCACGGCAATTTGTTCTGATAGGCTCGCCACATTACGCCTTCAGTCTTTTACATGACAGGTACAGCTGATGACCAATACCGCCCGCGCAGTTTTCCTCGACCACGCTTCCCTGGACCTCGGCGACTTGGACCTGGCTCCATTACGCGATTGCTTCGCCGAACTGCACCTGTTTGCCGGCACCCGCCAGGATGAGGTGACGGAACGACTCAAGGACGCCACGGTGGCGATCACCAATAAAGTCGTGATCGACGCGGCAGCCATCGCCGCCTGTCCCGAACTGAAACTGATCCTGATCAGCGCCACCGGCACCAACAACGTCGACCTCGCCGCCGCCCGCCAACACGGCATCACCGTCAGCAACTGCCAGGGCTACGGCACGCCGTCGGTGGCGCAGCACACGATCATGTTGTTGCTGAACCTGGCGACTCGCCTGGGCGACTATCAAAAAGCCGTGGCCGAAGGTCGCTGGCAGCAGGCGTCGCAGTTCTGCCTGTTGGATTACCCGATCGTCGAACTGCAAGGCAAGACCCTCGGGCTGCTCGGCCATGGCGAATTGGGCGGCGCCGTCGCTCGGCTGGCCGAAGCCTTCGGCATGCGCGTGCTGCTGGGGCAGATTCCGGGGCGGCCCGCCCGTCCAGACCGCGTTGCGCTGGACCAACTGCTGCCGCAAGTGGACGCCCTGACGCTGCATTGCCCGCTCAACGAGCACACCCGCCACTTCATCGGCGCGCGTGAGCTGGCGCTGCTCAAGCCCGGCACATTCGTGGTCAACACCGCACGCGGCGGCCTCATCGATGAGCAAGCCTTGGCCGACGCCCTGCGCAACGGTCACCTGGGCGGCGCCGCTACCGATGTGCTGAGCGTGGAGCCGCCGACCCAGGGCAATCCACTATTGGCGGGGGATATCCCCCGGCTGATTGTCACACCCCACAATGCCTGGGGCAGCCGCGAAGCCAGGCAGCGGATCGTCGGCCAACTGGCGGAAAACGCCCGGGGTTATTTCAGCGGTAAAGCGCAACGAGTCGTCAATTGATAGACTGCCGCACTTTTTTACAAGGAGCAGACCATGGATCCGCGCAGTGAAGTACTGCTTCGTCAGGCCGAGTTATTCCAGGGTTCGGTCCTGCTCGCCGGGCTGCCTGCCGACGATCTGTTGGGCCGTCTGCCCGAGGCCCATGGTTGGTGCTGGCATGCGGGCGATCAAGCGGCCCTGGATGCGCGCTTCCCAGGGCGCAGCCACTTTGGCGTGAACGTACCCGAGCGCGAATTCGATACCGCCGTGGTGTTCCTGCCCAAGGCCAAGGATCTCACCGACTACATTCTCAACGCCGTGGCTTCGCGCCTGGCCGGACGCGAGGTGTATCTGGTGGGGGAAAAACGCAGCGGCATCGAAGGCGCATCCAAGCAACTCAACCCGTTCGGCAAACCGCGCAAGCTCGACAGCGCCCGGCACTGCCAACTGTGGCAGGTCACCGTGGCCAACGCCCCCGAGGCCAAACCGCTGGAGAGCCTGGCACAGACCTATGAACTGCCATTGGCCGAAGGCCCGCTCAAGGTCATCAGCTTGCCGGGGGTGTTCAGTCACGGTCGACTGGATCGCGGCAGCGCGCTGTTGCTGGAGCATCTGGACAAGCTGCCCAGCGGCCACCTGCTGGATTTCGGCTGCGGTGCAGGGGTGCTGGGGGCGGCGGTCAAGCGCCGCTATCCACACAACACCGTCACGCTGCTGGACGTAGATGCCTTTGCCGCCGCCAGCAGTCGCCTGACGTTGGCCGCCAACGGCCTGGAAGCCGACGTGCTGACCGGTGACGGGATCGACGCCGCGCCCATGGGTTTGAACGCGATCCTGAGTAACCCTCCGTTCCACGTCGGTGTGCACACTGACTACCACGCGACCGAGAACCTGCTGCGAAAAGCAGCCAAACATCTGAAAAACGGCGGCGAACTGCGGCTGGTTGCCAACAGCTTCCTGAAGTACCAGCCGTTGATCGAAGAGCACCTGGGCCCCTGCGCGATCAAAGCCGAAGGCCAGGGTTTTCGCATCTACCGGGCCAAGCGCGGCTGAGGCGTTTTTGCAAAACAGCGCTTGCCCAATCGGATTTGCCTAGGCAGAATCCGCACCGTCCTAGGGGAGTAGTCTCCCGCGAGCGCCCTGCTCGCCCGGCATACGTCAACATACTTGGTCAGCAGGCCATGGCGTATGCGGCCCAAGCGTCCACGCAGATGGTCGCTGGGTTTGACAAGACCTATGACACGCACACCTTACCCGGGGCGGGAAGGCTGTACGTGTCATAGCCGTGTCGACCCGCCCCTTTTAGGAATTCCCTGATGCTGGACTCTTTCCTCGTACCCACTGCCATCGTTGCGTTGGCCGAAATCGGCGACAAGACGCAACTGCTCGCCCTCATCCTCGCCGCTCGCTTTCGTAAACCGTGGCCGATCATTGCCGGCATCGTCGCCGCGACCCTCGCCAACCATGCGGCGGCAGGCGCGGTCGGGGCCTGGGTCAGCGGGTTCTTTTCCGATGCGGTGCTGCACTGGATATTGGCGGCAAGCTTCGCGGCCACGGCACTGTGGACCCTGGTCCCGGACAAGCTGGACGATGAAGAGGCGAATACGGCCCGCAAATTCGGCCCGTTCCTGACCACGCTGATCGCGTTTTTCCTCGCGGAAATCGGTGACAAGACCCAGATCGCCACGGTGATGCTCGCCGCGCAATACCCGGAACTGTGGCTGGTGATCATTGGCACCACCGTGGGCATGCTGATTGCCAACGTGCCGGTGGTACTGGCGGGCAACTTCGCCGCCGAGAAACTGCCCCTGGCTCTCATCCGTCGCTTGGCCGCCTCGGCGTTTTTCATCCTGGCAATCGTGGCGGTGTACAAGGCGATGCAGAGCAGTGGGTGGGTTTGATGCTGTTGTGGCAAGGGCGCTTGCTCCCTCGCCACAACAACAGTTCACCGGGTGACGATGATTACTTCTTGGCCTGCTGGTAAAGCGGCATCACCTTCGGAATCGCCGCCTGCAACGAGGCGATCCGGCTGCTGGACGATGGGTGGGTGCTCATGAACTCCGGCGGAGCGCCTTCCGAAGCCTTGGCCATCTTGTTCCACAGGGTAATCGCCGCGTTCGGGTCGTAGCCGGCACGGGCCGCCAGTTCGAGGCCGATCAGATCGGCTTCGTTTTCGTTGCCGCGGCTGTTGGGCAGGGTCATGCCATAGTTGGCGACCGTGTCGGCCAGCGCCAGGCTGTCCTGGCCCAGGCCGAATATCGCACCGGCACCCTGCTTGGCCATTTCGATGCCATAGGCCTTGGACATGGCTTCGCGACCGTGCTCGCGCAAGGCGTGGGCGATTTCATGGCCCATGATCGCGGCGATTTCCGCATCGGTCAGTTTCAGCTGGTCGATCAGGCCACTGTAGAACATGATCTTGCCGCCGGGCCCGCAATTGGCGTTGAGTTCATCGCTCTTGATCAGGTTCACTTCCCAGTTCCACTGCGCCGAGTCCGGCCGGAACACCGGCGCCTGGGCGATCAGACGGTCAGCGATGACCTGCAGGCGCTTGGCGTCGCTACTGGTCTTGTCCAGGGCGCCTTGGGAGCTCGCCTCGCCCAACGTCTTCTGATAGGACTGGGCGTACATCTGGTTGACCTCGGCGGTCGACAGCATGCTGAACATGTACTGCTTGCGCTCCACGCCCACGGCTCCGCCGCTGGTGGTATTGACTGATTGGCAACCGGCGAGCAGCAGGGCCGCGCCCAGAGCGCTCACCATCAAAGTCTTGTTCATACAAAAGAAGCTCCATGGAATCGTGGGCGTATCCTAGGCCTTGATTTGTATCGGCGCCAGATACACAGCGAGGGATTACAGGTTTTTCGGACAGGTCCCACTCATCCATTTGCGACACCCATCCAGCCAAAACAGTCATCCGACGAACAGCGTCTCATGCCGGGCCACGGAAATGCCGATACAAGGACCAGACGTCATTTCAGGTCCGGTGCCTTTATGAAATTCAGATCGATCCAGTTTTCCGTTGCTGCCCTGGCCGGTGCCATCGTGCTCAGCGTGGTCGGCGCCCTGGTGCTTTACGCATTGTTCGCCGGCGCCCGCACCCAGGAAATGGTGCAGCAGCGGACCAAGGTGCAATTCGAACAACTCATCGAACAACGCCTCAGCGCCCTCGCCCACACCCAGGCCAGCCTGATCCAGCGTGAGCTTGAAGCGCCGCTGTTGCTTGCCCGGGGCCTGGCGACGGCCAACGCCCTGATGGGCATGAACGGCGCGGACGGCAACCCGCAATTGAAGATGCCACGCGAGCAGATGATCAGCCTGCTGCGCGAGTCCGTGGTGCGCAACCCGAAGGTCCTCGGCGCCTATATTGCCTGGGAACCGAACGCCATCGACCACGACGACGCCAACTACGTGAACAGCCAGGTGCTGGGCATGGAAACCAACGGTCGCTTCCTGCCGTGGTGGTTTCGCAACCAGGACGGCACCCTCGGCCTGGAAAAGCTCGCCGACGTGACGGACCAGAAACTGCTCTCCACTGGCATTCGCGCCAGCGAGTACTACCTGTGCTCCCAGGACAGCAGGAAAGCCTGCGTGATCGACCCGGCGCCGTACCGCGTCGGCAGCACCATGACGATGCTGGCGTCGTTCATCGAACCGATCCTGATCGATGGCAAATTCCAGGGCATCGTCGGTGCCGACCTGTCGGTGAACTTCATCCAGGACATGCTCGTCGCCGCCGACGCCAAGCTGTACGGCGGCGCTGGGGAAATGGCCTTGCTCTCCAGCAACAATCGCCTGGTGGCTTTCACCAAGGACCCGAGCAAACTCGGGGAAAAGGCCAGCGACCTGTTGGACGCCAACGAACTGGACAACCTGACCAAGCTCGGCGTCGGCGAGGTGCGTTACGACATCGACGAAACGCACGGCCATATCGAGGTGTACATGCCGTTCGGCATCGGTGAGACCAGTGCCCGCTGGACGCTGATGTTGCAATTGCCGTTGAACGCGGTGATGGCCGATCTGCAAGCCTTGCAGAAGGACCTCGACGATCAGCGCGAGACCGATATCTTCGGCATGGCCATGGTCGGCCTGGCGATTGCCGCCATCGGCCTGCTGGTGATCTGGCTGGTGGGCCACGGCATCGCCCGGCCACTCAAGCAAATGGTGGCGATGCTCGATGACATCGCCCAGGGCGAAGGCGACCTGACGCGCCGATTGACCAGCGACCGCGCCGATGAATTGGGCGCCATCGCCAAGGGCTTCAATACCTTCCTCGGCAAATTGCAGGGAATGATCACCCAGGTGGTGACGTCGGTGCAGAGCGTCAGCGACTCGTCGGAGCACACCGCCGACATCGCGATCCGCACCAACCAGGGCGTGCACAAGCAAATGTCGGAGATCGATCAGGTCGCCACCGCCGTGCATGAAATGACCGCCACCGCCCAGGACGTCGCTCGCAATGCGACCCAGGCCGCCCAAGCCGCCAGTCACGCCGACCAGGCCGCCAGCCAGGGCATGCAAATCGTGCGCGACACCTCCACCTCCATCGGCGCGTTGGCCGTGGAAATCGGCAAGGCCGTCGGCGTGGTGCAGACCCTGGCCAAGGACAGCGAGAACATCAACGCGATCCTCACCGCCATTCGCGGGATCGCCGAGCAGACCAACCTGCTGGCCCTTAACGCGGCCATCGAAGCGGCGCGGGCCGGCGAACAAGGTCGTGGTTTTGCCGTGGTCGCCGATGAAGTGCGCAACCTCGCGCAGAAGACGCAGCAGGCCACCGAAGAAATCCAGTCGATGATCCAACAGTTGCAACAGGGCACCCGCGACGTGGTGCGTGTCATGGAAGACAGCCAGCACCGCACCGATGAAAGCGTGCAGCACGCGGCCAAGGCAGCCCAGGCGCTGGAGACGATTACCCAGGCGGTGTCGGTGATCAACGACATGAACACCCAGATCGCCAGCGCCGCCGAGGAGCAGAGCGCCGTAGCGGATGACATCAACCGTAACGTGATCAATATCGGCCAAGTGGCGAACGAAGTGGCCAGCGGCGCCGACGAGTCCAGCGCAGCCAGCGCCGGGCTGACCAAGTTGGCGGAGCAACAGCGGCGTTTGATCAATCAGTTCAAGGTCTGATCCTGCGGCTTCATCGCGAGCCTGCTCGCGAAGGGGCCGGCACTGCCGCCAAAGAACTCAAGCCGGGGTCAGGCACTCCGGCCCATTGAGTTTCGGGTCGTTGACCATGTTCGCCAGCACCCGCTCGCGCAATTGCCCCGGCTCGCTCGCCAGCAGCCCTTGCAGGGCATGCAACGGTGTCTCGGGATCGAGCCACAGCCGCTGGCCCTCTTCATCGAGAATCAGCGGGCGCCGCTGACCGGCCGCCGGCTGGGTGATGACGGCCGTGCTCAACCACACCTGCTCCTGCACCGGATACGCTTCCCAGATCGCCGCGAAAAACAGCGATGAACCTTCCCCCGGGGTCAGCCAATACGGGCGTTTACGCGAACCACCACGCCACTCGTAGAAGCCGTTGGCCGGCAGCAGGCACCGACGCAACCGCAGGGCCTCGCGGAACATCGGTTGCTCGGCGACGGTTTCGGCCCGGGCATGGGCCGGGGTGCGGGACAGGTCGGTCAGCCACGGCGGCGTCAGTCCCCAGCGCGCCCGGGCCAATTCACGCCGGCCATCGGCGCCAGCCCGCAGCATCAGAACCGAATCGTTGGGCGATATGTTCCATTGGGCCTTCTGGTCGGCGGGGAAGCCGGGCAAGGCCGCGAAGGCAGGATTCCAGCGAAACAGGGCATAACGTCCACACATGGGGTAACACGACTCTCATATCAAACGGCGGCCAGCCTAACAGACCAGCGTTCCGGGGTAACTGTCCGGCTCATCGCCGGGCAACGGCAGCGCGGCATTGTAGGCGGCGATCAGTTCGCGGGCGTATTGCGCCTGTTCATCTTCCACCGCCAGCCCCAACAGCCCATGCATCGGCAGTTCCCCCGCGCCCCCCACCAGGTCACGGCCCACCAGATGCGCCGTGATGCCTTCGCTGGCGAGCATGCCTTGGAGCAATTCACCTTCCATCAGGTTTTCCAGTTCGTAGATTCGCTGCATGGCCGCCCCTCATTCGTTCTCGCTGAAGACCTCGAGGTGCCATTCTTCCTCGTGTACTTGCAGCACGAAGGTGATCGGCCGACAACAGACCTGGCAATCCTCGATGTAGGTCTGGTCGCCACCGGAAAGATCCAATGAAGTCTCCACTTCTTCTCCACAATACGGACATTCATATTCAGCAGCTTCCAGCATCGCGGTCTCCCAAGTGACTTGTGCGTATAATCGCCGGTCTATTTGCAGGGCTATTTTTGCCTGGGCTATCTTCCAGGCGTGTCCTGTCATTTTTTCGATCGAACCTTTACTTACCCTAGCCGTTTCCAACAAGAGAGCATGATGGGCGAATTCGATGCCATCCGACCTTACGACGACAGCGAAGTACCAGCGGTGCTGGCACGGCTGCTCAGCGACAAGGCGTTTCTAGATATCCTCACCCACTTCCGCTTCCCGCGCCTGGCCGGCGCTTTCGGCTGGATGCTCAAACCCCTTATAGCGCAGAAGTTGCGTCGTGAGTTCGCCGGTGTGACCTCGGTCGCCACCCTGCAGGACAAAGTGGAGTTCTACGTCGACCACACCATCGAGCGCGCCACCGATGGCGTGACCTACACCGGGGTGGAGCAATTCAAGTCCGGCAACGCGTACCTGTTCATCGCCAACCACCGCGACATCGTGATGGACCCGGCGTTCGTCAACTATGCCGTGTACCACGCAGGCCTGCCGACGCCGCGCATCGCCATTGGCGACAACCTGCTGCAAAAGCCGTTTGTCAGCGACCTGATGCGCCTGAACAAGAGCTTCATCGTGCATCGCTCCATCACCGGCCGGCGGGAAAAGATGGCGGCGTACCAATTGCTGTCGGCGTACATCAACCATTCGATCCGCAACGATTGCGCCTCGATCTGGATCGCCCAGGCAGAGGGCCGGGCCAAGGACGGTGATGACCGGACCGAGTCGGCGATCCTCAAGATGTTCCACATGAGCCGCAAGGACGAGCCGTTCGGCGAGGTCATCCGCTCGCTGAACCTCACGCCGGTGTCGATCAGCTACGAATACGACCCGTGCGACCAGGCCAAGGCCCGCGAGTTGTACATCCGTGCCACCACCGGGACCTACACCAAGGCACCGGGCGAGGACGACGTCAGCATCGCCAAGGGCATCACCGGCTATAAAGGGCGGGTCCACGTGAACTTCTCCGCGCCGATCACCGAGCTGTTCGAAGACACCAAGCAATTGGCGGCGGAAATGGACCGGCAGATTCTCGGCGGTTATCGGCTGTTCCCGGTGCATTACCTGGCCTACGCCCAATGGACGGATGCCGACCCGCAGCTACAGGTGCCAACGGCGGCCGAGGTGTTCGGTGCCGAGGAACTGGCGAAAGCTCAAGGGGAATGGCAACGTCGGCTGGATGCGTGCCCGGTGGAACAGCGACCGTTCCTGGTGCTGCAATATGCAACGCCGGTGCGTAACCAGTATCGGGTCAAGGCGGGGTTGCCGCTTTAAAGTAGCGAGTGTTTTTTCGTGGCGAGGGAACAAGCTCCCTCGCCACCAAAGCAGTTGTCGCCGACTGCGATCAGAGCTGCGTGCTGATCCAGGACATCAACAGCGCCACGCCCAGGCAGGCAAATCCGAATCGGTAGAAGAAACGGTTCATGCGCTGGGTGGCCAGGTCCAGCAGTGCTTCGAATCGTTCATTGCTTTCGCCGGTGCGCGCTTGAAGGCAAGCACGTGCTCGCTGTTCGCGGCGGCGCGTCGCGTGCAATACCCAGCCACCCGGGCAGGCAAACAGCAGCGCGAGCAAGTTGATCAGTTTGGCGGGGTGGGCGGCGAACAGCGAAAACAATTGCAACGACATCACAGACCTCAAGCGAAAAACGGACGCCTTGCGCCCGGGACCTACGAACAGGGCGCGGATTCTACCGAAAGCCTGGCGCGCTGCATCGGTTTTTCCGACCGGTAACGATCCGCCCAGGCCAGGGCCACAAAAGAAGGTTAATTTTCATGTAACGGTTTCGTCATATGGATAGGCCACCCTGTCGCCCTCCAAACCCGTACGGAACCCGTCATGCTGCACGCCGAAAACCAGGATCGTCTCTACCTTATCAGCCCGAGCGACGAACAGCAGGCCCTTGTCGGCAGCTTGTCCTTCAACGTCCAGGACCGGCACTGGCTGGTGTATTGCGCCCTCGGCGGCCATCAACATGCCGACCTCCCGGAGACCGACCTGCTGACCGGCATCAGCGTGCTGGAGCTCTACTCCCAGGCCGCTTGACTCGCACCCATGAAAAAGCCCGCAGAAGCGGGCTTTTTCATTCAAGCCAAACCTTACTCCGCCAACACCTGACCAATGGTCGGGTCCTTGAACAGACGGGTCAGGGCATCGCTCAATACATCGCTGACCAGCTTGGTGTTGGTGTCCTGGTTGGGGGCCATGCCGAAGCGCTGGTCCAGGGACGCGCCGTATCGACCGCTGTAGCGACGGTTCGCGTTCTGCACGTCGGAGCGGAAGGTTGCGCCGATTGTCGCCTCCGTCACGTACATGCCCTCCTTGGGCGACTGGTATTTCAGTTCGGCCAAGGTCACGGTCAGTTGCGGGGCATTCATTGCATTAGCGGTGGGCGTGAAGCCCAGCAAACGCACGGCCGCCTCGGCCTGCGCCTGCAATTTAGGCAGGATTTGCGCACCCTGCACCGTGATCACGCTGGTTTCCGGGTACAGCCCACCCCGCGTGCCGAGGGTCGGCGACGGACGACCATCAACGACCCGCACGACCACCGGCTGGCCGCGACCCACCGGCGCCAGCTGGGCGTTGAGCTTGGGCTCCGGGTTGAGTTGTTGCGGGCTGTGGGCACAGCCGACGAGGGTCAGACTGGTCACTGCGATCAAACCGAACAACAGGCGTTGCAACATGCTCTTCTCTCCAGAATCGGGCACAGACAGGCCGGCAGTATAGCGGTGCGCCATCGCGGCGAACTAGCGTCGCAGCATGAATACTGAAATGTCTGACACGGGCCTGGGTTGGGCGGTTCCTGTCACCCCGTTGTCATCGTCCTTAAACCTCGGCGTCATGGCTGGCTGTCAGGCTGTACGCAAGTTCCCCGGATACGGTACCTGACCATGCGCCACCTCATTTCCCTGTTCACCCCGCGCCCGCACCACCGCTGCTTCGCCCTGCTCGACCGCACCGGCCGCTGCCAGGCATTCAAGCAATGCAGCCTGCAGCCCATGGGCGATGGCTGGGTGGAAATCGAAGAGATCCGCCTCAACTGGTTGCATCAACCCTTGCCTGCCAGCGCCGTGGTACAACCGCCTCGTACTCGCTCACGTAACCGCCCGCTGTTGGCCGTCTGACCGCAAGGCTAATAAAAGTCATAAAACACGACCATTTCCGCGCGTTTCTTCGCTACAATCTCCCCCCGATTATAAGGACGTCTCCTGATCGGGCCTCGCAACGCCGCTGATGCGCTTGTATTGGCACCCCGCACCGCCCACAGAGAGCCGCCCACACAGATCGAGTGAAGCTGGCGCTTGCTGTTTTCCCTAGCAAATCACCGCTTTTCGCGAATCTGCAGAGCTGTCATTACGCTCGGTCACTGAGCTGTCTGCCCGTTTTGCCTGTCATGTATTGCATGGGGGCGACCAAACCGGGCGCGGTGCCAGGCTGGGACAGCCCTTTTTTGAGG
>Ga0307405_10001160_pt1 | contig 10826 bp, 5 predicted proteins | sample 322Cmetagenome_2_FD_203311 | JGI IMG/M metagenome (GOLD analysis project Ga0307405, IMG submission 203311) | Maize rhizosphere microbial communities from greenhouse at UC Davis, California, United States - 322HYB-C-1 | ecosystem: Host-associated > Plants > Roots > Rhizosphere > Soil | place... | reverse complement strand
CATGCGGGCGTCACGGTGTTCCAGGTTTTCCAATGTGCCGAGGATCTGTGCGATGGCGATCCCACCCGACGACGGTGGCGCCATGCCGCAGACTTGCCAGCGTTTGTAATCGGTGCACAACGGCGCACGTTCCCGGGCGACATAGCCCTTGAGATCCTTCAGCGAAAGGCTACCGGGATTGGCATGGGCCTGGACCTTGGCGACCATCTCTTCAGCGACCGGCCCTTCATACAACGCTTTCGGTCCTTCGTTGGCGATTCGTTCGAGGACGCGGGCCAGTGCCGGATTCTTCAGCAACGTACCGGCCGCCTTGGGGCTGCCATCGGCGTTCAGGAAATAGGCGGCCATGTCGGGCGAGCCTGGCAAGGACGCATCGGAGGCGATCATCGAATGCAGCCGGGGGGACATCCTGAAGCCCTGGTCCGCCAGGGCAATCGCCGGCTCGAACAGCGTCGCCCAGGGGAGGCGGCCATGCTTGCGATGGGCCAGTTCCAGCGCACGTAACACGCCCGGCGTGCCCACCGAGCGCCCGCCGATCTGCGCGGCGGTAAACGGCATGGGTTTGCCGTCGGCCTGAAGGAACAGCTTTTCGCTGGCGCCGGCCGGGGCGGTTTCGCGACCGTCATAGGTGCGCACCGCCTTGCCGTCCCACAGCACAATGAACGCACCGCCGCCGATGCCGGAAGACTGCGGCTCCACTAGCGTCAGCACCGCTTGCATCGCAATCGCCGCATCGATGGCCGAGCCGCCGCGCCGCAACATTTCCCGGCCAGCCTCGGCAGCCAGCGGGTTCGCCGCGGCGGCCATGTGTTTATCTGCGTGGCGAGTCTGCAGATCGGTGCGGTAGCCGGAAGCGATCTCCGGTGCGCTGGGCAAGGGAGGCGTGGAGGAGAGCGGAGTCTTACAGGCGGCGAGTGTCAGGGCGACAGCCAACAGCGAAACGGCTGACAGGCGATTAAGATTCGGTCTGAGGTCTGAAAGCACGTGTCGCTCCATCCGTGGGCCAGGGATATTGAGGCCGACTGTAGCGATACGAGGCGTGGGGTGCAAATCAGCGGGGGAGGCGGCTCGGCTTCGCCCCACAGGAAACGTCAGGCATTCTGCGCCTGGAGGAAAATCGAAAACAGCTCGGATTGGGACTTGATCCCCAGCTTGCTGTACATATGTTTTTTATGGACTTTCACGGTTTCGGCAGAGATTTCCAGCTTGCGGGCGATTTCCTTGCTCGAGCAACCACTGAGCATCAAGCGTCCGACATCCAGTTCCCGTGCGGTCAACTGTGTGCCTTTGAGCTGTTGCACCGACGCTTCCAACTGCACGCGCCAGTCGACTTGCGGTGGTGCTGGCGCCAGCGCCACCACTTCGTTGATTTCGTAGGGCAGGCGCTGGCGCAACAGGCCGAGCACCCAAGGCTGGATCAGCGACAGCAAGGCAAGCTGCTGGCCACTGAACCGCTGCTTGCTGCCCAACGACAGGCACAGCGTGCGATCGCCTTCGAGCTGGCAATTGAACTGGACTTCATCGGATACCACGTTCAGGCGAAAGTAACGCTGGTAATACTCGGTCAACTCGAAATGTTCCGGTGCCACTTCCGACAGGCGATACAACCCGGTGCGCGACTGCTCGCGACAAGCGATGTAGAACGGATCGAGCAGGTACAACCCGCGCAGATAGTCCTGGAACAACTGATCGGGGCTGCCATCCGCGCCCGGGCATTCGGCAAAAACCTGCGGGCGTTGATCGGCGCTGAAAAGCAGTGCCACCCAACTGTCGAAGGGTACGTACTGATCCAGCAAACGGACCAGCTGCGTCCAGAAATTGGGCTTGTCCAAGGCGTCGATCAGTTGCCCGACCGAGCGGTGCCACGCGATGTCGTCTAATGAAAGTGTCATGCCTCTACCCCTATCGGGTTACCCCAGCGGCGTGATTTCCCGGCCCTGGGCTTGCTGCGCATACTGGCGCACAGACACCGTCCGGGCAATCTTTCCGCCAGCCTGGTCAAGAACAAGGAATACCCATGAAAGTCGAACTCGCCCAATTGGCGGGCCGTGATAACGACACGACCTACAACCTGGAACGCGCGCTTGCGGCGATTGCCGCCTGTGCTGCCGACACGCAAATGATCGTGTTTCCCGAAACCCACCTGATGGGCTTTCCGTCGGTCGAGACGTTGGCCGAAACCGCCGAGCCGCTGGACGGACCGACCGTCAGTGCGGTGCTTGCTGCGGCCCGGGAACGTGATATTGCCGTGGTGATCGGCGTGGCCGAGAACGATCGCGGCCGTTTCTACAACACCACGCTGTTGATCACACCAGAGGGCATTGCCCTGAAATATCGCAAGACGCATCTCTGGGCGTCGGATCGCGGAGTATTCGAGGCCGGTGACCGTTACGCGACATGCGAGTGGAATGGTGTGCGGGTCGGCCTGCTGATCTGCTACGACATCGAATTCCCGGAAACTGCCCGCGCCCTGGCGCAATTGGGGGCCGAGCTGCTGATCGTCACCAACGGCAACATGGACCCCTATGGCCCGACTCACCGCACCGCGATCATGGCCCGCGCCCAGGAAAACCAAGCGTTTGCGCTGATGGTCAATCGCGTGGAAGAGGGCGATGGCGGGTTGGTGTTTGCAGGCGGCAGTGCGTTGGTCGACCCGCTCGGCACCTTATTGTTCGAGGCGGGGCGTGATCAAGGCCAGTTCTCGGTGGAACTGGACCTGAACCAGCTGACGGCGGCGCGGCGTGATTACCGGTACCTCGATGATCAGCGGCTGAAGATGCCAGGGGAGATTGTCGAGCATGCCTGCGGAGTGCGGGAGCTACTGATTCCTTCGCGTTGATCCTGATCCTGTGTTGCCGGGGCTGACGCCTTCGCGGGCAAGCCCGCTCCCACCCGGTTGTAAGAATGCCCGAGATCCAATGTGGGAGCGGGCTTGCCCGCGAAGAGGCCCTGACAAGCAACACATTCCTGTTGGCCAAAACCAGAACAACAACGTAACACCCGAAAACCTTGTGCCGAACTCGGCTCTGCCATAAATCTAATAATTCGGAGTAGTCGCTCATGGCTCATTTGCAACGCACCCTGTCACTGGGGTCGGTGGTGCTGTTCGGCATCGCTTACATGACACCGATCATTGTTCTCGGTACCTTCGGCATCCTCGCGCAATCCACTACAGGCATGGTCCCCGCCGCTTACCTGGCGGCATTGGTGGCGATGTTTTTCACCGCGATGAGCTACGGCCGAATGGCTGCGGCGTTCCCCGTCGCCGGTTCGGCCTATAGCTACGTGCGCAAGGCGATCAGCCCGAAACTGGGTTTCATCGCCGGTTGGGCGGTATTGCTCGATTACCTGTTCCTGCCCATGGCGATCTGGCTGATCGGCGCGGCCTACCTGCACTCCGCGTTCCCGGCCTTGCCACAGTGGCTCTGGGTGCTGGTGTTCATCGGCGTTACGAGCGCGATCAATATTGTCGGTCTGAAATTGGCCAATGGCATCAACGCGCTGTTGATGCTGGTGCAGTTCCTGGTCCTGGTCGCCTTCGTTGCGCTGTGCGTCCATTACGTCGCAGGGGACGCGAGCACACCGTTGTGGTCGATCAAGCCGTTCTTCAACGGTGACATGCAGATGCCGCTGATCATGAGCGGTGCAGCTATCGCTTGTTATTCGTTCCTCGGGTTTGACGCGGTCAGTACCTTGACCGAGGAAACCCGCGACCCGCGCCGTACCATCCCGCGAGCGATCATGCTGATTACCCTGATCGGCGGATTGATCTTCGTCAGCGTGTCGTACTTCGTGCAGATCGCGCACCCGTCGTTCCAGTTCGACAGCGTCGACGCGGCGGCCTACGAAATTGCCCGCAACATCGGTGGCGACCTGTTCGTGTCGATCTTCCTGATCGGCCTGATCGTCGGCCAGTTCGCGTCGGGGCTGTCAGCCCAGGCCAGCGGCTCGCGGCTGTTGTTCGCCATGGGCCGTGATGGCGTGCTGCCAAAATCGTTCTTCGGTACCTTGCATGAGCGCTTTGGTACGCCGGTCAACAGCATTCTTTTATGCGCCGTGGTCGCTTTGCTGGCGCTGAAACTGGACGTCACTACATCAACCTCATTCATCAACTTTGGCGCGTTCCTCGCGTTCAGTCTGGTGAACCTGTCAGTGATCTTTCATTACTGGATTGGAGCAGAGAGGAAGGGGCTGCGTGAACTCGTGCTGTTCCTGCTGTTCCCGTTTATCGGCCTGGCGGCGGATGTATGGCTGATGGTCAGCCTCGATCACTCAGCAATCTACCTGGGCCTGAGCTGGCTGGCGATTGGCGTGGTGTACCTGGCGGTGCTGACCGGAGGCTTCCGTCGCCAGCCACCGGAGATGGATTTCCAGGAAGCCGCGTAACTCCTTGCGCCCCGTGGGATCAGTTGAAATCTTGCGGGGGCATTCAGGGAACCCCAGAAACAAGAAAGCCCGCACTAGGCGGGCTTCTTGTTGTTCAAAGACATTCAAGAATGTCTTTGAACAGGACTTGGTGGCTACACAGGGACTTGAACCCCGGACCCCAGCATTATGAATGCTATGCTCTAACCAACTGAGCTATGTAGCCAAGTGGCGCGCATTATTCCCTTGCGGTGGAGATGTGTCAAGCGCAAATCAAAAATATTTCTCTGCACTTTCAACCGCTTATCCATCCCTGCGACAAACGCCCATCAACCGAGTTGAAATCTCCCTGTGTTTGCACTCAAGGCCTGGCTGCCTTGGCTCAAGGTATCCGCCGCCAGGTTCACGGCGCGGGCGCCTTCGAGCAGGCGCATGGCGGCCTGGTCGACCTGCTGGATATTGCCGCTGACTTCGTCAGCCGTGCTGGCTTGCTCATCAACCGCAGTGGCGATCTGCGCCAGGGTATCGGTCACGCTTTGCACGGCGCTGGCAATTTCGCCGAGGCGTTCACCAAGGCCGGTGACCGCTTGGGCGTCGGTCTGGGCCTGGCCGCAGGCCGCTTCCATCAGGCTGACGGCTTCGTTGACCGTCGCGCGCAGGCTGTCGACGGTGCCGGCGATCTGCTGCGTGGAGGACTGGGTGCGTTGCGACAGGCTGCGCACTTCGTCGGCCACGACGGCGAAGCCGCGGCCCTGTTCTCCGGCGCGAGCGGCTTCGATGGCGGCGTTGAGCGCCAGCAGGTTGGTCTGCTCGGCCACGCCACGAATGGTGTCGACCACCAGTTGGATCTGCTGGCCCTGTTCGCTGACCCGGCCCAGCGCGGCGGCGGTCTCGTTGAGCCGCTGGTTGAGCTGCTGGATGCTCGCCGTGGTGCGTTGGCTGTCGCGGCTGCTGTCGGCCGCGATGCGGCGGGTCTGCTGGGCGCTGTCTGACGCCTGTTCACAACTTTTCGCGACGCCTTGGGAGGTCGCGGCCAGTTGTGTCGCGGCGGCGGCAATCTGGCTGATCTGCATCTGCTGCGCCTCGACTTCACCCAGGGCGCCGCTGGAATGCGTGTTGAGGGTGCGCACGGCGTCGCTCAGTTGCAGTGTTTCGTGATCCACGCCCAACAGGCTGTTGCGCAACTGGACCACGGCGACATTGAGGGCGGTGCTGATCGCTGCCAGTTCGTCCCGGCCCTGCACCGGCACTTGCAGGCTCAGGTTGCCATCGCGCAGGGCTTCGGCCAACAGGGTGATGCCACTGGCGCTGCGGCGGATAGAGGCTTGCAGGCAAACGAAGAGATACAGCGCGGCCAGCAGCAGGCAGCCGAGCACAATGGCCACCAGAGTGAACTGACGGATGGCCGAGCCATGGTATTGGTCCAGGCGGGTATCCAGCGCGACCAATGATTGTTGGCGCAAGGTCGCCAGATCGACGAGGAGGGCGTCCATGTGTTTCTCGAAGCCTTCCGGCTTGAGGTTGATGGAACCGCCGAACACGCCGTCATCCAAGACTTTCAAACCGCTGTCGAGATTCTTGAGGCTGCCTTGGAATTGACCAGCCCAGCTTTGCAATTCGCTCGGCAGGCGGGTTTCCAGAAGTGCACCGGTCTTGACCAGTTGGTCCCGTGCGTCGCCAATGCGGCTGCGCAGGTCACGCAGTTGCAAGCGGCTCTGCAGCGTGAATTGGCCTGACACCACCGAGGCTTGGCCAACGCTGGCCAGGCGCCCGACACGTTCGATCAGGTCGGGTGTCTGCTGGGTCGAGATTTGTGTCAGCAGGTAGGTTTCCAGCCAGGACGCGAGCGTCAGGCGATTGTCCATGACGATCTGTTCGCGCAGTGCTTGCAACGCGCCCAGGGCGGCGGTGAAACGGTCATAGCCGTCCGGCCACCAGCCCACGCTGCCCAGGCTTTTGGAATCCAGGCCGCTGAGGCTGGTTTGCAAAGCCTGGTAGCGGGCGAGGGTGTCGGCTTCGGCGCCTTCGGTTTGCAAAGTGGCGCCCAGGTCGGTGGCGGCCTGGTTGAGCGCCGGCTGCACGGCGTCGAACGCCGCCATGGCGGCCAGCGTCGCGGGAGTGGGTTGTCGATTGGTTTCGGTGGCGCGCCAACGGGCCGCGCGATTGCGCTGGGCGGTCAGCAGATTGTCCAGGTTATCCAGCGCCAGCAATTGACGCACCCCGGCGCGCTCCCCGGAAATCAGGCTGAGCTTGTCGCGGTAATCCTGGCCGATGAGCCACAAGCTGCCCATGAGCGGCAGGATGAATAACAGGAACAACAGCTGGAATTTACGGGCGAAACCAAAATGCCCCAGCAACCGGATCCCCGGTGATAGAAAAGCCTGCATGCCCATACTCCCCTGAACACCCTTGCACCGAATTTGTGCGTTTTTACACAGGTGCTGAAACGGGTGTTCTCTTAAAAGGCCTCGAAAGCTTGTCCAGGCCGGCTCTGTAGGCCTGCTCTGTAGCGAAACTTCCCATTCTCGATCCCCTTTGTAAGGGGATCACGTCTTAGAGCATTAGCAAGGCAAGATTCAGACCATGGCGTTGCGCTATCACCTTGTTTTTTATAGGTCGATAGCAAGCTAAGGGGATAGCCTTGCCATGGTGAAAAATGGCACATTGATGCGCCTGCCTTGTGCACCCACCCGCCGTATGGAAACTCCCATGGCTATCAGCAATACCCAGGCCGACATGACGTCGGCAGCCGCGACGCCCCAAAGCAGCCCACTGGTCATGCGCATCATTGGTGCGGTGGCGCTGGCGCATCTGATCAACGACCTGATCCAGGCGGTCTTGCCGTCGATCTATCCGATGCTCAAGGACAGCTACGGCCTGACATTTACCCAGGTTGGCCTGATCACGTTGACCTTTCAGCTCACCGCTTCGCTGCTGCAACCCTGGGTGGGTTATCACACCGATCGGCATCCCAAGCCCTGGCTCCTGCCGGCGGGAACGGTGTGCACATTGGTCGGCATCGTGATGATGTCGATGGTGGGCAGTTTTGCCTTGATCCTGCTGGCCGCCGCGTTGATCGGCATCGGCTCGTCGACCTTCCACCCCGAAGCGTCGCGGGTGGCCCGGCTGGCTTCCGGGGGCCGCTATGGCTTGGCCCAGTCGACTTTCCAGGTGGGCGGTAACGCCGGCTCTGCCTTCGGCCCGCTGTTGGCGGCGGCGATCATCATCCCTTACGGGCAAGGCAACGTGGCCTGGTTCGGCCTGTTCGCGCTGTTTGCCTTGTTCGTGCTGTACCGCATCAGCCGCTGGTACGCCAATCACCTGAACCTGTTCAAGCTCAAGCAAGGCCAGGCAGCGACCCACGGGTTATCCAAGGGGCGCGTCCTCGGTGCGCTCGTGGTGCTCGGGCTGTTGGTGTTTTCCAAGTACTTCTACATGGCCAGTTTCACCAGCTACTTCACGTTCTACCTGATCGAGAAGTTCGACCTGTCGGTGGCCTCTTCGCAGTTGCACCTGTTTCTGTTCCTGGGCGCGGTGGCGGCGGGAACGTTCTTTGGCGGCCCGATCGGCGACAGGATAGGGCGTAAGGCGGTGATCTGGTTCTCGATCCTCGGCGTGGCGCCATTCACCCTGATCCTGCCTCACGTCGACCTGCTGTGGACCAGCATTCTCAGCATAGTAATCGGCTTCATCCTGGCCTCGGCGTTCTCCGCGATCGTGGTGTATGCCCAGGAACTGGTGCCAGGCAACGTCGGGATGATCGCAGGCGTATTCTTCGGCCTGATGTTCGGCTTCGGCGGGATTGGCGCCGCGCTGCTGGGGCATCTGGCAGATATTCGTGGCATTGAATACGTGTACTGGCTGTGCTCGTTCCTGCCGTTGTTTGGGGTGTTGGCGATCTTTTTGCCCAGGACAAAAAAAGCCTGAGCAATCTCCAGCCAGACGGCTCGGTGTTCCTGGGGAAACACCGAGCTCTTGGCGGCCCGAGTCATGAATAACCGGTACTAAAGTCTCGATCTGTATGAGCCTTAAGTTGGCTCTTGTACAAATACCGCTCGTGCTAATTTGCCTGCGTGGCAAATGGTTGGAATGGACTCTGCGACAAATATCCAGGGGTCGCTTTACGGTGACTGGATAGCGGATTCACATTCTTTCCGCGAAGGCCTTCGTTTCCGGAGGTCTTCGGCTCCTGACGTTGAATGTCCTTTATCGTCCCTCGGACGCATAGAGTGAATCTGCGCGCCATCTCCCCACGTTTCAACCAATAACCAGCTGTATCGCCATGCCCGGCCATCCACTTCGGTGCATGACGTAAGCAGCGTCAGTCGTATTCGCCGAGTCGTGCACGCGGTGGCTGCCGGCGTTCTTCATGGCGGCGCGAAAAATAGAATCGGGTGGGGAATGATATGAAGTTCACGTCGTTGCAGGCACGCATTTGTGTCACGGCGGGCGCATGCCTGTTTGTTTCGTCTGTCAGCCTGGTTGTCTACGGGCTCTTTACTGCCCGGTCGAATGAGCAATATGTCGCGAGCGAGGTCAGTGCGCTGGTTGAAAAATCAACCATCCGGGAAATCCAGAACCTGGCCGAATCCCGTGCCAACGCCATCCAGGCCAAGCTGCAGAATGCATTGGATGCAGCACGCACAATGGCCAATACTTTTGCCGCCAGCAAGGCTTCGCAAAGCCCCCTGGCATTGGGCCGTGAACAGATCAACAGCGTGCTGCTCAATGTGCTCAAGGACAACCCTGACTTCAACGGCACCTATTCCTGCTGGGAGCCGAATGCGCTGGACGGGCAGGACCCCGGGTTCCGCAACGCACAAGACGGCAACAACCCCGTGACCGGACGTTTTACGCCCTACTGGACGCGCAGCGCCGATGGTCATGTCGCGGTGCAACCGTTGGTCGAGTATGACTCGGCCGACCGCCATGCCAATGGTGTGCTCAAGGGCGGGTGGTACAGCGGCCCGCGCGACACCCTGAAGGAAAGCGTGTTGGACCCCATTCCCTACGTGGTGCAGGGGAAAAATGTCTGGCTGACCACCTTGTCGGTGCCCATCGTCTCCGAAGGGAAATTCTACGGGGTGGTTGGCGCTGACTTCGACATCGCCTTCATCCAGAAACTCAGCGAGCAGATGTCTGCCGACCTCTATGGCGGCAAAGGCACGGTGTCGATCCTGAGCAACCAGGGGCTGGTGGTCGCGGACAGCCAGCGTACCGACTTGATCGGCCAGCCTATCAAGGCCCTCTTGCCCGATTCCTGGGAAAAGGTGCTGGGCGATATCCAGGGCGGTCGAGGGGATGGCCTGCTGAATGCGCAAACCCAGAATATCGAAGTGCTGATGCCGATTGTGCTCGGCCGTACCGGCAAACCCTGGGCGGTGTTGATTCGCCTGCCCAAGGCCGTGGTCATGAGCCAGGCCATCGCCTTGGAGCAGGAGCTGCAGGCGCGCAGCCTCGACAACAGTATCTGGCAGGTGTCGGTAGGGTTGGTCATTTCATTGTTGGCCCTGGCCGCCCTGTGGTATGCCGCCGCCAAGATCGTCGGGCCGATTCGCGAGGCGGCTGCCTTGGCCGCGACCATCAGCCTCGGGGATTTTTCGCGCCGACTGGTGCAGCAGTCCGAAGATGAAGTCGGGCAGTTGTCGGCCGCCCTGAACGATATGTCCGAGAGTCTGCAACGGCAGGTGAGGGTGGCGGAGCGCATTTCCGAAGGTGACCTGGATCTGCAGGTCCGGCTGTCTTCGCCCCAGGACACGTTGGGCAAGTCGCTGGAGAAAATGGTCAGCAACCTGAACCAGCTGATTTCCGAAGTTCAGGCCAGCGCCACCCAGATCACCGGCAGCTCGACGCAGGTGACCGACCTGAGCCAGTCACTGTCCGAGGGCGCCTCGAACTCCGCCTCGTCCATCACCGAGATCAGTGCGGTGATGACGCAAATGGCCGCCCAGACCCGGGACAACGCCGCCAATGCCAAGAAAGCCGATGAGCAATCCCAGGCTTCACGCGCCGATGCGGGGGAGAGCGATAAGCTGATGAGTGAGCTGATCGCCGCCATGGCCGAAATCGATAACTCGGGCAAGGACATCACGGCCATCATCACCACCATCGATAACATTGCCGCGCAAACCAACCTCCTCGCGCTCAATGCGGCGATCGAGGCTGCGCGGGCAGGTGAACTCGGCCGTGGTTTCGCGGTGGTGGCGGACGAAGTGCGCAGCCTGGCCGCCCGCAGCGCCGAGGCGGCCCAGCAGACAGCTGCGCTGATCGCCGATTCCTCGAGCAAGACCCAGCGGGGCATGATCATCGCAGGTCGCACCGCTGAGTCGTTGAAAAATATCGTCAGCGGGACCAGCGAAGTCTCCAGCCTGGTTTCGCTGATCTACCAGGCCTCCAGCGAGCAGGCTTCAGGCTTGCAACAGGCGAGCATCGGGCTCGAACAGATCGACGAGGTGACCCAG
>Ga0307405_10001154_pt1 | contig 10862 bp, 12 predicted proteins | sample 322Cmetagenome_2_FD_203311 | JGI IMG/M metagenome (GOLD analysis project Ga0307405, IMG submission 203311) | Maize rhizosphere microbial communities from greenhouse at UC Davis, California, United States - 322HYB-C-1 | ecosystem: Host-associated > Plants > Roots > Rhizosphere > Soil | place... | reverse complement strand
GCTGCCAAGGCCGTGGGCGTGGTGATTCCCGAGCTCAACAAGAAGCTCACGGGCATGAGCTTCCGCGTGCCGACCTCCGACGTGTCGGTGGTCGACCTCGTGGTCGAGCTCGAGAAGGACGCCACCTACGCCGAGATCTGCGCCGAAATGAAGGCACAGAGCGAAGGCGCGCTGAAGGGCGTGCTGGGCTACACCGAAGACAAGGTCGTCGCCACCGACTTCCGCGGCGACCCGCGCACCTCGATCTTCGACGCCGAAGCCGGCATCGCGCTCGACAGCACCTTCGTGAAGCTCGTGAGCTGGTACGACAACGAATGGGGCTACTCGAACAAGTGCCTCGAGATGGTGAAGGTCGTGTCGAAGTAAGACTTCGCGGCCTCCATAAAGAACGCGCCCTCGGGCGCGTTTTTTCATGGGCGAATGGAATGAAGGGGCGAACGGCTCAACGCAACTTCTCGTTGCGCCGTATCTCGCTGCTGAGCTGTGCCGTCATGCGCGTGGCGGCGCGCCGTGCGGCCAGGCCGTAGTCGCCGTTGAACTCGCCGAACTCCGCCGTGCCGTTGCCGACCGCACGCACGCGCGTGACCTCGGCGCCCGCGGTGTCGGTCACCACGCAGGCCACCTCGGCGGTGAACGCGGTGGGTGGCCAGGTGATCCATGAGGACGAGCTCGAATCGGTCTTGATCTGCGGCGTGAACACCAGCGACACGCCCGCGGCCTCGTTCGCCTTCGCATCGCCGGCGGTGCGCAGAACGACCACGTTGCGGTAGACCCCGCGCAGCGCATCACGGATCGACTTTTCGAGGTCGCGGTACGGGTAGTAGCTCACGCGGTCGCCACTGCCGCCGGCGGTGATCACCTGCAGATCGCGCTGCGCATCGGTCATCACGTAGGCCACCTTTTTCGGAATGAGGTGCGCGGTCGACCGGGGCGGTGCGGTCTCGGTGATCATCGTGATCGGGTGGGAGCAGCCCGCCAGCAGCACGGCGGTTGCCAGCGCTGCGGCCAGCCGGGGCATCGGAGAAGAAGAAAGAAACGACATGGTGTTTCTCCGGCCTTACTGCGCAGACGGCGCGATGGCCGCCACGAATTGCGGATCGGCATACACCTGCCGCAGCAGCGCCCGCACCAGCCGCGGGTATGCGGCCTGCCCGGCGGGCACGGCCACGATGTTGGCGTAGCTCGAATCGAAGGCGATCTCGCCGCGGTAGGTCTTGCGCAGTCTCTGCGCGGCGTTGCGCGTGACGGTGACTTCGACGTCCATGCGGCCGGAGCCGTTGATCACGCCCAGGTCGAGCTCGTTGACGAAGATGCGCGCCGCGATGCGGGTCGGCGCCTTGGGGTCGTAGACCGAAATCTCGCTCAGGTCGCGCATCAGCGCGTCTTCGAGGTACTGGGCGAAGGTGCCGCTGGGCGACACCAGCCTGGCACGGCGCAGGCGCAAGGTGTTGACGGTGTCATTGGGGTCGGTCGGCTGCACCTTGCCCACCGCGACCTTGCCGGGGTTGTGGGCCTCGAGCCGGTCGAGCGCCTCGTAGTCGGCGGCATAGGGCGGTGCGCCGAGTTGCGCGCAGCCGGTGGCCAGTGCAGCCAGCAGGAGCGCGCAAGTGCGCATGCGCAGACCCTGCGGTCTGAAGACGATCGCCATGTATTGATCCTCCCCTCGTCCGAGATGAGATGTCTTCTTCTCCCCGGCGCGAGGGTAGCAGGCATCGCGCCGCGCGCGAAGGCAGCGCGACGCGGCGAACTCAGACCGGCTCGAGCACGTGGATCAGCTTGCTCTCGGTGAACTCCCGGGTCTGAGCGCTGAAGGCGGCCATGTGGGGCGCGACGCCATGCGCCTGCAGCGCAGGCAGCGAGGCCCACTTCTCGATGACCACGAAAGTGTCGGGCCCGAAGCTGGCCTTCGACGGCGGAACACCCTGCGCGTCGACCGTGGCCCCGTACTCGATGCAGCCCTCTTCGGCGAGCACGGCGGCGCGGTTGGCGGTGAAGGCCTCGAGCAGACGGGCGCGCTGGCCAGGCTTGGCGGTGATGACGGCAACGACTTGGATCATGGAACAGGGTCTCCGGTGAGGGGGTCAGGGTGAAGGGAGCCACCGAATCTACGAGATCGCGCGCCGCCGCGCAGGTCCGCTGGGCGACAAGGCCACCGCTTGGCCGCCAGCGCGTGCACACGTCGCATGCGACACAGTTACCCGCGAGACACACTCTCGCCCCGCCACGCTCGTGCCGAGGTCATAGGATCGGGTCTTCTTCCGCACCGACCTGCCTTTGCCCATGTTCATCGTCACGCTGACCTACATCCGCCCGCTCGAGGAACTCGACGCTCTGATGGATGCGCATGTCACCTGGCTGAAAAAGCACTACGCCAGCGGCCTGTTCGTGGCCTCGGGGCGCCAGGTGCCGCGCAAGGGCGGCGTGATCCTCGCGCGCTCGGGCGACCGCGAGGGGCTCGAGGCGGTGCTCGCACGCGACCCCTTCGTGCAGGGCGGCGTCGCGCGCACCGACGTGATCGAGTTCATCCCCAGCATGACCGCGCTGAGCGTCGAGGTGCTGCGCGGCTACTGAAGAGAGCCGCGCAGGCCCGCCAGCCGATCGATCAGGCCCCTGGCACTTCCTCGCGCCCGTCCGGGTGCCGCGCAAAGCGCGCGGCCTCGGCGCCATGCACCGGCGCGGGGTCGGTCCAGGGCCAGCCACCGAACTGCGTGCGGCGGTAGTCGGCCATCGTCTGCGCGATCTCGGCCTGTGTGTTCATCACGAAGGGGCCGTACTGCGCCACCGGCTCGGCGATCGGGCGACCCTGCAGCAGCAAAAACTCGCCCTCGCCCTCGGGGCCGTTGCACAGTTCGACCGCCGCGTCGGCGCGCAACTCGATGGCCGCCGGCCCGTCCACACGCTGGCCAGCCACCTGCGCGGTCGCGCCCTTGAAGAAATACAGCATGCGCCGCGTGCCCTCGCCCGCGGCGGGCGGCAGCGTCCAGCGCGCGTCGGGCGTCATGCGCAGCGTCCAGATCGCGAGGTCGGCACCGGCCTGCGCGGCCCATGAATCGGGCGGCGGCGCGAGCGGGTCGATGGCGGCCTGGGCCAGCGTGCTATCGCCGCCGAAGCGCCCGGCGATCACCGCCACTTCGGTGCGACCGCCCTGCGCATCGTCCGAGGCGAAGCGCGGAATCGCCTCCGACCAGAACATCGTGAAGTGGGGATCGACCATCTTGTTCTTCGCCGGCAGGTTGAGCCAGATCTGGAACAGCTCCAGCGGGTTCGGCGCGCTGGCGTCGAGCAGCGGGAACATCTCCGAATGCACGATGCCCTTGCCGGCCGTGAGCCACTGCACGTCGCCGCCGCCGAAGCGCGCGGTGGCGCCCAGCGAATCGGAATGGTCGACCAGGCCCTTGCGCACGATGGTCACCGTCTCGAAGCCGCGGTGCGGGTGCGACGGAAAGCCCGGCACCGTCTCGCCGTGGTACATGCTCCAGCCGTCGGTGCGGCTGAAGTCCTGGCCGATCTGGCGGCCGGCCAGCGAGGCCTCGGGGCCCATGCGGCCGTTGCCCTTCGGGTACGCGTCGTCGTGGTAGACGCAGAACAGGAACGGGTCCAGCGTCTGCCACGGGAAACCGAGCGGCTGGACCTGGACGATGGGAGACGGGTTGCTGTTGCTGCTGCTTTCGTTGTTGTCGGACATGTCGGTATTCCTTTTCGGAGTGGGCACGGCCGCCATGCGGGCCGTGCCTGAACCAGGAATATCGGGGCGCCGCCGCCTTTCGGTAGGTGCCTTCCGCGCAACGATCAAGAGCGCATATGGAACGATGGGCATCGTCCGGGCCGGTGTTACTGCGCCGGCATCTCGGCGTTCGGGTCCATGTAGACCAGTTCCCACAGGTGGCCGTCCAGGTCCTGGAAGCCGTGGCCGTACATGAAGCCGTAGTCCTTCGGCTCGCTGGGCGTCGTCGCGCCCGCGGCCACCGCCTTGGCGACCAGGTCTTCGACTTCGGCGCGGCTCTCGCACGACAGGCACACCAGCACCTCGGTGCTCGTGCGGGTGTCGGTGATGGCCTTGGTCGTGAACGTCTTGAAGAAGTCTTCCATCAGCAGCATCGCGTGGATGCTGCCTTCGTGGATGACCATGCAGGCCGCGTTGGCGTCGGTGAACTTCGGGTTGAAGGTGTAGCCCAGCGCGTTGAAGAAGGCCTTGCTCTTGTCGAGGTTCTTGACGGGGAGGTTCACGAAGATCTGCTTGGTGGCCATGGTGTCTTTCCTGTGTCGATGAAGGGTGGATGAGGTGTTTGCCGACGTCTTGTGTACGCCGTCCACAAAAGATATCAAAGAAAATGGACGGTGTCCACATGATTTTTCGAGCCGCCGGAATCGGCCGGCACCACGTCGCTCAGGGGGAAGAAGAGCGGGCATCATGAACACCATGGAAATCGAGTTCAAGTTCTGCATTCCCCCCGACCGCCTGAAGGCCGTCGAGGCCGCATTGCGGCGCGGCGCCGTCGTGCGCACGCGCCTGCAGGCCCGCTATTTCGACACCGCCGACCAGCGCCTCGTCGCCGACGGCATGGTGCTGCGCCTGCGCAAGGAGGGCCGGCGCTGGGTGCAGACCGTCAAGGCCGCCGGCGACAACGCGCTGCACCGGCTCGAGCACAACGTCGACCTGGGCACCGGCGCCGCGGCGCCCGCCATCGACCCCGCGCGCCACGCCGGCACGCCTGTCGGCGAGCGGCTGGCCCGCCTGCTGCAGCCCGCCGATGGCGACGCGGTGCCGCTGGTCGAGCGCCAGTCGACCGACATCGTTCGGCTCACGCGCGACCTGCGCGTGAGCGGCCCGGGCGGTGCCGTGGTCGAGATGGCGCTCGACGTCGGCAAGGTCGTCGTGCACGCGGGCACGCCCGCGCAGCGCAGCTCGCCGGTGTGCGAACTGGAACTCGAACTCAAGAGCGGCGACGTGCAAGGGCTCGTGGCGCTCGCGCGGCGCTGGTCGCAGCAGCACGGTTTGTGGTTCAGCACCGTCTCGAAGGCCGAGCGCGGCATGCGCCTGCTGGCCGAGCAGGAGACCGTGCCCGCCGTCAAGGCCGAAACGCCGCGCTTCCCGGCCCACGGCCTCGATGGCCGCACCCTCCAGCAGGCCGTGGTCGCGTCATGCCTGGACCAGATGCTGCCCAACGCCAGCGAGATCGCCGCGGGCAGCGCCGACGAAGAACAGATCCACCAGCTGCGCATCGGCATCCGTCGCCTGCGCACCGCGCTGCGTGAACTCGCGGGGCTCGACGCCGACACGAGCCGCTTCGACGCCGCTGCCTGGGAGCCGCCGCTCGTCGACGCCTTCCGCGCGCTCGGCGATCTGCGCGACCGCGAACAGGTCGTGAAGCTCGCGCAGCCGCAACTGCGCGAGGCGGGGGCGCCGGAAGTCGATCCGCTGACGGGCGATGCCGACGACAGCGCAACGGCGTCGGTGCTGACGCCCGGCGACATCGTGCGTGCCGCGGCGTTCCAGGACGTGCTGGTGTCGCTGATCGGCTTCACTGCCGCCACGCCGCCGTCGACGGGGTTTGCGCCGTTGGCCGCCGACGAGGCCCGCCAGCTGCTGCGCGAACGGCTCCAGCGCCTGCACAAGCAGTCGGTGCGCGACGGCCGGCACTTCGAATCGCTCGCCACCGAGCATCAGCACCGCGCGCGCAAGCGGCTCAAGCGCTTGCGCTACCTGGCGGAGTTCGTCGCGCCGTTGTTCGCCGAGACGGAGGGCGGCAAAAAGAAGAAGGACGCGGCCGAGCGCTACCTGAAAGCCCTGCGCCCCGCGCAGGACGCGCTGGGCGAGTTCAACGACGAGGCGGTGGCGCTTGCGCTGTACCGCGAGGTCGCATCGCGCGATCCGCGCGCGTGGTTTGCGGTGGGCTGGTTCAGCGCGCGCCGCGCAGGGAGGGCGACGGCGTGCCGCAAGGCGCTGGAAGAGATCGGCGAGGCGCCGAGGTTCTGGAAGAAGAAGTAACCCGCTGTCGAAGCGAACGCCGGGCCGCGTGGCCCTCGGCGTTCGTCAATGACCGGTCACTCAGTGATGGTGCCCATGCGCCCCATGCACATGCCGGTGCTCGATCTCCACCGGCAGCGCCGCGCGCACGTCTGTCACCTGCAGGCTGAACTTCAGCGCCTTGCCGGCCCAGGGGTGGTTGCCGTCGAGCAGCACGACCGGGCCCTTGATCTTGGTCACGGTGAACACGTGCTCGGTGCCGTCGTCGAGCCGGCCCTGCAGCTGGCCGCCGACCTTCACGCCGGGCGGGAACTCGGTCTTGGGAATGCTGCGCACCAGCGCTTCGTCGCGCAGGCCGAAGGCGTCTTCGGGGGCGAGGTTCAGCGTGGTCTGGAAGCCCTTTTCCTGGCCGTCGAGCGCTTGCTCGATCTTGGGCAGGGTGTTTTCGTAACCGCCATGCAGGTAGGCCATCGGCTCGGGGCTGGCTTCGATGAGCTTGCCCTGGGCATCGGCGACTTTGTACTTGAGGGTGACGACGGTGTCTTTTTCGATTTTCATGGCGGGCATTTTCTGTGGAAATCGATCCATGGCCGAAGTCAGGTCATCCGCGCTCGCCACACATCCGGCAACGCCTCCTCCTCCCGCAGCTTCCGCGTCACCGTTTCGATGAACGCCGACACCGCCCGCGGCAGGTGCTTGCGGCTGGGGTAGACCACGCTCAGCCCATGCCCGGTGCGCTGGTACTGCGGCAGCACCGGCACCAGCCGCCCCGCTTCCACGTCGAGTCGACCCATGGCGGGCGGCAACAGCGCGATGCCCAGGCCGGCGATGGCGGCCTTGCGCAATGCCTGCGCGGTGTTGCCGCTGAAACGGCCGCCGACCTGCACTTCTTCTTCCTTCCCGCCGGGGCCGGTCAGGCGCCATGTGGTGCGGCCGCTGGGGTGGCCGGGGGTCACGCAGTCGTGGTCGGCCAGTTCGCCCAGCGTGGCGGGCGTGCCGCGCGCGGCCAGGTAGGCGGGGCTGGCGACGAGGCCGTCGGTGCGCGGGCCGAGCAGCTGGCGGGCGACGTAGCCCGAGTCGGCCAGCGCGCCGCCGCGGAAGGCGATGTCGATCTGCTCGGCGATCAGGTCGGCCTTGGCGTCGCTGAGCACGAACTCGATGCGCACCAGCGGGTACGCGGCCAGGAAGTCGGCCACCCAGGCCATGGGGAAGAAGTCGAAGAAATCGGCCGTGGCCGCCACGCGCACCCGGCCGCTGGGTTCCTGGCTGCCGGTGATGAGCGCTTGCCCGGCCTCGACCAGCCCGTCGACCGCCTCGGCGCAGCGCGCGTGAAAGTCCTGCCCGGCGCCGGTGAGCGTGAGCTTGCGGGTCGAGCGCTGCAGCAGCCGGGTGCCGAGCTGCGCCTCGAGCTGCTGGATGCGCCGGCTCACGGTGTTGGGCGGCAGGCCCAGCCGGCGGCCGGCCTCGGCAAAGCTGCCGTGGCGCACCACCTGCACGAAGACGGCGATGTCGTTGAGGTCGAGCATGGCGAAGCCTATTCCTTCTGTTCGTGGATGAGTGCAATCCGACTCTACCGTCTAGTCGATCAATGCGTGCGTGCCTAACCTTCAGTCCATGGCCTTTCCGGCCTTCGACCACCCGTTTTATTCAGGAGCACGCACCCCATGACCGCACAACAACCCCGCATCGGCATCGTCATCGCCTCGACCCGCGAAGGCCGCTTCGGCGAGAAGCCCGCGCACTGGATCCACGAGATCGCCAAGCAGCGCACCGACCTGGCCTTCGAGCTGGTCGACCTGCGCGACCACCCGCTGCCCTTTTTCAACGAAGCCGGCGCGCCCGCCTGGGGCCCGGTGAAGAACGAGGCCGCGCAGCGCTGGCAAGCCAAGCTGGCCACGTTCGACGGGCTCATCATCGTCACGCCCGAGTACAACCACGGCCCGAGCGCGGTGCTGAAGAACGCGATCGACTGGGCCTACAAGGAGTTCATCCGCAAGCCGATCGGCTTCGTGGGCTACGGCGGCGTGGGCGCGGCGCGCGCGGTGGAGCAGCTGCGGCTGGTCGCGGTCGAGATGCAGATGGCACCGGTGCGCCACGCGGTGCACATCGGCATGGTCGAGTTCCTCGGCATCTGGCAGCAGGGCAAATCGTTCGACGACTTCCCGCACCTGGCGCAGTCGGCCACGGGCCTGCTCGACGACATGGCGTGGTGGACCCGCGCGCTGAAGACCGCCAGGGAGGCCGTATGAACGCAGTGGTTGTTGCCACAGACACCCGCGCCATCGTTTACCGCACGCGCGGCGCGAAGCACGGTCCGATCACGCGGCTCATGAGCCCGGGCGACCTGGGCGAGTACCTCAAGCCTTTCGTGTTCCTCGACCTGTTCGGCTTCGACACCACGGGCGGCCACAAGGGCTTCGGCATGCACCCGCACTCGGGCATCGCCACGCTGACCTGGCTCATCGAGGGCGACACGCTGTACGAGGACACGACCGGCGAACAGGGTGTGCTGCGTGGCGGTGGCGTCGAGTGGATGCGCGCCGGCAACGGCGTGTGGCACACGGGCGCACCGGCGCCGGGCGTGGCGCGCGTGCAGGGCTTCCAGCTCTGGGTGGCGTTGCCGGCCGCCGAGGAAAACGCGCCCGCGCAGAGCGTCTACCTCGCGCCCTCGCAGGTGCCGCAGGAAGGCCCGGCGCGCGTGCTGCTCGGGCGCTACGGCGCAGCGCAGAGCCCCATTCCGGCGCCCTCGCCGATGAACTACCTGGCCGTGCAGCTGAAGGACGGCGAACGCTGGCGCTACACGCCGCCCGCCGGCCACACCGTGGGCTGGGTCGCGGTGAATGCAGGCCGGCTCGACGCCGGCGACGGCACCGGGGGCCCCATCGACACAGGCGAGCTCGCGGTGTTCGAGGAATCCGACGCGGCGCTCAGCTTCGTGGCGCAGGGCGACACGGCCTTCGTGCTCGGCTCGGCGGTGCCGCATCCGCACGAGCTGGTGATGGGCCACTACTCGGTCCACACGAGCCGCGCGACGCTCGACCAGGGCGAGGCCGAGATCCGCCGCATCGGCGCAGAGCTGCGCGAGGAAGGCCGGCTGGGCTAGCCTGAACCACGCGTAAGCCAGCATGCGCCGCGCGGGCGGCTGCGCCAGAATCGTTCGCTTCTGTTTTCTCGAACGACTCTGCCGCCGCCCGCCATGAATCTTGTCGACGCCTTCGCCGCCCACGCTACCCATTTCATCGACATCCGGCGCGACATCCACGCGCACCCCGAACTCGGTTTCGAAGAGCACCGCACCTCCGAGAAGGTCGCGAGCCTGCTCACCGAATGGGGCATCGAGGTGCACCGCGGCATCGCGGGCACCGGTCTGGTCGGCGTGCTGCGCAAGGGCACGGGCACCCGCACCATCGGTCTGCGCGCTGACATGGACGCGCTGCCGCTGCACGAGGCCAACGACTTCGCCCACAAGTCCACGCACGCGGGCCGCATGCATGCCTGCGGGCACGACGGCCACACGACGATGTTGCTGGCCGCCGCCTGGCACCTGTCGCAGCAGGGGCCCACCGACTTCGACGGCACGGTGCATTTCATCTTCCAGCCCGCCGAAGAGATGGGCAAGGCCGGCGCCAAGAAGATGATCGACGAGGGCCTGTTCGATCGCTTCCCGTGCGACGCGGTGTTCGCGCTGCACAACTTCCCGGTCGGCGACGTGGGCCGCTTTGCGCTCAATGAAGGCGCGCTGATGGCGTCGAGCAACACCTACAAGGTCACGCTGCGCGGACGCGGCACGCACGCCTCGATGCCGCACACCGGCATCGACCCGGTGGCCGCCGTGGTCACGCTGGCGCAGCAGCTGCAGACGATCGTGCCGCGCACCATTCCGAGCACCGAGCGCGCCCTGCTCGCGGTCACGCAGCTGCAGGGCTCCGACGCGCCCAACGTGATTCCTGATGAAGCCTCGGTGGGCGGCACGGTGCGCACCTTTTCCGTGGAGGCCATCGACAAGATCGAGGCACGCCTGCGCGAGGTGGCCGAGGGCGTGGCGATGGCACACGGCTGCACGGCCGACATCTTCTTCAAGCGCTCGTCGCCGCCGGTGGTGAACCACGCGGCCGAGGCGCGCTTTGCGGCGGGCGTGATGCGCGAGGTGGTGGGCGACGACATGGTCACCGACGACTTCCCCGCCGTGATGGGCGCCGAAGACTTCGCCCACATGCTGCTGGCGCGGCCCGGCTGCTACGCCTTCCTGGGCAATGGCGACGGCGACCACCGGCTCGACGGCCACGGGCCCGGCCCTTGCATCATCCACAACACCTCGTTCGACTTCAACGACGAGATCATCCCGATCGGTGCCAGCTACTTCGTGAAGCTGGTGCAGCGCTGGCTGCCGTCGGGCGCCTGACCCATTTTTTTGTTGACGATGATGAAAGCGGCTCCGCCCATGACTTTTTCTCTGCTGACCCGACGTTCGCTGGCTGCCGCGGCAGCCGCCTTTGCCCTGGGCAGCTTCGGCCTGGCCCATGCGCAGCAACGCGTGATCCATATCATCGTGCCCTTCGGCACCGGCGCCGTGCAGGACACGGTGGCGCGCGCCTTCAACAACGAGCTGGGTGCCGCGCTCGGCGGCAGCGCCATCGTCGAGAACCGCGCGGGCGCGGGCGGCACGGTGGGCGCGGCGATGGCGGCCAAGGCGCCGGCCGACGGCAACACGCTGGTGCTGGCGGCGGCCAGCCACAACATCGCGGGCTTCCTGTACAGCAAGCTGCCCTACGACCCGCTGAAGGACTTCGTCGGCGTGGCCAACGTGGGCAACGCGGGCTATGTGCTGGCGGTGGCCAGCGGCATGAACGTGGCGAGCACGGCCGACTTCATCAAGGAGGTCAAGGCCAACCCG
>Ga0307405_10001153_pt1 | contig 10864 bp, 9 predicted proteins | sample 322Cmetagenome_2_FD_203311 | JGI IMG/M metagenome (GOLD analysis project Ga0307405, IMG submission 203311) | Maize rhizosphere microbial communities from greenhouse at UC Davis, California, United States - 322HYB-C-1 | ecosystem: Host-associated > Plants > Roots > Rhizosphere > Soil | place... | reverse complement strand
GCAGCGAGCTGGTGCAGTGGGTCCGCAAGGAAATCGGGCCGATCGCCACGCCCGATGTCATCCAGTTCGCCCCGGCGCTGCCCAAGACCCGCTCCGGCAAGATCATGCGCCGAATCCTGCGCAAGATCGCGGAAGGCGACGTCTCCAGCCTGGGCGACACGTCGACGCTGGCCGACCCGGCGGTTGTCGAAAATCTGGTCGCGAACCGGCCGGTCGTCAGCGCGTGACGAAAATGGTGGACGCACTAGGGCTCGAACCTAGGACCCGCTGATTAAGAGTCAGCTGCTCTACCAACTGAGCTATGCGTCCGTGCCTGACAGGCGATGCGCGGGCCGCTTGGAAGCGGGGGCGCGGGCGGGCCTCTAACAGCGTTGGCGGCGGTGCGCAACCGCCTTGTCGCGGGAATTTCAGCTTAGGGTCGAGCGGGTCCGCGACTGGCGCTCGAACGACATGAGGATGCCCAGGCAGATCATCACCGTCATGACCGCCGAGCCGCCGAAGCTGACCAGCGGCAAAGGGATGCCGACCACCGGCGCCAAGCCCATCACCATCATCAAATTGATCGACACGTAGAAGAAGATGGTTGCCGTCAACCCTGCGGCGGCGAGCTGGCCAAAGCGGGTCTTGGACTTCCTGCTGACGTTCATTCCCCAGCGGATGACCATGAAGAAGGCGAATATCAGGAGCGCTCCGCCGACCAGCCCCCATTCCTCGACGAAGGTAGCGAACACGAAATCGGTATGGCCTTCGGGAAGGTAGTCGAGGTGGCTCTGGCTTCCGTTGAGATAGCCCTTGCCCCAGATGCCGCCCGACCCGATCGCGATCTTCGACTGGCTGATGTGATAGCCCGCGCCGAGCGGATCGCTTTCCGGATCGAGGAAGATGAAGACCCGCTTTCGCTGATAGTCATGCATCATGGCGAAGAGGATCGGCCCCGCCACTGCCGCGCCGCCAGCCGCCGCCAGGAAATACCACATCGGCAATCCGGCGATAAACATGACCGTCACCCCGCCCAGCAGCACCATGGTCGCGGTGCCGAGGTCAGGTTGAACGAGGATCAGCGCCCAGGGGACGCCCACCAGCAGGCCCGCGGGCCACAAGCCCCGCCAGCGCCGCACGTCGCTCGCCGGGAGCAGGTCGTAGAAGCGAGCAAGGACCAGCACGATCGCCGGTTTCATGAATTCCGAGGGCTGTAGACGGATAAAGCCGAGATCGACCCAGCGTTGGGCGCCCTTGCCGACGAAACCGACCATTTCGACGACGATCAGTAGCACCAGGATGATGATGTAGCCCGGGAAGGTCAGCTGCTTGATCAGGTTTTCGGGCACGTAGCTGATGGCCACCGCCAGCCCTGCAAAGGCAACCATGGTAATCGCCTGCTTCAAGGCCCAGGGAGACATCGATCCGCCGGCCGCGGAATAGAGCGTCACGATACCGATCGTGCAGATGAGCGCGACCAGCCAGATGAGGCGCCAGGGAAGCTTGGCCAGTGGCTGGGGGATGATTGCCGACGAAATCATGTTGGCCGCCCGCTTGCGGCCTGGTTCGCCTTGGCGATCGCTTCGAATTGCGCGGAACGGCGCGCGTTGCGCTCCGCCAGCGTGCCGCCCCATTGCTTTTCGAGCGGAGCGAGTGCGTCCATCGCCTTCTGCGGGTCGAACAAATAGGTCATCGAATCGCGCACGATCGGCGCAGCGGCCGAGGCGCCGAAGCCGCCATGTTCGATGATGCAGCCCATGGCGAAGCGCGGCTTGTCCGCCGGCGCGAAGGCAATGAACAGCGCGTGATCGCGAAGTGCCCAATTCGACTGGTGGCCGCGCTCGCCCAGCCGGAAGACCTGGGCGGTGCCCGTCTTGCCGGCCATCTGGATTCCATCGAGCGGAAGCTTCGATGCGACCGCGGTGCCGCTGCCGTTAACGACCGCCGCCATCGCCTTGCGAACGATTTCGAGATGCTCCGGGTCGGCGTCGAGGTTTGGCACGGGCTGCCGTCTATCGGGCATCAGCAGGCCGGGCTTCAGCAGTTTCCCGGACGCCAGCCGGGCCGGCATGACGGCAAGCTGCATCGGGTTGATCAGGACATATCCCTGGCCGATCGACGTGTTGGCGGAATCATAGCCCTGCCAGTCGCGATCATATTTCTTCTTCAACCATTTCGGGTTCGGCATCGTGCCGAAACGCTGGGTGGGGATTGGAAGGTCGAATTTCTCGCCATAGCCGAGATATTGGACCATCTCGGTCGTTGCCTCGGGGTCGGTAATGAGGCCCGTCGCCCAGAAATAGGTGTTGCAGCTTCGCTCGATCGCGGAATGCATGTCCATCGACCCATGCACTGCGTCGCACCGGAAGTAGCGATTGCCGATGCGCAGGCCGCCGGGACAATGGACGCGCCTTGCAGGATCGATGCCCTGCTTCAGGAACGCCAGCGCCATCGCCGGCTTGATCGTCGAACCCGACGGGTAAAGCCCCTGTGCTACCTTGTTGAGCAGCGGGATATGATCGTCTTCGGACAACATCCGCCATTCGGTCCGGCCGATGCCGTCGCTGAAGCTATTGGGATCGTAAGCCGGCATGGAAACGAAGGCGAGCATGTCGCCGTTGGTGACATCCATCGCGACGAGGGCCCCGGACTGATCGCCCATGCGCCTTGCCACATACTCCTGGAGGCCGGCATCGATGGTCAATTTGACGGTCTGGCCGCTGCGGTCGGGCTTTGGCTCGAGTTCGCGGACCAGCTTGCCCCTGGCGGTGAGCTCCACGCGCTGGCCGCCCGGCTGGCCGCGCAGACGGTCCTCGAGCGTCCGTTCGAGACCTTCCTTGCCGATCTTGAACCCGGGTGTGATGAGAAGGGGGTTCTTCTCCTTCTCATAGTCCTTGGCCGAAGCGGAGCCGACAAAGCCGACCAGGTGGGCGACCGCCGGGCCTGACGGATAAAAGCGCGAGAAACCGCGCATCGGCTGGACCCCCGGCAGTTCCGGCAAGCGAACGGTGACGGCCGCATATTGGTCGTAGGGGACGTTTTCGGCGACCTGGACCGGCTGGTAACCCCGGGCTGCCCTCAGCTCCTTGATGATCCGGTCGATGTCATCGGGAGTCAGCTTCATCAGCTGGGTTAGCAGCCGGAGGGTCTGCGTCGGATTTTCAAGTTGGTCGGGAATGATGTCGACGCGAAAGTCGGACCGATTGATGGCGATGGGCTTATTGTTGCGATCGACGATCCACCCCCGGCGGGGCGGGACGATGATCAGCTGGACCCGGTTGCTTTCGGACAGCAGGCGATAATGCTGGTTCTGCGCCACCGACAGATAGCCGAGCCGGGCCACGAGCGCCCCGCCGAACACCAGCTGGGCACCGCCGACCAGCGCCATCCGGCGAGAGAAGGTCATCGATTGATGCGCGGCGGTGAAGCGCGACATCTTCATCGGCCCAGCCTCCAGCGATCGAGCCGGGCTGCCAGGAAGGCGGCGACCGGGAAGCAGAGGGTAGCGATGATGATGGCTGGCCCGGCAGAGATGCTGAGCGGCATCGCTGCGCCGAGAACAGCCGCGACGCGCCACTGGGCGAGCTCGGCAAGCCCGATGAACAGCGCGGCGATGGCCCATTCGATCCAATAGTCGCGCCACATGGTTCGGCGGTCGAGGATGTCCATCGCGATCATGATCGCCGACCAGAGCGCGATCGACAAGCCGATCGGGTTGCCGGTGATGAGGTCATTGGCGAACCCCAATGGCGCGGCCCACCAGGCCGGCCAGGCGTCGGCGCGAAGCAGCCGCCAGGCGACCAGCATCAGCAACCCCCAGTCGGGCCACCAGCCGGTCGAGGACACGATTGGCAGAAGCGAAACCATCGACCCTGCAACCACCGTCACTGCCGGAACATAGTCCGCTCCGACGCGAGGTCCCCGGCCAAGACTCGCCCCGCGCTGACCCAGTGCGGCCCTGACCATCAGGGTTCCTCGCCGTCGGGGCGCGCCGCAACCGCGAGCGCGGTCGGCTCATAGGGAGGCTCGACGATGGCGAAGCTGACGCGGGAGGGATCGGCGATCGGGACCGCGATGGCGCCGTCGTCGTCGAGGCGAATGACTTTCCCGATGGGGACCAGAGGAGGATAGAGCCCACCTGTTCCCGAGGTGACGATGATGTCGCCCGGCTTGAACGGGTTTTTGCCGACCTCCAGCGGGCGAACGTCGATCGTGCCGTCGCCGCGCCCGGTCGAAATGACGGGCAAGCCGCCCTTCAGGATTCTAGCCGGAACGATGTTTGCCCGATCGGTGACCAGCAGGACTCGGCTCGCCAGCATTCCGGACTCGATCACCCGGCCAATCAACCCTTCCGGGGACCGTACCGGCATGCCGATGGCGACTCCGTCGCTGGTGCCGACCGAGATGACCGCGAAACGGCGCGGGCTTTCGAATGAAGAGCCGACCACGCGACCGGCCGCGACCGCCTTGCTGCTTCGCTCGCGCAGCTGGAGCGCGGCCTTGAGCTGTTGGTTTTCCTCTAGGATGGCGCGCGCCTCGACCATCCGGCGCATCAACGCGGCCCGTTGGCGCTTGAGCTCGGCATTCTGCCTTGCGGCGTTCCAGTAATTGCCTGCGCCGCTGGTGAGCCCGGTTATGGTCGTCGTGACCTCGCTAAGCGCTCCGGTAATCGGAGCCGTAATGTCCAGCGCGGCACCGCGAACGGTGGCATAGGTCTTCGGCGCGGCCAGCGACAGGATCAGCAGGATCAGCCCGATCACGAGCCCGGCGACCACCGCCAGGAAACTGAAGAAGAGGCTGTACTGCGCGCGCCTCGACCAGCCCGGGCGCGGTCCCGCCGAGGCCGCCATCGCTATCGCTTAGGCCGTCTGGAGGACGCCGCGGAACTGCTCCTCTTCGAGCGCGCGGCCGGTGCCGAGAGCGACGCAGGTCAGCGGATCCTCGGCGACCGTGACCGGAAGGCCGGTCTCATCGCGGAGCACCTCGTCGAGGCCCTGCAGCAATGCGCCGCCGCCGGTCAGGACGATGCCCTGGTCGCAGATGTCGGCCGCGAGTTCCGGCGCCGTATTTTCGAGAGCGATGCGAACCCCCTCGACGATCGTGCCCACGGGCTCCGACAATGCTTCGGCGATTTGGCCCTGGTTGATCGTGATTTCTTTCGGCACGCCGTTGACCAGGTCGCGACCCTTGATGTGAACCGTCTTGCCGATGCCATCGATCGGGGGCTTGGCGATCCCGACCTCCTTCTTGATCCGCTCGGCCGTGGCCTCGCCGATCAGCAAATTATGGTTGCGGCGCACATAGGACGAGATCGCCTCGTCCATCTTGTCGCCGCCGACGCGCACCGAGGTGGTGTAGGCGAGCCCGCGGAGCGAGAGGACGGCGACTTCGGTCGTGCCGCCGCCGATGTCGACGACCATCGAACCGATTGGTTGCGTCACCGGCATGTCGGCGCCGATCGCGGCCGCCATCGGCTCCTCGATCAGGTAAACCTGGCTCGCGCCGGCGTTCGAAGCGGCGTCTCGGATCGCGCGGCGCTCGACGCTGGTCGAGCCCGACGGCACGCAGATCACGATTTCCGGGAAGCGCCAGGCACGCATCTTGCCGCCATGCACCTTGTGAATGAAGTGCTTGATCATCTGCTCGGCGACGTCGATGTCGGCGATGACGCCATCGCGAAGCGGGCGGATGGCCTCGATCTGGTCGGGCGTCTTGCCCATCATCAGCTTGGCGTCCTCACCGACCGCCTTGACCTTCTTGACCCCGTTAATCGTCTCTATCGCAACGACGGACGGCTCGTTGAGGACAATGCCGCGACCGCGGACGTAGACCAACGTGTTGGCCGTCCCAAGGTCGATCGCCATATCGTGCGACATCCATTTGAACCAGCGTGCCCAGAACATGCGTTTTTTTGTCTTTCGCCTATCGGTTGGAAAAAAGGCCGCCCACCCAGCCGGCCCGATTCACGATTCCTTATCCAAGCCCTTGTGAAAGCTAGATGAATCCTGCCCGGAATTCAGCGCTTCGCAGGGACGTTCGGATTGGGCTAGGACCGTTAACATGTCAATAAGAAGGCTGCCCTCCGAGCTCATCAATCGCATCGCCGCGGGCGAGGTGGTGGAGCGGCCGGCCAGTGCGTTGAAAGAGTTGGTGGAAAACGCGCTCGACGCGGGTTCGACCAGTGTGGCGATTCGGCTGGCTGCGGGCGGGCTCGACCTGGTCGAAGTCGCCGACGACGGCTGCGGGATGGAGCCCACGGAGATGGCCCTGGCCCTGGAGCGGCACGCGACCTCGAAGCTCCCTCACGACAGAATCGATGAGGTGACCAGCTTCGGCTTTCGCGGGGAGGCGCTTCCCTCGATCGCCAGCGTCGCAAGGCTGACACTGGAAAGCCGCCGTCGCGGCTCCGACGGGTGGCGGATCACGATCGATCATGGAGACAAGGCCGGGGAGGGGCCGACGGCGCTTCCGCCCGGCACCCGGGTCCGGGTCGAAGGCCTGTTCGACAAGGTTCCAGCTCGCCGCAAGTTCCTTCGCTCCCCGCGCGCCGAATATGCGGCTTGCCTAGATACGGTGAAGCGGCTCGCCATGGCGCGGCCGGACGTGGGATTCAGCGTCGAGCATGACGGGCGAAGGACGCTATCGGTCCAGCCGTCCGATGCCCCGGCGCGTGTGGCGGCCTTGCTCGACCGTGACCTGGAACGTCATGGACTTGGCGTCGATTGCGTTCGGGACGGCCTGCGGCTGACCGGGGTCGTCAGCCTCCCAACCTTCAATCGCGGCATGGCGGATCGGCAATATCTGTTCGTCAACGACCGGCCGGTGAAGGACCGGTTGCTGATCGGCGCGCTCAGGGCAGCCTATCGCGACCTGCTGGCCCGCGACCGGCATCCGATCGCCGCCTTGTTCGTCACGGTTCCGCCGGGCGAAGTCGATATCAACGTCCATCCCGCCAAGACCGAGGTCCGGTTCCGTGACCCGGCCGCGGTGCGCGGGCTCATCGTCGGCGGATTGCGGGCCGCGCTGGATGAGGCGGGACACCGCAGCGCCGCGAGGGAGCAGTTCGCGGCGGCCGTGGCGTGGCAACAAGAGCCCATTCTCCCTTCCCGCTTGCCGGCAGGGTCGGGGGAAGGCCTGTTCGCAAGCCCTTCCGCCTCCGCCGCGCAATTCCTCCCCAACTCCTCCCCAGAATGGGAGGGCCCAGCGGCGCTCGCCGATCGTCATTCCGACTTTGCGCCGGCAGCCCGCGCAGAACAAGCCACGGCTCCAGTGCCCCATTTCCCGCTTGGCGTCGCTCGCGGGCAGGTGGCGGCGACCTACATCGTCGCGGAAGCGGAAGACGGACTCGTAATCGTCGACCAGCATGCCGCACACGAAAGGCTGGTCCTTGAACGGATGCGCAAGGCCGGCAATGGCGGAACGATTGCCCGCCAGGCATTGCTGATCCCCGACGTGGTCGAAATGGACGAAAGCGATTGCGACCGCCTGGAGGGCGCGGCGGCGGAGCTAGGCGACTTGGGCCTCGAAATCGAACGGTTCGGACCGACCGCGATGCTCGTCCGGGCCGTCCCGGCGCCGTTGGGAAAAACGGACGTTCCAGGCTTGTTGCGCGACGTCGCGGCCGAGCTGGCCGAGCTCGGAACCTCACTCGCCCTTCGCGACAGGCTGGACCATGTCGCGGCGACCATGGCCTGTCACGGCTCGGTTCGGGCCGGCCGCATCCTCTCCGTGGCGGAGATGAATGCATTGCTCCGGGAGATGGAGGTCACCCCGCATTCGGGCCAGTGCAACCACGGCCGCCCGACCTGGGTGAAGCTGGCGCATGCCGATATCGAAAAGCTCTTCGGCCGCCGCTAGGCCCTTCAGATCGTCCCATCGCGGAATTTTTTCGCGCTACCCAAGCCGCTGACAATCCACGGGAACCTCGGCGCCCGGCAGGATTTCACTGAAACTCGTTCATTGAAGGGACAAGTCAGCATCCCAAATGGACGTGCTGGGGGCGCCGTTTCCCAACGGCTAGCAACAGGAAAAACTGGCGGATTTGTGCCGTAAAAAGCGCGATTCCGTCGACGACACCGCTCGTCCCCGAAACCTCGGGGGAGAGAAACGATGGAGTATAGTTGTGAAAAAGATTCTGACCCTGACTCTCGCTTCCGCCGCCGTCCTGGCCGCTACGCCCGCCGTGGCCCAGGACGGCGTCGCCCCAACCGGCGCGCGTGTCGAAGCCGTGCTCGGCTATGACAAGGTCAAGGCGCTTGGCGAGAAGGACGGCGGCGCTCTGCTGGGCGTCGGGGCTGGCTACGATTTCGCGGTCGGCCGTGCCGTCTCCCTCGGCGCTGACGTTGAGGCGACCGAGTCCACCCAGAAGGAAGAAGCGGGTGGCGTCGAAGTGAAGGCCGGCCGCGATCTCTACGCCGGTGGCCGTGTCAACTTCGCCGTCAGCCCGACCGCCAACATCTACGTCAAGGGCGGCTATACCAATGCCCGCTTCAAGGCGGATGACGGCGTCGACAGCCTGTCCCGCAATTTCGACGGCTATCGTCTTGGCGCGGGCGGTCAGCTCGCCGTCGGGGGCAAGGCCTACGTCGGCAGCGAATATCGCTATTCCAACTATGAAGACGGCCTCAGCCGTCATCAGGTGGCGCTGACGCTCGGCACCCGCTTCTAAGCGGAACCGGAAATTGGAAGGGGCTCGGGCTACCGGGCCCCTTCACATTTTCGGCGCTCGATAAATCTGCTAATCTCCTCCTTCATCCTGCGGGAGACGGGTCATGAGCGAATTCGACCGGGTCTATTATGCCCGCCGCGCTGCCGAGGAAGCTGAATTGGCGACGATGGCGACCGATCCCGACGCGCAGCAGACCCATCGCCGCCTGCAACGCGCCTATATCGAACTGGCCTCGGTCGGGAACCGCCAGGTCGAGCAGCAACCGGTTGCCTAATCGATCAGCCTGGTCCGGGCCTGCTCAACCTTGAGGGCGCGGGCGCGCCCTCGAGCTGCACGCAACATCGGATAGCCCGATGCTTCCTCATCGCGGAGCGCTTCAGCGAAGCGGCCCGCACGGATTTCGGCAAGGATCGCCCGCATTCGGTCGCGCACCCCATCATCGACGATCCGCGGCCCGCCCATCACGGCGCCAAGCTCGGCGGTATTGCTGATGGCCTCGCGCATGCCGGCGATTCCCCGGGCCTCGATCAGTTCGGCGATCAGCTTCAGCTCGCCGACGCATTCCATATAGGCGACTTCCTCGTTGAACCCGGCAGCCACCAGCGTGTCGAATCCCGCGACCAGGATTTCCGGCACGGCGCCCCACACAACCGCCTGCTCGTTGAACAAATCGGCTTCGCATTCTTCGGCGAAGGTCGAGGGGAGGAGGCCCGCGCGTCCGCATCCGATCGCCCGGCCATAGGCGAGGGCGATCACCTCCGCGGCCCCGCTGCTATCCTGCGCGACAGCATAGAGGGCGACCATGCCCAGGCCGGCTTCGTACAGCGAGCGTAGCGCGGTGCCGGGGCCCTTTGGCGCCACCATGAATACGTCGAGGTCCGGGCGCGGGACGACGAAGCCGAAACGGATCGCGAGACCGTGGCTGAAACCCAGCGCCGCGCCCTCGCGCAGCGCGGGTTCGATCTCGCGATAGATGGCCCCCAGCGATTCATCGGGCGCAAGCAGCATCAGGATATCGGCGGAAGTCGCTGCCTGCAGGATCGGTGCCGTCGATATTCCGTCAATCCTGGCCTTGGCGGCGCTCGCCGAGCCATGGCGAAGTCCGACGACAACCTCGATCCCGCTATCCTTCAGGTTCAGCGCCTGCGGGCGGCCCTGGTTGCCGTAGCCGATGATGGCCACCCGCTTTCCTGCGAGGGGAGCGGGATCAATGTCGGTATCGCGCTTGGCGTCCATGGAGGCTGGCTACTCCGGCTGGGCCAGCAGCGCCAGCGCCCGATCGAAGCTGTGGCTTTCGAGCGGGTCGGTGAACCTGGGCCAATCGGCCGGCGGCTGGTGCGCGAACCACGTATATTGGCGCTTGGCATAGCGCCGAGTGGCTTGCTGGCCCGCGTCGATCGCCTGCTCCCTGGTCAATATGCCCCCGATGAGGTCGCCGAGCTCACGCATGCCGATGGCGCGCATGACAGGAAGCTGGGGATCGAGGTTGCGTTCCAGCAAGGCTTGCACTTCATCGACTGCCCCACGGTCCACCATGGCTTCGAAGCGACGGTCGCATCGCTCGTTGAGCCAGGGACGAGGAGGCAGGAGGATGAGCGGCCGAAGCGCAATTTCTTCGCCTATGCCGCCTTCGAGCTTCTCCTGCCATTGCGCCAGGGTCCGCCCAGTCGACTTCACCACTTCGAGCGCGCGCGCGATGCGGGTCGTGTCGCCGGGGTTGAGCGAGGTCGCGGCGACCGGATCGAGCGGCATCAAGGCAGCGAGATTTTCGGCAACTCCGGCAGCACGGACTTCAGCGCGAATTTCGGGATCGATTTCCGGGATCGGAGCGATGCCGTCGAGAAGCGTGCGCAGGTAAAGTCCGGTGCCGCCGGCCAGGATCGGCAGACGACCATCCTGATGGAGGTTGGCGATTTCCGTCCTGGCAAGCTCCGCCCACTCGGCGGCCGAGCATGGATCGGCCCCGTCGCGAATGCCGTAGAGCCTGTGCTCCGCTCGCTCTTGGTCGGCAGGGGAAGGGGCCGCCGAAAGGATCGGCAAGTCGCGATAAATCTGCGCGCTATCGGCATTGACGATCACGCCGCCCGCAGCCTCGGCAAGCCTCAGCGCCAGCTCCGACTTGCCGCTGGCGGTCGGACCGGCGATGAGGGCGACGGGAGGTTTCACCTTGGGCATTGCCACGCTGATAGCAGCCGGACGGCTGGACGAAAGACTGAT
>Ga0307405_10001152_pt1 | contig 10867 bp, 11 predicted proteins | sample 322Cmetagenome_2_FD_203311 | JGI IMG/M metagenome (GOLD analysis project Ga0307405, IMG submission 203311) | Maize rhizosphere microbial communities from greenhouse at UC Davis, California, United States - 322HYB-C-1 | ecosystem: Host-associated > Plants > Roots > Rhizosphere > Soil | place... | reverse complement strand
TGCAGGTCCGTGTTCTCGCTGCCGGCGGTGGCGATCAGCGCTTCGAGCTCGGCCTGCTCGGCGGCGAGCTTGTCGAAATCGGCGTCCGGCTCGGCGTATTCGGCATAGACCTCGTCGAGGCGCTTCTTCGCGGCGAGCGCGCCGCCGATGCCCTCCTCGACCGCTTCGCGCACGGTCTGGTCCGGATTCATCACCGGCTCCTGCGGCAGATAGCCGATCTTCAGGCCCGGCATCGGCGTCGCCTCGCCCTCGATGTCGTGGTCGATGCCGGCCATGATCTTCAGCAAGGTGCTCTTGCCGGAGCCGTTCAGGCCGAGCACGCCGATCTTGGCGCCAGGGAAGAACGACAGCGAGATGTTCTTGAGGATCTGGCGCTTGGGCGGCACGATCTTGCCGACCCGGTTCATGGTGAAGACGTACTGAGCCATGGTGCGACCCGAAAACGGGTTCCGGAAAAGGAAGAGCCCGCGCGGAGCACGCGGGCCGATCGCCTATTGTCGCTTCTGCCGGCGATCCCGGCGTCAGGCCGGGAATCCGGCCTCTTCGCGGGTCACGCGAGGGCGAAGCGCCGTGAGCGACGAACGCCGGCCGCATGACGCCGATCAAGGCGCGCTGCCGACGCCCTCCTAACCTTGTCGTCGATCCGGCTTCGCCGCGAGGGGAGAAACGTGATGTCGAAGCTCGGCCCCGGCCTTCTTCGGATTCTGGCGGCGATGGTCGTGCCCGTGCTGGCCGCGGCGCAGACCGCGATCACCACCAAGGACGTGCACCTCCGTGCGGGGCCCGCGCGCGAGTATCCGGTGGTCGCGGTGCTGGCTGCGGGAACCGAGGTCGCGGTGCAGGGTTGCCTGAGCGACTACAGCTGGTGCGACGTGATCGCCGGTGTGGAGCGTGGCTGGGTCTGGTCCCGCAACCTGGACTACCGGGAGCAGCGGGCCTACGTCCCGTTCCTTCCCCTCGCGCCGCAGATCGGGATCGCGATCGTTCCGTTCAGCTTCTTCGACTACTGGTCCGATCACTACCGTGATCGCCCGTGGTATCGCGACCGCGACCGCTGGGCGCATCCGCCGCGGCGGACCCTGCCCCCACCTCGGCCCGCGCCCGGGCCGCGCCCTCCACCGGCCGTACGACCGGTGCCCGAACCCCGACCCACACCCCTACCGGCGCCGGCACCGCGGCCTGCCCCGGGCGTCCGGCTTCCCCCGGATGCCCAGCTCCACCCCGGTTCCGGACATCCGGCCCCGCCGAGACAGACGGATCGCCGGCGGCCGTCGCCGCCTCCACCCGGGATGGCGCGTCAGGCGCCGCCCGGGCGCACGGGTGGGGGCGAAGAGCGGCGTTGAGCGCGGGCGCGCGGGACGGTGACGAGACGAACCGAAGACCCGACTCGATCACGCCGCGATGACCTTGCGATCTGTCGTCGAAGATAGCTGCGCCTTACAATGCACGCTGCGCAGCCCAGTTCCAGTCCACCGCTGCCGCAGTCGATTCCGACTCCCTTCCCATCTGCCTCCCGACTGGCGCTCGACGATGACTCGGGCGACAGGCCGATCTTCCTGATCTCCCCATGTCCTTCGACACCCTCGGCCTTGCCGAGCCCTTGCTGCGCGCCGTTCACGAACAGGGCTACACCGACCCGACCCCGATCCAGGCCAAGGCCATTCCCGCGGTGCTGTCCGGCGGCGACGTGATGGGCGGCGCCCAGACCGGCACCGGCAAGACCGCCGGCTTCACCTTGCCGCTGCTGCAGCGCCTGATGGCGCGGCCTTCGGTCCGCGACGCGCGCGGCCGCCTGCCGATCCGCGCGCTGATCCTGACCCCGACCCGCGAGCTCGCCGCCCAGGTCGAGGAAAGCGTGCGCACCTACGGCAAGCACACGAAGCTCTCGAGCATGGTGATGTTCGGCGGCGTCGGCATGCAGCCGCAGATCGACAAGCTGAAGCGCGGCGTCGACATCCTCGTCGCGACGCCCGGGCGCTTGCTCGACCACCACCAGCAGCGCACGCTCGACCTCTCGCACGTCGAGATCTTCGTGCTCGACGAAGCGGACCGGATGCTCGACATGGGCTTCATCCACGACGTCAAGAAGGTCCTCGCGGTGCTGCCGCAGAAGAAGCAGAGCCTGCTCTTCTCGGCGACCTTCAGCGACGAGATCAAGGACCTCGCCGACCGCCTGCTGAACCAGCCGGTACTGATTGAGGTCGCGCGCCGCAACCAGACCGCCGAGAGCATCGCGCAGAAGATCCACCCGGTCGGCCGCGAGATGAAGAAGGACCTGCTGACCCATTTGATCAAGACGAACGACTGGCACCAGGTGCTCGTCTTCACGCGCATGAAGCACGGCGCGAACCGGCTCGTCGAGCACCTGCTGAAGCAGGACATCAGCGCGATGGCGATCCACGGCAACAAGAGCCAGACCGCGCGCACGAAGGCGCTCGCCGATTTCAAGAAGGGCGACCTGACGGTGCTGGTCGCGACAGACATCGCGGCGCGCGGCATCGACATCGACCAGCTGCCGCACGTCGTCAACTTCGAGCTGCCGAACGTGCCGGAGGACTACGTGCACCGGATCGGCCGCACCGGACGCGCCGGCTCGAGCGGCGAAGCGGTCTCGCTGGTCTGCGTCGACGAGAACGGCTTCCTGCGCGACATCGAGCGCCTGATCAAGCGCGAGATCCCGAAGGAGATCGTGCCCGGCTTCGCCCCGCCGTCGCACGAGCGGCCGGAGCCGATCGTGCTCGGTCGCATGGTGATCGGCGAAGGCGCCGGTCGCGGCGGCGTGCGCCACCACGCCAACCCGCGTGGCGGGCATTCGGGACACGGCAGCGGCCACGGTGGCGGTCAAGCCCAGCGCGGCAGTGGCGGACATGGGAGCGGTCGCTCGAGTGGCAGCGGCAGCCAAGGCGGCGGTCGCACGAGTGGCATTGCGCCGAATCGGCACGAGCACGGTGCGCGGCCGAGCGCACCGGCGCAGTCGGTCAACGGCGGCGGCCGGGCACCGGCGCGTGAGCCGCAGCAGCAACCGCCGCGGCCGCAGGGACCGCGTCCCGAGGGTCGCCATGAAGGCCGCCCGCAGGCTCGCCTGACGCAGCCGAAGCGCTGATCGCCGCGCGGCCGCGGCGAAGGCGGAACACGGCGCGTGCTGCGATCGCCCGCGCGCGCACATCGCCCCCATCCGGCGGGCGAGATGCGTCTCGCGCGTCGACCGCCAGGCCGCTCGCACGGCGCCCGCCAACTGTCGACGCCTCGATCGTGCAGCGCTAGAGTCGCGCATGGCCGAGACGTCCTCGTCGTCGCGCACCGCCCTGCTGGCCGGTGCGACCGGGTTGATCGGCCGCGCCTTGCTGACCCGCCTGCTCGCGGCGACCGAGTACCGCCGCGTCACCGTCCTCGTCCGCCGTGCCGCAAGCGACATCGAGGCGCATCGCAAGCTCGGTCTGCAGACCGTCGATTTCGCGCACCTGCCGACGCCGTTTCCGACTGTCGACGACGTCTACATCGCGCTCGGCACGACGATCAAGGTGGCCGGTTCGCAGGAAGCGTTCCGGCAGGTCGATCATGACTACGTCGTCGGCATTGCGCAGGCCGCGCGCAGCGTCGGCGCGACGCGGCTCGGGGTCGTTTCCGCGCTCGGCGCGAATGCCCATTCGCACGTCTTCTACAACCGCGTGAAAGGCGAGATGCAGCAGGCGATCGGCGCGCTCGGCTACCAGACGCTGGTGATCGCGCAGCCGTCGCTGCTGGTCGGCGACCGCGCAGCGCTCGGCCAGCCGGTCCGCAACGCCGAAGTGCTGGTCGCCCGCCTGCTGCGGCCGGTGATGGGTCTCGTGCCGAAGGGCGTGCGGCCGATCGCGGCCGGCGACGTCGCCGCGGCGATGCTGAAGGCGATGCTTGCCGGCCAGTCCGGCACGCGCATCCTCGGCTCCGGCCTGATGCAGGGCGCGACGCGCGCATGACCGCATCGGCCGCGCGAACAGCGCCGCGGCGCGCGCGATGATGCGCCGCACGCCGCTGCATCGCCACGGTCGGCAGGAACCGACGAGCCCGGCTCGATCGCCTGTTTGCCGGTGCCCATGCTGCACGTCGACGACCACTGCATCGTCGCGGTGAAGCCGGCCGGGCTGCTCTCGGTGCCGGGCCGCGGGGTCGACGGCGCGGATTGCCTCGCGGCCCGCGTCCAGGCGCGCCATGCCGACGCGCTCGTCGTGCACCGGCTCGACATGGCGACCTCCGGCATCGTCGTCTTCGCGCGCGGCGCAACGGCGCAGCGCCGCCTGAGCATGGCGTTCGCCGCGCGCCAGGTCGAGAAAACCTACGTCGCGGTCGTCGCCGGCCTCATCGCCGGCGAGGCCGGCGAGATCGACCTGCCCCTGCTCGCCGACTGGCCGAACCGCCCGCGCCAGATCGTCGACCGCGTCCGCGGGAAGCCGTCGCTGACGCGCTACCGCGTGCTGCAGCGCGACGTCGCGCGCGACCGGACCCGCGTCGAGCTGCGTCCCGTCACCGGCCGCTCACACCAGCTGCGCGTCCACCTGCAGGCGCTCGGCCACCCGATCGTCGGCGACGCGCTGTACGCGCCGGCGGCGGTGCAGGCCGGCGCCGACCGGCTGCTGCTGCATGCGAGCGCGCTGCGCTTCGTGCATCCGGACAGCGGCGTGCTGCTCGGCTTCGCGAGCGCAGTGCCGTTCTGAGGCGGTCGGTGCACGGGTTCAGGCGTCGCCGCGCTTGATCTTCATCCACGCGCGCGTCGCGCGCCCGCGCGCCTTCCAGACCGCGGCCAGGCGCTGACGCTCGAGCGCGCCGATCGTGTCGCGGCGCGACTCGCGCAGCAGCTTCTGGTAGTTGCGCAGGCGGTCCGGATCGGTGCCCTCGCGCACCGCGCAGCCGGGCTCGTCGTGGTGGCGGCAATCGCGGAACCGGCAACGACTCGAGAGCGCGGCGATGTCGTCGAAGCTCGCTGCGAGCGTGGCCGCGTCGGTGTCCGGGCGCAAGGTGCGCACGCCGGGCGTGTCGATCACGCAGGCGCCGCCGGCGAGGCGGTGCAGCGAGCGCGACGTCGTCGTGTGCATGCCGCGGCCGTCGCTCTCGCGCACCGCGCCGGTGTCCTGCGTCGCGCTGCCGAGCAAGGTGTTGGTCAACGTCGACTTGCCGGCCCCCGACGAACCGAGCATCACGAGCGTCTGTCCGGTGCCGAGGTACGGCGCGAGCGCACGCGCGGCGTCGGGCGAAGTCGCATCGACCGCGAGGCGATCGATCGGCGCCGGCAGGCGGTCGCGCAGCGCGGCGAGGCGCTCGTCGAGGCGGCCCGGCAGCTTCGCGACGACGTCGGCCTTGGTCAGCACGACGACGGGATGCACGCCGCTCGCCTGCACGAGCGCGAGGTAGCGCTCGATCCGGCGCGGGTTGAAGTCGTCGTCGAGGCCCATCACGAGCAATGCGGTGTCGACGTTGCTGACGACCGCATGGCGGCGTCCATCGGCATCGCGGCGCGCGATGTGGGTCTGCGGCGGCACGCGGGTCAAGACCCAGCAGTCGCCGTGCCGGTCGGCCGCGGCGACGACCCAGTCGCCGACCGCCATGCCGATGTCCTGCGCTTCGATTTCGCGCACGAAGCGGGTCGGCAGGCGAGCCTTCAGGACGTGCAGGCCGTCATGCAGCAGGACCGTCTCGCGGTGGATCTCGACCAGCCGCATCAGGCGGCCGTTCTCTTCGAGGGTAGCGGTGAACGCGGCCGCGTCGGCGGCCCGGGCGGGCGTCAGGCCCAGCGAGCGCAAGCGCTCGACATCGATCTCGATCATGGTGGTGAAGTCTCTGGCTCTTCGTTTCGACAGATGCCGGCCGAAGCCGGACAGCGGTCCAGGCGCGCACGCGCGACCGGACCGCGACGGTGGAAACGTCGGCCGCATGGCGGGCGGGCCGGAAAGTGCCGGACTTCGCAGCACCCGAACCGGATCGGATCGAGCGCTGGACGTCGGAAGGAACGGTGGTCGATCAGGGCATCGGCGGGAAGCGCCGATGCGAACGAGCCGAAAGACGAGAGGAGTGAGGCGCTACCGGCTGCTCACGCAGCGGCCGACGAGAGGGCAATGGCAGTCTGGTTCTTCATCGGGCACCTCCTTGTTCGCGTGGAACGCCGCTTCGCATGGACGCCGAGCGATCTCGACACGAAGCGGGCGGCGAGTCTGGCACGGGGTGCAGCGCACTGTCAACGCATCGACGCGGAACTTGTCCTCTGCCATGACGTCCATGCAACGTGCCCTTGCCTTTCCCGTTCGTGCCCAGACATCCGGGGAAGGTCATTGACGCCTTATATGATCGCGCCATCAACTCGCAACCGGCTGGAGAACTGAGATGAAGAAAGCACTGGTCCTCGCACTGTTCGCGGGCGTGTTGTCGTTCGGCTTCGCGCCGATCGAGGCCGACGCCAAGCGCATCGGCGGTGGCGGCTCGGCCGGCATGCAGCGCAGCTTGCCGGCGCGCACCCCCGACGCCCTGCCGGCCAAGCCGGCACCGAACGCGGCTGCTCCCGCGACCGCCGGCGCGGCTCCCGCTGCCGCGGCACCGAAGCGCTCGTGGATGGGCCCGATCGCCGGGCTCGCCGCCGGCCTCGGCATTGCCGCGCTGATGAGCCATCTCGGCCTCGGCGCCGAGTTCGCGAACATCCTGATGATGGTTCTGCTCGGCGTCGTGGCGATCGTCGCGATCCGCTTCCTGCTGCGCCGCTTCGGCCCGAACCCGGCCGCGGCGCGCACGCCTCAGGGCCTGCAGTTTGCAGGGGCCGGCGCGGTGCCGCCGGCCGCCGGCGGAAGCGGCTGGGGCGCACCGGCGAGCACGACGACGGCGAGCGCACAACCAGTGGCGGCTGCCGCTCCGACGTCGACTGCCGGCAACCTGCCCGCCGGCTTCGACGCGGCCGGCTTCGAGCGCATCGCGAAGATGATCTTCATCCGCATGCAAGCTGCGAACGACAGCGGCGACCTGAACGACCTGCGCGCGTTCACGACGCCGGAGATGTTCGCGTCGCTGCGCGTCGACCTGCAGGATCGGGCCGGCGCGGGCCAGACCACCGACGTCGTCCGGATCGACGCCGAGGTGCTCGATGTCGAGACCGAAGGTTCTTCGCAGGTCGTCAGCGTGCGCTTCCACGGCCTGATCCGCGAAGAGAAGGACGGCATCGCAGCCCCGTTCGACGAAGTCTGGCACCTCGTGAAGCCGCTCGACGGCAGCCGCGAGTGGGCGATCGCCGGCGTCCAGCAGATGGCCTGACACGGCCACCGACCGATCCACACGACAAGGGGCAGCGGCCCCTTGTTTCATTTGCGGAGCAGCCTTCGATGGCCGATCACCTCTACATCGTCACCGGCGCGTCGCGCGGCCTCGGCGCTGCGATGTTCGAGCGCCTCGCGGTACCGGGCCACGTCGTGCTCGGCATCGCGCGCCGCCACGATCCGGCACAGGCCGAGCGGGCGCGCTCGCGCGGAGCGCGCGTCGAACAGTGGAATGCCGACCTGGCAGCGCCGGCAGTCATCGCCGAGCGCCTGCAGACGTGGTTGTCCGGCTTCGATCCGGCTCAGTTCGACGGCGCCACGCTGATCAACAACGCGGCGGTGCTGACGCGGATCGGTGCCCTCGAAGCCGGCGACGCCGCCGAAATCGCGACCGCGCTGCGAGTCGGGCTCGAGGCGCCGCTGCTGCTCGCGGCGGCATTCCTGCGCGCGACCGCGCAATGGCGCGGCCGTCGCCGCATCCTCAACATCTCGTCGGGTCTCGGCCGGCGCGCGATGGCCGGGCAGGTGCCTTATTGCGCGGTCAAGGCCGGGCTCGATCACGCGTCGCGCGCGATGGCGCTCGACCAGGCGCAGCAGCCGAACGGCGCGAAAGTCGTCTCGCTCGCGCCGGGCGTGATCGACACCGACATGCAGGTCGCGCTGCGCAGCGCCGATTCGGCGGGCTTTCCCGACAAGGCGATGTTCGTCGGCCTGAAGGAGAGCGGGCAGCTCGCGTCGAGCGACGATGCGGCGGCGCGCGTGCTGCGCTATCTCGAACGGCCCGACTTCGGCGCCGACCCGACCGCCGACGTGCGCGACGCCTGACCGCCTTGCAGCGACGCGGCCGATGCGGCTACGCGCTCGGTCCCTGGAAGCCGCCGGCCCGATAGGTCAGCACCAGCGTGTCGCGGTGGCCGTTCGCCTCGAGCGGCTGGATCGGCGTGCTCTCGTGGATCACGCGGCGATCGTCGAGCACCAGCGTGGTCCACGGTTCGACCATCGTGAAGCGCAGGCCGGCCGGGCCATCGGCATCGAAGACCCGCGTCTCGCCGCCCTTGATGCCCATGCGGTCGACGAGCACGACCGCGACCAGGTCGACGCCGTCGCGGTGCGCGCCTTCCGGCGTCGGCCGGCCGATGCCGTCGGTCGTGTCGATGCGGAACTGGTGCGCCTCGACGAACCACGGCTGCTCGCCGTTCAGCTCCGAGCACAACCGGGCGAACGCGCCCAGCAGGCGCGGCCAGACCGGCTGCTGCGCCACGCCGGCCTCGATCGGCTCGAACCAGCGCTCGAGCCCGCCGTGCAGCGCGTTGTATTCGAGCGGCTGCCAATGCGCGCGGTGGGCCGCCGCACGCACCTCGCCGCCGTCGATCACGTACGACGCGTGACGGCGCCGCCGGTAGCGGCCGCCGTCGCGCAGGTAGGTGTCGGGCGGCAGGTCGTCCCAGCTCGCGCGCAAGGCAGCGAGCTCGTCGGTGCGCGCCGGGACCCATGCGCAGAGGCCGGCCGGTGCGAGCACCGCGTGGCCCTGCCCGCTCAACGTCGCGGCGAGGCGCGCGGGGGCGGTGATCGGCGCGGCGAGCAGCGGCGCCGTCGTCATGCGTAGCGTTCGCGCGCGAGGCGGGCGCCCGCGGCGAGCGCGGCGAGCTTGGCAATCGCGATGTCGCGGTTCATCGGTGCCATGCCGCAGTTCGTGCACGGGAACAAGCGGTGCTTCGGCACGAACTGCAGCGCGGTGCCGATCGTCTCGGCGACCTGCTCGGCAGTCTCGACCTCGTCCGACGCGACGTCGATCACGCCCACCATCACGTCCTTGCCGGCGAGCAGCGCCATCAGGTCGGGGGGCACGTGCGAATGGAAGCATTCGAGCGAGACCTGATCGATCGAGCTCTTGGCGAGCGCCGGGAAGACCCGTTCGTACTGACGCCACTCGCTGCCGAGCGTCTGCTTCCAGTCGACGTTCGCCTTGATGCCGTAGCCGTAGCAGATGTGCACGGCCGTCTTGCAGGTCAGCCCGCGCGCGGCGCGCTCGAGCGCGGCGACGCCCCAGTCGGCCGCGTCCTGCATGTAGACGTTGAACGCCGGCTCGTCGAACTGGATGATGTCGACGCCGTCCTCGACCAGGGCGCGCGCTTCCTGGTTCAACAGGTCGGCGAAGGCATGCGCCATCCGGATCCGCCCCTCGCGATCGCCGCCGTAGTAGCGGTCGGCGACCGTGTCGACGATCGTCATCGGTCCGGGCAGCGTGAACTTGAGCTTGCGCTTCGTGTGAGCGCGCGCCAGGCGCGCCTCGGTCGCATGCACCCGCCCGTTCAAGCGCAACTCGCCGACGACCTGCGGGACCATCGCGTCGTAGCGGTTGTTGCGAATCCCCATCTTGACCTTGTGTTCGAAGTCGATGCCGTCGACCTTGGCGAGGAAGCCGTGCACGAAGTGCTGGCGCGCCTGCTCGCCGTCGCCCACGATGTCGAGGCCGGCATCCTCCTGGATCTTCAACCAGAGCAAGGTCGCATCCGCCTTCGCGGTCTCGAGCGCGGGCCCGCTCGCTTGCCAGCGCGGCCACAGCGTTTCGGTTTCGGCGAGCCAGGCCGGCTTCGGCAGGCTGCCCGCGATCGCGGTCTCGAACATCGTGTCTCCCCTGTCGTTGTCATTCGCCCGGATCGGCCGGCGCCGGGGTCGCCCCGGCCCGCACGCGCACGCGCGCATCGCCGACCTGCACGACCTGACCGGCGCGCACCTTGCAGGTCTTGCGCAACTCTTCGCGACCGTCGACCTGGACCCGGCCGTCCGCGATCATCGCCTTCGCGCCGCCGCCGCTCGACGCAAGGCCGGTCGTCTTCAGCAGTGCGTCGAGCGTGATGTGGTCACCGCGCAGCTCGAGCTCGAGCGCCCTCATCCTGCCGCATCCGATCCGGCCAGGCCGAACTCGCGCGCGAGCAGCGCGTACGAGCGCCGTCGCGCCGCCGGCTGGTAGGCCCAGGTGTTGACGACGAGCTCGTCGAGCTCGAGCCGGCGCGCCAGCGCTCGCAGTGCCGTGCCGACCTCGCCGGCGGTGCCGACGAACGCCTTCGCCCGCATGTGCTCGAGCGTCGGCAGGTCGTCCGGATCGAAGCCGCGCTCGGCGATCGCGTCGGGCGACTGCAGCGGCCCGAAGATGCCGCGCGCGCGGTCGACACGCCAGCGGTCGCGCGACAGCGCATGGTGCAGTGCTTCGTCATGCGTATCGGCGACCAGCGCCCAGACGCAGATCGTCGCCTGCGGACGCGGATGGCGCTGGCTCGGCTTGTAGAGCTGGCGGTACAGCTCGAGCGCCTGCTCGACGCCCTGCCCGTCGGTGAAGAAATAGGCGAATGCATACGGCAGCCCGAAGTGCGCGGCGAGCTGCGCGCCGTAGTCGGAGCTGCCGAGGATCCAGACCTCCGGCGCGTGCGGCCCGAGCGGATGCGCGGTGATGCCCTGATGGCTCGACGTCGCGGTCCAGGCCTGCAGATCGCGCACCTGCTCCGGAAACGCCTCGGCCGCCGCGTACGCGTTCGGATTGAGCGCGCGCGCCGTCCGCATGTCGCCGCCCGGTGCGCGCCCGACTCCGAGGTCGATGC
>Ga0307405_10001149_pt1 | contig 10870 bp, 10 predicted proteins | sample 322Cmetagenome_2_FD_203311 | JGI IMG/M metagenome (GOLD analysis project Ga0307405, IMG submission 203311) | Maize rhizosphere microbial communities from greenhouse at UC Davis, California, United States - 322HYB-C-1 | ecosystem: Host-associated > Plants > Roots > Rhizosphere > Soil | place... | reverse complement strand
GATGCGCCGGGACGAACGCGTGATCCTGATGGGCGAGGACATCGCCGTCTACGGCGCCCAGACGCTGTTCGACGAGTTCGACGAGAAGCGACTGCGCAACACGCCGATCTCGGAAAACAGTTTCGTCGGCGTCGGCGTCGGCGCCGCGCTGACGGGCCTGCGTCCGATCGTCGATCTGACCATTGCGAGCTTCTGCTATCTCGCCTCGGACCAAATCATCAACCAGGCCGCGAAGCTGCGTTTCATGACCGGCGCGCAACTGGCGGTGCCGCTCGTGGTACGGACCAGCACGTTCTACAACAACCGCACGGCGGCCCAGCACGCCGACCGCCCCTATCCGCTGTTCATGAACACGCCGGGGCTGAAAGTCCTGGCCCCGTCGACCGCGTCCGACGCCAAGGGCCTGCTCAAGTCGGCGATCCGCGACGACGACCCGGTGGTGATCTTCGAGGACATCAACCTCTGGGGCAAGAAGGAGGAGGTTCCGACCGACGAGGATTTCCTCGTGCCGATCGGCAAGGCTGCGGTCCGGCGCGAGGGCGGAGATGTCACGATCGTTTCGATCGCCGGCTGTCTGCCGCACGCCCTGTCCGCCGCCGACGCGCTGGCGAAGGACGGCATCGAAGCCGACGTGATCGACCTGCGCACGATCGTTCCGCTCGACAAGGAGACGATCCTCGCGTCCGTCGCCAAGACTGGCCGGCTGATCATCGCGGACAACTCGCACAAAGTAGGCAGCGTCGCGTCGGAGATCGCGGCTGTCGTGTCGGAGGAGGGCTTCGAGAGCCTGAAGAAGCCGATCCAGCGTGTTGCCGCGCCGCAGGTCCACGTTCCTTACAACGCCGCGCTCGAAAAGCAGCTTTTCGTCAGCAAGGACCGCATCATCGAAGCCGTCCGTGCCATCGCCTGACTCCATCCGACCCTTCGCATTCCAATCAAATCTCAACGGAGAATCCTCATGGCCAACAGCATCGAAAAACGCTCCATCACGCAGGAGGCCAGCGACAAGCTGATCGCCGCCGCGACCGCCAAGGCCGAAGAGATGGGCGTGCCGATGTGCATCTCGATCGTCGACGAGTCGGGCCACCTCAAGGCTTTCCGCCGGATGGACGGCGCGGCGCTGCTCTCGGTCGATATTGCGACCAACAAGGCGTACACGGCGATCAGCTTCGGCATGCCGAGCCATGGCTGGCACGATTTCATCAAGAACGATCCGCCGCTGCTCGACGGGATCGTCCATACCCCGCGCCTCGTTGTGTTCGGCGGCGGCTATCCGGTAAAGGAGGGTGATCACGTCATCGGCGGAATCGGCGTCAGCGGCGGCCATTACGAACAGGACATGGCGGTTGCGGAAGCCGGCCTTGCCGCACTCGCCGGCTGAGGCCGTCTTGAACCCGCCAGCAGCGTTGCGGTTCGATCCGGAGGTGTCGCGTGGATGACATCTCCTCGATACTCTACGAGTCCGCGCAGCGCTTGCTGGGCGATCTGTCGGAACGCGCCCCCACGGGACGTGCACTGACCGACGAGGATCGCGCGGCCGGTTGGCAGCGGATCGAGGAGATGGGCCTGCCTGTCGCGCTCGTGAGCGAGGGGGCGGGCGGGTTCGGCCTTTCCGAAGCCGATGCCTTCAGGCTGGTGCGCATCTGCGGACGCAACATCGTGCCCTGGCCGCTGGTGGAAACGATGTTGGCCAATCGCTTTGCGGCGGAGAGTGGCTCCGAGCCGCGCGAAGGCCCGGTCGAGACGTTGAGCGATCTGACGCCGGGGCAGCGCGAGACTGCGGCGCTGGCGCGGGCCATGCAGATGGCCGGGGCGCTCGATGCGATCCTCGATATGACCATTTCCCATGTGCAGGAACGCCAGCAGTTCGGCCGTGCACTGGCGAAGTTCCAGGCCGTCCAACACTCGCTTGCCATTCTCGCGAGCGAGGTTGCTGCCGGCCAGGCCGCTGCCGATCACGCGGTTGCACGGCGAGCGCAGGGTGGGGAGGGCGCGACTCTTGCCATCGGCATCGCCCGCGCCCGTATCGGGGAGGCGTGCTCGAAGGCAACCGCCGTCGCCCATCAGTTGCACGGCGCCATGGGCTATGCGCAGGAGCATCGCCTGCATCTCTATACGACCTCGCTGTGGAAATGGCGCGACGAGTTCGGAACGCAGGTCTGGTGGACACGGCAGGTCGGCCGCGAGGTTCTCGCCTCGGGTCGCGACGCCTTCTGGCCTATGGTGACGGTGGCATGACTCTCCTGACGTTTCCCGCGCCGGTCGAGAACGAGGCGACAGAAATCCTGCGCGCCGAAGTGCGCACCTTTCTCGCCGAAACGATCGCGACGCGGACCCCGCTCGAACGCGCGGAGAGCTGGAACGGCTTCGATCGCGAGTTCAGCCGCGCGATGGGCCGCCGCGGATGGCTCGGCATGACATGGCCCAAGGAATACGGCGGGCACGAACGCAGCGCCTTCGAACGCTATGTGGTGGTCGAGGAAACCTTGGCGGCTGGCGCGCCGGTGGCCGCGCACTGGATCGCCGACCGGCAGAGCGGCCCTACCCTCCTGCGCCATGGCACCGAAGCGCAGAAGCGCGCGATCCTGCCGCGGATCGCGGCGGGGGACTGCGTGTTCTGCATCGGCATGAGCGAGCCCGACGCCGGCTCCGACCTAGCCGCGACGCGCACCCGCGCGGAACGGCAGGGCGATGGCTCGTGGAAGGTCAACGGCACCAAGCTGTGGACGACTTACGGCCACGAAGCCGACTACATGATCCTGTTTTGCCGCACCTCGGGCCCACCGGCGGATCGTCACAAGGGAACGAGCCAGTTGCTCGTCGACATGAAGGCGACTCCGGGCGTCACGGTACGGCCGATTTACGATGTGATGGGCCAGCACCACTTCAACGAGGTTCACTTCGAAGATGCCGTGCTGCCTTCCGACGCGCTTCTCGGCACAGAGGGCCAGGGATGGGCGCAGGTCATGGGCGAACTGGCCTATGAACGGTCCGGGCCCGAGCGGTTCCTGTCGTCGATCCAGCTCTTGATCGAACTGATCGGCACCCTGCAGGGGAGCGAGAGCGTCGCGGCGCAAACGGCGGTAGGACGCTTGTTCTCGCACCTCGTCACCTTGCGGCATATGTCGCGCGGCGTCGCCGCTTTGCTCGATGCGGGCGAGGACCCGACGGTCCATGCCGCGATCGTGAAGGATCTGGGTGCTACGTTCGAACAGGACCTCCCTGATATCGCCCGCAGCCTCGTCGATGAGGAGCCCGATCTACAAAGCACCAGCGATTTCGCAGCCGTGCTCGCCTATACCACGATGGCCGCGCCGGCCTTTTCGCTCCGGGGCGGCACGCGCGAAATCCTGCGCGGCATCATCGCGCGGCAACTGGGCCTGCGCTGAGGAGATCGGAATGACCGAACTGGTCGAAGTCTCGCCCCGCGACGGCCTGCAGAACGAGCCAACGATCCTGCCGGTGGATACCAAGGTCGCGCTGATCGAGCGCGCCATCGCCGCCGGTGCGCGCCGGATCGAGGTCGTCAGCTTCGTGCGGCCCGATGCGGTGCCGCAAATGGCGGGCGCAGAGGAAGTCGTCGCCAGGCTGCGGCCCGGCGCGGCGCGCTATATCGGCCTCGTGCTGAACAAGCGGGGCGCCTTGCGGGCACTCGATACGAGTGTCGACGAGATCGGCTTCGTTTGCATCGCGAGCGACACCTTCGGCATGCGCAACCAGCGCCAGACCAGTGAGCAGTCGCTTGCCGAAGCGCGTGACGTGCTGACTCTGGCCCAATCGGAGAAACGCGACGCGCAGGCGATGATCGCGGTCGCCTGGGGCTGTCCGTTCGAAGGGCCAACGCCACAGGACAGGGTCGTCGCCATGGCCAGCGCCCTCGCGGAAGCGGGGAGTCTCGAAATCGGCCTCGCCGATACTATCGGGATCGCCCGGCCAAGCGAAGTCGAAGCGCTGACTCGCCGCGTCAGGGAAGCCGTCGCTCCGCTGCCGGTTCGCGTCCACCTGCACGATACGCGCGGCATGGGGGTTGCCAATGCGCTTGCCGCCATCCGCGGCGGAGCGAGTGTCATCGATGCCGCGATCGGGGGGACGGGCGGCTGTCCTTTCGCGCCCGGGGCGGCGGGGAACCTCGCCACCGAGGACCTGGCCTATGCACTCGGTGCGGATCTCGAGGTCGATCTCGACGCGCTGATCGACACCGCGATCTGGTTGAACGGTGAGCTATCGCGCGACCGGGTCAGCGCTCTCGTCCGGGCGCACACGCCGGGCGGCTGCTGAACGATGCGGCGCCCCGGCGGCCGCGCTCATTCGCCCAGCCAGCGCCGCCTGATCTCGTCGGTATCCTGTCCGACCTTGCGCGGTGCACCGCGGCGCACGCCCGAAGGAGTACGCGACAGCTTGGGAAAGGCGCTCTGCATCGGGGTCGGGCCCAGTTCGGGATCGTCCACCGTCACGATCGCCTCGCGCGCGGCGAAATGCGGGTCGGAAAGCATGTCCTCGGCATCAAGAATGCGGCCGGCGGGCACCCCATGCTCGATCATCATCGCTTCGAGATCGTCGATCGTGAGCTGTTCGGTCCACGCGTTGACCAACTCGTCGAGCTCCTGCTGATGACGGCCGCGCGCGACATGATCGGCATAGCGCGGATCCTTCGCCAGCTCGGGCCGTCCCATCGCTTCGCACAGGCGGGCGAACACGCCATCGTGGTTCGCGCCGATCAGGAACTCGCCGTCGCTGCAGCGATAGACGTTCGACGGTGCAATGCCGGGCAGCCGAGAGCCCGTACGCTCGCGTTTGTGTCCGGCGACCGCCCACTCGGGGATCAGCCCTTCCATCACCTGCAGCACTGATTCGTACAACGCCACGTCGACGATCTGGCCTTTGCCACTCGTTTCACGCTCGTGCAGCGCGGCGAGCGCGCCCAGGCAGCCGTTGGTCGCCGCAAGGCTGTCGCCGATGGAGATGCCCATGCGCGAGGGTGCGCGGTCGGGCTCGCCGACAATCTTGCGCCAGCCGCCCATCGCCTCGGCAATACCACCGAAGCCCGCGCGCTGGGCGTAAGGGCCGGTCTGGCCGTATCCCGAGACCCGAACGACGATCAGCCGCTCATTGAGCTTGGTCAGTTCCTCGGGATCGAGCGACCAGCGTTCGAGCGTGCCGGGCCGGAAATTCTCGATCAGGATGTCGGCCTTCAGGATCAGCTTGCGAGCGAATTCCTGCCCCTCGGGTGTCCTGAGATCGGCGGCGACCGAAAACTTGTTGCGCCCGATCACACGCCACCACGTCGGTCTGTCGCCTTGGCCCCATGCGCGCATGGGATCGCCTGTTTCGGGCGGTTCGACCTTCACGACCTCGGCACCCATGTCGCCGAGCAACTGCCCGCAGAAGGGCCCGGCGATGAGTTGCCCGACTTCGACGACCCGAATGCCGTCGAGCGCGCCCTGCTTTTCCGTCTGTTCCGTCAATTTCTATGTACCGCCTTTGTCACGATGTACATCGGTGCCGCGGGGAGCTCCGAGACCGCTAGTTCGATCATCAGCTTGCCAACCCGTATGCGCCGCCTTGGCTACCGCCAGCTTTGTTCAAAATCGGATGCAGTTTCTTGCCAGAGGCCCTGGTGTACACGCGTGTTTCCCAGACCCATCGGCGATCGAAGCCATCCCCCTTCGCCTCACGCGGCCATCGGGCAACTTGGGGAGATGAGGCCCTTTTTACAGCGATAGACAAGGCGTCCCCCCTTCGTCATGGCCGCACGCTATCCACACACTCGCGAATGGGCGTCCATCGTTGATGCACATAAGCTTTGACCAAATTGCATGCAAATGGCAAGAGTCTTCTTCATTCACGTCGTTGAGCGCGACCTGCTTCCGAGGTTTGCCGGAGAGAGGAAAATGCATGTCATCGAATCCTGCTGATGCGCAGCCGGTCTCGCGAATGGGCGACATCGACTCCCAGGCTGCGAGCCACCTGGAACAATGGATGGCACGGCACATCGATGACCATGAGGGGCCGATTACAGTCGAGAGGTTCGCCGGGGGGCAGTCGAATCCGACCTTTCGCATCGGCACGCCACGGCGGGACTACGTTTTGCGCCGCAAACCTCTCGGCGTGCTCCTGCGCTCAGCGCATGCGATAGAGCGGGAGTATACCGTGATGTCGGCACTCGGCCCGCATGGCTTTCCGGTTCCGCGGACCTTCGGGCTCTGTGAAGACGAGTCGATCATCGGATCGGCCTTCTTTCTGATGGAACTGGTAGAAGGCCGGATCCTGTGGGATCCCAAACTCCCTGGCGAACTTCCTGCTGATCGACGGGCAATCTACGATGCGCAGATCGACGCGTTGGCGGCGCTCCACGAATTCGATCCGGCCGCCGTCGGTCTGGCCGCCTTCGGCAAGGGGGGAAACTATTTCGCCCGTCAACTCGCCCGCTGGACAAAACAGTACCGCGCGTCCGATGCTCCGTATGATGAACACATGGAAAAGCTGATCAACTGGCTTCCGGAGACGATGCCGCCAAAGGCGCCCGCGCGAATCGTCCACGGCGACTATCGCATCGACAACATGGTGCTGAAGCCGGATCGCCCGGAAATCGCCGCACTGCTCGATTGGGAGCTGTGCACGCTCGGCGATCCCGTCGCCGACCTGACTTATTACCTGATGATGTGGCGCATGCCGCCGGGCGAGCGCATCGCCATGGACACGGTCGATTTCGCTGCGGCAGGCATTCCAACGATAGAAGAAGCGCTCGACCGCTATCTCGCCGTGAGCGGGCGAGTGCTGGACCGGCCCATCGACTGGTACATCGCGTTCAACCTTTTTCGCCTTGCCGCTATCCTGCAGGGCGTCGCGGGACGCGCCGCTCGGGGGCAAGCCAACAACGACAGGGCGCTGTCGGCGCAGAGCCGCGTCGCGCCTCTTGCTCGCGCGGGCTGGGAGAACGCTCGTCGCGCAGGGGCTCCCGCGTGAGCTGGCCTGAATGCTCGGTTGAGGACGCGCGCGCGGCACTCACGGCGCCTGGTGCGCCGTTTGAAATGCGTGAGGAAACGATCGCTGGTCGAACGGTGCGGACGTACGCAAACGCGCCTCCGGATATGCGCCAGGTCCTGGAAGACAGCCGCCGCTTCGGCGATGCCGAGTTTCTCGTCTACGAGGGTGAGCGCATCAGCTTCGAAGCGCACTGGCGCGCCGCGAGTGCGTTCGGCAGGGCTCTTGCCGAGCGCTACGGGATCAAAAAAGGCGACCGTGTGGCCGTTGCCATGCGCAACTTTCCCGAATGGTCCGTCTGCGCGTTCGCGACAATGGCGATCGGCGCCGTCTTCGTGCCGCTGAATGCCTGGGAAACTGCCGAGAACCTCGCACGCATGATCCGCAAGAGCGGTGCGAAAGTCACCGTGGTTGATGGTGAGCGGTGGGAGCGTCTTTCGGACGCGGATCACGGATCGGTGCTCGTCGCCGCTCGTCGGGGTGGGGGCCAGGACACGTTCGAAGCGTTGATCGGAACAACCGATGGCTGGTCCGCGCTGCCCGATCGCCCCGCTCCCGACCGCCGCCTCGCGCCCGATGATCCGGCCATGATCTCGTTCACCTCCGGAACCACGGGCGACGCAAAAGGTGCGCTCGGCACGCATCGTGCTGCGCTGACCAATCTTGTCAATACGCAGTACCGCGCGGCGCGCGCTGCCTTGCGTCGCGGGGACGATTGGCCTCCGCCGCCAGCTGCCGTGCAGCAGGTCGTTCTGCTGCCCCTGCCATTGTTTCACGCGACGGGCATGCATTCGGCGCTGGTCCCGGCCCTGGCGCGAGGCAATCGGCTACTCTTGATGTACCGATGGGACATCGAGCAGGCGCTCCGCTTGATCGAGCAGGAAGGCGCGCACGTTCTCATTCTGGTTCCGACGCTGGTCGTGCAGCTTCTGGAACGGCTGCCCGATGGAGGAACGCCGGGTCTGGAGACGGTGCACACGGTCACCTACGGCGGGTCGCCTGCTCCGGGAGATCTTGCGGCGGGCGTACAGTCCCATTTTCCCGGTGCGGTGCCGGCACAAGGTTACGGCGCGACCGAGACATCTTCGCTCGTTGCCTCGAACAGTCATGAGGACTTGCTTTCCCGGCCTGGGAGCGTCGGCACCGCGGTGCCGTGTTGCGATGTCCGCCTAGTCGATGACGACGGCAACGACGTGTCACAGGGCGAACCGGGCGAACTATGGGTTCACGGGCCGCAAGTGTTTCGTGGCTATTGGGACAACGACGAAGCCACCGATGCCGTGCTTCGCGACGGTTGGTACCGGACCGGCGACATCGTGACCATGGACGAAGAGGGGTTCCTCTACGTCATGGACCGGAAGAAGGACATGGTGATCCGCGGCGGCGAGAACGTCTACTGCGCCGAGGTGGAAGAGGCGATCTCGCGGGTTCCGCAGGTCGCCGAATGTGCCGTTTTCGGCCTGCCGGACCGCGTCATGGGCGAGATCGTCGCATCGGTGGTTACGGTGCACGCGGGGGCCACTCTCACCGCGGAGGAGCTGCGCGGACGGGTTGCGGCCGATCTTCCCGCCTACAAGGTGCCGGAGCGGATTGAGGTGCGAACGGCGCCGCTGCCGCGCAATGCGGCGGGCAAGGTGGTCAAGCGCGAACTGCGCGAGGCGATGATGGCAGGATCGGACTAAACCGCCGCCCGTTGCGGCTAGGAGGACGGAGAATCGCTATGGTGGGGAACGATGCCGCGCTCGCGGCGGGGCAACGTCTGTTCGAGACAGTCGAACATGGCGATCTGGAGACGTTGTACGAGATCTTCGCGCCGGGCGCGCTCGTGTGGCACAATACCGACGACGCGCTCACCGATATCCCGACCACTATCCGCAATCTCGATGCGATTCGCACCAGTGCCATCGAGTTCCGTTATGCGGATATCCGCCGGAGCCCGACGCCCGAGGGTTTCGTGCAGCAGCACACGCTGATCGTGACGATGCCAGATGGCCGGTCGATCCGTGACATGTGCTGCTGCATCTGCACCGTCGCGGACGGTCGCATCGCGCGAATGGATGCCTATCACGATTCCGCCGCTACCGGAGCCATGGCGCACAAGAGCGGTAATCCGATCGGCTAGCGGCGCCTCGCATTATCCAGCGCCTCAGTCGTCTCCGAAGGGATCAGCCCGATCCTCGCTGTCTTCGCCCAGCGCGTGCCCGTCCACCGGAATTGCGGGAGGTTCCCCCGCATCGGTCTTGGACATGAGCGTCTGACGCGCCGAACGGATGTGCGCGGTCATGATAGCCGCCGCCCAATCCGGGTCGCGCGCGGCGAAGGCATCCGTGAGTTCGAGATGCTGGGCCGACGAGCGCCGGATCTGCCCGAGCGAATAGGACCGGAACGTATTGAGGACGAGCGGGATCTCGACGATGCTGCCGAGCAGATTGCGCAGCCGCACGTTTCCGCTGGCATCGAGTACGAGTTTGTGAAACTCGTCGTTCAACTCGGTCACCTTCTCGACGTCGGGTGCATCCTTCTGCGTGGTCGCGTGCATTTGCTGCGCAATCTCGCGCAGGCGCGTGAGTTGTTCATCCGAAATGTGCAGTGCTGCCTCACCCGCGGCGAAGCTTTCGAGCAGGATGCGCAGGTCGTAGATCTGCTCGATCTCGCGCCTGCTCCAGGTCGCGACGAATGCACCGCGGTTGGGGATGAACTGGATCAGCGCTTCGGCATGGAGCCGGCGCATCGCCTCGCGCACCGGCGTCCGGCTGAACCCGGAGGCTTCGGCCAGCGCCTGCGCGGTAAGGTGCGATCCGGGTGGATAAGTGCCGTTCCGGATTCCGTCGCGGATGGTTTCGTAGGCGATGTCGACCGCTTTGACCAAAAACTGCATCCTTACCCTGTTATACCGGCGCTGTGACGATGCCGCCCAGACCCTCTCAATCGACCCACCAGTCGTGCCTGCCCGGTGGCACGCGATAAGCGCCGTCCAGCCGGATCACCGTTCCGTTCAGCATCCGATTGCGTCCGATATGCGCTACCATTTCTGCGAATTCAACAGCGTCGCCGGGGCGGTCCGGATAGACCACCTGCTCGCGCAGCCAATCCACCATGGGACCCCGCGCCTGCGAGAACATCGGGGTCTCGAAGATTCCGGGGGCAATGGTCACTACCCTGATCCCGTGTCGTCCGAACTCGCGGGCGAGGGGCAGGGTCATCGCATTGATGCCGCCTTTCGCCGCGGCGTATGCGGCCGTGCCGATCTGCCCCTCGAATGCCACGATTGATGAGGTGTTGATGATGACGCCGCGTTCGCCATGCTTGTCCGGCTCGGAAGCGATCATGCGCTCGGCCGCCGCCTGCGCCAAGATGAAGCTGCCGAGCGTGTTGACGTCGAGCACACGGCGAAAGCCTTCGGCAGTCACTTTCCGGCCCGGGCCGGCGGACAGGCCGGAATGTCCGATCCCTGTGGTGTTGAGAAGGCCGCGAAGTTGACCAATTTTGCCCACAAGCACGTTGAGTGCTTGCTCTACCCCGGCTTGGTCGGCGACATCGGCGTTTGCGAACGCCCCGTCCCACTCGCCCTGTTTCAGATCGAGCACGCCCACGCAGGCCCCGGCGTCACGCAAGCTGCGCGCGGTCGCCAGCCCCAGCCCTGATCCGCCTCCGGCGACAACAAAGCCGCTTCCCTCGATCCTCATTCCGTAACTCCCTCGACACTGGCGATCTCTTCGGTGATCGAGCGGCTCGCCAGCCAATAGAGCACGCCCGATGCCAGGCCCGCGACGAGCCCGAGGAGAATGCCCGCACGCAGCCCTTCGCCTTCACCCATGCTGGGAGTGAGCAGGTCGCTCGCGAGTCCGATCAGCAAGGGGCCGAAACTCAGCCCGACGGCGCTGTT
>Ga0307405_10001148_pt1 | contig 10877 bp, 9 predicted proteins | sample 322Cmetagenome_2_FD_203311 | JGI IMG/M metagenome (GOLD analysis project Ga0307405, IMG submission 203311) | Maize rhizosphere microbial communities from greenhouse at UC Davis, California, United States - 322HYB-C-1 | ecosystem: Host-associated > Plants > Roots > Rhizosphere > Soil | place... | reverse complement strand
CTTCCGGCGCGGCGTCGCCGGACCCGGCACCGTCGACGACGCCCCCGGCGATCATCGGCGCGTCGGGCGCGAGCTCCGCCTCGCGAACGAAATTCTGCGCGGCGTTGACGAGCTCCTCGAGGTTCTCGACGCGATCCTGGCCGTCCTTCTCGCCGCGATAGTGCGCTAGGAGGCCCGAATGCTGGATCACGTGCTCGACCGCCTCGGGGAGCGGCAGCGAGCGCGTCTGCGCGCGCAGCCGTTCGACCAGCCGCACGAACTCGCCGACGCTCGATCCGGCGCGTCCGCCCACGACGCCGCTGCACGCGGCCTGCCACAGCGACGTCCCGGCGCCCCCCGCGTTCGTCTGCAGCTGCTCGAGCGAGCGCGCACCGATGCCGCGCGGAGGAAAGTTGACGACACGCAGGAACGCGCCGTCGTCGCCCGGCTCGGCGATCAGCCGGAGATACGCGAGCGCGTTCTTGACTTCCGCGCGCTCGAAGAAGCGCATGCCGCCGTAGACGCGATAGGGGATCGCGGCGCTGAACAGCGCGTGCTCGATCACGCGCGACTGCGCGTTGCTGCGATAGAGGACGGCGATTTCCGACAGCGACAAACCCTCGTCGGCAAGGCCCTTCACGATGTCGACGACGAACGCTGCCTCGTCGAGGTCCGACGGCGCCGAGAAGGCGCGCACCGGCTCGCCGCGGCCTTCGCTGGTCCACAGGTTCTTGCCGAGGCGCGACTGGTTGTTGCGGATGAGCGCGTTCGCCGCATCGAGGATCGTGCCGTGCGAACGGTAGTTCTGCTCGAGCTTGATGAGGCGAACCGGCATCTCGGGCGTCGCGAAATCGCGCTCGAAGTGCTGCATGTTCGCGACGTTGGCGCCGCGGAACGCATAGATCGACTGGTCGTCGTCGCCGACGGCGAACATCGCCGTGCGCGGCCCGGTCAGCGTGCGCAGCCACTTGTACTGGAGCAGGTTCGTGTCCTGGAACTCGTCGACCAGGATGTGCGAGAAGCGCCGCCGGTAATGCTCGCCCAGGCCTTCGCGCTGCGTCAGGAGCTCGTAGCTCCGCAGCAGGAGCTCGCCGAAGTCGACGACGCCTTCGCGCTGGCACGCGGCTTCGTAGAGCGCGTAATGCTCGACCTGCCGGCGGGTGAACTCGTCGCCGGCCTCGACCGCGTTCGGTCGCAGCCCGGCCTCCTTCGCATTGGCGATGAACGATTGAAGCTGTCTCGCGGGATAGCGCTCGTCGTCGATGCCGTGAGCGCGATAGAGCCGCTTGATCAACGCCAGCTGGTCCTGCGTGTCCATGATCTGGAACAGCGCGGGCAGGTTCGCGTCGCGATGATGGGCGCGCAGCATGCGGTTGCACAGGCCGTGGAACGTGCCCACCCACATGCCGCGCGTGTTGAGCGGCGTCAGCGCCGAGAGCCGCAGCATCATCTCGCGCGCGGCCTTGTTGGTGAACGTGACGGCCAGCACCGACAGCGGCGTCGCCTGTCCGGTCGCGAGCAGCCAGGCGATTCGCGTGGTCAGGACGCGCGTCTTCCCGCTCCCGGCGCCGGCGAGAATGAGCGCCGACGCGTGCGGCAGCGTCACCGCGGCGAGCTGCTCCGGATTGAGGTTCTCGAGGAGGGCTGAAGACATGCGCGCGCACCGGTACGACACGCGCACTCGCGTGCGGCAACGTACCGATTTCGATTATACGGGCGCGCCGCTGCCGCCCCGCGGGCGTCGGAAGCGACCCGCGCCACCGCGTCGCGCGGCGCGCGCCGCCCGTCGTGCAACACACCTTCGCATCGCGGCGACGCGATGGCGCCCGGCCGGCGCAACGTGTCAGCCGCGCCGACAGCGCACGCTATAATCGCGCGCCGCCATGCCGCCGAAGACCGATGCCACGCCTGCTGCGAACTCCGCCACGATGCGCGCGTTCGTGCACTGGATCCGCGCGGCGGCGCCCTACGTCCACGCGTTCCGCGGCAAGGCGTTCGTCATCGCGTTCGGCGGCGAGGTCGTCGCCGACGACAGCTTCCTCAACGTCGTCCATGACCTGAACCTGCTGCACAGCCTCGGCATCCAGCTCGTCGTCGTGCACGGCTGTCGGCCGCAGGTCGAGGCGATCCTGCTGCAGCAGGGTTACGAGAGCCGCTACGCGCACGGCGTGCGCGTGACCGATGCCGACGCGATGGACTGCGTTCTCGAGGCCGCCGGGCAGGTCCGCGCCCGCATCGAGGCGATGCTGTCGCTCGGCCTCGCCAACTCGCCGATGGCCGGCGCGCGCAATCGCGTGTCGTCCGGCAACTACATCACCGCGAAGCCGATGGGCATCGTCGACGGCATCGACATGCAGCACACCGGCGAGGTGCGCCGCGTCGACAGCGAGGCGATCAGGCAGCGGCTCGACGACGGCGACCTCGTGCTGATCTCGCCGATCGGCTATTCGCCCACGGGCGAGATCTTCAATCTCACCGTCGAGGAAGTGGCCACGCAGGTCGCCGTCCGCCTGCAGGCCGACAAGCTGATCTTCCTCACCGACGCCGACGGCGTGCGCAACGGGCGCCGGCAACTGATCACCGACCTGTCGACCAAGGAGGCCGAGGCGCTGCTCGCGGCGAAGGGCAGCAAGCTCTCGCAGGACGTCCGCCTCTATCTGCCCGCGGCGGTGCGCGCCTGCGACAACGGCGTCCGTCGCGCGCATCTCATCAGCCGGCACACCGACGGTGCGCTGCCGCTCGAGCTTTTCACGCGCGACGGCGTCGGCACGATGGTGTCGGCGACGGCGCTCGCGCACCTTCGCAGCGCGACGATCGACGACGTCGGCGGCATCCTCTCGGTCATCGAGCCGCTCGAGGAGCAGGGCGTGCTCGTGCGCCGCTCGCGCGAGCGCCTCGAGGCGGAGATCGAGCGCTTCGTCGTCGCCGAGTACGACAACCACATCATCGGCTGCGCGGCGCTGTACGCCTTTCCCGACGACCAGGTCGGCGAGCTCGCCGCGCTCGCCGTGCACCCCGACTTCCGCCGCGAGGGATACGGGGAAGCGCTGATGCGCGAGATCGAGATGCGCGCCCGCAAGCTCAGGCTGAAGCAACTGTTCGTGCTGACCACCCGCACGGCCCACTGGTTCCTCGAGCGCGGCTTCCGCACCGGCGGCGTCGGCGACCTGCCGCAGCAGAAGCAGGCGCTCTACAATTGGCACCGGAAGTCGCTCGTCTACGTGAAACCGCTGTAGCCAACCTCGATCGCGATCCCATGGCGCGCACCGTGAACTGCATCAAGCTCGGCCGCGAGGCGGAAGGCCTCGATTTCCCGCCCTATCCGGGCGAGCTCGGCAAGCGCATCTACGAGAACGTCAGCAAGGAGGCGTGGGCGCAGTGGCTGCGCCACCAGACGATGCTCGTCAACGAGAACCGGCTGTCGCTCGCCGATGCGCGCGCGCGGAAGTGGCTGGCCGAGCAGATGGAGAAGCACTTCTTCGGCGGCGGCGCGGAAATGCCCTCCGGCTACGTTCCCCCGGACCGATGAGCGCGGCCAAGCCGATCTCGCGCTACCCGGTGCCGGCGCTGTCCGCGCTCGCCGACGACATCCGCGCGCGCATCCTCGCCGTGCAGGACAAGGCGGGCTTCGTTCCCAACGTCTTCCTCACGCTCGCGCACCGGCCGGACGAGTTCCGCGCGTTCTTCGCCTATCACGACGCCCTGATGGAGAAGGACGGCGGGCTCAGCAAGGCCGAACGCGAGATGATCGTCGTCGCGACGTCGGGCGCGAACGACTGCCTCTACTGCGTCGTGGCGCATGGCGCGATCCTGCGGATCTACGCGCGCGACCCGCTGGTCGCCGACCAGGTCGCCACCAACTATCGCAAGGCCGACATCACGCCGCGGCAGAAGACGATGCTCGCGTTCGCGCTCAAGGTGGCGCAACGCAGCGCCGAGATCGATGAAGCCGACTTCGAGGCGCTGCGAAGCGCCGGGTTCACCGACGAGGATGCATGGGATATCGGCGCGATCGCCGCCTTCTTCGCGCTGTCCAACCGCATGGCGAACCTGATCGGCATGCGTCCGAACGAGGAGTTCCACCTGCTCGGCCGCGTTCCGCGCGAACGCAAGGCCTGAGGACGTCGTTCGCGACAACCGTCGGACGGCCCGGCGACGCTCGCTCGGGACCAGTGCGCATCGAAGGCACGCCCGTCGTCGCGACAGAGACGACGGCGAGCTCGCGTGCGCGAGCCACCCGCGCTCGACGATTCACCGCTCGTAGACGACGTCTCCTGCGACGAGCGTCCAGCGCACGCGCCCCACGAGCTCGTGCCCGAGAAACGGCGTGTTCTTTCCCTGGCTCACGAGCGCGCGCCGCTCGAGACGCCAGTCGGCGTCCGCATCGAAAACGCACACGTCGGCCGCCGCACCGACCGACAGCGTCCCCGCCGGAATGCCGAGGATCGCCGCGGGCCTCGACGTGATTCTCGCGAGCGCGTCGGCGAGAGTTACTTCGCACTCGCGTGCCCATTTGAGCGTCAGCGGCAGCAACAGCTCGAGTCCGGTCGCGCCCGGCTCCGCCTCGCCGAACGGAAGCTGCTTCGCATCGTCGTCGACCGGCGCGTGATCCGAGCAGATGACGTCGATCGTGCCGTCGGCCACCGCCCGGCGCAACGCGTCGCGATCGCGGTCGCCGCGCAGCGGCGGGCGTAGATGCGCTTGCGTGTCGAACCAGCCGACGTCCACGTCGCACAGGTGCAGATGATGGATGGCGACATCGGCGCTCACCGGCAGGCCTTCCGCTTTCGCCGTGCGCAGCATCGCCACGCCCTCGGCCGACGACAGGCGGCACAGATGCATGGAAACGCCCGTCCGCCGCACGAGCGAGAGGATCGTCGACAGCGCGATCGTCTCGGCGATGGCGGGAATCGCGGGCAGGCCGAGGCGCGTGGCCACCTCGCCTTCGTGCGCGACCCCGCCGCGCGACAGATACGGATCTTCCGGACGGAGCCAGACACGATGTCCGAACGTGCGTGCGTACTGCATCGCCCGCATCAGGACCTGCGTGTCGACCAGCGGCCGGTCGCCCTGCGAGAACGCCACGCATCCCGCCTCGGCGAGCTCGCTCATCTCGGTCAACACTTCGCCATCGAGGCCGAGCGTCAGCGCGCCGACCGGGTAGACATTCGCCCGGTTCAGCATTCGCGCGCGGTGCTTCAGCATCTCGACGAGCCCCGGCTCGTCGAGCGGCGGATCGGTGTCGGGCGGGCACGCGAGGCTCGTCACGCCACCGGCGACCGCGGCCTCCATCTCCGATTCGAGCGTCGCCTTGTGCTCGAGGCCCGGCTCGCGCAGCCGCGCCGCCGCATCGACGAGCCCCGGGGCGACGACGAGGCCGCGCGCGTCGAGCGTGCGGTTCGCCGACCAGCCGGCGGGTGGCGTGCCGACGCCGGCCACCCGTCCCGCGGCGATGAACAGCGAGGCGACGCGGTCCACGCCGTTGGCGGGATCGACGATGCGGCCGTTGGCGATCTCGATCTTCATGCGGTCAGTTGCCGGCGATGATGCTCATCACGGCCATGCGCACCGCGATGCCGAACGTGACCTGCGGCAGGATCACGCTGCGCGCGCCGTCGGCGACGGCCGAATCGATCTCGACCCCGCGATTCATCGGGCCGGGATGCATGACGATCGCATCGGGCTTCGCGAGCGCGAGCTTGTCGGGCGTCAGGCCGTAGTGCTTGAAGAACTCGCCCGGCGACGGCAGCAGCGCGCCCTTCATGCGCTCGTTCTGCAGGCGCAGCATGACGATCACGTCGCACCCGGCGAGGCCGCGGCGCATGTCGTGGTACGCGCGCACGCCGAGCGACTCCACCTCGGCCGGCAGCAGCGTGGCCGGCGCGATGACGCGGACGTCCGGCGTGCCGAGCGTGGTCAGCCCGTGGATGAGGCTTCGGGCGACGCGCGAGTGCAGCACGTCGCCGACGATCGCCACCGACAGGGCGCGGAACTCGCGCTTGAAGTGGCGGATCGTGTAGAGATCGAGCAGCCCCTGGGACGGGTGCGCATGGCGGCCGTCGCCGGCGTTGACCACGTGCACGTGCGTGCGCCCGGTGGCATTGAGATGGGCCGCGATCAGGTGCGGCGCCCCGGACTGCGAGTGGCGAACGACGAACATGTCGGCGTTCATCGCGACCAGGTTGTCGACGGTGTCGAGCAGCGTCTCGCCCTTCGACGTCGACGACGCGCCGATGTTCAGGTTGATCACGTCGGCCGAGAGCCGCTTCGCGGCGATCTCGAACGTCGTCCGCGTGCGCGTGGAGTTCTCGAAGAACAGGTTGAAGATCGCCTTGCCGCGCAGCAACGGCACCTTCTTCACCTCGCGCTCGCCGATCGACACGAACGGGTCGGCGGTGTCGAGGATCTGCGTGATGATCGCCGGCGGCAAGCCTTCGAGGGTCAGCAGGTGCGTGAGCTGGCCGGCGGCGTTGAGCTGGGGGTTGCGCGACAGCGTCGTTCCCGCATCGGGCTTCATGCCGGCTCCAGCGAGAGCGCGAGGCGTCCGTCGTCGCCGCGCGACAGCACGATCGACCGGTCGTCGGGCACGACCAGGCGCGCGGCCACGTACGTCGCCTCGATCGGCAGCTCGCGGCCGCCGCGATCGACCAGGACCGCGAGATCGATGCGCGCGGGACGTCCGAAGTCGAACAGCTCGTTGATCGCGGCCCGCACGCTTCGTCCGGTATAGAGGACGTCGTCGACGAGCACGATCGACGCGCCGTCGACCTCGAACTTGATGTCGGTGCGCCGCGCATTCGGCTTCAGGCCCGCGCGGCTGTAGTCGTCGCGATAGAACGAGACGTCGATGAAGCCGACCGCGTGCTCGCCCCGTACGATGCGCGCGAGACGCTCGGCGAGCCAGGCGCCGCCGGAATAGATGCCGACGAACGCCGCATCGTGCGGCACGCGCGAGGACATGCGCTCGGCCAGCGTGGCGAGCGCGGCCTCGGCGTCGGGCAGTGGCTCAGCGGGGCGGGAGGGCATCGAAGTAACCCTGCAGGATCAGCTTCGCGGCGACCGCGTCGCGTCGCGCGCGGCCCTCGCGCCCCGAACCACGCAGCTCCTCATCGGCCGCCTGCGTCGTATGCCGCTCGTCGACCTCGACGACGTCCAGCCGGAAGCGACCGGCGAGCTGTCGCGCGAATCGACGGGCGCGCCGCGTCATCTCATGCTCGCGACCATCGTCGTGGACGGGCACGCCGACGACCAGGCGCGAAGGACGCCATTCGTCGATCAGCGCCCCGATCGCCGCGAAGCGCGGGACGCTGCGCTCCTCGTCGATCGTCGACAGCGGCTGGGCCGCGCGCACGATCGTATTGCCGACGGCGACGCCGATGCGTCGCGTGCCGAAGTCGAAGGCGAGCACGGTCGCGTCGTCAACGGTCGGCGTCGGCACGCGCACGGCGGGCTTGTGCCGGCGACCGGACCGGACTCACGCGTGTCCCGCGCCGTCGGAGAGCTGGGAGAAGTCGATGCCGAGCAGACGCATGGCGGCGGGCAGCCGGTCCTCGGGCGGCAATGCGAACAGCACGTCGGGATCCGCCTCGACCGTGAGCCACGCGTTGGCCGCGAGCTCCTGCTCGAGCTGTCCGGCGGACCATCCGGCATAGCCGAGCGACACGAGGAGGTTCTGCGGCCCCTCGCCGCGCGCGACCGCTTCCAGGATGTCCTTCGACGTCGTCAGACCGACCTCGTCGCTGATCGCGAGCGTCGACTGCCAGTTGCCGAGCGGCCGATGCAGCACGAACCCGCGGTCGACCTGCACGGGACCGCCGAACATCACCGGCGCCTCGCTCAACCCGCCGCCGGGCGGCGCGACCTCGATCTGCTCGAACAGCGACGAGAGCGTCATCTCGATCGGACGATTCACGACGAGGCCGAGCGCTCCATCCGGATTGTGCTCGCACACGTACGTGAGCGTGTGGGCAAAATTCGGGTCCGCCATGCTGGGCATGGCGATCAGGAAGTGATGGGTGAGATTGACGGTGGCACCCATTGCGATGTCGCATTGTAATCCGGGGCGTCGAAACGGCACAATCGCGCGCTAAACCAAACGGGCGAACACGATGAGTGTGAGCGACATGACGCGCCGCGCATGGCGGCTGATCGCGACGTGCATGGCGGTGGCCGGTGCAGTGCTCGGTGCGACGACCGCGCACGGCCGGCTCGTCGTGATGCACGGCTACGCGGACCTCACGAGCGCGCTCGTGTGGATCCAGGCCGATGCCGCGGGCCCGATCTCGGTCACCTGGCGTCCCGAGCGTGCCGAGCGGGATGCGACGCTCACCGCGCACGCCGTGGCCGACAACGACTTCGTCGTCGTCGCGCGCCTGACGGGCCTCGTGCCCGGCGAGCGCGCCCGCTATCGGATCGAAGGCGACGGCGATGTGCGCGACGGATCGGTGCGCGCCCAGCCGGACTGGCACGACGCCAAGCTCGCGCCGCCGATCACGATCGCGATCGGTTCGTGCTTCTTCCTCCCCGACGCGCGCGGCCGCGCCGACTATGGCGGCGGCTACGAGATCTTCGATGCGATCGCCGCCAAGCAGCCCGATTTCATGCTCTGGCTCGGCGACAACCTGTACTACGAGCGCGAGGACCAGTTCGACCCGGCGTCGATGTCGGCGCGTCATCGCCGCCAGCGCGCGCACGCATCGCTGTCGCGCCTGCTCACGGCGACCGCGCACGTGGCCATCTGGGATGACCACGATTACGGTCCCAACGACAGCAACGGCGCCTATGCGCTGAAGGGCGCGTCGCTTGCGCTCTTCCGGCGCTACTGGGCGAATCCGTCGTACGGCCTGCCGGAGACCGCGGGCGTGTTCGGTCTCGCGAACTACGGCGACGTCGACGTCGTGCTCGTCGACGGACGCTATCACCGCAGCCATCCGCGCATGCCCGACGGCCCGTCGAAGACGATGTTCGGCGCGGCGCAGCTCGCCTGGCTCAAGGGGACGCTGCTCGACGCGCGCGGCGCGATCAAGATCGTGGCCACTGGCAGCCAGTGGTGGAACGGTGCGTCGCGCTTCGAGGGCCTGTACCAGTATCCGTCCGAGCAGCAGGATCTCGCGCGGTTCCTGCTCGACCAGCGCATCGACGGCCTCGTCTTCCTGTCGGGCGACCGCCACTTCGGCGAGCTGTTGCGCATCGAGCGGCCCGGCGGCTATCCGCTCTACGAGTTCACGTCCAGTCCGCTGACGTCCCGGCCATGGGAAACGCCCGATGCACGCGAGCGCGACAATCCACAGGTGGTCGAGGGCACGCTCGTGGGCAAGCGGCAATTCGGGCTGATCCGCGTGACCGGGCCGGGCAACGATCGCCGCGTGGCGCTGGAAAGCTACGACCAGGCCGGGACGCTTCTGTGGCGGCACGAGCTTCGCGCGCGGGACCTCCGCTTCCCGCGCAAGCCCGCATCGCCGTGACGGCCGCACGCCGCGCCGGCGCGCTGGCGTGGCTGCGGCGCGATCTCCGCGACTTCGACAACGCGGCGCTGCACCATGCGCTCGCGCTCGACCCGCCTCTCTACGTCTGCTTCGTGTTCGACCGCGCGATCCTCGACGCGCTGCCGACGCGGGCCGACCGGCGGGTCGATTTCATCCACCGCAGCGTCGTCGAGCTCGACGCCGCGTTGCGCCGCCGCGGTGGCGCGCTCATCGTCGAGCATGCGGATGCGCGCGAGGCGATCCCGCGCATCGCCCGCGCACTCGGCGTGGCGGAAGTCTTCGCCGGCCGCGACTACGAGCCGGATGCCATCGCGCGCGACGACGCGGTCGCCGATTCGCTCGCGAAGCAGGGCATCGCGTTCACGAGCGTCAAGGACCACGTCGTGTTCGAACGCGACGACGTCGTGTCGCAGGCCGGCCGACCGTTCTCGGTGTTCACGCCCTACCGCAATGCGTGGCTGAAGCGGCTGCAGCCCGCGGACCTCGAGTCGTACGACGTCGAGCGGCTCGCGAGCGCGCTGCGGCGGCCGCCGCCGCCGTTCGATCGCGATGTGCCGTCGCTTCGCTCGATCGGCTTCGAGACCACCGACCTCGACGCCGTGGGCGTGGTCGCCGGAATGCGAGGCGGTCGTGCGCGATACGACGATTTCCAGCGATGCATCGACGCGTATGCGAGGGCCCGGGACTATCCGGCGCTCGACGGATCGTCGCAGCTGTCCGTCCACCTGCGCTTCGGTACGGTGTCGGTGCGCGAACTCGCCCGCTTCGCGCACGCGCGATCGCAGGAGCCCGGCGGCGAAGGCGCCGCGACGTGGCTGTCGGAGCTCGTCTGGCGCGACTTCTTCTCGCAGATCCTGTGGCGCCATCCGCGCGTCGTCTCGCACGCGTTCAGGCGGCCGTACGACGGCCTCCCTTTCCCCGACGATCCATCGCACGTCGCGGCCTGGCGCGAGGCGCGCACCGGCTATCCGATCGTCGACGCGGCGATGCGCCAGCTGCACGCGACGGGATACATGCACAACCGCCTGCGCATGGTCGCGGCGAGCTTCCTCGTCAAGCACCTGCTCGTCGACTGGCGCATCGGCGAGCGGCATTTCGCCGACTGGCTCATCGACTACGATCTCGCCTCGAACAACGGCAACTGGCAGTGGGCCGCATCGACCGGCTGCGATGCGCAACCGTACTTCCGCATCTTCAATCCGGTGTCGCAGTCCCAGCGCTTCGACGCCGACGGGGCGTTCATCCGCCGCTGGGTGCCGGAGCTCGCGTTGCTCGACGCGGACGACATCCATGCGCCATGGCGCGTCCCGCAGCTGGTGCAGCAGCAGCGCGGCGTGGTGATCGGACGCGACTATCCCGCGCCGATCGTCGACCATGCCGTCGCACGCGAGCGCGCACTCGCGTTCTTCCGCT
>Ga0307405_10001147_pt1 | contig 10882 bp, 8 predicted proteins | sample 322Cmetagenome_2_FD_203311 | JGI IMG/M metagenome (GOLD analysis project Ga0307405, IMG submission 203311) | Maize rhizosphere microbial communities from greenhouse at UC Davis, California, United States - 322HYB-C-1 | ecosystem: Host-associated > Plants > Roots > Rhizosphere > Soil | place... | reverse complement strand
TCGTAATCCCCGCTGAAGCGATTCGCGACCGGCGCCCGCGTGAAGCCAGCGGCAAACGGCACGGGGCCCGGCGTATTGACGCCGAAGTCCATCACCACCTTGAACGTGCCGTCGCGCTGACGCTTCCAGACCGACGCGTAGGTGGAATGGCGCGGCCGCCCGTTATCGCGCGACTTCCGCACATTGCGAACCGGCCCGGTGAGATATCCCAGCTCGCCGCTGGCGGCGACGTCGCCGTAGCGCGGTTCCCAAATGAGCTGCAGGTCCGCAGGCGGATCCGGGTTCTTCCTGATTTGATCTTTCGCCAGCCCCGCGCCGCCATCAAAGCCGACCGCGTCATCGGCGAAGAACTCCAGGAAGGCCTGCTTCCATCCAACGACCAGCGCCCGCGCGGCGAAGGCGCGCTCGGCGTCGATCATCTGCGTCAGCGCCTCGGGCACGCGCTGCCCGCTCTGCGCGGCCAGTGTCGCTGCGCCAAGAACGATCGCAAATATGGCGGTGAGAAACCGGAGTCGGCAGGACACGGGCCGATCGTAACCGGGATCAGGGATCAGGAATCAGGGATCAGTCGAGTACTTCGTACGGACCGCGGCGGGGCGGGTCCTGCGTGAGCTTCGGCACGACGCGGTCGCCGATGATTTCAAACCATTTGTAGAGGATGGTGCGCTTCGGGGCGCTCGCGCCGGCGCCGGCCTTCGAGCCGACTTTCCGGACGTAGTCCTTCGTTTCCCGATACGGTGGAACGCCGTCGTATCTGTCCACGGCGCCGGGCCCCGCGTTATAGGCCGCCAGCGCAAGCTGTTCGCTGCCGTACTTGTTGAGCAGCTGTCGGAGATAGGCGGTGCCGCCACGGATGTTGTCCTCGGGGTCGTAGGCGTTGACGACGCCAAGCGAGCGCGCGGTATCCGGCATCAGCTGCATCAGACCCATCGCGCCCTTGGGCGAGGTTGCCTGCGGATCGAAGCCGGATTCCACCTGGATCACAGCGCGGACAAGCTCAGGTCGCAGCGAGTGCTTTTGCGAGTGCTCCTGGACCAACTCTTCGAACATCTCTGCCTTGCGCGGGAGCCCTTCGGTAGTGGTGCGATACGCGGGCGCGCCAGGCACCTGGAATACCTGGGTGGGCCGCTCCAGGCGCTTGCTGGACAGCACGGTCGTACCGTTCGCGTCTCGGGCGATGAAAATCTGTGCAGCGGATGCCGAGGGGAATACCGCTATGACGAGGCTCGCAAGAAACAACAGGCGGGTAATGGATGACATACCGTGCGAATTCGAGCTTTCGGGCGCACGTCGAGAGTGCGCTCGCGTAAGCTCTGCACGGAGTTATCGGTTTCTGGTTGATCCGTCCGTAGAGTCCGGCTTCAGCCGGATTGCGCGACGCCGACAGCGGCCGTCGCCGCTGCCGGTCACTCGCGCTCCATCCGCTAGCGGCAGGCGGGATGCTGACAGTCGCACCGGAGCTCGATTTTGTCTCCGGCCTGTTTGCAATGCTCGCTGCAATACTTTCCGTAGGGTCCGTGTGGTTCGACGATGCACTCACAGGAGGGGTGTGCGCACTTCGCTGCTGATGCGGCCATTGGATAATCCTTCCCGCATGTCCGCCTCCGCGTGATCGCGTCGGCGGGACGAGTTCCCGTAGGCGCAATCTACGCTTCCGCGCGGCCGCGCACAAGCCCGGCCACAATCGACCGGCGAATGGTGTACAACTCCAGCTCAACAAGGACGTCAATGGGAACCTGGAAACAATGGCTGCGTCAGCCGCAGCGGGTCTGGCTGCGCCGCGCAGCCTTTCAAATTCATTTGTGGGTTGGACTGTTCATCGGCCTCTATGTGGTGGTGTTGAGCCTGACGGGCAGCCTGCTGGTCTACCGGAACGAGCTGGACCGTTATCTGGCAACGCCCCACGCCACGTTCGACGAGAAGGCGCGGGCGATGAACGCGGATGAACTGCGATCGGCAGCCCAGAAGGCGTATCCCGGGTGGCAGGTCACCGACGTGGCCGAAGGGCGGACGGTGCGGCGCCCACCGCGAACCGGCGGACCTGGCGGCGGTCGCGGCCGTGGTAATCGCCTTCCGGATCCAACCGCGACGATCTCCATCCAGCGGGACGGCGAGAAGAAGGAGCGGCTGTTCAATCCGTACAACGGTCAGGATCTTGGCGATAACACCACGCGCGGGCAGTTCGTCATCATGTGGACGGTGCGTCTCCACGACGAGCTGTTGATGGACCGGCCCGATGGCCCATGGTGGAACGGCCTGCTGAGCCTCGTCTTCACGCTGCTGGTGGTGACCGGGGCAGTCGTCTGGTGGCCGGGCGTGAGCCGTTGGAAGCGCAGCCTCGGGATCAAGTGGAGCGCCGGCTGGCGGCGCGTGAACTGGGACCTGCACAGCGCGCTCGGGTTCTGGCTGTTCCTGTTCATGCTGATGTGGGGCGTCTCCGGCTGGTATCTCGGCATGCCGGAGCCGCTGACCAACTTCGTGGAGCGATATTCGGATCCGAATGGCGTGTACGGCGAGCGCCCCGGCGACGTCGCGCTGGTGTGGCTGTCGCGTCTACACTTCGGCCGCTGGCGCGATCCGGGGTGGGGCCCATGGCTGAAGGCCGCATGGGCGGCAGTCGGCCTCGTGCCGGCGATCATGCTGGTGACCGGCGTCATCATGTGGTGGAACCGCAAAGTTCGTCACAGAGCCGCTCGAAATGCTCCAGAAGTGGAATCCGTAGCCTAACGTCACCGCACAAAGCCGGCAGCGCGGAACCGTAGGTCGCTCCGCAAAACCGGCTTGATCCACGCACCTCAGCCTCCGCCGCCGATCAACGAGGTGTGCCAATACACAGACTACGGTTTTGCTCCGGACCTACGGTCCCGCGCTGCCGCCGTCAACGGTCAACTCGAGCGACTTGCGTTGGCACCCCTGAAGGGGCGCCCTACGATGAAAGCATCTTCACGCGGAAGACAGCATCTTCTCGACGAGCGTTCGGCTTGCCGCGAGCAGATCCTTGATCTTGCTCGCGTCCTTGCCGCCGGCTTCCGCGAAGTCGGGCCTGCCGCCGCCGCCGCCGCCAACGATCGGCGCCAGCTGCTTGACCACCTGACCCGCAGGGATCTTCTTTGTCAGGTCCGGCGTGACGCCGACGACGATGGAGACCTTGCCGTCGGACGGTGAGGCCAGCACGACGACGCCGCTCTTGATTTTGTCGCGCTGTTTGTCAACGAGCGCCCGCAGGCCGTCCTTGTCGAGGCCGGCGACTTCGCGGGCGACCAGCTTGATCCCGGCCACCTCCACCGCATCGTCTTCGGCGCCGCCGCCGGGGCCGGCCATCGCCGCCTTCATGCGTGCCTGCTGGAGCTCGCGCGACAGCCGCTTGTTCTCGTCCGCGAGCGCCGTGATCCGGCTGGCGAGTTCACCGGGCCTGGCCGTGAGAGCTGCCGCGACGCCGGCAAGCTCGTCGCGGTCGCGCTGATACGCCTTGACGGCCTCGAGCCCGCAAATCGCCTCGACGCGGCGGACACCGGCCGCGACGCCGCTTTCCGAAATGACCGCGACCATGCCGATGTCGCCGGTCGCGCGTACGTGCGTGCCGCCACACAGCTCGACGCTGAATCCCGGCACCGAGACCACGCGCACGCGGTCGCCGTATTTTTCGCCGAAGAGCGCCATCGCGCCGGCGGCAATGGCCTCGTCGGTGTTCTTGACCTCCGTCTGCACCGGCGTGTTGCGCAGCACCTGCTCGTTGACGATTCGCTCGATCTCCAGAATCTGTTCGCGGGTCAGCGCCGCGAAGTGAACGAAGTCGAAACGCAGCCGGTCGGGGGCGACGAGCGACCCGGCCTGCTTCACGTGGCCGCCGAGGACCTGACGCAGCGCCGCGTGCAGCAGGTGTGTCGCCGTATGGTGGCGCCGGGTCGCATCGCGCGTGTCTTCCGCGACCTCCGCGGTGACCAGGTCGCGCCCGTTGAGGACGCCAGAGGCGAGGTGCACGGCGTGCAGCCGGGGCCACCCGCTAACGCGAATGACTCCCGTGACGCGCGCCTCGCCCTGAGGCGCGCGGATCGTGCCGACGTCGGAGACCTGTCCACCGGACTCGAGATAAAACGGCGTCTGCGCCAGCACGACGAACCCGTGCTCGCCGGCGGCGAGGCCGTCGATCGAGCGCCGCCGCTCGTCGAAGATTGCCAGCACCTGAGTATTCAGCGCGGTGTGCTCGTACCCGCGGAAGCCCTGATCGCCGGCGCGCTCGAGCGATTGCTTCAGATCGTCCGGAGCGTCCCAGGCGGTATCCTGCGCGCCGGCCGCCTTGAACGTACTTTTCGCGCGGGCCTGTTGCCGCTGGCCTTCCATCGCGCGATCAAAGGCTTCGCGATCGAGCGTGAGGCCGCGCGAGTCGATCGTGTCCTCGATGAAGTCCTGCGGGATGCCGTGCGTGTCGTAGAGGCGGAAGGCCTCGTCGCCCGAGACGACGCCGCCGGCCGACGCCGCCCGATCGAGCGCCTGTTCGAGCCGCGGCAACCCGTTGGTGAGCACCGCATCGAACCGCTCCTCTTCCGAGCGGATCAGCTGCGTGATCGATGCGCGGCCGGCCAGGAGCTCCGGGTACGCGTCGCCGAACTGCGACACGACCGTGTTGACGAGCGCGTGGAGGAAGGGCTGCCTGAGGCCGAGCTTTTTCCCGTGCCGCATCGCCCGGCGCATGATCTTGCGCAGCACGTAGCCGCGCGACTCGTTGGAGGGCACGACCCCGTCGGCAATGAGGAACGTCATCGCGCGCATGTGATCGGCGACGACGCGCATCGACGTATCCGACGGCTCCATCGTGCCGCGGTGCGCCGTGCCTGCCAGCTCGCCAATCGCGTCGAGCAGGGGAGTGAACGCGTCCGTGTCATAGGTGGACGCCTTCCCCTGGAGCACCGCGGTCACACGTTCCAGTCCCATGCCGGTGTCGATCGACGGCGCCGGCAGCGGCGTGAGTTCACCGCCCGGCTGACGGTCGAACTCCATGAACACGTTGTTCCAGATTTCGACGTAGCGATCGCACTCGCACTCGAGGCCGCGACAGGAGCGGCCGGCGGCCTCTTCGGAGCAGGGGAGGGCGTTTCCGCGGAAGTAATAGATTTCGGAGCAGCGGCCACAAGGGCCGGTGTCGCCCATCTGCCAGAAGTTGTCCGCGGAGCCGAGCTCGCCGATCCGCTCGGCCGGCAGGAACCGCCGCCATACCTCGTACGCCTCGTCGTCCCGCGGCACGGCAGACTCACCGCGGAAGACGGTCGCAAACAGCCGGTCGGGCGGCAGCTTCCATTCGCCCGTCAGCAGCGACCACGCGAACGGGATGGCCTCGCCTTTGAAGTAGTCGCCAAACGAGAAGTTGCCGAGCATCTCGAAAAACGTGTGGTGCCGGAACGACGGACCGACGTTCTCGAGGTCATTGTGCTTGCCGCTGACGCGCATGCACTTCTGCGCGCTAGCCGCACGCGCGTAGTCGCGCGTCTCCCTGCCAAGGAAGACGTCCTTGAACTGGTTCATCCCGGCGTTGGTGAAGAGCAGCGTCGGGTCGTCGTGCGGGACGAGCGGGGAGCTCGCCACGATGCGATGGCCCTGCCGCTCGAAATACCGGAGGAAGGACGCGCGAATCTCCTTGGAAGTCACTGGCTCCATTCTAGCGTTGCCGCGAAGAACACAGCGGGAGCTAGTCTTCGCGTCCTTTGTGGCGGCGCAGCAGCGCCACGACGCGATCGGACTCGAACCCCTGTCCGATCAGATAGCGATACAGCCGTTGAAACTCGCGGTCGCCGGCGATCTGTTCGCGGCCGCGCAGTCGCTTCTGCAGCGCGGCTCCGATTAACGCGTCGGCATCCACCGTGTGAAAGATCTCCTGCGTGGCGCGCTGGGCCACATCCGGGGCGATGCCCGCCGCCTCGAGGCGGCGTGTGACCCGCAGACGTCCGCGCTTGCGCAGGCTGGTCTCGGCGTGTGCCATCGCCCGCGCCGCACGTTCATCGTCCAGGCTGCCGTCGTTCGTGAGCCGGACGACCGCGGCGTCGATTGTCTCCTGGTCGTAGCCGCGGCGGGCGAGTCGTTGACGCACCTGTCGCTCGGACAACTCGCGTCGGCCAAGCATCTTGAGCGCCGCAACGTAGGCGGAGTCGGGCATGGGATCCCTGATCCCTGAAATTCTAGCTGCTGCCGAAGCGGGTGATTTCGGGTGCGCGGCTGCGCGGAGCGTCAGCCGGTTTGCCGCGGGAGGCGTCGGGTGTCTTGCCGCGCGAGATTTCAGGCGTTTTACCGCCCGTCGGTTGGCCGGAACGCGCCATCTCGTCCAGCGTCATTTCGGCGGTGGTGGCAATGCCCTGGACCTTCAGGTTGAACTCGTCCACGTTGGACGCCCAGCGCACGGCCTCCTCGTAGGAGATCAGCTTCTGCTCGAACAGGCTGAAGATCGACTGATCGAAGCTTTGCATGCCGTACTGGGAGGTGCCCTGAGCGATCGCCCCGGGAATCAGGTGCGTCTTCTCCTTGTCGAGGATGCACTCGCGGATGAACGGCGTCGTCAGGAGCACTTCGACAGCGGGTGCCCGGCCGGCCACGTCCTGCCGCGGAATCAAGCGCATTGAAACCACCGCTTTCAGGATGCTGGCGAGCTGGACCCGTACCTGCTTCTGAAAGTGTGGAGGGAAGACGGAGATGATGCGGTTGATCGTCTCGGTGGCGTCCACCGTGTGAAGGGTGGACAGCACGAGGTGACCGGTCTCGGCGGCCAGCACCGCCGTGTCGATCGTTTCGTAGTCGCGCATTTCGCCGACCAGAATGACGTCCGGGTCCTGGCGCAGCGCGCTGCGCAGCGCGTGGGCGAATGAGCTGGTGTCGGCGCCGATCTCCCGCTGATTGACGATCGATTGCTTGTCGCGATGCAGGTACTCGATTGGATCCTCGATGGTGAGGATGTGCTTGTTCCGCGTCGCGTTGATCTCGTCGATGATTGCGGCGAGCGTCGTGCTCTTGCCGCTGCCGGTCGTGCCGGTGACGAGGATGAGGCCGCGCTCGAACTGGGCGACCTTCTTGAGCACAGTCGGCAGCACCAGTTCGTCGATGGTGGCCGGCTTCATCGGGATGACACGGAAGATCAGGCCGATCGTTCCGCGCTGATGAAAGGCGTTGCAGCGGAATCGTCCCAGGCCGGACACCGCGTACGCGAAGTCGACTTCGTGCGTTTCTTTGAACCGCTCGCGGTACGTCGTCGGGAGGACGGAGGCCGCCATCGCCACCATGTCCTCATGCTCGAGCCGCTTGTCGGAGACGGCGGGGACCAGGGCGCCCCGGACTCGCAGCATCGGGTAGCTGCCCACCTTCAGATGGAGGTCCGATGCGCCGCTGTCGACCGCGATCTTCAGGAGGTCGTTGACGTGCATCCCGTTGGATTATCGGCTCTTTGCGGCCTCTGATGCAGTGGCCGCTTTCGCGGTCTTTCCGACGGCCGACAGTGCCGGACCGTTCACCGGTTGAAGCCATCCATACGGGTCTGGCGCCTCTCCGCGCACGATCTGGAAAAATCGCTGTTGCAGCGCTTCGGTCACCGGTCCGCGGCGGCCGCGGCCGACCTTGACCCTGTCCACGGTCCGGATCGGGGTGACTTCGACGGCAGTCCCGACGAAAAACACCTCGTCGGCGATATACAGCATTTCACGCGGCAGCGTTTGTTCGCGTACCTCGAACCCCATGTCGCGGGCGATGGTCATCACCGAGTCGCGCGTGATTCCCGACAGCACCGAGTTGCCAATCGGCGGCGTGAAGATGAGGCCGTCGCGGACGATGAACACGTTCTGACCGCTGCCTTCGCTGAGATTGCCGTGGGTGTCGAGCGCGATCCCCTCGGCGTAGCCCTCGGTGACGGCTTCCAGCTTGATCAGCTGCGCATTGGCATAGTTCGCCACGCTCTTGGCCATGGCCGGCGTCGTGTTGGGCGCGTTGCGCGCCCACGTTGCAATCTTTACGTCAATGCCCTCTTCGATTGCTTCCTTCGTGAAGTACGCCGGCCATTCCCAGAGCAGGATGGCCACGTCGATCGGGCAGGCACGCGGATCGACGCCAAGCGAGTCGTAACCGCGGTAGACCAGCGGGCGGATGTAGCAGGCGCGGAAACCGTTGGTCTGAATCAGGCTGATGGTCGCGTCAGTCAGCGTCTGCTGGTCGTACTCCGGCTCCATCCGGTAGATGCGGGCCGAGTCGAGCAGGCGGCGCATATGGGCATCAAGGCGGAAGCAGGCTGGCCCGTTGACCGTGTCGTAGCAGCGGGCGCCCTCGAAGACGCCGCTTCCGTAGTGAACGATGTGCGAGGCGATGTGGATGTTGGCGTCCTTCCAGTCCACCAACGCGCCGTTCATCCAGATTTTGCCCGTGCCCGGAAACGCCATAACTGCTCCTTTGCAAGATCGTAGCAGGTGGCTGCGGTGATTCCCTAATGTGCTGGAGACATTTGCGTTCAAGGAACCTACTGAACCTCGTTACAGAACGGACAGCGGTCCGAGCGCGCGTGGAGCGGCTTCCGGCACTGCCAGCAGAAGCGGGCCTGAGGCGTCTCGCGGGCCTTGAGACGGGAGTGGATGTCAGCGACGTTTGCGTCGACAAGGTCAAGACCCACAGCCGTGCGTTTGGCCTTCGCGCGGTGGCCGGCGGGGACGCGCGCGGCCAGCAGATCCTCGAGCAGATCGGCGGCGCGCTGATACCTGAGGGTCAGGTCCGGCGCCAGCGCCCGCATGATGATGTCGTTAATCGTTTTGGGGATCTTCGAGTTCCTGACCCGCGGTGCGGTGATCAGTTCACCGCGCATCAGCTTGTCGATGTCGGACGGAGCCGGCGTGTTGTAAGGAAGCTCGCCGGTGACCATCTGGTACATCGTCACGCCAACCGAATAGACGTCGCTGGCGAACACCGCCTTGCCGTGAAACTGCTCCGGCGCCATGTACGGCGGGCTGCCGATCACCGTGGTGCCATGCGCGGCGATCTCGAGAAAGCGCGAGGTTCCGAAGTCCGTTACCTTCAGCCGCCCGGTTTCGGACAGCAGCATGTTGCCCGGACGGATGTCGCGGTGGAGAACGCCGGCGCGGTGGGCGTGATCGACCGCGTTGCACATTTGACAGGTGTAGTCGAGCGCGGCGCCGAGTTCGAGCGCGCCTTCGCGGATGATCAGCTGTTCGAGGGTCTCCCCTGGCACGTACTCCATCACGATGAAGAACACGTCATCCAATTTTTCCGCCGTCAGCATCGTGACGATGTTCGGATGACTCATCGAGGCGAGAAGACGCGGCTCCTTCAGCAGCTCGCTGAAGTCGAGATTCTGCTTGTGGGGAACCTTGATCGCGACGTTTTTCTTGATCCAGGTGTCTTCGGCGAGATAGACGCTTCCGAAGCCGCCGCTGCCAAGATGCGACAGTACGCGGTACTTCCCGATGGTCTGACCCCGAAGGAACATGTGGTGGGTGGGCGGAGTATAACATCCGCGTGAACGCGCGCTTCTATGCACCGGATGCTCACGCGCCCGGCGACGTCATCTCGCTGCCGGACGACGAGGCGGAACATCTGTCCCGCGTGCTGCGCCTGAAGCGCGGCGACCCGCTCGTCGTCTTCAATGGGCGAGGGCTGGCGTTCGAGGCCACGGTGTACAGCACACGCAAAGCCGGCGCTGAGGTGCTGATTGGGGATCCATGCGCGGCGGCGCCGGAGCCGCGCGTCGCGATTACGCTCGTCCAGTCGGTGCTCAAAGGCGACAAGATGGATGACGTCGTTCGCGACGCGGTGATGATCGGTGTTGCGGCGATCCAGCCGATTGTCGCAATCCGCAGCGAGGTGACGCAGGCGTCGCTCGCTCGCGGAAGACGGCGGGAACGATGGCAGCGCATCGCGGTGTCATCGGCCAAGCAGTGCGGCCGGGCGTTGGTGCCGGTCATCCTCGCGCCGGAGCCGTTCGAGGCTGTTGACGCGTTCATCGACGATGGTCAGTTACCCGGGCCGGCGTTGATGCTAACCGAGCCGAACGCAGCAGCCGACACCGTGGCGCTGGGTGATCTCGATGCCGGGCCGCCCCGGGAAGCCAGCCTGCTGATCGGGCCTGAAGGCGGCTGGACCGCGCAGGAGATTGCCATGGCGTCGGGACGATGCCGGCTGGTTACGCTCGGCGCGCGCACGATCCGCGGCGATGCGATGGCGCTGGTCGCGGTATCGGCGCTGTTTGCGAAATGGGGGGAGTACTAGCATCGGGCCCAGGGCGCCCTGCAAGATTTCCGGGCTCGCCCGTTCTACGGACAGGAGGGCCTATGCGCCAGCTTCTTCGGCAGAATCCGGCTAAAGCCGGACACTACGTCTTCGGTCTCATCATTCTCTGTCTCGTCGTCTCTTCCGGCCAACGATCCCTGCGGGCGGAGTCGCCCGTCCGGCATCCGGTCGAGGACGTCGACATCCTTGTCGAGGGCATTCCTCAGCATCGCTACGCCCACAACGGCCGCTGGTATGTCGAAGCGCTCAAGGGACGGGAATATGCCATCCGGCTGCGAAACCCGTTTGGGGTTCGGGTGGCCGTGGCGCTTTCGGTGGATGGGCTGAATACCATCGACGCGCGGCAGACCACAGCCGAGGCTGCGCGCAAGTGGGTGCTCGATCCATACGAGATCGTCACCATCAGTGGATGGCAGACGAGCCGCACCGACGCACGGCGCTTCGAGTTTACGACCGAGGCGCGGTCCTACGGCCAGGCGCTCGGCAAGACCGAGAACCTCGGGGTCGTGTCCGCAGCGTTCTTCAGGGAACGCCCCGCTCCGGTCGATCGCGGCAGGGCCGACCGCATTGAACCACGCGCGAAAGCTCCGGAGGCTGCCGCGCCGCAGGACGCCTCGGC
>Ga0307405_10001146_pt1 | contig 10885 bp, 16 predicted proteins | sample 322Cmetagenome_2_FD_203311 | JGI IMG/M metagenome (GOLD analysis project Ga0307405, IMG submission 203311) | Maize rhizosphere microbial communities from greenhouse at UC Davis, California, United States - 322HYB-C-1 | ecosystem: Host-associated > Plants > Roots > Rhizosphere > Soil | place... | reverse complement strand
AGTGCAATCGCCGCCGAGTAGCTCCAATACTTTGGTCTCACGTTTAGTCAAGGTGCCGAGATTCTTGGGACCAGCGCGTGCAGCTTTGACACCAAGCCCGCGCAACAGCGCGGTCGCGGCGTCCGCATCCCGTTCGGCCCCGAGAATCTCAAATGCGCTCAGCGCAGTCCGAGCCTCTGCCTCGCTGACCTGCGGCTCGAGCGCGCGTACCACTTCCGCCAGCATCAGCCGTGCGCGCGCTGCCTCGTATGGCATGCCAAGCCGGGTGAACTCAGAAACAGCTACGTCCAAATGCCGCCGTGACGGCTTGGCGCGACCGACGAGGCGCTCGCCTCGGACACTGATGATGGGGCACTCCAGAGCTAATCCCACCCTGATCAACTCCTTCCCACGCGCGGCAGCCGTTGACGCGTCACCCAGGGCGAATCTCCGCCTCGCCCAAGAGTTCCTCCAAGAGAGCCGCATCAAGCTGATTAGCGCTCGTACTGTCGAGAGCGCGCCTGGCAGCGGCAGCGGCCGCTGCCGCCCTTCCTTGCGCCAGATGAAGACGTGCGTGGATAGCCGGCGACTGCTCTTCGATGCCTGATATCAGTCCCTCGGCATCATCAAGGCGGCCCTATGCAAGACGAAGTGTGGCCAACGTGGCGAGGGCGGCAATGTGTACGGCGGCCTGCGACTGCTTGGATTCCGCCACTGCGATCCGGAGCTCCTCCTCGGCCTGAACCCAATCACCTGAAGCGATCAACACGCCGCCGTACAGCGCCCGGCAATAGACGAAGAGGAATGGGCAACCATATCCCCTGATGAACCGATCCGCTGCTTGGATCCATGCCACCGCACGCTCGAAATCGGCGCAACGGACGCAGGAGCCGATCATGTTGCAACTTGTGAACACGATGGTGCCGATCGCTCCACCCTCGCCGCTCAGCGACCCGGCCATCGCTTCGTCCAGAAGAGGGAGACCCTCCTTCAGCCGACCCTGACACCAGCGCTGATCCCAGCTGGGAGAGCGCGCACAATTCCAGATCCAGATCCCCCGACCTGGAGGCATGCTCGTTGGCCTCGCGCGCGAGCCCCTCGGAGCTGACGGGGTCTGCCTCATAAGCCTGCATCAGCAATAGCCAGCCCCGCATGTCTTCCAAACGGAAGTCGTTGATCAAGCGGGCCGCTCGAGCAAGCCAGCCCGCCGACGCAGCAGCGTTTCCAACATTGGCGCGGTAATGCACGCTCAGAGTGAGTGCAACATCCGCAGCATGAGCCTGATCTTGGGCGCGGCGGAACCCGGCGTACGCGCGTTCCCGGGCGCTGATCGAGTCCTGCGTCGCGCCGAGCCACCACAGCGCCTCCCCCAGACCGTTGAAAGCCTCCGGCGTTTCCGCATCCCGAAGTGCAATTCTGAACGCATCACGCGCCCCGACCCAGTCACCGGCGAGGAGGGCGCGCTCCCCCTTCTCGACCAACCGGTTGGTCTCGCCGGTCATGGGACATTCTGACGCGAGGCGTTCAGAAGATGCATCTGTCCCCTGGAATGGGTGAGCTCACCGATGCTGCCGCAGCAGCCTGCCCGCCATGCTGGCCTGATCGAACGATCCAAGCCCAAGGAGGGAACAGCTATGGAAGCACAGATGACAGTTAACGCGACTCGGAACGGTCTTGACATGGACCTGCTGCAGGGGATCGTTGGCGAACTTCGCGAGCACCCGGAGACCGCCACCGTTACTGTCCGCACCCGGCACCGCTGGGATGAAGGATTTGCAGTGGAAGGGTACACAGAGGGGTTCGAACAGGCCGGTGAGGCGAGTGCCCGAACCTTCACCTTCCGCACGGACTGGCCGTCGGAAGTTGGCGGCCGAGACAGCGGTCCGGCGCCCGGCGAGGCGATCCTTGGCGCGCTTGGAGGCTGTGTCGCCATGACCTACATCACCAGGCCGCGACTCGGGGCGTGGACATCGAGGAACTCGAGGTGATCATCGAGGCCGCCGTGGATTTGCGTGGAATCTTCGACCTCGCCGCGGTCCGGGCTGGCCTGGCGGGCGCGCTGGTGACCATGCAGGTTCGCTCGAGTGCAGACGACGCCGCACTTGAGGAGCTACGACAGTTGGTGACGCGGACGTCAGCCGTGTACGACTCGCTGGCCAATCCGGTCCCGATCCAGCTGTCATTGCAGCGACTGTCGTAAAATGGCGGCCGGCCGTAGCGCGACAGGCGAGACTGGGCGCTTCCAGTCAGGGCAAGACAGCAGCTCCTCAAGAGTGATTGCTTCTACAGCCACTAATTCGGCCATCTACGATTCCCTCGCGGCGTACCCAGTGAGGGGCCAATTCGGTCAGCGATATGGCAGCCCTTACTGGTATCGCGTCGGGCGTCTCCGTCAGCAGACTTCTGAAAGTCAGCTCACCCGACGTACGTGCATGCTTAGATCTCATTTGGGCTGGCGGTCCGGTTTCTTGGGAAGCAGCCCAAACAGAAGTATCAGCCTCTCCACAGAATCGGAGGCACCGGTGACTACACCGCCAGCCAGGTTTGGGTTATCCCCTCGGATCTCACTGTCCATCAACAACCGTGAGTGAGACTGCCCTGGTTGTGTTCATCATCGCCATTGCCTTCAACCTCATCGCAATAGTCGGGTTCATGATGAGCAGCAAGAACACGCCCCCCGAGTAGGCGTCAGCCGAGCAGGCTGCCCAACGTGCCCAGGATGTCGCCATAGAAAGTGCCCTCGATATTGCGGAACAGCTCGAACGGCTTGCCGGGACTGCCGAAGAACGGGCGCAGGGTCCAGGCGAGCTGGGTCCCGACGAAACCGAACAAAATGATCCAGATGTACAGCAGGCCCATGCTCGCGGGCCGCTCCCCAGCGGCGGCTTGAGGTCGCTTCGCCTTGGCTGCGCCTCGTGTTGGGTTCTGGTTTTGCGAGGCGGTCGGCACGTCGCCGTTGGTGATCGGTTGGGTCGCATGGTCGGCAGCGCCGCCGACCGTCGCCGAGACGAGTTCCCGATGCTGCTGCTGTGCCGGTACGACGATCTGGTTGGAGAGCGTCGACTCGACGGCGACGTGCTCGTTGAGCGCGCGCATCCCAGAGATCAGGAACCGCAGTCCCACGAGAGCGGTAAGGGCAAGGATCGCGACGTTGAGCAGCTTGAAGAACGCGTAGCTGCGAGCCGTGATCAGGAAGAACAAACTGATCGGGGCGAAGGCGAAGGTCAGCACGGCGGTCACTGTGATCGCCACCATGATCAGCGCGCAGGCCTGCAGGACCGATAGCCGGGCGCCGAAGACCAGGTTGAACAGGTACAGCGTGGGCAGGCAGATCGCCAGAGTGACCAGGAACAGCAGCGGGAGCTTGACTGTCGAGACAAGCGCCTGGAGCCAGCCGTTCGAGGCGCCGAGCACCGCGCCGAATGCTGCCAGGCTAATCGCGGAGCTGAGCAGCATCCGCAGGATCAGTTTGGGCAGGTCACGCTCGCTGATGATCTGCTCCCAGATCCCCGCGCGGTCGCGCAAGATGCGCTCGATGATGAGCTGGTTGCCTGAGGCCACGGTCCCCATTCCCTTCGATCGGCTGCAAGGAAACTACCGGCATTACGGATACGCCGTGAACGATACGAAAGAAATCGCGTTTTCCAGTACGCTCACGCCATGCCGGACTCAGTACTGCGGGCGTCGGACGACGACCGCGACGCCGTCCTGCGGGCCCTAGAGCAGCACACGGCTGTGGGCCGGCTCAGCTTGGACGACTTCGATCAGCGCAGCACCGCGGCCCTCGCCGCGGTTACCATGGACGACCTCGCCGCCCTGACCGCCGACCTGCCGGATTTGCCCGACGAGCCGGCGCAGCCGGTTGAGCCTGCCGGTCATCCGCGGCACCTCGCCTTGCTCTTTGTGATCGCCTTCGTGACGCTCGCCGTGCTGGTCGCCATGATGCTGCTGCACCCGTGACCGGCCAAGTCACCCCTCAAGTGCCGGGCGCCGAGGGCAGGCCTCACGGGCGTCGTTCCGCACAAGGCCACGAAGGTGCCGATTTCCAGCGAACCGTGCTCCACATGCGGACTTGTGCGGAGAAACGAAAGGGTGGGGTCAGCGGAGGGCTGCTGCAGCATTAAGCAGCCGGAGCATCGTCATCGACTGCAGCCAATGACGCCGGACCGAGTGCACCGTTGACGGTCCGGGCCGCCAGTATGGCGGCGGGAGTGCCCTCGAGGACAATTCCCTCCTGCTTAAAGGCGTGAGCCAACTGAGCCGGTTCCGTCAAGTTGGAAGTCGACACATTGAGCCCCGAAAGTTTGACGCCGAGAGTGCTGGCGCGCTCCTGCAGCGATTCGTCGGCCAGCACTCGAGCTGAGACCTCATCGTCGCTGAGAGTGGTCTGCTTAACGAGGCGCCGAACCACCGCGGCACAACTATTGACCAGCAAACCCTTGTAGTCGCTGACACCAACCAGAGCCTTCTCCAGGTCGACCACGCGGAAGTTGATCTGGGAGCCCACTTCACGCAGGGGCTGCAGCCGGATCATCGGCGGCAAAGGCTCGAATTGCTCAGTTATCGACTCGATCATGACGTTGTGCACGAAAGGTATGCCAATGACCAGGCCGGGGCCTACCACTCTCGCATCACCGCGATGGTGGACTGTATAGCCCAGGCGGTCATACATATCCCGGCGGTAATGGATGACTTTGTTGAACCGGGTCCGTAACGCCTTGCTACCTGAAGGCACTTTGTGCATGCCTTTGAAGGCGAAAAGCACCACGAGGGCAATTAGTGTCACTGCCCTCAAGATCGTCGCCCACCATGGGTCATTGTCTCGGAACCAGAGGTACTCGAGTACACCATTCACGGGCATGGCAACCACTCCTGCTCGTGGGCGGCACCACTACCTGAGTAAGGAAGTGAACCTGTGGCAAAAGTGTACGTGTAACCCACCGGAATTGTCTCTAGCTGTAAGGCTGCGGGCTTCAGCCGACGGCACAAGCGTCAGGCGAGCTGACCCCATCACTGTTCCTTGCTCTAGGCCGAGTGCCCTACTCTGTGTGTGAGGCTTCCGTGGGGACGCGGACGAAGAGAAATAAGGCACACGCGCCCGTTCGCCCCAAGTTGGCAGGTAGGTCTTTCTGCCAACCGTTTGCTCAACATTAGCTAAGGAGTGAGAGCTCCAGAATCATGCCGCGAGAAGAGGTTTCTGGCGGATCCGGCGGCGCCACAGCCATGCCAGCTGAGGCTCCCGCGCACGCCGCCCCTGAGGCACAGCGGCCTGATGATCTATTGCGTGATCAGCGGACTCGCCGGCTGGTGCCTATCGACAACCTGAAAGCGGTTCTTGTCGCGTGGGTCATCGCGGGCCACGCGTTCTTGGGTTACGCAGCGATGGGCGGGTGGCCTTATGACGAGGTGGCTGAGACGACCCTGCCCAAGACGCTGGAGTTGCTCTTGGAAATAGTTATTGGGCCAACCGCACTATTCGTCATCGGAACGTTCTTCTTCCTGAGCGGTCTTCTCGCTCCCCACAGCCTCGCTCAACACGGCCCAGGGGGCTTTGTTCGCCAGCGGCTGCTCCGACTCGGACTGCCTTGGCTGCTGTTTACTCTCTTGATCTGGCCCTTGGTGATGTGGGTCGCCCACCGCGCGGCTGGCGACCCGCTTCCAATTTGGCAGGCGCTGCAGGCTCGGCAGCCTTTCTTGGATTCGGGGCCGCTCTGGTTTGTCCAGATTCTGCTCTACGTTTCACTGGCTCACGCGCTCTTGAGCTGGATTGTCCAGCGGCATGACTTCCATCCGCGTGTCGCTCTCACACTCGTCACAGCTGCCTTGGCCATCGCCGCGGCCTCGTTCATCATCCGGCTCTGGTTTCCAGCCCGCAGCCAGCAAGTTCTCGATCTCCACGTATGGCAGTGGCCACAGTGCATGGGCCTCTACGTACTGGGCGTCCTCTTTGCCAGTGAAAACTGGGCCCAGAACGTGCCACGCCGGGCGGCCCGGCGCGGCGGAATCGCCGTCCTGCTAGCGATCGCCTTCGGTGCCGGGGTGCTGGCGATTCTTGGTGTCTCAGATTTCAAGCGCGATGACGGTCCGTTCCTCGGCGGCTGGCACTGGCAGGCTCTCGCTCTAGATGTTGTCGAGGCGACCCTGGTCGTCGGCGGGTCCGTATGGCTGCTGGCCTGGGCCCAGCGGTGGCTGACGTCGCGCGCCGTCAGACTGACCCGCTTGGCGCGGAGCGCCTACTTAGCGTATCTGCTTCAGGTGCCGGTACTGATCAGCCTGGAGATCGCCGGCCGACTGGTCCCGTGGCCAGCAGCTGTTAAAGCGGTGGTGGTTGCGGCGTTCGCCGTCGCTGGATCCTTCGGCCTTGCGTGGTCCCTTACCCACCGCGCGCGCGGGGATCGCAGCCAGTAGCGTTGGCGTGAAACACAGATCTGGCGCAGCCGCTGCGTTGCGACTGCGCCAGCTCTGCGAGTGGTGGTTTGCAGTACTGCTACTTCACGCCACCTGCGGTGAGGCCGGCGACGATGCGTCGCTGGAAGATCAGCACCGCGAGCAGCAGCGGAACGGTCACAAGTACGCCGGCCGCCATGATGCTGCCGTACGGCGTATCGAAGCCAGTCGTACCGGTGAATTTGCTGATCGCCACGGTTGCGGTCTGCATATTTTTATCCTGCAGGAAGGTCAGGGCTAGCAAGAACTCGTTCCAGGCACCAATGAACACGATGATCGCCGTCGTGAGCACACCCGGAGCTGCCAACGGCAGGATCACCTTTCGGAAGGCGACCCCTGGCGTGCAGCCGTCGACCATCGCCGCCTGCTCCAACTCGACCGGGAGCTGCTTGAAGAAGGCTGTCAGAGTCCAGACCGCCAGCGGGAGGCCGAAGCTCAATCCGGGAAGGATGACGGATTGATAGGTATTGATCCAGTACGGGAACCAGGTGAATGGCGACGTTGAGGAGAACATCTTCAGCAGCGGCGGCAGCAACACGACCAGCGGGAACATCGAGCAGGCCATGATCAGCCAGAGCACCGCAACCTTGCCCCGGAACCTCAACCGAGCGAGCGCGTACGCTCCGATGATGCCGAACAGCAGGACGAGGATCGTCGTGGTGCCGGCCACGATGACCGAGTTGAGCAGTGAGCGGCCAAAATTGTTCGTTGCCGAGAACACGCTCTTGAAGTTCTCGATCGACGCCGGGCTCGGGATGAACTCGGTGCTGCGCCCTTCCGAAGAATCTCGAAATGCGGAGACGACCATCCAGTAGAAAGGAATGATGCAGTACAGGACGATTAAGCCCATTCCGACATAGGACGCGACCACTCCGATCCTCTGGCGGAGGGGTCTCTTCGGGTGGGCTAGCTGTTCGATCTCTTCCTTGCTGAGATGTTGCTCCTGTACTTCAGCGGTTGTGGTGGACATCAGTGCGCACCTCCGATCGCCTCACCCATGACTGCCTCCACACGAGCTTCATCAGGTGGTGACTCACCTTTCTTCTTTTTCTTCGTCTTGCCATCAGCGTCGCCGATCACCTCGGCACCCAGAATCCTGACGAACAGGAAGGCCACCAGAAGCACATACAAGAACAAGATGATGGCGTACGCGGCAGCGGGACCGTACCGGCTCTGGCTCGCTTCCTGGTAGGCGAAGACCGACAGGGTCTCCACCCGGTACTTGCCGGCTCCGATCATGCCGTATGGCAGATCGAACATGCGCAACGTGTCGAGCGTGCGGAAGAGAACGGCCACGACCAGCGCCGGTTTGACCATCGGCAGTGTGATCCGGACGAACTGCTGCCAGGTGGTCGCCCCGTCGACCTTGGCCGCCTCATAGACCTCCGCCGGAATGGTTTGCAGCCCGGCTAGGGTCAGCAGCCCGATGAACGGAGCGGTCTTCCAGGTATCGGCGATGACGATTGCCCAGAACGATGCCCCGGTATCGGCGAGCCAGAGAATCTCGCGACCGAGAATCCGGTTCATCACGCCGGACGAGTCGAAGATGAGCTTCCACATCAAGGCCGAAACGATCGTCGGGATCGCCCAGGGAACCAAGATGCCGGCCCGGACGAGGCCACGCCCTCGGAATGCCTTGGCCATGATCAGGGCCATCGCCACGCCAATAACAGTCTCCAAGAGCACGCACACGATGGTGATAAACGTGGTATTGAGGAAGGCGTTCCAGAAGCGATCTATGGTGCCGTAGGAACCCGCCACCGGGTTGGCGCCGGCGAAGATGTCGGTGAAGTTCTGCAGGCCGACGAACTTGTCGCCACCGGCGACCATTCCTGTGGTGGGATCCACCCCGGTGTTGGTCTGGTGGAAGGACTCCCAGATGGACAAGATGACGGGGATTCCGGCCACCACCGCGATGATGATCAGGGTAGGCGCCAGCAGGATCCAGGCCAGCCGGCCTTGGCCATCGCTCAGCGCGTTCTTCTTATGCTTGTGGCCATCTTCGGTGGCCGGCAAACTCCGCGGTTCCGCGGTGGCTGTGGCCATGCGGCTACCTCCTTCGAGAAATGCGCCGAGCTCCCGGCACAGCACTTGGCTGCGCCGGGAACCTTGCGGAGACCACTACTACTTGATCAGAGTCTGCAACTTAGCCTGCAGTGCTTGCAAGGCCGCATCGGGTTGAGTCTGACCTTGGAGTGCGCCATAAGCGGCGTCCTGGATCGCCAGGGTGACATCACCGTACTCCACGACGATCGGCCGAGGCACCGCGGTCTGAATAGACTTCAGCTGCGTCGGCATGAAGGGAAACTTCTTAATCAAGTCGGGATCGCTGTACAGCGACTCGAGGACCGGCGAGTTCGACGTAGCCAGTGTGTTGGACTTCTGCGCCTCGGGGGAGGCCACATACTTCAGGAAATCGAGTGCGGTGCCCTTGTTCTCGGCATATTTGGCGATGGCGAAGGTGTGACCACCGAGGCTGGAAACACCAGGACCGGTGATGCCCGGCAGCGGCGCCACATCGAACTTGCCCTTGATTTCCGAATCCTTGTCGTTGGCTGCGTGGTTGTACACGTATCCCCAGTTGCGGTGGAAGATCAGCTCACCGTGCTGGAAAGCGGTTCGTCCGTTCTCCTCGGCCCATGTGATAGCGCCCTTGGGGATGTGGCCATCCTTGAACCAGTCGGTGAGGGTCTGCAGACCCTTGGTGGCCTCCGGAGTTGCGACGTTCGGCTTGCCGTCATCACCAACGATGACGCCGCCCGCACCGTGCACAGCCTCGTCAAAGTTCACCGTCAGGCCCTCGTACTTGTTGAACTGACCGGCGTAGCACCCGAGCTTGGAGTCCTTCTCGCCTGCCGTGATCTTGTCACAGGCCGCCTTCATCTCGTCGAACGTGGTCGGCGGGGCAGCGATGCCGTACTTGTCGAGCAGATCCTTGCGGTAATACAGCAAACCGCCGTCGGAGGTCGAAGGCAGGCCGTACAGCTTGTTGAAGTACGTCGCGGCATGGACCGCCGGCTTCAACATTCCCTCGGTCGAGGTGTCCGGCGGCATGGCCTCCACGATGCCCTTGGCCGCGAATTCAGCCGTCCAGACCACGTCCATACTCAACACGCCCATCTTGGCGTTCTTGATCTGAGCGTTCTGGACCATCTGCTGCCGCTGCTGATCGGCTTCAGCGGGCAGCTCGTGGAAGGTGACCTTCCCGTTCGGGTGCTGTGCGTTGAACTGATCAATCAAGTTCTGGGTGTTACCCGAGGTGTCCTTGCCAGCCCAGAACTCGGTATCACCCTGCTTAGTGAAATCAGCAGCGGCGGGCGACGTACCACCACCGCTCGGGGCGCCGCCGCCGCCACCACAAGCCGCGGCGACGAAGAGGGCGCTCATGGATGCCGCCGCAATGAGGACGCGGCGCGCGGGACGAACGAAAGTCATACAGGCCTCACTTCGTTGTAGAGAGGACACCCATTCGTTGGTGCCACGTCGACACACTAGAGGGAATCTGACAGAAAAGCGCTACTTCTCTCACGTTGCAATTAGATTCGTTATAGAGGGCGCGAGCACCCAAGACCCCTGTTTGACAAGGGCAACTCACAGGTAGAGGCCGGTTTTACCGTCCTGCAGTCTCTCAGCGGCGACGGCATGAAGATCGCGTTCCCGGAGCAACACATAGTCCTTGCCCCGTACCTCTACCTCGGCTCGGTCCTCAGGGTCGAACAGCACTCGATCTGCAGGCTTGACCGTCCTGACATTGGCTCCCACCGCAACCACTTGACCCCACGCGAGACGGCGGCCGATTGCCACAGTCGCTGGGATCAAGATGCCACCGCTACTGCGCCGCTCGCCAGGCTCGTTGTCGGTGGAGACCAGCACGCGATCATGCAGCATCCGGATGGGCAGTGCGCCGTCATCCAGGCCGCCGACGTCCGCGGTGCTGTTCTGATCACTCACTACCTGAGTCACTGCTCCCGCGTCGCACGATCGCGCGGATGATCAGCAAGAATCCAATGATCCCCGCCACGGCAGCCGCAATGCCCACGATCCTGCCGGTACGCAGATCACCGCGAGCATTGAAGATCTTCGATTTGGCGTTTTCCAGTTCTGCGTTGGCGAACTGCTTTACATTCGCGATCTGGCGCTGCTTGATCCGGTTTGGATGCACCTGGTCGATCAGCGCTGCTACCGAAGCGGACAGCCGATCCCGGGTAGCGCCCAGATCAGCCTCGATCTGGGACTGCGTACGGGCGGGCTGCGAAGAGTTGCTCGACACAGAATTGCTGGACACATAGCCTCCCTTGGACAGTTCTGCAGCGACGACCGCCGAGTGGGGCGCCCCAGAATCACAGCGTATTGCAGCTTGGCCGCTACGCGGGCCGGGGCGGTGACCCGAGGCTTGTCGTGGAAACCGCTAGTGTCTTTAGCATGACCATTCGGCTCAGCGACGGAGATGCAGCGCCTG
>Ga0307405_10001145_pt1 | contig 10886 bp, 15 predicted proteins | sample 322Cmetagenome_2_FD_203311 | JGI IMG/M metagenome (GOLD analysis project Ga0307405, IMG submission 203311) | Maize rhizosphere microbial communities from greenhouse at UC Davis, California, United States - 322HYB-C-1 | ecosystem: Host-associated > Plants > Roots > Rhizosphere > Soil | place... | reverse complement strand
AATCCAGTCTCGACAACCGTCGGCACACCTGCTTGCCTACGCGTCGACCAAGGGCGCCGTTTCAAATTTCACCGCCGGGCTAGCGGAAATGGTCGCCGAGAAAGGCATTCGGGTCAACGCCGTGGCGCCAGGGCCAATCTGGACGCCGCTCATCCCATCCACGATGCCACCGGAGAAGACCACCAAGTTCGGCGAGCAAACGCTGATCGGCCGCGCAGGTCAGCCGGCGGAATTGGCGGGCGCCTATGTGCTCCTGGCATCTGAGCTAGGGAGCTACATGACCGGCGCGGTCATTCCAGTGACCGGCGGCGAGATCATGATCTAGCATCAAGGGCACTTTGAGAATGACCAGCCAAGATGTGACCGGTCATTCCTCCCAGCCGAACACGCTGCGGCCACCGAAGCTCGCGCTATCTCGGAATTCGCCCGCGATGATCTCCTTGAGATCAGGCCCCGTGACATAACGCTCAAGCTGCCGCGCCTGGATATCCAGGCGTTGCAGGGCTGCAAGTTCCTCCTCGCGCCCAAGTCGCCCCTTCGCAACGGCTGATCTCATGACGCTGATGGTTTCGTCATAGACCTTTAGCGGCACCGGAAACGGGTGTCGGTCCTTACCGCCATGGGCGATCGAGAATCGCGCCGGATCGGAAAACCGACAGGGAGCTCCGTGGACCACTTCCGCCACCATCGCAAGCGCCCGGACCGTTCGCGCTCCCACGCCTGGGACCATCAGCAGCTCCTGGAAGTCGACCGGACCGCGATCCGCCGCTGCCGCCAGGCTGCCATGCAGCCGCTTCATGTTCACATCCGTTTCGCGGACATCGTGATGAGCGGGCATGACGAGGTGTGGCAGCGACAGTTGTGCCGGTTCCGGCGCAGGTACTGCCTCGACTTTGCGGGCGAGCGCGGACGCTTCCCGAACAATTCTTTCCGGTCCGAGCGAAGCAAGGATATCCAGTTGTCCGACGCGAGAACGCTCCGCGCGCTTGTCGGCGAGATTGATGATATCGCCCTGCGTTCGCCCCTCGATCGCGCTGTGGGGAGAATCGATGAAGCTTTCCAGCCCCTCGGACAGCCAATGATACCGTCTCGCCTGGCGGGTCGCGTCGTTCATCCCTTGCTGCACGACAACCCACTTGCCGTCGTCGGCAACGATGAACCCATGCAGGTAGAGATCAAATCCGTCCTGAACCGCAGCGCTATCGACCTTCGCCACGAGGCGGCTGACATTGGCGAGCCCGGTGCCATCGAGACCCACGCGATGCCCGACATCAACAAGTTCGTCCGGCGTTTTTCGTGAATGGGAGCCGCGGCCACCGCAGACATGGAGCCCAAGCTCCCTGGCCCGCGGTTTCAAACCGCGTTTTAGCGACCCCAGCACACTGGTGGTGATACCGGAAGAGTGCCAGTCCATGCCCATGACGGATCCAAACGACTGGAACCAGAACGGGTGAGATAGTCGGCGCAAAAACTCATCACGGCCATAGTGGTGGATAATCGCCTCCGCGATAAGAACGCCAAGTTTGGTCATGCGCTCGCCCAGCCATGGAGGAACGCGTCCGCCGTGAAGCGGTAAGTCGGCGCTGCCTGATCGTTTTGACATTTCAACGATGTTTACGCTCGGCCGGCCGAAAACACAACCGATCGCCCGCAAACTGGCCGTCTTCTGATCTCGAACAACGACCGTGCGCTTTTCGGCCTCAGCCGGAAATAAATGCCGAGGACAGTCAGCGAATTGCTTGCCCCTGTTGTGACGCGTCGCCGCCCAATCCCTGGTTTCGCACCGGCGCATCGTAGCGGTTCACTGCGCGGTCACCCGCCAGATCGTGTTGCCGACGTCATCGGCGACCAATAAGGCCCCCTTACCGTCAACGCCCACGCCGACCGGTCGACCTCGCGCCTGGTCTTGCTCGTTGAGGAACCCCGTAAGCACATCCTGCGGCAAACCATCAGGCTTTCCATCCTTGAACGGCACGAACACGACCTTGTAGCCGTTGAAAGCATGCCTGTTCCAACTGCCGTGCTCACCAACGAACGCGCCGCCTCGATAGGCCTCGGGCAGATTGTCGGCGGTATAGAATGTCATGCCGAGCGGGGCGACGTGCGAGCTCAACGCATAGTCCGGGACGATCGCCTTCGCGACCAGATCCGGACGCTGCGGCATCACGCGCGGATCGACATTCTGCCCGTAATAGCTATATGGCCAGCCATAGAAGCCGCCATCTTTAACCGAGGTCATGTAGTCGGGCACGAGGTTCGGGCCGAGCTCGTCCCGTTCATTCACAACCGTCCAGAGCGCTTTCGTCCGCGGCTCCAGGCTCAATCCGTTCGGATTGCGCAGGCCGGCAGCAAAAATCCGGTGGCGGCCCGATTGACGGTCCACCTCCCAGATCGCGGCTCGGTTCTTCTCCGCTTCGATGCCGTTTTCCGTGATGTTGCTGTTGGAGCCCACGCCGACATAAAGCAGACTACCGTCGTCGCTAGCCACGAGGCTCTTTGTCCAGTGATGGTCGATCGGGCCGCCCGGCAGCTCGGTCAGAACCGTGCCGGGGTCGCTGATCTTGGTATCGCCCTCGCGGTAGGGGTAGCGGACAATTGCGTCAGTGTTGGCGACATAGAGATCGCCTCCAACCAGCGCCACGCCGAAAGGCGAACTCAGATGATCGAGAAACACCTCCCGCGTCTCAGCCACACCATCTCCATCGGCGTCGCGAAGTAACGTAATACGGTTGCTGGCCTCGCCTCCGCCACCGCCACCTCCTGTCGCCAGGGATTGCACCCAGCCTACGATCAGGTCTTTGGGCCGTGTGATCGCCTCGCCCTTTGGCGCCGTGGATTCGACGGCCAGAACATCGCCGTTTGGAAGCGTGTAGACGGAACGAGGATGTGAAAGCCCGGTGGCCAGAGCTTGGACCTTTAGCCCTGCCGCCGCCTTTGGCGTCTCGCCATCTTTCCAACCGACGACCTTCGCGACGTTCATCGGCGGCACGAAATATTCGGCCTGGGCCGGAAGTTTCGGGCTAGGGCCGATCTCCGTCGGCTCCGGCTCACTGTCACTGCACCCGGCTAGCGCCAATAGACCGGCGCTTGCGAACAGGCCGGCCGTGAATATGCGATATCGCTGAGAGAGAAACTTCATTTTACCATCCTCCCGCAGCGAGGCGTCGGACGCGCGCCCCCAGAACCGCAACGATCAACACCAGCAAGACAGTCACCACAGAGAGTGCCAATCCCAGCGGCATCACTGATGTCCAGGCGTCACGGCTATGAACGAAGGAGTTGAAGATGGCGAGGCCAAACACGATGAGATTCCCGACACCATAGAGCCAACCCGCCGCAGTCCTCAGCGCAAGAAGACCCCGCGCCGCATCGATCAGCCCGGCCAGCAATCCGACGGCACCAAGCACGGCCCCGGCGAGCAGGAGCCACGCGGAGAAGTTGGTCCACATCATCTGCATCGTTCGCCAATACGCGATATCGGTGAGAAGCGCGCCGATCAAACAGGCAGCGGCGAAATGTAGGGGGATTGAGCGGAAGGGGGATTTGAATGCCCGCAGCGCGGGCGCAGAGACGGTATAGGTCATGGGCATTTTCCAAAGAAACCGGCAACTAGTGAGAAAACTGACAATCTTAGTGATTGTTCCCGCGATGACTGCATTCGCAAAGCTTGAGAGCGTGGCGCCGCTATTCAATCGCCAGTTTAGTCGTTGACGCGATCATGCAGGACCGCGTTTGGCGCTTCATGTGAATGTCGCGCGCCGAATTACAGTTGCCTCTCTTGTTGTTGTGCCTGGATCCGCGCGGCCCGCAGCCGCGCGGTCTTGGCATCCCCGCGCCCACATTCTTCAGTGATCGTCTCGCGCGCAATTTCATCCGTCCGGACGCGCGCTTCGATCTTCTTTGCAAGGTTCGAAGTTGCCCGGCTCTTCACCGTGATATCTCTCATGTATTTATTCTCCCGTTCGGGCGGAGAACGCGCAAGACTACGAGATGTTACCGTCTGATAGCGTACAAAACAGCGCAACGGCCCTCGACACGATAAAGTGCTGGTTGTCCGAACGGAGATCTCGGTCAACGTATTGATTGGAGGGAGCCGCAGCAATGAAACTTGGAAACGTACTCGTTCTCGAAAACGAGCCGTTCATCGCGCTCGACATGGAAGACATGCTTAGAGGCTACGGCGCATCTTCCATCACTTCTTTTGACACCCAATCAGAGGCGTTAATATGGCTCGAGACCAACAAGCCTCATGTCGCAGTTGTAGATCCAAGACTGAATGATGGCCTCTGCGTCGATGTCGTAGCAGCGCTGGCTGACGCGAACGTGCCCTTCGTCGTGTATTCCGGCGCCGAGGTCGATGACGATGCAAAGCACGCATTCGAAAAGGGTCTATGGCTTGGAAAGCCAGCTATTCCGGAAATGCTCAAGGAAACGTTGGCTCGCTTACTCGCCGCGGACTGAACGTGGAAGCGACCAAATGCTCCGATCTGAACAACCCTTCGAGCTGGAGCGGGTGGTTAGCGCACATCCATCTCTTCCCTTTCGTCGACCGAGCGCCAATTCCCCGGCGACATCCAGCCTTTCAGCGGAGACGTTTCAATGAAGTATTCTGCCCTGCTGCTCACCGCAGCGAGCGTGTTTGGTTTTACGGTTCCTGTTCTTGCGCAAGATAGCAATTTCAATCTGACCTATCACGTGGAGCGCACACCGAAGGCAAAGTTGAGCATCGAGACCTGCGGGAGCACGATCGAGAAAACGGCGGAACAATCGGGGCTCGCATCCGACGTACAGACGTTCCCAGGGCAGCTCGTGGTCGTCCGAGGCGGTGATGAAGGCCGCGGCGCTTTCATCGCACAGTGCATCGAGGTTGAGAGCACGACTGTCAGCGTTGTCCAGGGGATCGACTATCAGGGACCGAAGGCTGCACTCGGTAAGTTTGCAGACCAGGCAAACGCCGCGGTCAAAGCCGCCGCGGAATAACCTACGGTATCGTCCTTATCCTCGTTGTAGGTGGCGAAGACGAGAGATGGTCATATTACAATTTCCTGATATCGTGGCCTCATTGTGTGGGGAGTAGACGTGATGAAGAGTTTGGTTCCAGACGCATTTTACTGGGCACGGTCCGACAAACACACCGATGGCCGGACGACAATCGTACAGGTGTCGACGATTTTCGGTGAGGATCCGGACTTCTGGACCTTGGCCGTCCTCGGCTCCGACCAACATCACATGATCAGTGATTTCGAGCTCATTGCGCTCGTCGAGCCGCTGGAGGGCTATTCGCTGCGTCACGCGGCGGAGTAACTTCAGCCGGACGCTTGGCAGGGCCGGTAAAAGAAAGCCCTCGCAGGAGAACGCGAGCTCGAATTTTATCCGTCCAAAGGGGTGACGGCAAACGCACGCTTGTTTTGTGCATGCGATTATATTCGAACCTGCTCAATAAAATGAAAGTTCCAAGGACGCCGACGATCGCTGCGGGACCGAGCGGGCGGCAGAGGTGGTGTTGAAACGATTCTTTCCCGCCCTCCTTGATTGGACTTCTCGCCATCGTCACAGCACCGTCATAAAATCAGGCGACATCTTGCGTTCGATTGCCGAGGCGTCGAAGAGGGCGTGGACGACAGCGATACGCCGGAGCCGGATGACCTGGGCGATCGACGCAAGAACCTTAAAAGCAGGCGCTTTCCGCATATTGTCCCGACCATAAACGGGACCGTGGTCGGTTATGCATATGTCGTGCTGTTCCGCAAACACCCTGCCTACCGCTATACCGTCAAGCATTCGATCTATGTGCATCACGACCACATCGGCAAGCGTCGGAAGCCAGCTCCTACGCGGTCTGATCGACGCCTGTGCGGCGGCAGGTTTCCGACAGATCATCGGTTACATCGACGCCGACAACGCGGCGTCGCTTGACCTGCACGAAAGGTTCAATTTCGTGCGCGTCGGCCTAATGCCAGCCGTCGCATATCGCTACGGCCGCTGGGCCGACAGTGTCATGGTGCAGCGTTCGCTGGGGACCGGTTCGACCACATCCCCTCGCCCGCCGCCTTTATCCACTCGCTGAAGGCTTGCGACCGGCTTGTTGCAAGGTGGCTGAACCGCCGACCTGCTGGTGTTGTGCTGGTCTCAAGACTGTCGGGGACCGCCGCGTGATCTGGATAAGTAGCACGGCCTGACGTCGCGTTCGGCTGATAGTTCAGCTCGCAGTGCAATCGCTTTAGGGCGAAAAGCCGCCGCGACGTCCGGTTGTCGCGGCGGCCACATCCGATTGCTACAAGAGGCGGATTGACATGCCTCCATCGACGATCATCGGGCTGCCGGTCCTGAATTGGGATCGGTCCGATAAAAGGAAAAGCGCGGCTTGCGCGATCTCCAGGGCGGACGCCATTCTTTTCGTTGGATGGATCGGCCTCTTGTTGAAGTGGCGAAGAAGCGCTAGAGGCGCTTAGGCTTTAGGGAGCCTCGCATGGCAAAAACTACCTGCGGCGCAAGGAGGACACGTGAGTTCGATCTGTACACCTGAGGACGTCTATCACTTCTGGTTCAAGAAGTGCGGCCGCGACGACTGGTTCCGTGGCGCCACTGAACTCGACGCTGAAATCAAAAGTCAGTTCCGCGACACCCATCTTGCGCTCGCAGCTGGTCCGAGCCCCGAATGGCGGGAAAACGCCGTAAACCACCTCGCGCTGATTGTCGTGCTCGATCAGTTTGCTCGCAACATCTACCGCGGAACAGCACTCGCATTCGCGACAGACGGCCTTGCCTTGGCCGAATCCGAGTTGGCGCTTAGGTCTGGCCACGACAAAGTTGTCTCGCCAGAGCTCCGCGTTTTCTTCTACATGCCGTTCGAACACGCGGAGGATATCGCGCATCAGGATCGCTCTGTTGCGCTGTTCACCGAACTGGGCGATGACGAGTACCTTGATTATGCGATCCGCCACCGAGAGGTGATCAGGTCATACGGCCGCTTCCCGCATCGAAATCGGTCACTTGGCCGACAGTCGACGGCCGCCGAGCTTGAATACTTGGCGCAGCCGGGAGCAGGATTCTGAAATCTGGCCATCTCATTGGAAGCCGGCATGAACCTAACCGAGCTCGATGAAGCCGCTTGGATCGATCTCGAACTTGCAGGCACGGATCCGAACTCCGGCCTCCGCCATGTGAACCTGTGCACGGTAGATTCCGACGGGCGTCCGCAGGCTCGGCTGGTCGTCCTGCGGTCTGCGAATGGGCAAAAGCGCACGATCGAGATTCACACGGATACTCGATCGGACAAATGGCGCAAGATTGGCGCCAATCCATCGGTAACGCTTTTGGCGTTTGACCCAGCGCGGGGCCAGCAACTTCGGTTACGTGGCACAGCGGAGCGCAATGGACCAGGGAGTCCGGTAGCAGCAGATGCGTGGGATCGTCTGTCGCCATGGACGCGGTCGACCTGCGCTGGCGGCCCACCGGGCGACCCGCCTACAGGTAAGAGGTCGGACGCAGCGAATGCTGGCGATGAAAGCGGAAAGGTCGTCTTCGGAGTCATAGTTTTCCGCGCTTCCGAACTCGATTGGTTCCAGTTAGAGCGTGGAGCCAATCGGCGAGTGATGTTTTCCTACGGATCCCGTGGTGAACTCCTGGATGCCCGAAAGATCAATCCCTAATTTTTCTGGAGCTCAGCGTAGGACCGCCCGCTCAACCAACGCTATGTCGCGGCAGGGGTGAACACGGGTGACGCGTTTTCCTGCAGTCTTTACGCTGATCATCCGGATCTCGGTGAACTGTGACAAAGCGCCGAACTTGATCTTGGTGGACCTGGACTGTAGAGAAGCCGCTCGAATAACCCATGGACTACAGACTTTGACTATACGCTACCTATGGACCCTCGACCGCACTGGTCAGCAGTCCCGCAATGGCCTCGCGACTGAGAACGAGCTCCTCGATATTATCGGTAAAGAAGCCCTGCCCTGTGTCATGCCCGCCGATTGGCTCCTGGCGACGATGCAAATCGATATGGAAGGCAGCGGGCTTTCGATCCACGAGTCCAAGCACAATCCCCAGGACACGTGGAAGCTCGAACTAAAACTGGCGGCGTAAAGCCGAGGGCGACACGGAAAGCCGGAGCATGAGAATGAGTGAACTGACCGTAGAAGATGCAACGAAGCGGATCTATGAATCGCTTCAGGCCGACAACGCCGACATCGACGAGCGCATCGCAGAGCTCAAGGCAGCGCTGACGCGTGCAAGCCAGAAAGAGGCCGTGTTCGATCCCACCAAGCTCGTGCAAAGTAATCGGGAGGGTCGGAAACGGATGAAGGCTTATTTTCGCCAGCGTGGGGTTATTGTTAGGTTCTCGGATTGATCCAAGCTCCTAGCGAGTAGGAATGCGCCAATCTGACGGCTTTTGCTGCCAGCTTTTCGCCATTGCATCGACCGGCTGCTGATTTGATGAAACTGAACCGGGTGAGCGATGCTACTGGTGGCTGGCGCTATCTGACCTAACTTTGTCCGGATTTGGTTGGCACGGTGGAATACCCGCTCGCGCGGGTTAGACCCCATTCCAGGAGATGATGCGATGTTCACCCACGTCATGATTGGCAGCAACGACCTGGAGCAAGCGAGACGCTTTTACGACGCCACGTTCGCCGCACTGGGAGGCAAGCCGGGCGAGATGGATGCACGAGGCAGGCTGATCTACGCCCACGAGGGTGGTCGGCTGATGATCACGAAACCGATCGATGGCAATCCGGCAACTGCCGCCAACGGCGGGACCATCGGTATCGCCGCCACGAGCCCAGACCATGTTTTAAGTTGGCATTCCGCGGGCACGGCGAACGGTGGCACAGCAATCGAGAGTCCGCCCTCCGAGCGTCCGAACGGGGCGTTCGTTGCATATCTGCGCGATCCTGATGGAAATAAACTGACCGCGCGGTCTCAACCGACGAAGTAAGATGGCTTCATCAGGATGGGCGACCACTTTGCGCCCTCCACCAGTACCGGTCACTGCTGCGTGTTCCGGCCACCACACCCGCCATCATTGTCCAGAGCCTACGCATGCCCATGAAACGTGGTGCCGCGAACAACTGCCAGACGTTCGTCACAAAGGACGGAATGATGAGCAACGACGCTGCTGCGAGCGGTGATAGCAGGCTCCCAAGTATTCCCATTGCAACGGTTGGGAGGCGAATGCCGGTCACCCCTTTAACCGCTCCGGCGGCAAAGAACGTTGCGAAGAGGGCGAACAGGGTCGAGGTTGATAGGCCGGTCATAACCTCTCTCATAGGTTATGCAGCGGCATGCACAATGCGGCGTTCCCGTATCAAGCCTTCGCCTAGACCGAAGGCTAATCGCTTGTAGCATCCCTCGATGTGCTTTGACTTTATCGAAGTGCGTCTCTTTCTTGCCGTAGCAGATGCCGGAAGCATTACCCATGGAGCAGCCGATGTCGGTCTTTCTCTTGCTGCGGCCAGCGACCGTTTGCGAGAAATGGAGGCGACGGGAAAGGTTCTCCTCTTGGAAAGAGGCCGCCGAGGTGTTGTGCTAACGGAAGCGGGCGAGGCACTTTCCCACTATGCCCGCGAAATACTCAACCAGGCCGCTTTGATGCGTGGGGAACTGAGCCTCGTTGCAAAGGGCATAAGGGCGACCATTCGTATTGTTGCCAACACGGCGGCTGTCGTTGATACGCTTCCAACACGGCTGTCACCATGGCTTGCGGCGCATTCTAAGGTCGACGTTGAGCTTCGCGAGCGCCAAAGCCATGAGATAGCACGCAGCGTCGCGGCAGGTTTTGCAGATATAAGCGTATTGTCGGACACGGCCACCAACGAGGAACTCCTTCTCAAGCCCTTCGCCGTGAGCAAGCTCGCTGTCGTCTCGGCCCAGGCACATTGGCTCGCGACCGCAAAGGAAGTTCGGTTCGCGCAGATCGGTGAAGAGTATTTCGTCGGCTTAGAGCGCGGCGCACTGCAAGATCATATCGATGCGCAGGCGAACAGGCTTGCGATAAAGCTGCGATACCGGATCAGGCCGCGGACACTCGAAAGCATATGCTCAGCGGAAGGCGCTGGCGTTGGTATTGCCATCGTTCCAGGGACCGTCGCCAGGAGGTGCACGCGCGCATCAGGTCTCTCCGTAACGCCGCTGGCCGATACCTGGGCACGCCGGCATCTCTCGGTCTGCATCGCCGCGAGCTGCGGTGTCCCGCCGATTGTAAAAGACCTGTTTGACCATCTGGCGCGCGCATGATCCACGGCAGGTAAGGCCGAGGACCGACAAACCGCCGTGCGTAAGGTTGGTCCTTTCCGTGCGCGTGTGTAAGAATGTCATCAAGACCACTTTAACAACCACCTCGCGCCACTACCTTCACGATATCGATCAACTACATGCGACGGCGGAGTCTGGCGATGACCGAGTACAGTGCGGCGAAATCAGGATCGTTCAAGATCGGCGGAGACATGGAGGTGAACCGCTTGGGGTTTGGCGCCATGCGCGTGACCGGCCCCGGCATCTGGGGCCCTCCCGCAGACCATGGTGAAGCGATCCGAACGCTAAAGCGTCTCCCCTCGCTTGGGGTCAACTTCATCGACACCGCCGATTCATACGGGCCAGATGTTTCCGAATGGCTGATTAAGGAAGCGCTTCACCCTTATAACGATGGATCAATCGTCGCCACCAAGGGTGGCCTCACCCGTCACGGCCCGGATATCTGGCTGCCTGTCGGGCGTCCCGAATATCTAATTCAACAGGTACACAAGAGCCTTCGAAACCTGGGCGTTGAAAGGATTGATTTATGGCAATTGCACAGGATCGATTCAAGGGTACCAGCTAAAGAGCAGTTTGACGCCATCAAGTCGCTCATCGACTCGGGCCTAATCCGCCATGCGGGGCTGAGCGAG
>Ga0307405_10001144_pt1 | contig 10886 bp, 4 predicted proteins | sample 322Cmetagenome_2_FD_203311 | JGI IMG/M metagenome (GOLD analysis project Ga0307405, IMG submission 203311) | Maize rhizosphere microbial communities from greenhouse at UC Davis, California, United States - 322HYB-C-1 | ecosystem: Host-associated > Plants > Roots > Rhizosphere > Soil | place... | reverse complement strand
CGAGGGGCGGGTGGCGCGTCTCGTACTGGTACGTGCCGCGGTCGAGCCACTCCATGCCCGTCGCGACGTGCGCCGGCTCGTCGAACGTTTGATTGAAGACGCGGTACGTGGCCGCGATGCGGCCGACCGCGACGACGACGAGCAGGATGGCGAGGCCCCGCACTACCAAGCGGCGGCGCCTGAGCGCCGCCGCCCCCGCATCAGGCATGCACGACGCGGGTGAGGGAGCGTGGGGTGGGGAGGGCGCCCGGCACGCTCTGCGGCCGGTCGTACACGCCGCGCACCGCGAGGGCGCGGATGTGGAAGAGATCGCGCGCCATGCGCAGCCCGTCCGCCACGACGTTCACCTTGGACCCGGGCTGGTGCGTCCAACGCACGGGCACCTCGGAGACGACCAGGCCGTGGCGGCGCGCGATCACGAGGAGCTCGACGTCGAAGCTGAAGCCGTCGAGCCGCATGCGGCTGAACAGGTCGCGGGCCGCCGCCGAGGTGAAGAGCTTGAAGCCGCACTGCGTGTCCCCGATCCCGCGGACGGCGAGGCGCTTCACGAGCTGGTGGAAGATGCGGCCGGCGACGTGGCGGGACACGAGCGCCTCGACGCGCACGTCGTCGTCGCCGTTGCTGATCCGGGAGCCGATGGCGACCGCGGCGCCCGCGTCGAGGTGCCGGTCGAGCCGCGCGATCTCGGCGATCGGCGTCGCCCCGTCGGCGTCGGTGAACAGCACGCGCTCGCCGACGGCGCTGAGCACGCCCGTCCGAACGGCGTGACCCTTCCCGGCGTTGCGCGGCAGCCGGATCAGACGCACCCGATCGTCTTCGTCGGCGAACCGGCGCATCAGGGAGCAGGTCGCGTCGGTGCTGCCGTCGTCGACGAGGATCACCTCGCCCCGCCGCTCCTCGCGCGACAGGTAGTCGAGCACCGATTGAACGGTGGGCTCGAGGCGACGCTCCTCGTTGTACGCCGGGATTACGACCGAGAGCTCAATCGTCCGACACGCCATCCGTGAAAGTCCTCCCGGCGCTCCGTGGGCGCCTGGTGATCCGCCTGTGCCGCCGCTGCGATCGCGTGTGCTGGCGAGGGTGCCGCCGAGTGTGCCGCCGAGTGTGCTGCCGCCTCGCAGGCCGCCGACGAGAGTGACGGGCGTGACGAGCCCGGCGGCCTCCGCCCGGGCGTGCACGCCGACAATATTCGGCGGGCGCGTGGCCGGGGCAAGCTCCTTAGTGATTACGATTCCGTCATTTATGACGCCCTCGTCACGAATCCGGGGACGGCCTCGTCCCGCACGCGTCGAGCCCGGCGCGCGCTCGGCGCGCGCCCGAGCGCCCACCACAGCGCAGCCACGCACAGCGCGCTGACGTACCCGTCGACCGCGTAGTGCCAGCCCAAGTGCACCGAGCCGACGAGGATCAGGATCGCGAACGCGGCCGCGGCGGCGCCGGCGAGCCGGCCGCGACGCGCGGCGTAGAGGCAGACCAACGTCGCCATCGCCACGTGCAGGCTGGGCATCGCCGATACCCCCGCGCCGACGAACGACAGTCCGCGCTCCTGTGCCCGCCAGAGCGCCTCTTGCGCCACCACCGACGGGATCGGCGTGACGGCGATCACGTCGCGCAGGTACGCCATGAGCGGCGCGTACGGGTCCGGCGCCGTCCCGCCGGCGACCGCCGCGAAGTAGCACGGCCCCGCCGACGAGAGCCCCGTCGCCATCGCGCACCCGAGCAGCGCCCAGGCGAGCACGTACGTGACGAAGAAACGATTGCGGCGGGCCGAGTCGGTGTCCCACGCGGCGACGAACACCGCGAAATTAGTGACGCTCAGCCAGCCCGCCCCGTACACGTACCCGAGCGCCGTCGTGATCGCCGGGAAGCCGAGCACCGGCTGCAGCAGCGCCCACGGGTCCGCGCCGCCGTGGAGCAACCGGTCGAGGACCATGAGGCGGTGGTCCCACGCGAACGGCTGGAAGAGCGGAATGCTCACCTTCCACCCGTTGAAGGTCGCGAGCGTCGGAGGCACCACCAGGATGACGGCGAGGAACCCGGCGACGCGGCGCGGCGTCAGGACGTGATCGCGAACGTGTCGCGCCGCCGTCCGCCACGCCGCACTCGTGCTCAGCGTCGGGCACGCGCGCTCCGCCCGCAGGCGCTCGCGGAAGAGGAGCACCAACAGCGTCAGGGGTGCCGAGATCGCGCACCACATGGCCGCCAGCGCGTAATACGTCCAGAGGCCGGCCATGCCGCGCCAGCCGGCGAGCGCCCCGACGAGCTGCGACCCGGCGATGAAGCTCGACGCCGCCAGCAGGAACGGCCGGTGGTCCGCCCAGACGGCGGCGAGCAATCCCTCGCCCCGGATGACCCGCCGCGCGGCGGGGGCCAGGCCCGCGGCGGGGGGCTGCAATCGTTCGTCTAGCGAAATCGCGCTGTCCGTCACGTCCCGTCCCTGATGAGCTGCCCGTCTCGGGTCGCACGCCGCCCGTCCTCAGCCACTGGATCGTACGTCGCAGGGTATGACAGAATCGTGAAGCTTTCATGAAGGTTTGTTCACGCAGTGGGCGGCGGCCGCTCCCCGCCGAGCGCGCGCATCGCCACCGCGGCCGCCCCGTCCATGCCCTGCGCGCCGAGGAGCAGTACCGCGTCGTCGGGCTGCCACCCCTCGAGCGCGCGCGGCACGGCGGCGGCGACGGTCGGCACGAAGTCGAAGGGCACGCCCGCCGCGGCGAGGGGCTGGGTGAGGGCGGCGTGCTCCTCGGGCCGCACGCGGTCCCGCGGCCCCGCGTCGTCCTCGCTGGCGGTCACGACCAGCCGAACGGGCGTCCCGCGCCCCTGCACCTCGCGCACGCAGTCGGCGAGCGCCCGCGCGAGGCGCTCGTTGATCGTCGCGCCCCGCGAGCCGCGGATCCCGAACACCACGCGCAGCGTGGCGGCGGGCACCGCCGCGCGGACCGAATCGAACACGGCGCGCAGGCTGCGCGGGTTGCCCACGGTGTCGTCGAGCACGAACGGTGCGCTCGCGCGCAGCACCTCCATGCGACGCCTGATCGGGCGCATGCCGATCACGGCGTCGGTGACCCCCTCCGGTGACGCTCCGGCGAGCAGCGCGGCCGCGGCGGCGAGCGCCGCGTTGGCGGCGAGCTGCGTGCCGAACACGGGCAGCACGAGTGGGAGCGCGACGGGCGGGATGTGGCGGCCGCCCATGCCGGGCAGCTCGCGCGCGACGCGGAGCGAGAACGCCGACCCGCTGGCGTCGGCGTGGAGGTGCTCGGCGATCACGTCCGCGCCCACCCCGTTCGGGCTCGTGGAAACGGCGACCACCCGGTCGGCGATGCCCCGGACCGCGGCGCGCAGCCGCTCGTCGTCGCCGTCGATGACGAGCGGGGCGCCGGGCGCGAGCTGGTCGAGGAAGCGGAGCTTCGTGCGCACGTAGTCGTCGGGGGTGGCATGGAACTCGAGGTGCTCGTCGGGCACGAGGTTCGTGAACACGCCGAGCGCGAACTCGAGCCCGGCGGTGCGCCCCTGGGCCAGCGCGTGCGACGTGACCTCCATGACCGCCAACTCGACGCCGGCGTCCACCATCGCCCGGAACGCGGCGTGGATGGCGGGCGCGTCGGGCGTGGTCATGCCGGCCACGCCGGGGATCGAGTCGAGCGGCCGGCCGCGCACGCGCACGCCGAGCGAGCCGATCACGCCGACGGCGCGTCCGGTGGCGCCGAGCGCGGCCTCGACGAGCAGCGCCGTCGACGTCTTGCCGAGCGTGCCGGTGATGCCGACGAGCGCGAGCCGGCGCGCGGGCTCGCCGTAGAACGCCGCGGCGAGGCGCGGCAGGAGGGCGCGCGGATCCTCGGCGACGATGGTCGGCAGCCCGGCCAGTGGCTCCGCTGCGCAGAGGGCGACGGCGCCGCGCGCCACGGCGTCGGCCACGAAGGACGCGCCGTCGGCGCGCCCGCCGCGCATGACCACGAAGAGGTCGCCGCCGCGCACGTGACGCGAGTCCACGGCGATGCCGCCCAGGTCCGCGTCCGCCGCTTCGGCGCCGACGCCGCCTTCGAGACCGGCGACTGGCGCGCCGACGGACCGAGCCAGCTCACGTACCTTCACTACACCCCTCCCACGCTCACGGACACGCCGGCGCGAAGTGCCGGCGGGGTGATGGTGGCCCGTCAACTTCCGCGCCGCCGCGGTCCGCCGGAGGAGCGCTGGGCGCCGAGTCACCCCGCGGCCGGCGGCGTGCCTCCCCCGAAAGCACGACGCCCCGCCGGGGCGGGGCGTCGCTCACTACCGGTCCGTCGGCTTCCGGACTCAGGCGTCCGAAGTGCTAGGGAGAGACCGTGACGGTGACCTTGGTGGAGACCTTGGTGGCGCCGTCCTTGTCGCGCACGCTGAGCGTCACCCCGAAGGTGCCCGTCTTGGCGTAGGGGTGACTGGCGACGATCGCCGTCCCCGGCGAGGCGAAGCCCGTGGTGCTGGCCGTGCCGTCACCCCAGACGATGGTGTACGTCCACGGGTTGTCGTTCACCCCCTTGTCCGTGAAGCTGCCCTGGACGCCGAGCGAGCCGCCGACCGTGAACGAGGTCGGGGTCGTGGCGGCGAAGGTGACGACGGGGACGGCGTTCGTGATCGTGAACGCCTGCGTGTACGACCTCTCCGCGAGCTCGTCGTCCTTCACCCGGTACTGCAGGGTGACGGAGCGCTGGTCGGGCACGGCCGGGCAGGTGTGCGTCCTAGTGGTGCTCCACCCGCGCCACCCGGCGCCCTGGCCGCAGTCCATGTCGTACTGGAGCGTCGTGCGGTCGGCGGTCCCGGCGTCGGTGCCGGTCACCGTGAGCGTGTACGCCGTCCCCTCGGTCGTGGCCGGCACGCCCAAGGTCGCCGTGGGCGCGACGTTGGTGGTCGTCGCGGTCGTCGACGACGTGGCCGTGGCCCCGGAGGGGTCCTTCACCGTCAGGGTGACGGTGTAGGTCCGGTCGTCCGCGTAGGTCTTCTTCGGGTTCGCCGCCGTGGACGTGGTGCCGTCGCCGAAGGTCCAGGCGTAGGTGAGCGCCAGCCCTTCCGGATCGCTGGAGCCGAGGCTCGAGAACTGGATCGCGGTGCCCTCCGGCGCCGCGTACGGGCCGTTGGCGTTCGCGACCGGCGGGTTGTTGGAGACCGTGACCGTGACTTTGGCGGACGTCCCGGTGGCGGCGTCCTTGTCCTTGACGGTCATGTAGGCCAGCCACTTGCCCGGCTTCGTGTAGGTGTGGCTCACCGAGAGCGGCGTGGCGGCGGTGATCGGCGTGGTCGTGGTGCCTGTCGTGTTCGGCGTGCCGTCGCCCCAGATGATGGTGTACGTCCACGTGGCGTCGTTCACGCCCCTGTCGGTGAAGCTCCCGTTGAAGCCGACGGAGGTACCCGGCGCCACGGTGGTGGGGGTCGTGGCGGCCCAGGCAACCACCGGCGCGGCGTTGGTGACGTTGAGGGTCTTCGTGTACGTCGTCAGCCCGCCGTCCTTGTCCTGCACCTGTCCGCGGACCGTGAGCGACCGCTGGTCGGGCACGACGGGGCAGGCGACGGTCTTCGACGAGCTGAAGCCGGTGAGGCCGGCGCCCTGGCCGCAGTCGAAGGCGTAGGCGAGCGTCGCCCGGTCCACCGTCCCGGCGTCGCTTCCGGACAGCGACAGGGTGTAGCCGCTCCCCTCCACGACCGAGGACGGCGAGCTGCTGAAGGTCGCCGTCGGCGCGACGTTGGCGACCACGGCCTCCGTGGTGTCCGACGCCGTGAGGCCCGACCGGCTCGTGACCTTGAGGATCACCGTGTACGTGCCGTTGTCGGTGTAGGCCTTGGATGGGTTCGCCGAGGCCGACGTCGTACCATCGCCGAAGCTCCAACTGTAGGTGAGTGCCTCGCCGTTCGGGTCGGTCGAGCCGGCACTCGAGAACACGATCGATTTGCCCTCCGTGCCGGTGTACGGGCCGTTCACGTTCGCCACCGGGGCTGCCGCCGAAGTGACGGTCACCAGGGCCACGTCCGAAGCCGAGCCGCCGTCCTTGTCGGTGATCGTGAGCGTCACGGTGAACGAGCCGGCCGATCCGTACCGGTGGCTGGCCGTGACGGCGCCCGGCGCGTCGGCGACGCCGAAGGTCGTCGTCCCGTCGCCCCACGCGATCTCGTACGTCCACGGCCCGTCGGCCGCGCCGTCGGTGAAGTTGCCGTTGAGGGTGAAGCTGCCGCCGGCGGAGACCGTGCCGTCGGGGCCGGCGCTCACGACGCCGACCGAGGCCACGATCGTGACGGCGGCCGTGGCCGTGTCGGCGTGCCCGGCCGGGTCGGTGACGATCAGCCGCGCAGTGTAGCTCCCGTTGTCGGCATAGGTGTGGCTCGGCGTCGCGCCGGTGCCGGTCGTGCCGTCGCCGAAGGTCCAGGCGTAGGTGAGCGCGTCACCGTTCGGGTCGGTCGAGCCGCTGGCGTCGAACGCGAGCGGGACGCCCTCTCGCCCGCTGTACGGCCCGCCGATGCTTGCGGTCGGCCACAGGCCGCGGACGGTGAGGATGAGATTGTCGGTCCCGACCCCGCCGTTCTTGTCGGTGACCGTGACCTTCACCGTGTAGGTGCCCGACGCGGCGTAGGCCCTGGTGGCCGTGATCGCACCCTGGGTCGTCTTGCTGCCGGTCGTCGTGCCGTTGCCCCAGTCGATCGTGTACGACCACGGGTTGTCGACGACGCCGGAGTCGCTGAACGTCGCGTTCAGCGTGAACGACGTGGACGGCGCCGTCTCATCCACCCCCGCGTCGGCGCCCGCGTTCACGACCGGCGCGGCGTTGCCGATGGTCGCCGTCGTGGTCGCGGAGGACGAGTGCCCATTCCCGTCGCTGACGGTGAGCTTGACGGTGTAGGTGCCGTTGTCCGCGTAGGTGTGGCTCGGCGTGGCCGTCGTGGCGTCGGTCGTCCCGTTGTTGTCGAAGTCCCAGGCGTACGTGAGCGCGTCGCCGTTCGGGTCCGAGGAGGTGGAGCCGTTGAAGGCGACCGGCCCTCCCTCCCTGCCCGTGTACGGGCCGCCCGTCCGCGCGGTGGGCCAGACGGCGCGCACGGTGAGGGTGATGCTGGCCGTGCCCGTCCCGCCATCCTTGTCCTTCACGGAGAGCGTCACCGTGTAGGTGCCGGGCGTGTTGTAGGTATGCGTCCCGGTGACCGGGCCCTGGGCGGCGAGGCTGCCGGTGGTGGGAGTGCCCTCGCCCCAGGCGATCGTCGTCGTCCAGGGGTTGTCCGTGGTCCCCGCGTCGGTGAAGCTGCCGTTCAGCGTGAACGTCGACCGCTCGTCGATCGTGGCGTTCACGCCGGCGTTCACCACCGGCACGGCGTTGTCGATCGTGGCGTTGGTCGTCGCGGTGCTGGTGTGCCCGTTCCCGTCGTTGACCGTGAGCTTCACGGTGTACGTGCCGTTCTGCACGTACGTGTGCGTCGGCGTAGCGGTCGTCGCGTCCGTCGTGCCGTTATTGTCGAAGTCCCACGCGTAGGTGAGCGGGTCGCTGTTCGGGTCGGACGAGGTGCTGCCGTTGAAGGAAACTGCCGAGCCTTCCACGCCGATGTACGGGCCGCCCGCCCGCGCCGTCGGCTTCACCGCCCGCACAGTGAGCGCGACGTCGTCGCTGCTGCCGCCACTGTTCTTGTCGGTCACGGTGAGCGTGACCGTGTAGCTGCCCGGCGTGTTATAGAGGTGCGACGCGCTGATCGCCGCCTGGGTGGCGCTGCTCCCGGTGGTGTTGGCGCTCCCGTCGCCCCAGTTGATCGCGTACGTCCAGGGGTTGTCCGCCGTTCCCGCGTCGCTGAAGCTGGCGTTCAGCGTGTACGACTGCCCTTCGTCGATCGACGCATCAGCGCCCGCGTTGACGATCGGGAGCGCGTTCGAGACCGTGGCGCTCGCCGTGGCCGTGTTGGTGTGCCCCTCGCCGTCGTCCACGGTCAGCGTCACCGTGTACGTGCCGTTGTCGCCGTAGGTGTGCGTCGGCGTCGCGCCGGTCTGTGTCGGCGTGCCGTCGCCGAAGTCCCACGTGAGCGTGAGCGGATCGCCGTCCGGGTCGTTCGAGTTGCTGCCATCGAAGGCGATCGCGCTCCCTTCGGTGCCCGAGTACGGGCCGCCGGCGTCGGCGACGAGCGGCAGCGAGCTGGCGATGGTGAGGGTCGTCTCGACGCCCGCGGCGCCGTCGGCGTCGGTGACCGTGACGGTAATGGAGTGGGTGCCGTCGGTCGTGAAGGTGTGCGAGGCGCTCAAGCCGTCGACCAGGTTCGTCAGCGACCCGGTAGTGGTGGTGCCGTCGCCCCAGTCGTACTCGACTGCCCAAGGCCCGTCGTTAGCCCCCTGGTCCGTCGCCGTCCCGGAGAGCTCGTAGAGAGTGCCGGTGGTGATGGTGGTGGGACCCGTGGGCACCACCACCGGGGCGGCGTTGGTCGCGGTGATCGTCGCCGATCCCGAGCTCACGGTGCCGTCCTTGTCGGTGACGGTCAGGGTGGCGGTGTAGCTCCCGCTCCCCTCGTCCGCGTAGACGTGCGTCAGGTCGGAGACGGCGCCCTGGCTGGCGGCGTTGCCGGCGGTGGCGGCGCTGCCGTCGCCCCAGTCGACCGTGTACGCCCACGGCCCGTCGGTCGTGCCGGCGTCGGTGAAGCTGCCGCCCAGCGTGAAGGACTGCCCTTCGGTGGTCGATGCGTCGCCGCCGGCGCTCACGACCGGGGCTGCGTTGTCGACCGTCACCGCGGCCGTCGTCGAGCTCGAATCGGGGCCGTCGTCGACGACGGTGAGCTTGGCGGTGAAGCTGCCGTTGTCCGGATAGGTGTGCGAGATGGTGGGCGTGGTCGACGAATCGTCGTAGACCCCGTCGTTGTCGAAGTCCCACTTGTACAGCAGCGGGTCGCCCGGAAGATCCGCGTCCGTCGTGCCCGACGCGTCGAAGGCCACGGGCGCCCCCTCGACGCCGGTGTATGGGCCGCCGGCGCTCGCCACGGGCGGGGTATTCCCCGGATTGACGATTCCCGCCGGGTGGGTGCCGCCTTTGGGTGCCGTCGGCTCGCCGCAGGTGATGCCGACGACGACGAGCGCCGCGACTGCGGCGAGGGAGAGAGAGCGCGAGCGGGCGGGCATGCGTGACCTCGCTGAGGGAGCGAGCCGGCGGGACAGAGCGTCGAATTCTGCGGGAGTGGGACCTGCACAAACGACAGCGACGGTCGCGGACGAACGTACGTCCGCACATCGCACCTACCGTAGCGAGCCCGGCATGACAAAAGCGTGAAGGTTCTATTACGCTTTGTTCATCCAACCGGGGTCTGCAATGCCGGCCGCGTGGCGAGGCCGTAAGAGGCGGAGCCGCGGACGAAGGCAGGGCCGCAGATGGACGCGGATGAAGGGCGCGGATCAACGAGGATCTGCCCCTCGCACGAGCAAAGCCCCTCCGCTCGAGTCGAGAGGAGGGGCTGAGGAGGGGCTTTAGACTGCGCCGGGAGCGATCCGCGTCCATCCGCGTTTCTGATCCGCGTTCATCCGCGGCTGCCGTTGCAGTTCATCTGCGGCGCCGTGGCCCGTGGGCTACTCCTGGCTGCGCTCCGCCGCGGTCCGGACGAGGTGGAACTCGGTCTGCCGCTTGAGCGCCCACCGCGGCACGCCGTCGGTGCCGACGATCATGTCCTCTTCCTGCGCCGACCGCACTCGCTGCCCGCCCCACTCCGGCACCGGCGTGGTGGCCTGCAGCTCGATCGAGAACCACATGTTCGGGATGACCTTGTGGTCGCCGCGCCCCGGCACCCCCTCCTGGTAGTCCCAGAGGCCGATGAGCGGGCCGGCGCCGTGACCGTGCACCCCGATGGGGTGCGTGTACACCGTCCCGTCGATCCCCTCGCCCTTCATCTTCGCCAGCGAGGCGCGGAGAATCTCGTTCCCCGACCGCCCCGGGCGGATCTCACCCATGACGATGTCCTGCAGCCGGTTGGAGTTGGCGAGCGCCTTCTTCAGGCCGGCCGGCGCGTCGCTCTCGCCGTCCTTGAGCACGTAGCCCATGTGCTGGGTGTCGGTGTTGAGACGCATCGCCACGAGCCCGAAGTCGCAGTGCAGGACGTCCCCCTTCTGGATGACCGGGTTCTGGCCGAGCTGCTCGGCGGTCACGCCGCGCCGCTGCACCGAGACCGAGGGTTGAAACCAGCTCCCGAGCCCGAGGTCGTTCACGCGCTGGCGCATCCACCACACGACGTCGTCGGTGCGGGTGACGCCGGGCGTGATCACCCGGTTGGAGAACGCCGTGCCGATGATGTCCCACACCAGCTCCGTCATCCTCCGGTACGTGGCTTCCTCCTCGGTGAGCCGCGTGGCGATGAAGTCCACGGCGAGCCCCTCGGCGGGCTTGAAGCGCCGCGTCCACTCGGGGCCGAGTGCCTCACGCATTCCCTCGTACTCGCCGGCGCTGAGGCCGTCGGCGAAGGCGAAGGTGCGAGAGACGTCGATCGCGATGACCTTCGGGTTGCGCTTCGCGACGACGTCCTTGAGCACCTGCCACTGCTGGTCGCCCCACAGCTCCGCGGTGCGGTCCTGACTGCGGCTCCCCGCGGCCGGCGCCGCGACGGCCTTGGTGGAGCGCACCGCCTCGTACACGCCCCCCTGCGACGAGCCGCCGAGCGCGATCTTAGCTATACAGGCGCCGCCGGCGGCTGCGCCGCCGGCGCCCGCCGGGCTACCGTCCGCGCGGCGAGCGCGGCCAGGCGCGCTCGCCGCGCTGTCTGCACGGGCGCCGGCGCACTTGTCGAAGAACACGTAGATCGTGCGGCGGCGGGCGGCGAAGGTCTCCGGCGACACGAGCGACGAGAACACCGGGTCCTCGTTGTACTCGCGCATGGGGATCACCCACATGTCGACGCCGTACTGGCGCATGAGCGCCGGG
>Ga0307405_10001143_pt1 | contig 10886 bp, 9 predicted proteins | sample 322Cmetagenome_2_FD_203311 | JGI IMG/M metagenome (GOLD analysis project Ga0307405, IMG submission 203311) | Maize rhizosphere microbial communities from greenhouse at UC Davis, California, United States - 322HYB-C-1 | ecosystem: Host-associated > Plants > Roots > Rhizosphere > Soil | place... | reverse complement strand
AACCCGAAGCCGTCCTTCGCCGTGTAGTACGGGTGGAACGGCACGGTGTCGCTCTCGCTCTTCACCTCGACGCCGGTCGGGTTCGACGAGCCCGGGATGTGCAGCGCCCAGATGTGCAGGATCACCACGCCGGCGATCACGAACGGCAGCAGGAAGTGCAGCGAGAAGAAGCGGTTGAGCGCCGCGTCATCCGGCGCGAAGCCGCCCAGCAGCCAGACCTGCAGCGGCTCGCCGACCACGGGGATCGCACCGAACAGGCCGGTGATGACCTTGGCGCCCCAGAAGCTCATCTGGCCCCACGGCAGGACGTAGCCCATGAACGCGGTCGCCATCATCAGCAGGAAGATCACCACGCCCAGCAGCCACACCATCTCGCGCGGCGCCTTGTACGAGGAGTAATAGAACCCGCGGAAGATGTGCAGGTAAATGACGATGAAGAAGAAGCTGGCGCCGTTGGCGTGGGCGTAGCGCATCAGCCACCCCCAGTTCACGTCGCGCATGATGTGCTCGACCTTGCCGAAGGCGACCGTCGCATCGGCTGCATAATGCATCGCCAGCACCACGCCGGTGACGATCTGCAGCACGAGGAAGAACCCGGCAAGAACGCCGAAATTCCACATGTAGTTGAGATTGCGCGGCACCGGATAGCCGGCGCCCACCGCGTTGTAGACGAGCCGCGGCAGGGGCAGCTTCTCGTCGAGGAATTTCATGACCGGATTGGCCGGAGTGTATTCCTTGGCCCAGGGGAAGCTCATGTTTTGTCTCTCGCTCCTCAGCCGACTTGGATGACGGTGTCGGAAGTGAACTCGTATTCCGGCACTTCGAGGTTCGTCGGCGCCGGGCCTTTGCGGATGCGCGCGGCCGTGTCGTAGTGCGAACCGTGGCAGGGGCAGAAGTAGCCGCCGAATTCGCCCTTGTTCTCACCTTCGGCCGCACCCAGCGGCACGCAGCCGAGGTGGGTGCAGACGCCCATCGTGACGAGCAGGTCCTGGTGCCCTTCCTTGGTCCGCTCGGCGAGTGTCTGCGGATCGCGCAGCGACGAGACGTTGACCGCGTTCGCCTCAGCGATTTCCTTGTCCGTCAGGCGGCGCACGAACAGCGGCTGCTTGCGGAAGACGGCCTTGATCGCCTGGCCCGGCTCGATCGCCGACACGTCGACTTCGGTGCTGCTTTCGGCGAGCACGTCGGCCGAAGGCGCCATCTGGCTGATCAGCGGATAGAGCACCGCCACCCCGCCGAAACCCGCGGCGCTGACCGCCGCGATGTTGATGAAGTCGCGCCGGCGGACCCCGTCATCGCCGTGTACGGCGACTGTATCGGGTGTCGCGGCGCCAGTCGTATCAGCCATTAGCCCTGCCTTGATTCAGACGTGTCTTGCCCGGATCCGACCCCGCTGCCGATGGAGAGAATCCCCACACGGCCGCAACCTGCGCAAGAGCAGGCGAGGCCCCCTGCGGTGCCGGTTTGCGCGGCCTGTAGACTCGAAAGCCAGCGCTGCCAACCGCCTTTTTGGAAATGCGGGAATGCCCTCAGCGCGCTATCCCGACGAGCGAGATCAGCCGGCCGTAGGTGGCCTCTCCGCGATGCGTCGCGCGGCGATAGGAGTAGAAGCGCGCGGGATCGGCATAAGTGTCGAGGCCAAGCGCATGAGCCGCGCCTACGCCTGCCGATTGCAGCCGCATGACGACGTAGCCGGGCAAGTCGAACTGCCGGCGGCCGGCTTTTCCGGGGACGAAGAAGCGGGCGTCCTCATCCCTGAACTGCGCGCGGAAACTCTCGTCCACCTCGTAACTCGGCTGCGCGATGCAGGGGCCGACCGCCGCCGCGATCCGCGCACGTTCGGCGCCGAGCGCAACCATGGCCTCGACCGTGTTCTCGATCACGCCGCCGTGCGCGCCGCGCCAGCCGGCATGCGCCGCGCCGACCACGCCGGCGGCGCGATCCGCCAGCAGCACCGGCGCACAATCCGCGGTGACGATCCCGAGCAGGATTCCCGGTCGCTGCGTGACAAGTGCATCGGCGCGAGGGCGCCGATCGTCGCTCCAAGGTTCCTCGACCACCGCCACGTCGGGCGAATGGATCTGATGGACGCTGACAAGCGCGGCGCCGGGCAGGACTGCCTCGACCGCCAGCCGCCGGTTCTCGCGCACCGCCTGCGGATCGTCATCCGCGCCGAAGCCGCATTGCAGCCCCGCGGCGGGCCCCGTCGAAACGCCCCCGCTGCGGGTCATGAACCCGTGCGGCACGCCGCCAAGCAGCTCCGATCGCAGCGCCTCAGCCAAGCGACCGGGTCACCTGCTCGCGGGTGTCGCGCGAGAGCCGCGGCGCGGCCGCGATCCGCTCGAGCTCAGCGCGCATGAGCGCCGCGCGCCCCGGCTCCATGCGCCGCCAGCGGCCGAGCGGGGGCACGAAGCGGGCCGCCGTCTGGGCATTGATCGGGTCGAGTTCGAGGATCAGGTCCGCGATCATGCGGTAGCCCTCCCCGCTCGCCGCATGGAAGGCGTGCGGATTGCCGGCGAAGGCCATGTAAAGCGCGCGCACGCGGTTCGGATTGCGCAAGGTGAAGTCCTCGTGCCCGCGCAGCGCCTTGACGTGCTCGATCGCCCGCGGATGGAGCGATATAGCCTGAAGGCTGAACCACTTGTCGATCACCAGCGGATTGTCGCGGTAACGGCGGTAGAAGTCGATCAGCCGGTCGGTCCGCGCGGCGCTGGCGAGCCCGGCGAGGACCATGAGCGCCCCCTGCCGGTCGGTCATGTTGTCGGCCGCGTCGTACTGACCCGCCGCGAGATCGGCCGTCCGCTCCCGATCACCCGCGGCAAGGAGCGATAACGCCAGGGTCTTCACCTTGCGCGCACCGCGTGCGCCCCTGTCGAGACTGTAGGGCACGCTGCTCGCCCGTTCGTGGATGCCCCGCAGTTCGCTTCCCAGTTCGCCCGCGAGCCATGCCTTGAGGCTCTCTCGCTCGGCATGGATGCGGCCGGGATCGGCGACCAGCATCTGCTCGGCGAGGTAGGTCTCGCCGGGCAGCACCATCAGTTCGCCACGCATAAGATCATCGAGCTGTGAATCGACCAGGACCGCGGCCAGCGCCTCGCGGATCGCCGCGCGGCCCTCGGCCTGCTCGCCTTCGTCGAGCCCCTCGCCGGCAGCCGCCACGAGATGGCCGACAACGAGCTCCTGCATCGCTTCCGAACGCGCGAAGGCATCGTCATCGCGCGCGGCGAGGAACACGAGATCCTCCCGCGGAACGTGCCGCTCGATCGACACCGGGGCGGAGAAGCTGCGGTTGATCGACAGCACCGGCGGCTGCCCGAAGCCCTCGAAGGCGATGGTCTTCTCGGCTCCGTCGAGCATCACGAGCTGCTCACCCCCGTGCGTGCCGCTCTCGCGGTCGAACAGCGCGAGCTTGAGCGGGATCGGCATCGGGTGCTTGGCCGGCTGACCGGGCGTCGGCGGCACTTGTTGGCGGAGCGTGAGCGTCGCGACATCGCCTTCATGCGCCAGATCGGCGCTCACCTTGGGCGTGCCCGCCTGCGAATACCACAGGCGGAACTTGGTGAGATCGAGCCCGGCGCCGTCTTCCATCGCCCTGACGAAATCCTCGCAGGTCGCAGCCTCGCCATCATGGCGGTCGAAGTAGAGATCGGTGCCCTGCCGGAACGCCTGTGGGCCGGCCATGGTCCGCATCATGCGGATCACCTCGGCGCCCTTGTTGTAGATCGTCGCGGTGTAGAAGTTGGAGATCTCGCGGAAGCTGTCCGGTCGGATCGGGTGGGCTAGCGGCCCTGAATCCTCGGGGAACTGGACCGAGCGCAGCACGCGCACGTCCTCGATCCGCTTGACCGCCTCGCCCTGCATGTCCTGGCTGAAAAGCTGATCGCGCAGGACGGTGAAGCCTTCCTTGAGCGAGAGCTGGAACCAGTCGCGGCAGGTCACGCGGTTGCCCGACCAGTTGTGGAAGTATTCGTGCGCGATCACCCCCTCGATCGCGTCGAAATCGCCATCGGTCGCGGTTTCGGGGTCGGCCAGGACGTATTTCGTGTTGAAGACGTTGAGGCCCTTGTTCTCCATCGCCCCCATGTTGAAATCGCCGACCGCGACGATGTTGAACAGGTCGAGGTCGTACTCGCGGCCGAACACCTCCTCGTCCCATTTCATCGACTTCTTGAGCGATTCCATCGCGTGTCCGGTGCGCGGCAGGTCCCCCGCGCGAACCCAGACGTTGAGCGCGACCTCGCGGCCGCTCATCGTGGTGAAGCTGTCCGAACGAGCGACAAGATCGCCCGCGACGAGCGCGAAGAGATAGCTCGGCTTGGGCCAGGGGTCGTGCCATTCGGCCCAGTGACGGCCACCCTCGCCTTCCCCTTCGGCGACCTTGTTGCCGTTCGACAGGAGGACGGGGAACTGCGCCCTGGGCCCTTCCATCCGCACGCGGTAGATCGAGAGCACGTCGGGCCGGTCGGGGAAGAACGTGATGCGGCGGAAACCCTCCGCCTCGCACTGCGTGCAGAGCATGCCGTTCGAGGCGTAGAGGCCCATGAGCTGCGAGTTGGCGGACGGATCGATCTCGGTGACGATCGTGATCGCGTGCGCCTCGCCCGGCAGAGGAAGCATCAGGTCGCCGCCGTCTATGGTCCAGTCGTTCACGAGCTCGCCGTCGACCGCGACCGAGAGCGGCTGCAGCCCGTCGCCGTTGAGTCGAATGACCGGCGACGCCTCGGCCCGCGCGTTGCGCGCGACGGTAAGCGTCGCGGTTACCCTGGTCGCCTCGAGTCCGAGATCGAAATCGAGCGCGATCTGGGGCACCAACCAGGGGAACGGCCGGTAATCCTCGCGCCGGATCAGCGGCGGATCCCTCGGCTCCGGCGCGGCGTCGGCGAGCTGCGGATTTCCGTCGGGCGTGGAGGGTGTGCGTGCGATGTCCATGGCGATCCTCCTAGGCGGTTTCGCTGCGGGCGTCATCGGGTAGAACGTGAGTATGGATAGGATGTTCATTTTCGGCCTCGGCTACACCGCCAGCCGCGTCGCGCGCGCGCTGGAAGGTCAGGGTTGGGCCATGACCGGCACCGGGCGTCATGGTGCGATCGCTTTCGGCGACGACGCGGCGATCCGCGCCGCGCTGCGCGAGGCGACGCATGTCCTCTCCTCGGTGCCGCCAGTGGACGAGGCCGATCCGGTGCTCGCCCGCTACGGCGATTTGCTGGCTGATCGGTGGGTGGCTTACTTGTCCTCGACGGGGGTCTACGGGAACACAAGGGGCGCCTGGGTCGACGAGAGCGCACCTGTCGGAGCCGGCCGGCGTGCCGCGCGTGCGAAGGCCGATGCGGCATGGCTGGCGCGCGGCGCGCGGGTGTTCCGTCTGCCCGGCATCTACGGCCCGGGGCGAAGCGCGCTCGACCGCGTGCGCGAGGGCAAGGCGCACCGGATCGACATGCCGGACCAGGTGTTCAGCCGCATCCATGTCGACGACATCGTCTCGGGTGTGCTCGCCGCGCTCGATGCGCCCCCGGGCGCCTACAACCTCGCCGACGATCTGCCCGCGAGTCAGAACGCCGTGATCGACGAAGCCTGCCGGCTGCTCGGGCGGGACCCGCCGCCAGTGCAATCGCTCGACGAAGCGGGCCTGTCGGCCGCGGCGCGCGCTTTCTATGGCGAGAACCGCCGCGTCGCGAACGGCAAGGCCAGGCGCGTGCTGGGCTGGCGGCCGCGTTATCCGACCTATCGGGATGGGCTGGCGAGCCTGGCGTGAATCAGACCTGCCGCGCCCGCAGGGCCAGGATCATGCCGGCGGTGCCCAGGACCGCACCGGCGGCGGCGAGCAGCGACCATTGGTAGCCTTCGACCACGGTCGAGATCAGCATGGCGATGACGATCACCAGCACGCCGTTGTACGCCGCGCGGCCGGCGCCGATCTGGCGCACGATCGTGTAGTAGAGCGGGAACGTCACCACCGATCCCGCAAACGCAAGCCAGGCCGTTCCGGCCCAGAACGCGGGCGCGGCGGGGAAGACCGGCGGTCCGGCTGTGGTCCAGGCGATCAGGATGTCGAAGGCGGTGCCGTAGAGCATCGACCAGGCGAGCAGGCTGACCATCGGCACCGCGCGCCCGGTCTCGTTCCCCTGGATCACGTTGGCGACCGAGGCCGAGAGGATGCCGCCCACCGCGAGCACCACGCCGAGGACCACGTTGCCGCCGAGCGGCGAAATCCGCGCCTCGTGCAGCAGGAGCAGCGCGATGCCGGCGATCGCGATCGCGCTGCCCAGCAGGAATCGCCGCGTCACCCGCTGCCCGAGCAGCCAGCGGCCGAGCAGCGCGTTGGGCACCATGAGCATGCCGAACATTACCGCGACCACGCCCGAGGTCAGATGCAGCTCCGCCCGGTAGACGAAGTTGAAGTTGCCGCAGAACTGCGTCAGGCCGATCAGCAGCGCGAGCACGTGACCCGCGCGCCCGACGCGCAGGCTCCGCCGCATCAGCAGCGCGACCGCGAACATCGCCGGCGTCGCGAGCGCGAAACGATAGGCGACCGACCAGCTCGGCGGCACGGCAGCGACCTGCCCGGTGATGACGTACCAGGTCGATCCCCAGATCAGCGCGACGAGAACGAAGGGCAGCGCGATGCGCAGGCGCAGCAGCGCGTGCGGCTTCGCTCCCTCCGCGGTTTCGCTCACAGGCCGGCGATCGCGCGCGCCAGCGCCGCCGCGGCGGCGGGATCGCTGTTCCAGGCGGTGACGAAGCGCGCGGCATCGGCGCCCCAGTCGTAGAAGGCGAAGCCCTGCGCGCGCAGCGCCTCGCGCTCTGCCGGCGTGAGCCGCACGAAAAGTTCGTTCGCCTCCACCGGATGCATCAGCCGCTCGCCGCAGGCCGAGGCGATCTCGCGCGCGGCAGCATTGGCGGCGCGCGCGTTGTCCAGCCACAGGTCGCCTTCGAGCATTGCCAGCAATTGCGCCGCGAGGAACCGCCCCTTCGACTGCAAATGTCCGGCCCGCTTGCGGCGATAGCGCGCGAGATCGGCGGCGGCGGGATCGAAGAACACGATCGCCTCCGCGCTCATTGCGCCGTTCTTGATGCAGCCGAAGCTCAGCGCGTCGGCGGGGCCGACGGCCTCGGCCGGCGCGCAGCCGAGGGAAGCGACCGCATTGCCGAAGCGCGCGCCGTCGACGTGCAGGCCGAGGCCGCGCTCTTTCGCCAGTGCCCCGATCGCGGCGAGCTCGTCCGGCCGGTAGCAGCAGCCGTATTCGCTCGCCTGGGTGACCGAGATCGCATGCGGCTGCACCTGGTGGACGTCGTCGCGGATCGGGTCGATCACCGCGCGAATCGCCTCGGGGGTGAGCTTCGCGGCCTCGCCCTCGGCCAGCAGCAGCTTCGCGCCATGCAGGTAGAAGCCGGGCGCCCCGCCCTCGTCCACCTCGATATGCGCCTCGCGGTGGCAGACGACACCGCCGTGCGGCTGGACCAGCGTCGCGAGCGCGAGGCAGTTGGCGGCCGTTCCCGTCGCCGCCCAGATCGCCGCGCAGTCGCGGCCGAACAGGGCCGAGAACGCCTCGTCCAGCCGCCGGGAAAGCGCGTCGCCATCGTAAGGCGAATCGGGCGTGTCGGCGGCGCGCATCGCGTCCCACACCTTCGGGTGGACCGCGGCGGCATTATCGGAGAGGAACTGCTTGGCGCTGGACATGGCGGAACGCGTCTAGCCGCCGCAGCGTTCAGCGCAAGAAGGAGCGACATCCATGGCCCTTGAAGGTCTCGAGATTACCCGCCATCCCGGCCCGGGCGACACGCCGGTTCACGGCGAGTATCGCGCGCACGTGCCGGGCAGCGACCATGTCGGCCGGCTGACCTGGAAAGCGCGCGGCAATGCGCGGATCGCCGACCATACGCTGGTCCCGCCCGAGATCGGCGGGCGCGGCGTCGCGGCAGCGCTGGTCGAGGCGCTGATTGCCGACGCGAAGGCGGAAGGCTTCACGATCGAGCCCCAATGCTCCTACGTCGAGGCGCAGTTCCGGCGCCATCCCGAATGGGCCGCCTTGCGCGCGCCGACCGCTAGTTGATTCGGGAGAAGTCCTGCGCGGTGATGCTGTGCAGGATCGCCGCGCGCAATTCCCGCGCCCGGGCGAGCGGTATGCCCTCAATGGCAAGCTTCCCGCCGGCAAGGCCGAGGTGCAGCGTTGCATAGCCGCGCCGGCGCGCGATCGGCCCCTGCGCGATCTCGGCCGAGTGCAGCTTGACGCGCGAGGCGACATCGGTGCGCGGCGCGAGCCAGCCGTGCCGCGCGTAGACTTGCGCGTCGTCGAGCGTGTGCCGCTCGAAGCGCCAGAGGAACCACTGCCACGCCGCCAGCGGCAGTGCGATCCCCAGCGGGATTAGCGCCAGCAGCGGACTGGCCGCTCCCGTCGCCGAGAGCGCAACCAGCACCGCGAGGGCGATTCCCCCGGCGATCCCGCCGGCCAGCAGCGCGGAATCGATGCGATAGCGCGCTCCGGCGCGGTGCCAGTCGAGATCCTCGGTCGGCATCGCGAAACCCGCGGCGCGCGTGATCGGTTCGAGCTCGTGCCACCGGGCGAAGGGCGCGACATCGTGGCTCGACGCGCCGGCATCCTGCGCGAGGCTGACGAACTTGAGACCGTGCCAGCCGAACCGGCGGCGGACGATTCCGGTGCGGAACGCGAGCGCCTGCACGCGGTGCGCGGGCATGACCACGTCGGTGCGGGTCAGCAATCCGCGGCGGCGGCGGAAGCCCTTGGCGGTCCGCTCCAGCGTGAAGCCCCAGTCGCGAAGGAAGGTTCGCACAAGTCCGGTCGCGAAGCCCAGAAGGAGCAGCGAGCCGGCCGCGATGATCCCGCCCACGATCTGCGCGGTTCGCCCGAGACCCGAGAGCCAGGCTCCCGGTCCCGCGAGTCGTTCCTGCCACTCGTCGAAATCCCACGGATCGAACGGAAGGATAAAGTCGAACTGCTGCACCGCACCGGCGACCACGGCGACGACCGCGAGCGAGAACTCGAACAGCCCGAAGGTGACGAGCCGGCGCGACGCCATCACGAACAGGACTTCGGCGACGGGTTCGGTCGTGTTCGCTTGCTCGCCCGCTTCGGCGGCCGCATCGTCCCTGCGCTCGCGCACGACTTCGCGCAGCCGCTCGCCTTCAGCTTCCTTGAGATAGGCGAGTTTGAGCTCGTCCTTGCCGCCGGCGCCCGTCTCGAAGCGCACCTCGACCAGGCCGAACAGGCGCGCGAGCGGCCCCTGCTCGAGGCTGACGTCCTGAATCCGCTCGTAAGGCACCGAGCGCGCCGCGCGGCTGAGAACGCCGCTCTCGACCCGGATGTCCTCCGCTCCGACCCGGTATGTCAGCCGGTGCCACTGGAGCCAGGCCACGAACACGCTCGCCCCCAGAAGCACGAGCGCGAGCGGCACTGCGGCCAGCAGCCAGTGCCCCTGGTCGCGGAGTACGAAGACCATCGCGATCACGGCTGGAATTGTTTGTCGCAGGCCCGAGATCGCGCTGAGAACAAGGCCTGCCGGCTCGGTTCGCCGTACGCCTGTTTCGGGAGTGTCCGCCGGCTCGCTCACATCGTGTCGCGCCTGATCTGCGCCCGGATCGTCTCGCGCATCGCCCGCGCGTCGGCATCGGCCAGACCCGGCAGCGAGACCGAGGCGTTGTGGGAGCCGGCAGTGTGGAGTGTCAGCGTGGCGAGGCCATAGGCGCGCTCCAGCGGTCCCTGATGAACGTCGATATGCTGGACCCGTCCGAAGGGCACCACGGTGTCCGAACGGAACCACAGCCCGCGCACGACGCGCAGCCGGTCCTCCCCCATGACATAGCCGCGCGCCATGTAGCGCCGCATCGGCGCGCGGATCACGATCAGGGCCGCGGCAAGCAGCACGGGCACGATGAACACGCCGGTGGGCAGAAGGCCGGCGATTTCCAGCACGAGCGCGCCGATGACGAACGGCACCGCGGCAAGCAGCGTCGCCACCCGCATCGCCTTGACGTGGTTCGGATGCAGCGGGGTCAGCGCGTCGCTTTCGTCCATGGTGCATTACATGGCTAAGACGGCTTGGCGCGGCAAGGATTTGTTGCGCGGGCGGGTAATAAGGAGGCGGTTCCATGCGATGCGCCCAGGGAAGGACTATAGTGCAGCTGGGATGATCAGGGCATCAGGGGCAGCAGAGCTAAAGCTCGCCGGCGCCTGCCAGTCTGTAGCTCGTGCTCCGGCCTCCGCCGGCATTCTGGAGCAGAACGCCAGCTTGAAGTAGCTCCCGAATGTCTCGCAAGGCAGTGTCGGTCGAGCACTTGGCGAGCTTTGCATACTTCGATGTGTTCAGATAACCTTCCCAGTCGTCTTCAATCATCCGATCGATGACCAACCGCTGCCGCTCATTCACGATGTGCCGGTTCGCCTTGTCCCATAGTTTGGCCTTGTAGAGTACCGCTTCCAGAGTTGCGTCGGCTCTTTCGAGGGCGCGGCTTAGGCAATCGAGGAACCAACTCAGCCATGGCGTTATATCCAGTCCATTCTTTTGCTGCGCTTCGAGCCGATCGTAGTAGTCTTTCTTCTCAGTCTCGATCTGAGCGGACATACTGTAGAAGCGGTCCTTGCTGCCATCGGCGCGCGCGAGCGACATGTCCGCGATGGCGCGCGCGATGCGTCCATTGCCGTCTTCGAAGGGATGGATAGTGACGAACCAGAAATGGGCGATCCCCGCCCGTAGAACGGAGTCAATCGCGAAGGGAGCGTTGAACCACTCCAGGAATCTGGCCATTTCGGACTGAAGCCTGTCAGCTTTGGGCGCTTCAAAATGGACCTTCTCCCGACCGAAGGCACCGGAGACGACCTGCATTGGACCGGCTTCTTTCGGCCTCCAGTCGCCAACGGTTATTCTCTGCA
>Ga0307405_10001141_pt1 | contig 10891 bp, 10 predicted proteins | sample 322Cmetagenome_2_FD_203311 | JGI IMG/M metagenome (GOLD analysis project Ga0307405, IMG submission 203311) | Maize rhizosphere microbial communities from greenhouse at UC Davis, California, United States - 322HYB-C-1 | ecosystem: Host-associated > Plants > Roots > Rhizosphere > Soil | place... | reverse complement strand
CCAATTCCGACGGCGGAGAAGATACGTCTGGTGAACCTTCTGTCCGAGTGCAACTTCCCGGAGATCGAAGTTACCTCGTTCGTCTCCCCGAAGTGGGTGCCGCAAATGGCGGACGCCGAGCAGGTCGCGACAGGGTTCACCCGGAAGCCGGGCACAGAATATACCTGTGTTTACCTGAACAAGCAGGGTCTCGAACGCGCACTCGCGGTTGGCACTCTCGACGTCAAGGCCGCGGTGATCGTCTCGGCCAGCGAGGAGTTTTCCCACAAGAACATGGGACGGTCCACCGAGCAGGTGCTTGCCGACATCCCGAATTCGCTCGCTGTCGCTCGCGACGCGAACGTGCCTGTGGCCCACCTGTCGGTCGCGGCAGCCTTCGGCTGTAACTACGCAGGAGACGTCGACCTGGGCGCTGTGATTGATCGCTTTGCGCGTGCGCTTGCAGTAGCAGCGGACGCAGGTGTCCATATCTCCGGCGCGTCACGACGACGGATGCCCCCCAGATTGACGATCTTATGAACTCGACTGTCGGCAAAATCATCCCCGATGCTCTTGCACAGAACTGTGGCATCAGAGTGAGCCGAATAGGACCAGGAGAATACACCGCCGAAACCGCCGCAGATGTTGCTTGCGGCTACACCGTTTACTAGAACCGTGTGTGCGCCGTTTTAGTTGCGACTAAGGCTTTGGGCCATCCGCCCACCGAGCTCGACGACCAGGCTCGATAGCGGTAACAGCACAATCTCGGCCGTGGAAACATGCATTTAGATGCAGGAAACCTACAGGCTCCAGGGATCCAGCGGCACGCTCGCGCCCAAGGCCGCAGGAACCTCCCATTGGGCAAATAGCGTTTGAGCTTCGGAAATATCAATATTTGTCATGGGACGGGAGTTCTCGCAGCTACTTCTACTCCCGTGCTCTGAACGCCCATAACGGGCGTTTTGTAAGGCGGGGGGGAGTGGCAGGCAAGGTCCCTGGAGCCAGGGTCAGCCAAGGGACTGAAACAATGAGCGAGTGCTGAAACAGAGACCTGAGGCAGGCGGCCCGGGTGAGTCGGTCCTGGAAATTCGTGTGATGCTGCTCGACAGCGAACCTGTAATTTGGCGTCGGCTCGAAGTTCGGGGGTCACTGGCGCTGAACTGGATGCACCAGGTACTTCAGGTGGCGTTTGGTTGGCAGGACGTGCATCTGCACAGATTCACGGCCTTGGAGCCGTTTGTGCGGCTGCGGCCGATCGACGGGGTGTTTCCTGAGGATTTGCAGTGGCTTCCGAGGCAGGAGTGCTCTGACCCGGACGACAGGCCCGAGGAGGAGCTCTCCGTTGAGCAGCTGTTCGCGCTGGGCTCGGGAGTTGCGTTCTATGAATACGACTTCGGCGACAGCTGGCTGCACAGGCTCGAACTGCTGTCCCGCCGCCCCGTTAATGAAGGCGTGCCGCCGGCACGGCTGATCGACGGGGCGCGATGCGGCCCACTGGAAGATTCCGGAGGAATGCCCGGGTACGAACAGATCATGGATGTCCTGGCCGACCCGAAACACCCCGACCATACGGAGTGCGCACCGTGGGTTGCCGAAGTCACCGGATCCGAAGATCCTTTTGACCCCGCTTTCCTGGATGTCTCCGCCGTCAACCGGGAGCTGTCAGACCTGTCGTAGGATCCCGGCCAGCCGCGCGTCACCCACCTGCTCGCGGTACACGTAGGCTTCTGGCGTGAGGGTAGCGAAATCCGACGTCATCGCGGGGCTGCCGGCCGCGTTGGCCCGGGCGGTCGTCCGCCGGTTCAGAGGCCGTGAGATGGTTGCCGAGGCCGTCGCCGACCTGCTCGAAGTCACCGGACTTGAGCCCGGAGTGGTGCTCGCCCGGCTGGAAGCTGCCGGATACATGGAGAAGGTCGAAGTTGACCACCACGGGGAGATCTGGTGGGACACCACCATCCAGGGCAACGCCCTGGCCATGGCCAGCTTCGGAAAGCCGATCAGCCGCAAGACCGCCGACCGGCTGGTGTCTGAACTGCTGCAGCGGGCCCGGGACTACAACTCGGACCCGGCCAAGCCCTTGTTCATCGACAGCCTCAGGGTGTTCGGCAGCTACCTGAACCCTGAGATCGACCCGCTGGGTGATGTCGATATCGAGCTCACGTACGGCAGACGGATCACCGACCCGAAGGTGGTGTCGGCCTACGCCCGAGCCAGCGGGCGGTCGTTCAACACCTACCTGGACCAGCTGCTGTGGCCGCAGACCGAACTGGTACAGCACCTGAAGAAGCGCTCGGCCTTCATCAACATCACCCTTGAGGACATCACCCGGCTTACCGACCGGTCCGAGACCATTTACAGCGTGGACGCGGACCCGCAGGCCGTCCCGCCGCCCGCCGACAGGACCCTCGTCGGGAGGTGAATCCAGCCCTCTTTTCGGGCGTCTCCCCCGGCCGTCTTGAAACGCCGATAATGGACCTTACGTAAAGTTGTACTCTGCGTATCTCATCAGATGAATCAATAGACCCTCTCCCGCGGAGTTCTGCGCCACGTGTCTAATGGGCCCTTGTGGCGCGGCATTCAAGGGTTTTCTCCGGAGCCGATTGATGCCGGCAGCGAGGGCGCGTAGCTCCACGCCAACGCGCTAAGCGACAGAAAAAACGTCCCTGACCTGCGGATTTGTTGTGATGATGCATTTAATGAATCATTGATTCAGATTTGAAGCAGGTTCGGGAGGCAAGAATGGCAGTCGATGGATCAGGCCGGGTCCGGCTTCTGGGCTCGGTCCAGCTGCTCCATCCCGAGCAGCAGACCTTCGACGACATGTTGGAGGGCTGGCGCAACCAGCAGTTATCGCGCAACCTGAAGTTCGACACCATTGACCAGCGCATCCGATACGTCCGCAAGTTCGTCGACCACGTGAATGAATTTCCATGGCATTGGACCCCGGCCCATGTCGAGGAATATTTCGGGGACCTTCGCTCGATCCGTCACCTGAGTCACTCGACGCTGCGCGCCCACCAGTCCGCGTTGCGCCACTTCACCTCCTACGTCGCCAACCCCGACTACGGCTGGGACCGGGTCTGCGAACAGCGCTTCGGCACGCATCCGGCCCAGGTCTTCTACGAGTGGAACACCTCCACACATGTGCAGGAATTCGAAGGCCGACCCTCCAAACGTCCCTTCACCAGGGAGGAGCTCCAGCGGATCTTCGACCACGCCGACGACGAGGTCGAACTCATCGAGGCCTCGGGCAAGAAGGGCTGGCAGGCAGCCTACCGCGACGCTGTGATGCTCAAGATGGCATACTCCTATGGGTTGCGGTTCAATGAGCTGCGGCACCTGCAGACCGTCGACTTCGCAACCAACCCGCATGCACGCAAATTCGGAAAGTTCGGGGTCTGCAAGGTCCGGTTCGGTAAGTCCCGCCGGGCGTCGCCGCCCAAGCCCCGCAGCATCCTGACGGTCTTCGACTGGACCGCCGGCGTCCTCGAGGATTGGCTCGCCAACGGCCGCGGAACGCTTCACACGCTCGACCTGTTCCCCAGCGAACGCGGCGGACTCATCGTCGAATCCACCCTCCTGCGGCGCCTCCGGCGGTATCTCGACGAGCTGGGAATACCTTCGGACGGGCTGGACCTGCATTCCCTTCGGCGCTCCTACGCCACACACCTGCTGGAAGCCGGATGGGATCCTAGATTCGTGCAATACCAAATGGGCCACGAGTACGCGTCAACCACCGGCATCTACCAATTCGTCAGCGACGACTTCCGCAACACCACACTGCGGGCGTCCCTGGACGGCATGATGGACCAGGCCCTAGGCAAACACTCGGGAGGCCGGCGATGAAGCGCAAGGTCGAATACACGTGGCGGCTGCCCGAACTGATGGCGGCCCGGGGGCTTCACAACACTACCGATCTCATCCCTCTGCTGGCCGAGCGCGGAATTATCCTGTCCCGGCCGCAGGTCTACCGCATCGTCAACCAGAAACCCGAGCGGGTCGCCCTGCAGGTCATCGCGGCGATCTGCGACATCTTCTCCTGCGGCCCCGAAGACCTCATCACCGTCACCGCCGCCGACATCCGGGCACGCAAGACTGGAACCGCCAACTCCCCAAACGTCGTAGACCTGAACCGCACCGTCCGCCCGCGTCGCGCCCGCATCATCGACGATGACCACTGACCTTCCGGCAGGACTCATACCGCGCAACACCGTCCGCGGCCGGCCACGTACGACCGGCTCCGTCCAGTGCGTCCGCTGCGGCCGCAACGCCGGCAGGACCAGGGCAACCTGGCCGGAAGGCAAGATCTGCGGTCCTTGCTTCACTGTGGCGACCCGAACCCACGGCATCTGCCCCGAATGCAGTCAGCAGAGGCTACTCCCCGGCCCACCCGCACAGGATGGAGGACCACGATGCGCGCCGTGCGCCGGCATCCTGCACAACTTCCACTGCGCCCGCTGCAGCCAGGAAGGTGAGTTCTACCGCCGCGGCATCTGCGCCCGCTGCGCACTCAGGGACGACCTCACCACCCTGCTGCTCACGAATCCGGCGGATCCGACAACTGCAAACCGCATGGTCGATGTCCTCTGCCAAGCCGATCGACCGGAAAGCATCATCACCTGGAAACGCTCCCCGAAGGTCCAGGCGCTCCTGACGGCCGTTGCTAGCGGACAGACTCCCCTGACCCACGAAGGTCTCGACAGTCACCGGGAAACGGCGGGGCGGGCAGCCGACCACCTCCGGGCAATACTCGTCCATCACGGGCTCCTCCCCTATCAGGACCCCTATCTGAGCCGCTTCGAAACCTGGATCGATGCCAAGCTCCGCCCCCTGCCCGCCGAGGTCGCCAAACCCGTCGAGCATTTCGCCAAGTGGCACCACCTCCGGCGCATCCGCGCCATGGCAACGCCGGACAAAACGGCCCAGCGCCCGGTGCACTCCGCCAAGCAAGAGATCACCGAAACCATCAAGTTCCTCGACTGGCTCTGGCGGACCCATAACCTCACCGCCGCAACCTGCACCCAGCAGGACGTGGACACCTGGCTCACGGCCGGGCCGACCACCAGGAAAGCCATCCGGACCTTCTTCGTCTTCGCGAAGAAGACCGGAACGAACATGCGTGTCGAAATCGGCCACTATGCCGCTAAAGACCGACCCTCCATCCCGCAGGAACAACGCCTTGCCTGGCTACGGGAACTGCTCACAGGCACCAGTGAATCCCTGCCCTACAGAGTCGCTGGAACACTGCTCCTCCTCTATGCCCAGCCCCTGGTCCGGGTGGCGGCGCTCCGGACCGACGCAGTCAGCATCGACGACACCACCGGCGCGATCAGGATCTCCTTCGGCACGCATCCAGTACCGGTACCAGAGCCCTTCGCGGAACTTCTCAGCCAGCACCTCCAGAACCGCCCTAACCTCCGAACAGCATCAGACGCGGAAAGCCCCTGGCTCTTCCCCGGAACCCGGGCAGGCCAACACCTCCACCCAAACACCATCATGGACAGACTCCGCGGCCTCGGCCTTGAACTGCTCGGCGCACGAAACACCGCCCTGGACGAACACCTGGCCGTCACACCGCCACCACTGGTCGCGGACGCACTCGGCTACAGCTACCAGGTCGCCTTCCTCCACGCCGACGCCGAAGGTGAACCGTGGTCCCGATATGCCAGTCGGCGGGCTGAAGCCAAATAGAGAGGCAGCCAGACGCCGATCCACGTGAAAAGCGCCCACTTCGCTGGCTCCGGGCAAGCCGCAGTGCGGCCCTGTTAACTAGGCTTCTGCGACTGTTAGCGCTGCACCCCAAAGGACCAAGAGCAAGCCCAAAAGAGTTACGCCGAGCGAGACTTTTCGCCTCGTATCAAAGGGTTCACCCTTGGCGCGAGGCTTAACCGCTCCATATGCAGCAGCCGAAACTCCGATTACTACGCCTATCACCACCAGAATCAGGTTCATGGCCTAACAATGCCACAGGCGCCGAAGGCGGAAACGACGCAGAAGTCCATGGCCGCTTCTGCGACTGCAGCTAAAAGCGCCCTGGTGCTCAGTCATCCTCAGGGCACTCAGGCACAATACGTACAAGCTTGATACGCAGGGGTGCCAGTAGCTCAGAAGGGGTCGGAAGAGGCCTTCCCCGGCGCTCAGGAGAGGTTGTGTATTGCCCCGGCCCAGCGCGGACCGGACACGGCTCTGCGGACGGCCCTGGCGCGGGCGTGGAAGTCGATCTTTGGGGCCCGGGTGGAACCGGCAGCCTGAGCGGCAGCATCATCGCAGGTTCGGGGCGGTGTGGCATCTATGGTTGTTGTGCAGTGGTCGCTGATCAGTCCCATGCCGGCGTACTCGCGCACGGCGGCGATCCCGGCAACGGCATCGGTCTTACTGTCAAAGGGCTTGGACACGGCCATGATCGTGCCATCCGGCGCTGTCAGACGGAACCTGAACGCTGATTCCTCGTCGACAAAGAGTTCGAACATTCCTGCCATTGCGATCCTTTCTGTTTGCGGGATTCCCGGGGCTGCGTCGTTGCCGCCATCAGACACGAGGCATCGTTGCCTTCGTGTTTTCGGTGATATCCCGCCGTCCAAATTTTCATCAATTCAGCATGCGTTCCCCGAGTCTTCCGCAGGGACGCTTGCCCGCGCAAGGCTTTGCCCGGCATCCTACCGAAGTGATCTCCCGCTCTCGAGTTCAGCCCGGGGGCACTAACCAGCACATAAACCTCACCGGCTGATATCCGACGTTTTGTGCACGCACGTTCACTTCGTCGGCAGCCGCCTGCGGGGTCTTCTGGAAGTGTGGCCGAACCGCTCCCGTGCAGTTCCGGCCGAGACGCCGAGGGCAGCGCCGATAGCCTCCCAGGAGTCTCCCTTTGCGCGGGCGGCGCGGACGGCGGCTTCCAGTTCGGCCTCGGCCTTGGCGGCAGCCGTGCGGGCATCGGTGATCCGGCGGAAGCCAGCGGCGTCCCAGTCAGTGCGGCGCGCCGGGTTCAGGCGAAGGAGTGTGCCGTCCACCCGCAGCGGCTCGGTCAGGTGCTCGATATGCAGGACGTAACCTTCTCCAGTTCCGCGCTGCACGAAGAGTGTGAGGACGGCCTTTCCATCGCTGTCATCAAAGTCCACTTTCCCGTAGCTCTCGCTTGGGCCAACAGGCCATGGACGAGGCCTCAACCGCCCTGACGCCTGGTACTGCGCCAGCTCTTCGACCTGCTCGCCGGCCGGGAAGCCGGGGTTTTGTGCTTCGCGAGGGCCCATACTGACCGTTCTCCTTCAGGTGTCTGCCACTGCACATCGACGCATTCTCAGCGTCGTGCGGGACGCGCTCCATTCCAAGAACCAGTACAAGCCACTTAGCCTTAACGCGCACGAGTACCCGGTACTCGATCCCTCCCCGTTGCAAGTACCGGTCTACCGCAAAATTCAGAATCGCTATATATCAGAGCAAGCAATCTGATATATTAGCCAGCGGATCGGCAGTACCGATTGTCAACTCGATGAGGAGTGGAACAGCATGCAGCAACTCGCACACCGGCTCGACCGGCTGGGCACCGAGACGGCCTTCAGCGTCGCGCAGGCCGCCGCGTCCTGGAAGGCGCAGGGGAACCGGGTCTACCCGTTCCACCTCGGCGACATCAACATCCCGACGGCCCCGCACATCGTCGAGGCGATGAACAAGGCCATCGCGGACGGCTACACGGGCTACTGCCCGGGCCCCGGCATCCCGCAGCTGCGGGAGGCCCTTGCCGAGGACATCGGCTCGCGCCGCGGCATCCAGTTCTCGCCGGACAACGTGGTGGTCATGACCGGTGGCAAGCCCGTCATCACCAAGTTCCTCCAGGCTGTCATGAACCCCGGCCAGGAAGTGCTCTACCCGAACCCCGGCTTCCCCATCTACGAATCCCAGATCGAATACCTCGGCGGCACATCCGTTGCCTACCGCTACGTGCCCACCTCCACGGGTTTCGCGATCGACCTGGACCAGATCCGTGCATCGATCACCCCCAACACGGTCGCCATCATCTACAACGACCTGCAGAACCCGATCTCCGCGGAATCCACTGCCGCAGAGCGCGAGGCCATCGCGCAGATCGCGATCGAGCACGACCTCTGGGTGCTCTCCGACGAGGCCTACTTCGAGACCCGCTACGAGGGGGTTTCCCACTCGATCGCGTCCCTGCCCGGCATGGCAGAACGCACCGTCATCCTCTACACCTTCAGCAAGAAGTTCGCGATGACAGGCTCGCGCCTTGGCTGCGCCGTTGCCCCGGTCGAGATCGCCAAGGTCCTCAGCACGCTCAACACCAATGATGAATCCTGCACCACGCACTACGTGCAGTGGGCCGGCATCGAGGCACTCCGCGGCCCCCAGGAGCCGGTACAGCAGATGCTGGACGTCCTCAAGACACGGCGGGACGCCGCCTGCGAGCTCCTGAACGGGATCCCCGGCATGCACGTTGCCGTCCCGCAGTCCACGTTCTACCTGTTTCCCGACGTCACCGAAGCGATGGAGCGCCTGGGCTACACCGCGGTGGGCGATTTCGCCACCGAAGCCTTGTACAAGACTGGCGTCTCCTTCTGCACGCGTGAGCACTTCGGCCGCCGCCAGCCCGGCGAAGACCGGCAGTACATCCGCCTGGCCTATTCGGGCATCGACGTTCCGGACATCCGCGAAGGCCTCGGCCGCCTGCGTGAATGGATCGAAACCGCATGAGCCGCGTCGTCGTCACGGGACGCATCCCCGAAGCAGCACTCGAGAAGCTCCGCGCCGAGCACGAGGTCGACGCCTGGACGGGCCAGGAATCCATCAGCCGCGAGGAACTGCTGCGCCGGGTAGCCGGCGGAGACGCCGTCGTCAGCCTGCTCACCGAACGCATCGACGCCGAACTGCTCGACGCCGCCGGCCCGCAGCTCAAAGTCGTGGCCAACGTCGCCGTCGGCTACGACAACATCAACGTCCCGGCCTGCTCAGAGCGGGGCGTCGTGGCCACCAACACCCCGGGCGTGCTCATCGACGCCACGGCGGACATCGCGCTCAGCCTCATCCTCATGGCCACGCGCCGGCTCGGCGAGGGGGAGCGGCTTATCCGCTCCGGCGAGGCCTGGAAGTGGGGCATGTTCTTCCTTCTGGGCAGCAGCCTCAAGGGCAAGACCCTCGGCGTGGTGGGCATGGGCGGCATCGGCCAGGCCACCGCACGCCGTGCCAAGGCGTTCGGCATGGAGATCGTCTACCAGTCCCGCAGCGAGATCGATCCTGCCGTCGCCTCTGAACTGGGCGCCCGGCGGGTGGACCTTGACGAGCTGCTGGCCGTCTCCGACGTCGTGTCCCTGCACTGCCCCTACGGGCCCGCCACGCATCACCTGATCGGTGCGGAGCAGCTGGCGGCGATGAAGGACTCGGCGTACCTGGTCAACACCGCCCGCGGACCCATCGTCGACGAAGCGGCGCTCGCAACTGCGCTGCGCGACGGCGTCATCGCGGGGGCCGGCCTGGACGTCTACGAGCAGGAGCCGACGGTGCACCCCGGCCTGCTGGACCTCGACAACGTGGCCCTGCTGCCCCACCTGGGCTCTGCCACCGTGGAGACACGCACCGCCATGGCGATGCTCGCCGCGGACAACGCGCTCGCCGTGCTCAGCGGGAACCAGCCGCCTGCCCCGATCGGGTAGCAGGCCACAGCTGCCGTGCCGCAGATTTCCGGGGGAACGGATCTGCGGCACGGCCACAACAAAGAGGGCCCGCCATAGCGGGCCCTCTTCGCTTTAACGTTCGACGGCGGCTCCGGACTTGGTTACCGGACGGATTCCTCGGCGGGCGGGACGTCCTCCTTGCCCCGTGCCTCATGCCGGCCGCCCCACAACGGCTGCAGCGCCTCGAGCTCCTCGGGCGTCGCGTTGCGGAAAGGCGGCACTGCCGGCGCCGGCGGCTCATGCCGGGCCTGGCCGCGGGTGGCAATCAGGCTCGCGGCGATGGAGACGCCCAGGATGGTGGTGATGACGGCGAGGGAGACCGGCGTCGGAATGTAGTAGACGTCGATCTTGAGCGCCATCTTGATGCCCACCCAGACCAGCACCAGAGCCAGGCCCGCCTTCAGGTACACGAACCGGTGAATAAGGTCTGCCAGCAGGAAGTACATGGCGCGCAGGCCCAGGATGGCGAAGGCGTTGGCCGTGAACACCAGGAAGACTTCGTCCGTCACGGCGAAGATGGCGGGGATGGAGTCGACGGCGAAGATGATGTCCGTCACCTCCACCAGGACAAGGACCGCCAGCAGGGGAGTGGCGAGCAGGACGCCGTTCCTCCTGATCAGGAACCGCTGGCCGTGGAACGCATCCGTCATCGGCACATGCCGGCGGAACAGCTTCAGCGCCCGCGACTTCTCCGGGTCGATGTGCTCGTTGCGCTGTTTCAGCATCCGGTACCCGGTGAACAGCAGGAAGGCGGCGAACAGGTAGAGGACCCACCCTGCGCTGGCGATGATCGCCGACCCGGCTGCGATGAACGCGCCGCGGAACACCAGCGCCCCCAGGACGCCGAAGAACAGGACCCGGTGCTGGTACTCGCGCGGCACCGCGAAGAACGTGAAGATGATCGCCCAGACAAACACGTTGTCCACCGCCAGCGATTTTTCGATGAGGTAGCCGGCGAAGTACTGCTGCCCGAACTCCGCGCCGTACATCAGCCAGACGACGCCGCCGAACGCCACGCCGAAGACCACCCAGACGGCGGACCAGGCCGCAGCCTCGCGGACGGAAATGACGTGCGCATGCCGGTGGGCGACGAGGTCGACGACGAGCATGAGGAGGATGAATCCGATGACAGCGAACCACATCCACAGGGGAACATTCATGGAGCACCTGCTTCCAGTCAGTAGTAACCAACTGGAGGTCTCTCCCGGCCAGAGCTGGCCTGTCCACCGGAA
>Ga0307405_10001134_pt1 | contig 10936 bp, 7 predicted proteins | sample 322Cmetagenome_2_FD_203311 | JGI IMG/M metagenome (GOLD analysis project Ga0307405, IMG submission 203311) | Maize rhizosphere microbial communities from greenhouse at UC Davis, California, United States - 322HYB-C-1 | ecosystem: Host-associated > Plants > Roots > Rhizosphere > Soil | place... | reverse complement strand
CAGGTATCGGGCGGCGCTTCGCTGCCGAGGTAGCCCCAGCGCGCCACCAGCGTCGCCATGCCGGCGGCGTTGCCCGCGACGACGTCGCGCAGGTCGTCGCCGACGTACACGCAACGCGAGGGCGCCACGCTCATCGATCTCGCCGCGTGCAGCAGCGGCTCGGGATGCGGCTTGGCATGGGCGGTCGTGTCGCCGCTGACGACCACGGACGCGCGCGGCACGAGCGCCAGCGCGCGCACGACGGGCGAGGTGAATCGCGTCGCCTTGTTGGTCACGATGCCCCAGGCGAGGCCGCGCGCCTCGAGCGCATCGAGCAACGCGTCGACGCCGGGGAAGAGCCGCGTCGTTTGTGCCAGGCACGCCTCGTAGTTGCGCAGGAACTCGTCGCGCAGGCGTGCATAGTCCGCGGCGTCGCTGGTCACGCCGAGACCCGCCTGCAACAGCCCGCGCGCGCCCGACGACGCGTACGCTCGCATCGCCTCGACCGGCGCATCGGGAAGCCCGCGCTCGCGCCGCATCCGGTTGACGGCGCCGGCGAGATCGCCCGCCGTGTCGGCGAGCGTGCCATCGAGATCGAACAGCACCGCGTCGACGTCGAGCGGCCGGGCCGCCGCATCACGCATCGCGGCGGAACGCGGCGAGATAGTTGACGTCGGTATCGCGGGGATCGAGCCGGTACGTGCGCGACAGCGGGTTGTAGACGATCCCCGTCATCTCGATCGGCGAGCAGCGCGCTCGCCGCGCGTGCGCCGCGAGCTCCGACGGGCGCATGAAGCGCGACCAGTCGTGCGTTCCGCGCGGCAGCAGGTTCAGCACGTATTCGGCACCGAGGATCGCGAGGAGGTAGGACTTCGGATTGCGGTTCAGCGTCGAGAAGAGCACCAATCCGCCGGGCGTCACGGCCTTGGCGCACGCGTGCACGACGCTCGCGGCGTCGGGGACGTGCTCGAGGAGCTCCATGCACGTCACCACGTCGAAGCTCGCCGGCGCCTCCTTGGCGAGCGACTCCACCGAGGTGAGCCGGTAGTCCACGGCGACTCCGGACTCGAGTCGGTGCAGCTTCGCGACGCCGAGGGCCTTCGGCGACAGGTCGATGCCCACGACGTCGGCGCCGCGCAACGCCATCGACTCGGAAAGGATGCCGCCGCCGCATCCGACGTCGAGCACGCGCCGGCCGGTGAGCGTGCCCGCCACCCGCTCGATCCAGGCGAGACGCAGCGGATTGATCCGGTGCAGCGGGCCGGTGAGGTGGCTCTGCGGGTCCCACCAGTGGTGCGCGAGGTGGCCGAATTTCGCGAGCTCGGCCGGATCGGCGTTCTCGGCGGCGCCCGATCGGGTCGCTGGCATGGCGTTCATGCCCCGATGCTACCCGAGGCGCCCGCGCCACAGCGCCGTTCGCGCGGCGAGGGCCGCCTCGTCGACCTGCACGAGCGCGCGTTCGCGCACCACGCGCTCGCCGGCGATCCACACGTCGCTCACGCGCTCGCGGCTCGCGACGTGCACGAGGTGCGACTCGATATCGTAGACGGGCGCATCGTCGAGCACCGAGAGGTCGACGGCGATGATGTCGGCGTGCTTGCCGGGTTCGAGCGTGCCGACCAGCGTGTCGAGCGACAGCGCGCGCGCGCCGCCGAGCGTCGCCATGCGCAGCACCGTCTTCGCCGGCAGCGCCGCGGCATCGCCGGTCGACACCTTGGCGAGCAGCGACGCCAGGCGCATCTCAGCGAACAGGTCGAGGCGGTTGTTCGAGGCGGGGCCGTCCGTGCCGAGCGCCACGTTCACCCCGCGCGAGAGCAGCGACGCGACCGGCGCGATGCCGCTCGCGAGCTTCATGTTCGACGCCGGGCAATGCACGACGTTGCAGCCCTGCGCGGCGAGCAGCGCCTGGTCGACGTCGGTCAGGTGGACGCAGTGCACCGCGACGAAGCCCGCACCGGTCGCGCCGAGACGATCGAGGCGCGCGAGCGGTGTCTCGCCGGTCTGCGCGACCGATTCGTCGAGCTCGCGTCGCGTTTCCTGAACGTGGGTTTGCAAAGGCAGGTCGAGCTGGCGCGCGTAGGTGACGATTCGGGCGAACGTCGCGTCGCCCACCGTGTACGGGGCGTGCGGCGCGAGCATGAACGTCAGCCGCGGGGCGTGCTTGAACGCATCGCGCGCCGCGAGACCCGCCTGCAGATACGCATCGGCGTCCGAGGCGTACGGGGTCGGGAAATCGAGCACCGGCAAGCCGAGCACTGCTCGCATGCCGGCGGCCTGGTAGGCACGCGCCGAGGCGTCGGGAAAGAAGTACATGTCGTTGCAGCAGGTGATGCCACCGCGCAGCATCTCGGCGGCGCCGAGCAGCGCGCCGTCGTAGACGAACTCGGGCGAGACGAATTTCGCTTCGCGGGGCCAGATGTGGTCCGACAGCCACGACGCGAGCGGAACGTCGTCCGCGATGCCGCGCATCAGCGACATGGCGGTGTGCGTGTGCGCGTTGACCAGTCCCGGCATCAGCACGTGATCGGCCAGCTCGAGCGACTCGCGTGGAAGATAGTCGCGGGCCGCGTGCTCGCGCGGCGCGACGGCGACGATGCGGCCGGCGTCGACGAGGACGACGTGATCGGCGAGCACGCCGGGCGGCTCGATCGGCAGGATCCACCGCGCGGACAGCGCGAGGTCGACGTGGCGCGGTGAGGACATCGGCGAATCCTAGCGGATGCCGGCGGGTGCGAAGAGCCGCGTGGTTCGCTTTGCGCCGGTGGGCATCGGTGCCCCCAGGGCCGCTGCCGGGCGCCCGGCGATCGGAGCGCGCCGCCAGCCGTCAGCAACGCTGCGGACGAAGCGTGTCGGCGTCGCGAAAAAAAGCCCCGCCGAAGCGGGGCTTTCGATGACGACGAAACGAGTGATCAGCGCGCGACGCCTTCGCCCTTGACTTCGACTTCGACGCGCCGGTTCGGCGCGAGGCACGCGATCAGCTCCTTCATGTTCCGCTGGTTGCAGACCACACCCGGAACTGGCTGGGTCTTGCCCATGCCGAGCGTCTCGATGCGATCCTTCGGCACGCCGCGGCTCACGAGATAGTCGCGCACGGCATCGGCACGACGCTCGGACAGGCGCTGGTTGTATTGCTGCGTGCCGATGCGGTCGGTGTGGCCGGTGACCAGCACGAGCTCGAGCTTCTGCACCTGGGGCAGCTTGGCGATGATCTCGTTGTCGATCGCGGCGCGACCGTCGGGCCGCAGCACGGCGCGGTCGAAGTCGAACAGCGCCTTCGACGCGAGCGTGATCTTCTGCACGGCGGGCGCAGCCGGCTTGGGCGCAGGCGCGGGCGCGGGCGCCGGCGCGGGGGCTGGCGCGGGGGTCGGCGCGGGGGCCGGGGCAGGCGTCGGCGCAGGGGCCGGCGCGGCGCGCTTGATCAGGTCGGGATCGCAATCCTCGATCGCCATCGCCGGCGACCAGTAGGCGGTGCGCCAGCACAGGCCGCCGGCCACGCCGACCGCGCCGTTGTACACGCCGCTCTTGACGACGTTGTTCTGCGGCGTCCCCGTCGCCGACAGCACGTACGCACAATTCTTCGGGTCGCACGCGGCGACGCCGGGCCGGTACGCCTGGCCGGGCGCGGCCCTCGATTGGGCGGCCACGGTGCCGGCGAACCCGGCAACGAGCGCGGCCACGACGGCAGCGGACACGAGACGTCGAGTCATTGTTTCACCCCTTCTGGCTTTGGTTTTGAGACAGTTTTTTGGAGCCGGCGGCGTCGCGTGGGGGGACGCAGGCTGCGTGGCGATTTTTGTCTAACGAGCCCTGCAACACGCCACCTGACGCGCTGCGCCTACCCCGATGCGCCGAATCGGTTATTTCGCGATCGACTATAGCACCGCAAACTTCGCGCCGGCAAAGAAACGCCCGCAACCCATTCGCGATCCATGCCAGAACTGTCGCGGCGATACAACGCCGTGGTAAAATGTCGTGTTTTCAAAGGCCTTGCGCATTTGCGATCTGTCGTCGACCCACGGTCGGCCGCTCGCCGGCCGGCGGTCGGGCGGGTAAAAAACACCGCTGCAGCCGCATTTTTTTGCAAACCGGGCCCGGCCCGGCTCCATAGCGTTTTTTACAAAAGGAATCCCGATCCCGATGGAGCAGTTCGCGAAGGAAACGCTGCCGGTCAGTCTCGAAGCCGAGATGCGCCACTCGTATCTCGACTACGCCATGAGCGTGATCGTCGGGCGTGCGCTGCCCGACGTCCGCGACGGTCTGAAGCCCGTCCACCGGCGCGTGCTGTACGCGATGCAGGAGGCGAACAACGTCTTCAACCGTCCGTACGTGAAGTGCGCGCGCGTGGTCGGCGACGTGATGGGCAAATACCACCCGCACGGCGACATGGCCATTTACGACACGCTGGTGCGGATGGCGCAGGACTTCTCGCTGCGCTACCCGCTGATCGACGGGCAGGGCAACTTCGGATCGATCGACGGGGACAACCCGGCGGCGATGCGCTACACCGAGTGCCGGCTGCAGCGCATCGCGAACGAGCTGACCGCCGACCTCGACAAGGAGACGGTCGACTTCGTCCCGAACTACGACGGCAAGGAGCAGGAGCCCTCGGTCCTGCCGTCCAGGCTGCCGAACCTCCTCGTCAACGGCAGCTCCGGCATCGCCGTCGGCATGGCGACGAACATCCCGCCGCACAACCTCACCGAGACGGTCGCCGGGTGTCTCGCGCTGCTCGACAAGCCCGAGACCAGCGTCGACGAGCTGATGGAGCTGATCCCGGCGCCCGACTTCCCGACCGCGGGGATCATCTACGGCGTCGAGGGCGTGCGCGAAGGCTATCGCACGGGCCGCGGCCGCGTCGTCATCCGTTCGCGCACGCATTTCGAGGATCTCGACAAGGGCGGCCGGCAGGCGATCATCGTCGACGAGATTCCCTACCAGGTGAATAAGCGCACGCTGCTCGAGCGCATCGCCGACCTCGTGCGCGAGAAGCGGATCGACGGCATCTCCGACCTGCGCGACGAGTCCGACCGGCGCGGCATGCGCATCGTCATCGAGCTCAAGCGCGGCGAGGTCGCCGACATCGTCCTCAACAACCTGTTCAAGCTGACGCAGCTGCAGGACAGCTTCGGCATGAACATGGTCGCGCTGGTCGACGGCCAGCCCCGCCTGCTCAACCTGAAGCAGTTCCTCGAGTTCTTCCTGCTCCACCGCCGCGAGGTCGTGACGCGCCGCACCGTCTACGACCTGCGCAAGGCGCGCGAGCGTGGACACATCCTCGAGGGCCTCGCCGTCGCGCTGTCGAACGTCGACGAGATGATCGCGCTGATCAAGGCGTCGGCGACGCCGCCGGACGCGAAGGCCGCGATGATGGCGCGCGCCTGGCGCTCGCCGATCGTCGAGGAGATGCTCCGTCGCGGCCTCGCCGACGCCGCGCGTCCCGACGGGCTGCCGCCCGACTTCGGCCTGCGCGAGCAGGGCTACCGGCTTTCCGACGCCCAGGCGCAGGCGATCCTCGAGCTGCGGCTGCAGCGGCTCACCGGGCTCGAGCAGGAAAAGATCACGTCCGAGTACCACGAGGTGATGGACCTGATCGTCGACCTCCTCGACATCCTGGCGCGACCGGAGCGCGTGACGGCGGTCGTTCGCGACGAGCTCGTCGCGATCCGCGACCAGTATGGCGACAAGCGCCGCTCGGAGATCGTGCTCCACGGCGAGGACCTGTCGATGGAGGACCTGATCACGCCGCAGGACATGGTCGTCACCATGTCGCACGGCGGCTACATGAAGGCGCAGCCGGTCGACGAGTACCGCTCGCAGAAGCGCGGGGGGCGCGGCCGCCAGGCGGCCGCGACGAAGGAGGACGACTTCATCGACCGCATGTTCATCGCGAACACGCACGATTTCATCCTCTGCTTCTCCAACCGCGGCCGCGTCTACTGGCTCAAGGTCTACAACGTGCCGCAGGGCTCGCGCAGCGCCCGCGGCAAGCCGATCGTGAACCTCGTGCCGCTGATCGAGAACGAGAAGATCACGGCCATCCTTCCGATCAAGGAGTTCACCGACAACCAGTACGTGTTCATGGCGACCTGCCAGGGCACGGTGAAGAAGACGCCGCTCTCCGAGTTCTCGCGGCCGCGCACGGCGGGCATCATCGCCGTCGATCTCGCCGAGGGCGACCGCCTGATCGGCGTCGCGCTGACCGACGGCGAGCACGACGTCATGCTGTTCAGCTCGGGCGGCAAGGCCGTGCGCTTCGACGAGAAGGACGTGCGCCCGATGGGACGCAACGCCGCGGGCGTGCGCGGCATGATGCTCGACCATGGCCAGACGGTGATCTCGATGCTCGTCGCCGAGGACGAGCAGCAGTCGGTGCTGACCGCGACCGAGAACGGCTACGGCAAGCGCACGCCGATCGTCGAGTACACGCGCCACGCGCGCGGCACCAAGGGCATGATCGCGATCCAGCAGAGCGAGCGGAACGGCAAGGTGGTCGCGGCGGCGCTCGTGCATCCGGACGACGAGGTGATGCTCATCTCGACGGGCGGCGTGCTGATCCGCACGCACGTGAGCTCGATCCGGGAGATGAGCCGCAGCACGCAGGGGGTGACGCTGATCAACCTCGGCGAGGGCGAGAAGCTGGCCGGGCTCGAGCGCGTCGTCGAGCGCGACGAGGACGTGGAGGGCGCGTGACGCGCCCGCGGCGATGAGCGAGCAGGACGACGACCTCGCGTCGCACCGCGCGGCGATCGATCGGCTGGACCTCGAGATCCTCGCCCGGTTGAACGAGCGGGCGACACACGCGCAGGCGATCGGCATGCTGAAGGCAGGCAGCGGCGTGCCGGCGTGGCGCCCGGAGCGCGAGGCGCAGGTGCTGGCGCGCGTCTGCGATGCCAACGACGGACCGCTTACCGACGAGCAGGTGAGCGGCGTGTTCCGCCAGGTGATGTCGGCGTGCCTCGCCCTCGAGCAGAAGCTTCGGATCGCCTACCTCGGGCCGGCCGGAACCTACAGCCACGCGGCGGTCACGCGCCACTTTGGGGCGTTCGTCGAGGCGGTGCCGTACGCGACGATCGACGACGTGTTCCGCGCGGGTGAAAGCGGGCAGACCGACTACGCGGTCGTTCCCGTCGAGAACTCGACCGAGGGCGCCGTCGGCCGCACGCTCGATCTCGTGTGCACGACCGGGCTGTCCATCTGCGGCGAGATCAAGCTTCGCATCCAGCAGCAGCTGCTCTCCAACTGCCCTTCGCTCGCCGACGTGAAGAAGGTCTATTCGCATGCGCAGTCGCTCGCGCAGTGCGTGCAGTGGCTGGCGCGGCAGCTGCCCGGCGTGCCGCGCGTCGCCGTGGCGAGCAACGCCGAAGCGGCGCGCCTCGCGGCGTCCGAGCCCGGCACGGCGGCGATCGCCGGCGAGAACGCCGCGGCGATCTACGGCCTCCCGATGCTCGCCCGGCACATCGAGGACGAGCCCAACAACACCACGCGTTTCTGGGTGCTCGGTCGCCATGCCGTGGGTCCATCGGGACGCGACGAGACCTCGCTCGTCATGTCGGCGCCCAACCGGCCCGGCGCGCTGCTGCACCTGCTCGAGCCGCTCGCGCGGCACGGCGTATCGATGACCCGCTTCGAGTCGCGTCCGGCGAGGACCGGGCTGTGGGAATACCTGTTCTTCGTCGACTTCGCCGGCCATCGCGAGGATGCGCCGGTCGCCGCCGCGCTGGCCGAGCTGTCCCAGCGGGCGCCGTTCCTGAAGCTGCTCGGCTCGTATCCGGCAGGCCAGGCGTAGTGCCCTCGCGCGCGTCGCCCGCGACCCATCCCGGAGACCTTCGCATGAACGCCCGCATCCCCGACGGCGGCGCACCGGCCGCGCCGGCGCACGTCAGGAGCATCAGCCGCTACATCCCAGGCAAGCCGACCGACGAACTCGCCCGCGAGCTCGGGCTCGATGCGGCGACGATCGTCAAGCTCGCGAGCAACGAGAACCCGCGCGGGCCCGGTCCGCGGGTGCGCGCGGCGATCGCCGACGCCGTCGCCGAGCTGCCGCGCTATCCGGACTCGAACGGCTTCCTGCTCAAGGCCGCGCTCGCGCGGCGATTGTCGGTCCCCGCCGACCAGATCGTGCTGGGCAATGGCAGCAACGACGTGCTCGAGCTCGTCACGCTCGCCTTCCTGCAGCCCGGCGACGAGGCGGTATACGCGCAGCACGCTTTCGTCGTCTATCCGCTGGCGACGCAGGCGCGCGGCGCGAAGGGCATCGAAGTGCCGGCCCGCGACTTCGGCCACGACCTCGCCGCGATGCGTGCGGCGATCACGTCGCGCACGCGGATCGTGTTCGTCGCCAACCCGAACAACCCGACCGGCACGTGGGTCGCGCCGGCCGACATGCTGGCGTTCGTCGCTTCGCTGCCGCGCGACGTGATCGTCGTGCTCGACGAGGCGTACAACGAGTACCTGAAGCCGTCGCAGCGCGCGCAAAGCGTCGGCTGGATCGCGCAGCACCCGAACCTCGTCGTTTCGCGCACGTTCTCGAAGGCGTACGGGCTCGCGTCGCTGCGCGTCGGCTACGGCGTCATGCATGCCGACGTCGCCGACCTCCTCAACCGCGTGCGCCAGCCGTTCAACGTCAATTCGCTCGCGCAGGCAGCCGCGCTCGCCGCGCTGGACGACGACGCGTACGTCGAGGAAAGCCGGGAGCTCAACGAAGCCGGCATGCGGCAGATCGTCGACGGGCTCTCGAAGCGCGGCCTGCGGTACGTGCCGTCGCACGGCAACTTCGTGCTGGTTCACGTCGGCAACGGCCTGCGCGTGAACAGCGAGTTGATGAAGCGCGGCGTGATCGTGCGTCCGGTCGCCAACTACGGCCTGCCCGAGTGGCTTCGCGTCACCGTGGGGCTGCCGGCGGAGAACGATCGCTTCCTCGACGCGCTCGGCCGCGTGCTCGAGGGCTGAGCGTTGCGGCTCGGCAAGCTCGTCGTCGTCGGCGTCGGCCTCATCGGCGGGTCGCTGGCACTGGCGCTGCGCCGCTTCGCGCACGTGGGCGCGATCGTCGGGGTCGGTCGCACGCAGGCGAATCTCGACGTTGCGCTGCGCGCCGGCATCGTCGATCGCGCGCACCTGCTGTCCAGCGCATGGACGAGCGAGCTCCGCGACGCCGACGTCGTCGTGATCGCGACGCCGGTGGCCCAGCTCCCCGCGGTGTTCGCGGCGATGCGCGACCAGCTGGGCCGCGGAACGATCGTCACGGATGCGGGCAGCACGAAGCGCGACGCGATCGTCGCCGCGCGCCAGCACCTGGGCGACGCGATGCCACGTTTCGTGGGTGCGCATCCGATCGCTGGGACCGAACAGTCCGGCGCCGCGGCTGCGTTCGCCGAGCTGTTCGACGGACGCAACGTGATCGTGACGCCGGCGCCCGACACCGACGCCGGCGCGCGCCAAAAGGTCGAGCAGCTGTGGCGCGCGTGCGGCGCGCGCATCGTCACCATGGATGCCGGCGAGCACGATCGCGTGTTCGCGGCGGTGTCGCACCTGCCGCACGTGCTGGCCGCCGCGTACGTCGCCGATCTCGCCGTGCGCCCCGACGCCGGGCGGTTGTTCGCCCTCGCCGGCAGCGGCTTCCGCGATTTCACCCGCATCGCCGCCGGGTCGCCCGAGCTGTGGCACGACATCGCGCTCGCGAACCGCGAAGCGCTGGTGGCCGAGCTCGCCGCGTTTCGCGGGGCGCTCGACGTGCTGGACGAGGCGCTGCGCGATCCGCGCGGCGACTCGCTGCGCCAGCTGCTGGTGACGGCGAGCGATGCGCGTCGGGCGTGGCTTCGGTCGCGCGGCGACGCATGATCGCGGTGGCGACTGTCGTGGCGACGCTCATCGGTGAGATCCGCGTCGTTCCGTGCGCTGCCGATCCGCAACGCGACCGCGCCGGCGCGCAACGGCCGCAGGCATGCGTTCCCTGGTGCGCGCGGCCGCCGGCATGACCTCGCCACTCGCCCACGATGCGCTCACCGTGGCGCCGATCGCGGCCGCCCGAGGCACGGTCGCGCTGCCGGGAAGCAAGAGCATCAGCAATCGCGTGCTGCTCCTCGCCGCGCTCGCGCGAGGCGTGACGACGCTCCACGGTCTTCTCGATGCCGACGACGTGACGCACATGCGCAACGCGCTCGGTGCATTGGGCGTCGGCCTCGAAGCGGGGCCGGGCGGGGAGGTACGCGTCGACGGCTGCGAGGGCCGGTTCCCCGTGGCCAGCGCCGACCTCTTCCTCGGCAACGCCGGCACCGCCGTTCGCCCGCTGACGGCGGCGCTCGCGATGCTGGGCGGCGACTACGTCGTTCGTGGTGTGCCCCGCATGCACGAGCGTCCGATCGCCGATCTCGTCGACCCGCTGGTCGCGCTCGGCTGCGACATCCGCTATCTCGCTTCGCCCGGCTACCCGCCGCTCGCCATCGGTGCCAGTCGCGCGCGCGCCGGCACACCGATCGAGGTGCGGGGCGACGTGTCGAGCCAGTTCCTCACCGCGCTTCTCATGGCACTGCCGCTCGCACGCGGCGCGACCGACGCGGCGACGACGATCCGCGTCGTCACGCCCCTCATCTCCCGCCCGTACGTCGACATCACGACCAACCTCATGCGCCGTTTCGGCGTCGACGTGGCGTCGCCCGATGCGTCTACGTTCGTCGTTCCCGCGGTGGCCGGTTACGCTTCGCCTGGCGAGTTGCACGTCGAAGGTGACGCCTCCGCCGCGTCGTACTTCCTCGCGGCGGGCGTGCTGGGCGGCGGCCCGGTCCGCGTCACCGGCGTCGGCCTCGATTCGATCCAGGGCGACGTCGCGTTCGCCGAGGTGCTGCGCAGCATCGGCGCGGAAATCCGCTACGGCGACGACTGGATCGAGTCGCGGCGCAGCGGTCCGCTGCGTGGCGCGACGATCGATTGCACGGCGATCCCCGACGCGGCGATGACGCTG
>Ga0307405_10001132_pt1 | contig 10940 bp, 6 predicted proteins | sample 322Cmetagenome_2_FD_203311 | JGI IMG/M metagenome (GOLD analysis project Ga0307405, IMG submission 203311) | Maize rhizosphere microbial communities from greenhouse at UC Davis, California, United States - 322HYB-C-1 | ecosystem: Host-associated > Plants > Roots > Rhizosphere > Soil | place... | reverse complement strand
AATGAGATGACGGGGCGCGACGAATGGTTTGAACGGCGACTGCGGGGCGGCGATTGGGGGGCGGAGGCCCGTCCGTCTGGGCCCCCCCCACGTCGGAGTCTACGTCGTCGAGCGGCCGAGCGCCGCACCGTTCGCCCGCACTGGCTACCGCCCTCGCGCGGGTCCGGCCGCGCCGGCGCTCTCTACCGCGCCCGCCCGCTCAGCGACTCGACGAGTCCCGGGAGCTCCCCGATGTCGACCAGGAAGTGGGACGGGCGGGCCGTCTCCAGCGTCGCGCGGTCGAACGGCCCCCAGAGTGCGGCGACCGTCACGACGCCGGCGGCGTTTCCGGCGTGGATGTCGTGCGGCGAGTCGCCGACGAAGATCGCCTCGCCCGGCGCGCAGCCGAGCTGCGCGAGGGCGTGGCGCACCGGCTCGGGGTCGGGCTTGTGGCGCGCCGTCGCGTCGCAGCCGACGACGACGTCCATCGCGCCGAGCAGCCCGACGTGGGCGAGCGTGCGGCGGGCGATCGCGTCGGCCTTGCTCGTGACGACGCCGGCCGGGTGGCCGCGGCGCTTGAGCGTCGCCACGACTTCCACCGCCCGGTCGTAGCAGCGCGTCAGGCGGTCGTGGTGCTCGCCCTGGTAGGCGCGGTAGCCAACGACGAGGCCGGCGAGCTCCTCGTCGCTCTCGCAGAAGGGGCGGAGCTGGCTGGCGAGGGGCGTCCCGATCCCGGCCACCCACTCGGCGTCGGTCGGCACCCGCCGGCCGGCGGCGGCGCGGTCGCGGAAGGCGTGGCGCACCGACTCCATCAGGAGCTGGATCGTGTCCACGAGGGTGCCGTCGAGGTCGAAAAGGACGGCGAGCGGGCGGCGGGCGACGGTAGGCATGCGGCGAAGCTAAGCGGCGGGCACCGCCGGCGCTCGCTGGCCCCGGCAGGCGCCGGCCGCGCCTAACGAGCCGCCGCCCATCACGGCGGGTAGAGCCAGTAGCGCTCGGCGTCGCGCCGGAAGCGCTCGGCCTCGGCGCGCCACGCGGCGAGGAGCGCCGTCACACTTCCGCTGTCCACGGCGCGGCGCAGGGCGCGCGACCCCGAGAGCTCCTCGATCCCGCGCCCGTTCCAGCGGAATTGCTTCGGGTGCCGGGCGCGGATCGCGCGCAGCAGGTGCGCGCCGACGTCCACCGCGCGCAGCGAGTCGCGCGACGTGACGCGAATCGCGATCATCGGGATCGCGCGGCCGCCGAATCGCTCGCCGCGCGCGATCGTCCGCGACGTCGAGTCGAAGCGCACGCCGGGCAGCCGCAGCGCGTTCAGCTCGCGGGCGATCGCGCCCGCGTCGCCGAGCCAGGGCGCGCCGACGACGTGGAACGGCGTCGTCGTGCCACGGCCCACGCTGACGTTCGTCGCCTCGAGGAAGACGATTCCCGGAAAGAGCAGCGCCGCCTCGACGCTGCGGACGTTGGGCGACGGGTTGACCCACGACAGGCCGGTCTCGTCGTACCACATCGAGCGGCGGTAGCCGGTCATCGGGACGACGACGGCGGACGCCCGCAGCTGTCCGGTCCCGACGAGGTAGCGCAGCAGCTCGCCGGGCGTGAGCCCGTAGCGCGCCGGCACGGCGTGGCGCCCGACGAACGACCGGAACTCCTGCCGCATCAACCCTCCTTCGACGCGGTCGGCGCGGATCGGGTCGGGGCGATCGAGGACGACGAACGGACGCCCGCCGGCCGCCTCGGCGCACAGCGTCATGGTCCAGACGAACGTGTAGCCGCGCGTCCCCACGTCCTGCACGTCGTACACGAGGACGTCCACGTCGGCGAGCATGGCCGGCGTCGGGGCGAGCCGTTCGCCGTAGAGCGAGTAGACCAGGACGCCGGTCGCCGAGTCGCGCCCGGAGGCGATGCGCACGCCGTCGCGCACCTGCCCGCCGACGCCGTGCTCGGGACCGAAGATCGCGGTCAGTCGCACGCCGGGCGCGCCGTGCAGGAGGTCGATCGTGCGAACGCCCCGCCGGTCGCGCCCGGAGTGGTTGGTGATCAGGCCGACCCGCTTCCCCCGGAGCAGGTGCAGCGAGTCGCGGAGCAGCACCTCGACGCCGGGCACCACCCCACCTCCGGGAGCCGACCCCGCCTCCTGACCGCAGGCCGGACGCGACACGAGCAGCGAACCAGCGAGGGCGACGACGAGCGCGACGCCGGCGCGGACGGGCCGGACGGGTCGGCGCGGCGGACGGGTGCGCTTAGGCGGGCGCGGGGCAGGAGACATCGGCGGCGGGTGGGGGAGTGGGCGACGAAGCGCGCAAGGTAGCGGGCGACGCCGGCGTGAGTGAAGGCGGTGAGGATGCGCTTGCTCGCCGGCCGGCCCGCCGCCCACCTTTCGCCGGCGTCGGCCCGCGGGCGGGGCCGGACGGCACTCACCCGACGGCCTCCAATGAGCCTCCCCACGACGCCCGACGACCCGGTCTCGCGCGAGCAGCCGTCGCCCGACGACGCGGCCGCGCGGCGGGGGGCCTGGGCCTCCATCCGCGAGGCGCTCGCCGGGTCGCAGCAGGACTACACGCGCGGGCCGATCGGCCGCTCGGTCTTCCTGCTCGCCGTCCCGATGGTACTCGAGATGGCGCTGGAGAGCGTGTTCGCCGTCACCGACGTCTTCTTCGTCGCCCGCCTCGGCGCCGACGCGGTAGCCACGGTGGGCCTCACCGAGTCCATGCTGGCGGTCGTCTACGCGCTCGCGATGGGACTCGGCATCGGCGTCACGGCGACCGTCGCGCGGCGGATCGGCGAGCGAGACGCGGACGGCGCGGCGCGCGCCGCAGTGCAGGCGATCGTGCTGGCGACCGCGGGCGCGGCGGTGCTCGGGATTGCCGGCGCGATCCTCGCGCCGCGACTGCTCGCGCTGATGGGCGCGTCACCCGCGGTGATCGCCGTCGGCTCGGGCTACGCGCGCGTCATGCTCGGCGGCGAGGTGACGATCATCCTCCTCTTCGTCGTCAACGCCGTCTTTCGCGGGGCCGGCGACGCGGCCATCGCGATGCGCGTCCTCTGGCTCGCCAACGCGATCAACATCGTGCTCGGCCCGTGCCTCATCTTCGGGCTCGGGCCGTTCCCCACGCTCGGCGTGACGGGAGCGGCGATCGCGACGACGGTCGGCCGCGGGACGGGCGCGCTGTTCGCACTGGTCCGGCTGGTCCGGCCCGGCTCGCGCGTGCCGGTCGGCCGGCGCCACCTCGCCGTGGATCTGCCCGCCATGGGCCGCCTCGTCCGCCTGTCGGCCGCCGGCGTCGTGCAGGCACTGGTCGGGACGGCGAGCTGGATCGGCCTCGTGCGCATCGTCGCGACGTTCGGCAGCGAGGCGCTGGCGGGCTACACGATCGGCATCCGCGTCGTCGTCTTCGCGCTCCTCCCGTCGTGGGGCCTGAGCAACGCCGCCGCCACGATGGTAGGGCAGGCGCTCGGCGCCGACGACCCGACGCGCGCCGAGCGCGCGGTGTGGAAGACGGGGGCGTACAACGCGCTCTTCCTCGGCGCGACCGGACTCGCCTTCGTGCTGTTCGCGCGGCCGATCGTCTCGCTCTTCTCGACCGACCCGGCCGTCGTCGCGTACGGCACCGACTGCCTACGCGTGCTCGCCTACGGTTTTCCGCTCTACGCCTACGGCATGGTGCTGACGCAAGCGTTCAACGGCGCCGGCGACACGCTGACGCCGACCTGGATCAACGTCGGCGTCTTCTGGGTCTGGGAAATCCCGCTGGCCTACGCGCTCGCGCTGCCGCTCGCGCTCGGCGTGCACGGCGTCTTCGTCGCGGTCACGATCGCGTTCTCGACGCTTGCCGTGGTGAGCGCGGGCCTCTTCCGGCGCGGGCGGTGGCGCACGCGCACGGTCTGAGCGCGCGCCGTGAGACGGGACGGAGACGCCCATTATGTACGAGAGCGTACGTAATTTCGCCGTAAGTGCGTGCCCGATAATGACTTGCGGAGCATTTTCGGGGGCGCTATACTCTGCGGGACCGCGTCGCGCCGACGGCAGCCGGAGGCCGCACCGTTCCGTGGTCGGACGTTCTCCCACGATGGATGGAGCGGAGATGCGATTGCCCCTCAACAGCGCGTGGTTCGGCCGGCGCACGGAGCAGCTGCACGAGCGCGACGCCCTCACGCCGGGGCTCGCCGCGGCACGGTCCGCGATGCGCGCGCACCTCGATGGCGGCGGCGACGGGCGGTCGCGCGAGGCGGCGCGGGTGCTGTGTGACGACGCGTACGGGCGCCGCCAACAGGCCGAGCAGCTTCTGATCGCGCTCAAGGAGGCGTGGCAGTCGCTCCCGGAGACCAGGGGCGCGGGGGGCGAGCGGACGCGCCAGGTGACGCTCGACCGCTTCATCACGATCTGCATCGAGGAGTTCTACGCGCGACGGGACTGAGCCGCCGGCGCGGGCCTGACCTCGCGCGCCGCGCGTCGGGCGAAGAGGCAGCCGCCGGAACCGGGGATCGCATTCCCGCGTTATCGCCTGGGACGACCACCACGACCCCACCCTTGAGACACTCCGGCTCTCCATCGACCGACGCTTCGCGCGCCACGGCCGACGCGGTCGGGCCCCGCCGCACCGACAGCCACCGGCCACCGATGAGTACGGCTACGAAGGCGGCGAGCGTCGCGACCGCCAACCGCATCCTCGCCGCCCTCCCCGAGGAGTCGCTGGAGCGCCTCGCGCCGCACCTCGAGCCGGTGTCGGTCGCGCTCAAGGAGCCGATCTTCGAGGCGCGCGAGCCCGTGCGGCACGCCCTCCTGCCGCTCGACTGCGTGCTGTCGTTCGTCACCCCGATCGGCCCTCGCGACGCGGTCGAGATCGCGACCGTGGGCAACGAGGGGATCGCCGGACTATCCGCCTTCCTCGGCACGGAGTGGATGCCGTACCGCGCGTTCGCCCAGGTGCCGGGCCAGGCGCTGCGTGTCGGGGCGGACGTGCTCGCCGAGCAGGCGGCGCAGGACGAGGAGCTCTCGGCGGTGCTCAAGCGCTACACGCAGGCGCTGCTCACCCAGGTCGCACAGTCCACGGCGTGCAACAGCGTGCACGGCGTCGAGGAACGGTGCGCGCGCTGGCTCCTCATGACGCACGACCGCGTGGGGCTGGCGAGCCAGTTCCCGATGACGCAGGAGTTCCTGGCGACGATGCTCGGTGTCCGACGGGCGACGGTCACGGTCGCGGCGGGCGCGCTGCAGCAGGCGGGTGTCATCCGCTACAGCCGCGGCAAGATCACGGTCGTGGACCGCCCGGGGCTCGAGGCGGCATCGTGCGAGTGCTACGCGACGGTGCGCGAAGAGCTCGATCGGCTGTTGCCGCCGTTCGGCGCCGCGAAGGGGCACGAGGTGCGGGGGCTCGCCGCGGCGTCGTGACGCGGACGCACTGACGGACCCGAACGGAGCTCAACGGGGTCGCAGGAGGAGCAGCGCGATCACCTCGAGCGCCGCGTCGCTGCCGCGCGTCGCCCGCGGCGCGGCACTCTCGCCGAACGCCTGCACCGCGCGCAGCCACGCCTCGTCGGGAAGCTCGGCGCGGGCGAGCTGCTCGAGGACCCACTCGCCGCCGGCGCCGCACGGGGCGAGCGCCGCCCGACGCGCGCCGACGGCGAGAGGCGCGAGCAGCGCACGGCGGTGCGGCGGTACGCGTCGCGTGATGCCGGCGATCCGCTCGATGACCCGTCGCCGTACCCGCGCCCCCCCAGCTTCCCCGATCCCCGCGGCGGCGGCCGTGACGCGCCGCGCGCCCCAGCGTTCCACGGCCGCCACCGCCTCGGCGGTCGCCTCCGGCGACGGAGTGACGTCCTCGTTCGCGGCCGCCGCGGCGGCCACCGCGCGGCGCACGAGCCACGGGTCGTCGCTCGCCTCGCGGTCGTCGCCGAGCGCCGCGAGGAGGACGCACGGCGCGTCGTCGGGCGCCGCCGGTCGGCAGAGGGCGAGAAAGCCGGCGGTCGCGGCTCGTGCGGCGCCGACGGGGCGACCCACCGCCGCCGCTCCGTCGCCGGCGGCGCTCCACGCGTGGAGCGCGCGCCGCACGTACTCCCCGTGCTGCACCGTGCTCTCCTCGATCACGCCCGCGGAGACGACCGCCGGCCCCGGGAGGATCGTGCCGGCCACGCCCACCGCGCGGCCGGCGGCGCGCAGCTTCTCGCGGAGGCGACGCTCGACGCGCAGGACGGCCTCGGCGCTCGCCGGCGGCGCCACGGCGTAGACCGCGACGCGCCGGTGCGCGGCGCCGAGCCGCGCCGCGCGCCCCACCCGCTGCTCGAGCCGCGCCGGCGTCCACGGAAGATCGAGGTGCACGACGACCGACGCGTCGGCGAGACTGATCCCCTCGCTCAGGAGGTCCGTCGTGAGGAGCAGCTCCACGCGCTCCGCCTCGCGCGGCGCCGACACGCCACTGGCGACGGGCGCGAAGCGCGCGATGGCGTCGCGCCGCGCGAGGGGCCCGCCGGCGACGCACGCGCCGGCGGCGGTGAGCGCGGCCACGCGGACGCGCGAGCGGAGCCGCACGAACATCGCGTCCACCGTCTCGGCGAAGCTCGAGAACGCGACGACGCGCTCTCCACCGTGTCGCGCGCAGAGCGCGGAGATCGCGTCGGCGCGCGCCTCGTCCCGCGCGCCGCCGCCGGCGGCGAGCGCGGAGAGCAGCGCGCGGACGGCCTCGACGTGGCCGGCGACCGACTCGCGCAGGCAGTCGAGTGACGGGCCTGGTGCAGTCGCGGAGGGCGCCAGGAGCTCGGCGAAGGCGAGCTGCTGCGACTCTCCGTCCGAGGTCCAGGCGACGAGCTCGGCGCACGAGGGGTAGACGCCGCGCTCGAGTGAGGAGGCGAGGGCACGGGCGCGCGCGAGGCGCCGGCGGAGGGCGGCGCGGAGCGCGGCGTCGCTCGACGCCCACTGCCGCACCAGCAGGTGCCCGAGCAGCGCGCCGCCGTCGCCGCCGTCGCTCGGCGCGATGGGCGGTGGGAGGGCGAGGATGGCGTCGGCGAGTGCATCGTCCGCCGGTAGGTGCAACAGCTCCGGCGTGGCGGTCTCGGGGACGCGAGGCGCGTCGGGTCCGGGGTGCGCGGGGAGCGAGTCCCGGTCCCGGCGGACGACGAGGCGCGCCGCCGCGCGGTCGTCGAGCGCGCGGGCGCGCGCACCGAGGAAGAGCGCGAGCAGGGCACGCAGATCGTCGCGCCGATTGTGGACCGGCGTCGCCGAGAGGAGGAGGACGCGCGCGCCGACCGCGAGCGCGGCGAGCGCGTGGTAGCGACGCGTGGAGGGGTTGCGCGCGTGATGCGCCTCGTCCACGACCACTAGATCGTGGCGGCGGGCGGGGTCGAGGCCGCCGCGACTCAGCGTCTCGAACGAGACGAACGTGGCGCGAACGCCGGTGCCCTCCATCGCGCCGCGCCACATGTCGCCCAGCGCGGCCGGCGCGACGACGAGCGGCCGTTCGGCGTCGCGCGCCAGTGCGAGCGCGACGTAGGTCTTGCCGAGCCCGACTGCGTCGGCGAGCAGCGCGCCACCGTCGTGGCGCAGCAGCGCGCCGACGCGCTCGACCGCGTCCAGCTGGTGCGGGTGCAGCGTGATGCCGCCGAGCCGAGCGCGCTCGGCTGTACCCTCGCCCCGCAGAAGCGCGCGCGCGATCGCGCACCGCGCCGCCGCGACGGTAGCCGGCGTCAGCGGGCGGTCCACCCGACGAGCGGCGCGAGATGGCACCGGGCGACACCGTAGGCGACGGCGACGGCGTCGTCGAGCGACTCGGGGGCGGGAGGCGCGCCCGCGCACGCAGCGGCAGCAAGCGGCGCGAGGAGCGCGCGTGCTCGCGGCCAGTCGCGCGGCAGGGGGAGCAGGGCGACGGTCCACCCCATGAAGCGCCGGTAGCCGCCGCGCGCGGGCTCGGCGAGGGCGCCGAGCCACGCGGCGGTGGCGCTGGCGTTGAGCAGCGCGACGAGCGCGTGAGCGTCGTCGAGTGACGGGCAGGGGAGGACGTAGCAGCTGTTGAGCGGCACGGCGGGATCACCGGCGGCGAGGAGGGTGGCGCGCGGGACGCGCGCGAGGTCGCTCCAGGCGACGCGCGGCGTGGCGGCGTTCGCGCCGTCGGCGCGGAAGAGCGACCACCAGGGCAGGGGGCAGCGCGCGTGGGCGCGCGCGTCGGCGCGGCTGGCGAGTCGCGCCCGCCAGGGGGCGAGCCAGCGCAGCGCGTGCGGAGGCAGCTTGCGCAGCGGGCGGTGGTGCTCGTCGAGCGTCCAGAGCAGGTGCGCCCGCCCCGGTGGGGTGGTCCACGGTGCGATCGCCTCGCCGCGCAGGAGGGGCCGGAGCAGGGCGCGTTCGACCTCGCCCGTACGACCGTCGGCAGCGGCGACGCGGGCGAGCGACGGATCGTCGGCCTCCCCGACGACTTCGACGATGAAAGCGTCGTTGCAGCCGCACTTGACGCCGAGTCTGGGGCGGCCGAGCGGTGAGTCGGCGAGCGACGTACCGGCAGAGGAAAGGCAGTCGAAGGCACGCCGCGCGTCGGGCGGCAGGAGAACCCACGGGCTTCCCGTGGAGGAGTCGTACGGCAGCGCGTTCGCGTCCGTCTGCCAGCGCTGGTCGGCCGAGCGGCCGCGGACCACGACCGTGATCGGCCGTGCGGACGGGGGGCCATGCCGGTCGCCGCCCAACGCAAGGTGCGGGGCGAGCGGCGGCCGGCGGCGGGCGGCGACGAGCGCCGGGTAGACGGCGGCGTCAAAGGTGTGGGGCGATTCCGACCAGTCCTCGACGGCGAGCAGCTCCGACTCGTCGAGCAGGAGGGCGCGCACTCCACCGCTGGCGAGCGAGCGCCAGAGCTTGGCGGGGACGAGCAGCGCCAGCACTCCGTCGGCGCGGAGGAGCGAGTGCGAGCGCTCCACGAAGAGCGCGGCGAGATCCACCTGGGCGGCGAAGCCGAGTCCTGCGTGCGCGGCGCGGGCGCCGCGGCGCCAGGGCGCGTCGCGAAAGGTGCGGAACTCGCGGCGTAGTGAATCGCGCGTGGCGGGCGGAATCTTGTGCAGGCGGACCCAGGGCGGGTTGCCGACGACGACGTCGAAGCCGCCGGCATCGGCGACGTCCGCGAAGTGGGTGGCGAAGGCGAAGGGGAGGGCGGCGCCGTGCGCCACTCGGCGATGCTGGGCCCGGAGCCGACGCGTCGTCTCGCGGAGCGCGGCGAGTCGGGCTCGCGCTGCCGCGTCGGGGCGTCGCCGGTCGCCGAAGAGGTCTCGGGTGCGGAGCGCGGTGACGAGCTCTCGACGACGGGCCGACGCCGACTCCAGCGCGGCGTCGAGCGCGGCGAGGGCGCGCGACCGCTCCTCGCGCTCGAGGACGCGGCCGAGCGTCCGCTTGCGCGTGCCCGAGGCGCGGGCATAACGGTCGCGGAGCGCCGCCAGGCGCCGGCCGGCGGTCGCCGAGCGCCGGACGCCGGCGAAGGCGCCGCCGGCGAGGGAGTCGCCGACGCGGACGTGGCGGTCGATGTTGGGGAGCGGCGGGACGCGCCACGGGTCGGGCTCGTCGCTCTCGATGACGACCGAGAGCCAGAGGCGGAGCTCGCACAGCCAGACCGCTGTCGGGTTGACGTCGACGCCGAAGATGCACCCGGTGAGCACCGCGCGGCGCAGCTCGGGGACTGGGCGCGGGTCGCCGAGCGTGGCGGCGAGGGAGGCGAGACGCTCGAGCGCGTGGACGAGGAAGGCGCCCGATCCGCACGCCGGGTCGAGGATGCGGATGGCGCGGACGCGGTCGAGCAGCAAGCGGCGGGTGACGGCGTCGGCCGGGACGGTGCCGGCGAGCGCCGCGGCGACCGCGTGGTCGGGCGTGTCGTCGCGGTCGCGAAGGGCGTGGCGGAGGGCCGTGTCGGCGACGCGCTCGACGAGTGGCTGCGGGGTGTAGAAGGCGCCCGAGGCGCGCCGCTCGTCGGCCGCCATGAGCGACTCGAAGGACTTGCCGAGCATCTCCGGGTCGATCGCCGCTTCGGTCCAGGCGGCGCCGTCCTCGCGGGCGGTGAAGCGGTACCGGGCGAGGAGCTCGCCGAAGAGGAGCCCGAGCGCCTCGTCGGGGAAGAGCGCGTCGCGGGCGCGCTTCTCGAGCGGGGTGCGCGCGAAGAGGCCGCCGTTGAGGTAGGGGACGGGGCCGAAGGCGCGCGCCGCGGGGGCGCGCGCACGAGGCGGCGTGTTCAGCGTGCCGAAGAAGAGCGGCAGGAGCAGGTGGCGGTGGACCGGACGGCCGCGCGCGGTGGCGTCGTCGAAGGCGTGGGCGAGGAAGGCGTGGTCGCCGGCGAGCCACCCCTTCGCCTCGAGGAAGGCGAGAAAGAGGAGGCGGCTCGTGCAGAGGAGGGCGAGCTCGCGGCGGTCGGCGAGCGAGAGCCGGCCGGGCGCGCCGCCGGCGAGGGAGGCGACGACGCGCTCCAGCGTGCGGTAGAAGGCGCGGGTCAGCGAGTCGCGGCCGAGGAGGTCGAGCCAGCGGGCGTGAGTTAAGAGGTCGCGGGCCGCGTCGGGGCCGCTCGCGAGCGAGGGCGGAGGAGTGGCCGCCAGGGAGCGGAGCGTCTGCGCGTCGCTGTCCACGACCGCGCGGCGGTCCACGACGAGGGCGGCGACGCGTGGCGGCGACCGCTCGCCGGACCAGGTGGCCAGCACCGTGTGGTGGCCCTCGCGCTCGACGGCGGCGACGAGCCAGAGGAGGTGCGGGGTGCGGGCGGCCAGGCGCGCCGCGGTGCGTGCGACCGCGTCGCGGAGCGCCGCGCCACCAGTCGGGGGCAGCTCCAACAGCAGGGCGCGAAGGGCGCCACCGCCGCGGGCCAGGCGGACGTCGGCCGCGGTGTCCGGGACGCCGAGCGCGGTGCGGGTCGCCCCGTCGAGCGGGAGCGGCGGATCGAAGCCGAGCGTGGCGACGAGCGGCGCGAGGGAATCGACCGTCGCGGCGGCGGCGAGGAGAGCGGCGGCGGCGCGGG
>Ga0307405_10001131_pt1 | contig 10944 bp, 9 predicted proteins | sample 322Cmetagenome_2_FD_203311 | JGI IMG/M metagenome (GOLD analysis project Ga0307405, IMG submission 203311) | Maize rhizosphere microbial communities from greenhouse at UC Davis, California, United States - 322HYB-C-1 | ecosystem: Host-associated > Plants > Roots > Rhizosphere > Soil | place... | reverse complement strand
GACCCTCGAGCTGCCAAGGTCGAAGACATGCAGCGGTCTATCACTGCGCCCAGGCCGTTGCAGATAGCGTGCATAGCGACGTACGTAGTCCTCCAGATCAGCGTCGGGTACACAGAGCACCGATTCGATCAATTCGATCGCTCTATTCGGATGACTCTGCCGACCCATCAAAGGACCTGAGTCGGCTGGCCCGTCCTCGGCAAGTGCTAGCCTGCCTTCGGGTGAGAGGCCGGGGTCACTGTCGATCTCCACGTAGCCGATCGATACCGGCTTCGTCGCTTCTCCGGCTAACGCCGGCCGCTGCAGTCGATTGACGGCGCCATGCGCCACGCCCTCCGCCGCGAGACGAGCGATCGAGGCGTCAGCATTGGCGGTGCCGAAGACCAAAATGTGCAGGCCTTCGAACCGGGCGAGCGCCTCAGACATGCGTGTCGCGGTATGCGTAATGCTCTCCGTCAGGCGATCAAAGACGTCAGCGGGCGCCTGCAAGGGGACAAGGTTGGCGTCTGCGCCTACCGCACGTCCCCGGCGGTCGTCGACTGCGGTGACCAACTCGACGAAGGTGCGCCGGAAGCTAATGTGCGTGTTCCCAGTCCCGAAGGCGCGCAGCGGCTCTCCGGGATGCGGAGCAAGAGCGGGGAACGACGGCGGTGGCACCAGAAACCCCATCCGCCGATAAAGCGCGATGGCGGCTTCGATGTCGCGAACCACGTGGCCGACGTGCTGGATGCCGCTTACGGTGGCATCCGCGCCAGCCTGGATCTGGCGGACAGCGGTCGGCGCGGTCATTATGCTCCTCACATTGCGGCAGTGACGGAATTGATCTTGGGAGAGCGATCGGGACGCAGGTCTTTCTGATGCGCTGTAGTCCATAGGCTGGCCGCGAGCCAGAGCAAGGCAAGCGCGACCAAAATTCCGTGGGCAATCCGGGCCCAGGCCGGCAGATAGAACTGGGGGATCAGCAAAAGCAGCGCGATAGCGAGCGGCACCCCGCTCCATCGCGGCAAGATGCTGGCGCGCCAGATCGCGACTGCGAGGAGCACTCCACCTACACCGAGCAGAACGAGCCCGAGTGTAAAGGTGGTAGCTGCCGCGGCGCCGAACCTGACGGCATTGACCAGCTCAAGCAGGTTGAACGATGCGCCGGAATCCACCTTGCGAGCGATGGCGTGCAACGCGAAATCCTCTGCGCCGTAGTACGGAAGCGCCAGCCCAGCCCCAAGCCAGATAGCGACTGTACCGGCGAGACTCAGGCAAAAACTACGGCTTTCTTCCGTCACACGGCAGATGGCCAGCAAGCCCAGCGGCATCAAGATCAAAGCAACTATGGCGAACAAGTGCGCAGCCACCCATGCATGCGAGCTCATCGACGCCACGGCGCCTCCGACGGTGGACTCGTCGTGCCAGGGCCGAACGGCCGGATACAGAAAGAACAAGACACCAGACGCCGTGAGCGCGGCGGCGCCAAGCCGGACAAGGCGGCGTGAATCCCTTATGGGATGGGGATCTGTAGTGCTCGACATATGTTGCCTCCTCGGCGGAGTAGTTCGTAATGGACGATACGATACGTCTCGTTGCGTCACAAGACGCAACGGCTCGTCTTTTGCTATTCTTAGAAACCGTGGTGGCTAGGCGCGAACCCGACCCGACTCGACGCAATGCGAGGGCGCACGCCGCCATCCTTGGCGCAACTCGGACGCTGATACAAACAATCGGCTACGACCGAATGTCCATCGAGGGCATTGCGGCGGCCGCCGGCGTCGGCAAGCAGACGATCTACCGGTGGTGGCCGTCCAAGGCTGCGGTCGTCTTGGACGCGTGGGCCCCGGAAGTGCAACAACACCTCACCTTTCCCAACACCGGAGATCTGGCAGCTGACCTTAAGACGGAGCTCAAGTCGGCGAGCGACCTCAGCAACGATCCCAACTTCGGGCCGTCGTTCCGAGCCCTGGTCGCCGAGAGCCAGCATGACCAGACGTTGGCAACTCAGCTGCTGGAACGCATCTTCTGGCCACGAGTCGAGGCTGCCAAGGAACGCCTCAGAGCGGCGCAAGACGACGGTCAATTGGCAGCGGCCATTGACTTGGATCTTGCCATTGATCTGCTTTACGGCGCGTTTTATTACCGGTACCTGTTGCGGGCGGCGCCGCTCACCCACCAGCACGCCGAGGCAGTGGTGGATGCTGTCCTCAGCGGTATCGGAGCCGCTATGCGGCCGAGCTGAGACCCTTGATCACGATTCGTCCGGCGCGGATCCAAGCAGATTGAGCACAGCTCTTTCGATCTTGCCGTGCGTTGTGCCATCAGAAAGATCGGTATCGGTCGCGGCCAGCTCTGGAGAGATCGTCACGCCATCGTTGAAAAGATCGATAATGCGGGGATCTACGTAGGATGCCCGGGCGACCGCGGGCGTGTTACCGAGGTAACCAGCCACTTCCTTCATCGCCGTCGAAACGGCGTGTTTACGGGCCGTGATCGTTTTCGCGCTCTCGTTCGCTTCGGCTAACACCACTTCGGCGATCACTGTGCCGTGCCAGGTGCGGAAGTCTTTGGCCGACATCTCATTGCCAACGTGGGTCTTGATATAACTGTTGATGTCAGTGGAGCTAACGTCCCGCCAGTGCCGTCCGTCCTTGTATGCAAGGAGTTCCGGCCCACCACTGCGTCGCGCCAGCAGGTCGCGTACGGCTCGCAACACCAGATCATCAGCAAGTGCCACATAGCGTTCCTGACCGGACTTGGCCACGTAGTTGAAGATCACCGAGCCATTCTCGATTGAGACGTGCTCCTTGTGGATTGTTGCCAGACCGTAGCTGTTGTTGGCCTCCGCGTACGCCTCGCCGCCGATTCGAAAGAAACCAAGATCAAGAAGTCGGAACGCCGTGCCCAGCGCGCGTTCATACGGCATCCCCTCCAGCTGCAAATCCTGTGCGACGGTGCGCCGCGCTTCCGGCAGTCGGGCCGCAACCTCCAGCACCCTGTCGTGCTTAAGTCGATCACGGTTCAGCCGCCACTGCTCGTGATAGAGGTATTGCCGGCGGCCTGCATCGTCGATGCCGACGGCCTGCAGATGTCCATTGGGTACCGGGCAAATCCACACCTGCTCCCAGGCGGGCGGGATGACAAGGAGCTTGCAGCGCTGGGTCTGTTCGGAGTCAAGGCGGCTCCCGGACTCGTCCAGATAGACGAATCCCTTTCCGGCGCGCCGCCTGGTCCATCCCGGATCTCGTGGTGAGACCCTTCTCAGCCTCGGCACATCTCAGTTGTACCCGCTGATTGACTGGCCACTATGCGGATCCTGTTCACGTCCCGGTATCGCCCGAGCGCGCGACCTGACTCCTTTGGCTGCCGACCGTCGTCCGCCCGATGCCCGCGAAACCATCCGCGCCGCGATCGAGGAAGTCCTGGACAATTCCTCCTACGCTGCCGGGGCACGGGTGCTGCAGGCCGCCATTGCCGGCATGCCATCCGCAAATGAGGTCCTGACAAGGGTCGCTGCTTTTGCTCGTCGAGCATCTAAGGCACCTTAGGTACCTCACACGTGAGACCCTCAAAAAGATCCGCAATCTGCACCATGTGCGCCTCCCCGCCTTAGAAACAAGATGGTTATCAAGAAGCGACGAGGAGGATGACATGAGCTTGATCAACGACTACACCTACCGGGTTCTGACGGATCAGAACGAGCGGGACATCGCCCGACTGGCTGAGCACAACCGGCAGGTCCGGCTGGCGTTGAGCGGTCGAGTGAGCTGGTGGCGGAGGCTCCAGGCCCGGCGTGCACAGCGCATTCACACGGCCACCGAGCATCCGGTGCCAGTGGCACGATAGTGCTTATGGTTCGAGCGGCGAGATCGGCCACGAGCGCACGCACCGACCACATGGTCGGGCGGGATGAACAGCGGGCCGAGCTCGGCCGCACTCTGGACGACGTGATCGACGACGGCAGTCGGTTCGTGATCATCGGTGGTGACGCGGGAGCCGGCAAGACTACCGTCGTCGAGGCGTTCGTTGCCGATCTGTTTGGTCCGCTGGCCGATCGCAAAGCCCAGCTGATCCGCGGTCAATGCGTGCCCATGGGCAGTGAGGGTCTGCCGTACGCGCCCATCGTTGGCGCTCTCCGCGACCTGATCACCCAACACGGCCGTGAGCAGATTTTCGAGTGGGCCGGGGCGGGCCGCCAGGCGCTCGCAGCGCTCCTGCCGGACTTCGGCCCTGAATCATCTGTACGCACAGCGCCTTCCGAGCCTGACGACACCATTCGGCTGCAACTCTTCGAGACCGTCACAATGCTGTTGGAGCGGGCGAGTGAAAACGGTCCACTTGTGGTGATCATGGAGGACATCCACTGGGCCGACGAGTCCACTCGGCACGTACTTCGCTTCCTGGCACGGGCCTTGACCGACGCGCCGGTGATGATCATCGCCACCTATCGCACCGATGAGCTCACCCGCCGGCATCCGCTCCGCCCCTTCCTCGCTGAAGTTGGGCGCTTCCCGGGCACCGTACGCATTGACGTGCCGGGCCTTGATCGTTCCGAGGTAGCCGAGCTGCTGACCCAATTGCTGGAGCGCCCGCCCAGCAATGTCGTGATCGACTTGGTCTACAAGCGCAGTGAGGGCATCCCGTACTTCGTCGAAGAGCTCACCAGGTCAGCGGCCCGTGGTTGTATCGACATGCCAGACACCCTCCGCGATGCCTTGAACGTACGTGTCTTGAGCTTGTCCGACCGGACCCAGCAAACCTTGCAGCTGGCGGCAGTGGCCGGCACTCGTGTTGATCATGGTCTGCTAGCGGCGGCAGCCGACGCCTCGGATGGAGAGTTGGAAAGCCAGCTGCGTGAGGCGATCGACGCTGCGGTACTCACTGCGGATGAAACCGGGTACGCCTTCCGGCACGCGCTGTTGCGGGAAGTGATCCACGATGACTTGTTGCCGGGCCAGCATGCCCGGCTCCATGCCCGCTTCGCGACGATCTTGGAGGAGCACCCGGAGCTGATGAGCGCCGACGCGGCGCCCATGGAGATTGCGCACCACTGGAACGCAGCGCATCAGGCGAACAGGGCATTCCGATGGGCATTGACGGCGGCTGACTCAGGCGGTGCTGCTTTTCATGAGGCACTGAAGCTCTACGAGCGTGCTCTGGAGCTATGGGATCAAGTGGACGACCCCGAGTCGGTCGCCGGCTCGCATGCGAGCTTGCTGATGCGCGCGGCGTACGTCGCCGAGGATGCCGGTGAGATCGAGCGATCCCTGGCGCTGGCTAACGCCGCACTTGATGAGCTGGATCCTGAGCGCGACCGCGAGGAGCGGATCGAGGCGCTGCTGGTCAAGTCGCGGACGAAGGCGAGCCTGATGAGTGCCGGCGGCGTCGAGCCCTTGCGAGAGGCACTTCAGCTGCTGCCGGAAGACGCTGATCCCAAGCTCCGGGCTCGGGTTCTGGAGATGCTTGCTCGGCGGACCATGCTGCAGGGTGATGTCCAGCAGGGCATTGAGTACTCCCAGCAAGCCGTGGACATCGCGGCTGTGGCCAAATCGGATTCGGCCACCGCGAATGCCTGGATCACGCTCGGCACCAGCCTTGCCGCTGCTGGGCAGGAGAACGAAGGCCTCGCTGTGATGGAGCGGGTTCGTGAGCTGTCCCGCACCAGCACCCGGACTCTACTTCGATTCTTCATCAACTACTCCGACGCGTTGAACCACATAGGTCGATACGAGGACGCTGCCCGGGAGGCCCTGAGCGGCGTAGACATGGCCCGTGATCTTGGTCTGCAACGCTCCATGGGAGCCATGCTGGCCGGGAATGCCGCTGAACCGCTGCTGGCGCTCGGACAGTGGGGGCGGGCGTCGGCCATGATCGAGAGGGCGCTGGAACTGGATCCGCCAGCGCATCATCACGCCCACCTGCGGCTGCTGCAGGCGTGGCTGTTTGTCTGGCGCGGGCAGCTTGACGAGGCGGAAGCGGTGCTGGCTGAGTTCCGGCCCATGATCAGAAACGACCACCTTTCGCCGCAGTACAGCAGCCAGGCGATCCGAACCGATGCCGAGTACGCACTCGCCGTTGGTGATCATCAGCGGGCATGGGCCGACGTCAAGGTGTTCCTTGATCATTGCCAGCGCTATCACTGCGCCGCCGTCTATCCCGTGCTAGCGGTCGGTGCCGCTGCGGCGCGGGTGCTTGATCAGAGGGAGGGATCCACAGAACGGGTGAAGTTGATCAAGGACATCCTTGATCAAAAGGCTGCTCCGGTGCGGATTCGGGCCTTTTGGGAGCCGGTGATCCGCGCCGAACTGGAGGACACCGCCGAGGCGTGGCGGTCGGCGTTGGATGAGCTAGGGGCGCAGCAGGCGCCGACTTACTTGCGCCCGTACGCCAGCCTGCGGCTCGGTCAGCATCTGGTTGCCGGGCGGGAGCGAAATGAGGCCAAGCAGGTACTGGCCTCGGCCTCCGCCGAGGCGGTGAGTCTTGGCTCCACCCTGCTGGCTGACCGGATTGCTGCGTTGTCGCAGCGTGCCGGTTTCGCGGTAGCACCGCCTCCGGAGAAGAGTCCGGTTGCCGGTCTGACGCCCCGAGAGATCGAGGTGCTGCAGCTCGTGGCAGAGGGCCGGTCCAATGGTGAGATCGGTACGGCGTTGTTCATCAGTACGAAGACCGCGAGCGTGCATGTCTCCAACATCTTGGCCAAGCTCGGCGTTAGCGGTCGGGGCGAAGCAGCTGCCGTGGCTCATCGAATTGGGCTCACTGCACCCTGAGTCAGGCCCGATGCACCCGGCCGGTGAAGCTGATCACCTCATGCACGTCGTCGTTCGGGTCCACGATGAAAGTCACTTTCGTCAGCTCCTTCCACGGAACGGCAAAGCCGATGGTCGCGATGGATTCGTCCTTCGGTTTGATCTTGCCTTTGAAGCCGCTCTGCAGCTCGTCGGTTTTGTCGACGATGATCTGCGCATCCTGGTTCTCGCCACCGTACTTGGCGCCGATCAAGACACTCTTTGCGTCGTACGGCTTCTTGGTGTTGTTCTCGATGCGGACCGACGCGATCACGATCTCACCCTTGGTGGCCTCGGCGCCGCGATCGGTCTTGGCCGCTTTGTCCGCGACAGTGCCAGCGATCTCGATCACCAGTCCGTCGTCGAACTCGGCGCCGTCGTCCAGCTTGAACTGCTGTCCCTTTGGCACCTCTGCCGGTGTCGGGGCCGTTGCGCGAGGGGTTGGGACGGTGCTGGAATTAGCGATCGACTCTACCGGCGTTGGTTCAGGCTTGGTGCTCGCAGTCACGCTGGGTTGCGGCTGGCCACCGCACGCTGCTAGGGCAAGGAGTACGCCAATGAGTGCCCGCGAGAGTCGCCTCATAGACCGACACCGTACCCGGCGAGGCTCAGCGACTCGGCCGCTATGGTGGACGCGTGAAGTGGAAGATGGCACTTGCCGTCGGCGCTATTGCCGGAGGCGCTTTGTGGTTCGTACGCCGCAGGTCCCGTCGAGCCGAAGAAGATGCCGAGCTCTGGGCAGAAGCCACCGACCCCATCACCCGCTTCGGCGACACCTAAGACTCAGCTACAGGCCGGACTCACGTATTAGAACTGGCGGGGCCTGAGAACGCCATGCATCAATTTCCTCTCAGGACTGGGTGAACATCTCGGTGACCTCATCCGGCAAGCCACCATCGATGAGCAGCGTCACCAGGTCACCGGCTTGCAGCTTGGTCTCTCCGTGTACGGGTAGCAGCACTCCGTCCCGTACGACGATACTGACCCAGATCTTGTCGGCCAGGTCGGCGACTTCCCCGACCGTTCGGCCCTCAGCCAAAGATCCCGTCGCGACGCTGATCTGATGGGCTGTCTCCGGTTCGGCCTGCAGGCGTACGCCGACCGCCCAGGGCTCAGGTCTCACGGGCTGCATTGGTACGCCTAACCTGCGCGCAACCACTGGAGCCAGACTGCCCTGGACGACAACGGAGAAGATCACTATCACGACGACGATTCCGTACAGTCGTTGCGCATCCGGCACATCCGCGGCGAGGAGGAGCTCGCCGAGCAAGATCGGTACCGCACCCTTGAGCCCGGCGAACAGCACAAACACCCGCTCGCCACGATCAAGCTCAGCGTGCAGCAGGCAGAGACCAACCACGAGTGGCCGGATCACGATAGCCAGCGCCAAGCCAAGAATGATGCCAGGCAGCCAGACATCCATCCGAGCCAAAACCCTGAGGTCGATGGTGAGTCCCAAGATCACGAATGCCACGATCTCTGCGAGCCCAGCCAATGCCGCGTGGAACCGTTCGATCTCGTGCTGATACGGCGCGCGGCGGTTGCCTATGATGATCCCGGCCACGAAGACGGCCAAGAAGCCCGATCCGTGCAGCAGCGTCGTCACGCCGTACAGCAGCAGCACACTGGCGAGCGTGCGGAGCGGATACAACGCTTCACTGGGAAGTGAAATCCGGCGCATGAACCACAGCAAGGCCATACCGCCGGCAATACCGGCCGCTAAGCCGACGGTCATTTGAAGCAAGAAATCCGCCGCCACCCGGCCAAAGGCCACTCCACTGACCCCGCCAACAGCCAGCAGCCCACCCATCAAGGCAATTCCGATTGGGTCGTTAGCCCCCGATTCGCCCTCCAAGATGGTGCCGCTGCGACCGGCGATCTCCTGTTGACCGAGGACGGAGAACACCACCGCGGGATCGGTCGGGGATACCGCAGTTGCTACCAGCAAAGCGACGTACCAGGCCAGTCCGAACGCCAGATGCAGTAAGACGCCGCCGGCGGCCGCGGTCAGGAAGGTACCGAGTACGCCAACGATGATGATCAATCCGAGCGCTGGCCGGAGGCGAGCCCAGCCGATGTGCCGGCCGCCGTTGAACAAGATCAAGACGAGCGCCACCGAGACGATTTGCTGGACGGTGTCGTCTTGCGGTGTCGGGACGCCCGGAACGACCAGCGCACCGATCGCGGCAGCGGCGAGCATCCATACTGGCGCCGGTATGCGAAGTCGCATCGACAGCCGATTGACCAAAACCCCGGCAAGGACCACGGCGCTGGTCAGCGCGATGATCAAGGCGAACCGGGCCGTGTCGGACACGTACTGCTCCTCGGCGGAGTTAACGAAGCTGGGGGCCGATTTGCCGACCAGCCTTCCCGGCACACCGGTTCACAGACTACGCCGTATGGCGACCTCGGCCCGAGCGCAGCGCTCGCGTAATTCATCTCAACGACACCTGTGCAGGCGTTAAAAATCGGTTGAGCGCTTGATGAATGCAGCCGATGTGTGCGCAAACCTGGCTTACATGACTTCACCGACTCAGCCTGCCCATGTTGATTCATCGAGCGCGGTGACACCTCATGCGACGACCAGCCCAGCACGTCGCGGCTGGGGGTCCCGGATAGCGCCGGTATTGCTCCTTTTGGTCATCGCTCCACTGGTGGCCGAGTTCCTGCTTGGCGATGTGACGCTGGCCTCGCTACCAGCCTTGGTGTTGTTCATTCCGCTGTACGGCGGTGGCGCCCTGTTGATCAGAGAAGTGGTACGTCGCAGGGGTGGCGGCTGGCCCGCGATCGTCGTATTCGCTGCCGCGTTTGGCGTTACGGAGGAGGGATTGGCGACTCAGTCGCTGTTCAACCCGGACTATGCACATCAGCACCTGCTGAGCTCCGGCTTTCTGCCGGCGCTCGGCATCGCGATCCCATGGACGGTGTATGTGCTCTCCCTGCACGTCATCTGGAGCATCTGCACTCCGATCGCCCTTGTCGAATGCATGTTTCCGAGGCGCCGGACCGAGTCGTGGCTACGGACGCCTGGGCTGATCATCGTCGGAGCGGTTTACGTCATCGGCGTCGTTGCCGCATTCGCTACCACCTGGGTGGTCTATCGTTACGTCGCCTCGCCGAGCCGCCTCATCGGCGCGGCAGTGGTCGCTGTTGTCTTGATCGTCGCAGGTGTGCTGCTTACCAGGGTGCGGCGCCCCGAGCGGTCTGGGCTTGAGGCGTCACGACCTGCACCCGCCGCATGGGTCGTCGTCGGCGCCGCGGCCGTTGCCGCAAGCCTTGTTGTGATCACCCCGCACCTGCCGGGCGCTGTGTGGCGCACACTGACCATCCTTGTGATCGAACTCGTCGGCCTGATCACGATCACGCTGTGGTCGCGTAGGCTCGGCTGGGGTGACAGGCAGATCTTGGCGCTCGCGGCCGGGGCCCTCTTCGCGTACGCCTGGCACGCATTCGTCTCCCCGCCTGCCTTCGACTCCGCGTCGATCGTCATTGTGCGGATCAGCAATGTGGTCTTCGCGGCCTTGGTGGTGGCGGCGGTCTGGTTCGCCGCCCGCCGCATCGCAGCCGCCCAAGGCAGCCGCCTGACTCCTTAATCGACTTGTCGGTGTTGAGGAGAGGCCAGCATCTCACTCTGGCTGGTTGTCTGCTGTTCCTGCGATCCGGTATGGGGTGTCGAATCCCTCGTACATGAGGTGCGCGACCATGCCTTGGGCGGCGTGTTTGAGGTTGTGGCAGTGGTCCATCCAGATGCCGGGGTTGTTTGCTACGAACGCGATGTCGTAGGTCTCGCCGGCTAGCACGTTGAGCGAGTCGACCCACCACGGGCTCCCGGTGGCGGCCACCCCATTGCGAGCCAGTACGACCACATGGTGGCCATGCAGGTGCATCGGATGCACTTCGCCGCTGTGGTTTGCGATATGCATCGCCACCACGTCACCCTCGCGTACCACATACATCGGAACCTGAGGGAAAAGGCGGCCGTTGATCGACCACCACACGCCCGGCCGACCTTTGACAAAGCCTGGTCGGCGACCGATCCGATACTCGAACCGGCGCGTGGGATGGACCGGATCAAAGCCGAGCGGGGCAGGTGAGCCGTAGTTCAGCAGGTCCAGCTCGGCGGCGGGTTGCGGCGGCACTGGCGCATCGCCGCCTAGAGCTCCAACGACAACCGCTG
>Ga0307405_10001130_pt1 | contig 10946 bp, 12 predicted proteins | sample 322Cmetagenome_2_FD_203311 | JGI IMG/M metagenome (GOLD analysis project Ga0307405, IMG submission 203311) | Maize rhizosphere microbial communities from greenhouse at UC Davis, California, United States - 322HYB-C-1 | ecosystem: Host-associated > Plants > Roots > Rhizosphere > Soil | place... | reverse complement strand
ACCTGGCCCGGGACCGGGCGATCGTGATCCACGCTGCCGATTACGTGAATCCGCTGTGGAGTGTGCGCCAGGGTCGCATCGGCCGCAGCCTGGGCTGTCCCGCCGTGCGTCCGCAAGTGGCGCGGCAGGTGATCGACAAGCTCAAGGGCGGGCAGTTCATGTTTTCCTGGTACCCCGACCCGGCGTGGCTCAAGCGCTCGGCCTATCTCAATTGCCAGCCGCAACAAGTGGCGAGCATCCTGGCGACAAGCGGCGGCTAGCAGCACCTTTGTGACGAGGGAGTCCCCGACGCTGCGCTGTCAAGGGATTGCATCAGGTTCGCCGGTGGTTAAAATGCCGGCCTTTCGAGTCGCTGGCGTTTTTTTCCTGATGAACCCTCAAGCCCTCCAAACCTTGCACAGCCACTTGTTGACGGCGCTGGCATCGGCACCCGACGAAACCCGTCGCCTGTTCCACGGGCGCGGGCGCTGCTGGCCGGGCCTGGAACAGGTCACCGTCGACTGGCTGCAAGGTGTAGTGCTGGTCGCGTTGTTCAAGGAGCCGGAGGCGGCGCAACTGGAGGATTTACTGTCGATGCTGCAAGCCCTGGCCGCCTCGCCCACCTGGCAACACAGCGGTGCACAAACCCTGGCCTTGCAGCATCGATACTTGCCCGACAGTCTCACCCAATGGCTGGTGGGCGAGCCGATCGATGAATGGACGCTGACCGAAGGTGGCCTGCGCTACCGGATCGACCTGGGCAAAAAGCAGAACAACGGCCTGTTCCTCGACATGCGCTACGGGCGCGACTGGGTGCGGGCCAATGCCGGTGGCAAGCGCGTGCTTAACCTGTTCGCCTACACCTGCGGCTTTTCCGTGGCGGCCATCGCCGGCGGTGCGCAGCACGTGGTCAACCTGGACATGTCTCGCGCGGCCTTGAGCCGTGGGCGCGACAATCATCGTTTGAATGGCCATGACTTGGGCCAAGTGACTTTCCTCGGCCACGACTTGTTCAAGTCCTGGGGCAAGGTCATCAACAGCGGCCCCTACGATCTTGTCATCATCGATCCGCCCACTTTCCAGAAAGGCAGCTTCCTGCTGACCAAGGATTACCAGCGCGTACTGCGCCGCCTGCCGGAGCTGCTGAGCGCCCACGGCACGGTCCTGGCCTGCAGCAACGACCCGGCCACCGGACCGGACTTCCTCATCGACGGCGTCATGCGTGAAGCGCCTGGGCTGACATTCGAAGCGCGGTTGGAAAATCCTCCGGAATTTCCAGACGCCGATCCGGCCTGTGGCCTCAAGGCCCTGGTGTTCAAACGCCAGGACCCGGCTCTTGGATAGCCTTGTGCGCGCTCCCTGAGAATTACAAATTTCCTCTACTTGGCGAATCGTCTCGCGACTAGACTGTCTCGCGGCGCCAGCAACGCGAACCGATTGGGTCGCGCTTGCGGCAGCCCCGAAACCGGACTGTTCAAGGATCGAAGAACCATGTCGCAATCACCTCCCCCTGACCCGCGCCAGCGCTGGCGTGCCTTGATCGTCTTATGCCTGGGCGTGCTGATGATCGTGCTCGACGGTACGGTGGTCAACGTCGCCCTGCCGTCGATCAAGGACAGCCTGCAATTCGACGACGCCGACCTGGCGTGGGTCGTCAACGCCTATTTATTGACCTTTGGCGGCTTCCTGCTGCTGGGTGGCCGCCTGGGCGACCTGTATGGCCATCGGCGCCTGTTCACCCTTGGCTTGGCGGCGTTCACGCTCGCATCGCTGGCCTGCGGCATGGCGCCGTCGCAAGCCTGGCTCATCATCGCCCGGGCCATCCAGGGGCTTGGCGGAGCGGTGGTCACGGCGGTGGCCTTGTCGTTGATCATGGATCTGTTCACCGAGCCTGGCGAACGCGCGCGGGCAATGGGCGTTTACAGTTTCGTCTGCGCGGCGGGCGGCAGCATTGGCGTGTTGCTGGGTGGTTTGCTCACTGACCTGCTGAGCTGGCATTGGATCTTCCTGGTCAACCTGCCTGTAGGCCTGGTCGTCTTGGCCCTGTCCCTGAAATTGTTGCCGGCCGTGCACGCCGAAGGCAGTGGGCAGCTGGACGTTGCCGGCGCCGTGACTGCGACGGTTTCGCTGATGGTCGCGGTGTATGCCGTGGTCAATGGCAACGAACAAGGCTGGACGTCTCTCCACACGCTGGGCCTGCTGGCAGCCTCGGCCTTGTTGATGCTGGGCTTCATCGTCATCGAACGCCGGATTGTCCATCCCTTGATCCCGATGGGCCTGTTTCGCCTGCATAACCTGCGCACCGCCAACCTGCTCGCAGTGCTCTGGGCCGCGTCGATGTTCGCCTGGTTTTTCCTGTCGGCGCTCTACATGCAGTTAGTGCTGGGCTATACGCCGATGCAGGTAGGATTATCGTTCCTGCCGGCCAACGTGATCATGGCGATTTTCTCCCTGGGCCTGTCGGCGCGACTGGTGATGCGCTACGGCATCCGGACGCCGCTGGCGCTGGGCCTGTTACTCGCCGCCATCGGCCTGGCGTTGTTTGCACGGGCACCGCTGGACGGCCAATTCATCGGCGACATCCTGCCGGGCATGTTGCTACTGGGCTTGGGGGCGGGAATGGCGTTCAACCCGATGTTGCTGGCTGCGATGAGCGAAGTGGAACCCAAGGATTCCGGCCTGGCCTCAGGCGTGGTCAACACGTCGTTCATGATGGGCGGGTCGGTGGGCCTGGCGGTGCTGGCAAGCATAGCCGCGTACCGGACCAAGACGGCCGCGCCCGAGCTTGCGCCGCTGGTGGCACTCAATGATGGGTATCAGGTGGCGTTCCTGATCGGTGCGATGTTTGCGCTGGCTGCGGCGATACTGGCGCGATTTCTGCTGCGAAGCACCGCGATGGGACAGCAGGCGAAAGTCGACTCCGCCGCCCATCCGCCCCCTTGAAAGCCCAGGGCTTTAACGACAGGCATCAAACGATGCCTGTCGTTTAAGCCGGTCCAGTTCAATCTCAGGCAGCCATCCTTTCACACGCCTCGGCACAGGACCGGCATGCCTTGGCACAATCCTGGCAATGACCCGCTTCGTGCCCGGCACACTCCTCGCCACAGGCTCGGCAGATGCTCGCGCAGACAATACAAAGATCGGCGGCGACCCGACTGTCACGCTGCATCAATGTCGCCGCCAGGCGGCACAGGTCGGCGCAGTCGCGGTCCAGCTCGATGCAACGCGCCATCATCTGGACGTTTTCTTCTTGCAGGCAAGCGCTGGCGCAGGCCTCACAGGTCATGGCGCAGGCCAGGCATTCGTCGATGCAGGCTTGATAACGTTGGTTCATGGCACTCTCCTTTTTCGAAGGTCGAGAAAATGGCATACCGCCTTTTCAGGGCAGGTATAAGAGTGCGACTCGCCGCGCGCGCCTGGGGTTTCGAAAGAAAAATTACATTTTCGTCAGCCAGGAAATACCGCGGCTCCTGCTGCGGTGCATGGCTATACCAGCAACGTCAACCACGCCGACACCAGCAGCAACACCGCCATGACACGGTTGAAGCGCCCCATCGCCACGGCGGAACGGCAGAACCTTGCGGCGCCGCGCCCCAGGTAGGCCCAGGCGGTCATGCAAGGAATGGAAATCGCGAAAAATGCAAGGGACAGCCAGAGCACCTGCGCCGTACGGTCCGCCTCGGCACCGGCGAATACGCTGACCACCGCCAAGGCCATCATCCACGTCTTCGGGTTCACCAGTTGCAATCCGGCAGCTCCGGCCAGGCCAAGCCGCGGGCCTTCAACCGGTCGGTCCGGGTCGATGGCTTCGGCCGGTGCGCTGAAAATCTGCCAGGCCATCCAGCTCAGCCAGGCGATGCCGGCCCAGGACAATGCCGTTTGGATGGTCGCATGCCGGGCCAATACATCCCCCAGCCCAGTGCCCACCAACAGCACCAACAACGCAGCGGCCGCGCAAGCGCCGAGGATGATCGGCCAGGTGGTCGCCAGGCCGAAGCGCGAGCTGTGGCTCAGCACCAGGATATTGGTCGGCCCAGGGGTGATGGAGGCGACAAAGGCAAACAGGGCAAACGGCAGCAACTGGTCCATGGAGCAATTTCTCGGTGGGTGATCGTAGGACCGATCATCCCGATGCTGACATGCTCAGTCTGGAACAATTGAGCAGCGCTTGCGGTAGTCCGCGGGGCTCATGCGATAGGCACGCTGGAACCAGCGGCCCAGGTGACTCTGGTCGGCAAAACCAAGCATGGCGGCCACCGCCACGGCACTTTCGCCACGGGCCAGCAAGCGCCGCGCCCGGGCCAGGCGCAGTTGGATCAGGTAAGCATGGGGCGCCAGGCCGAAAGCGGCCTTGAATGCGCGGCTCAGGCGAAAGCGATCGACACCGGTAGCCCGCGCCAAATCGTCCAGGCCGATGTCTTCGCTCAGGTGGCTGTGCAGGTAGTCGCGGGCCTGCTGTGCAACCAGCGGCAGCCGCGGGTCGGGATTGATCCGCGCACGCCAGTGCAGGTGTTGGGTGAGGTTGGACAGCAGCGTGTCAAGTGCGGTCTGGCGGACGATCAGGATGTCCTGCTCATGCAGGCTCTGGAAGGCCGTGGCGGTGGCGCGCGCCAGTTGTACGTCGTCATTCAGAGTGGCGGCGAAACCCAATTGGGCGTTGTCCGGTGCTTCCTCGAATAGCGAGCGCAGTTCGCGCTCCAGCCAGTGTGGTTCGAGGTACAAGGTGCGGTAGGTAAAGCCCTGTTCGTGAGGTGCGTTTCCGTCATGCAGCTCGCCGGGCTCGAGCAGGAACACTTTGCCCGGCGTGCTGTTATGTTGCTGGCGGCGGCAATGGAACTGCTGCACCCCCTGCTCCGTCACGCCCACCAGGTAGGCATCGTGCCAATGCGGATCGTAGGCATGGCCCTCGAAATGCGCGCGCACGGTCTCGATACCGGACGAGGCGTCCTGCTTGAGATCGATCCAATTGCGCGCTGTCATGCCTTACCCGTCTAGTCGATGTGCTCTGGCAGATTAACTGCTGCCCAAGCGCCTGTCTGGAAGATTTGTGCAGATTGAGGGGGCTCATCGGGTGCCCCGCATCACGCATCCGGCGTAATCACCGGCAGCACGGTCTCCACCGCCAACCGCGCCAGTTCCGCATCCTCTTCAGCCTTCACGCCGGAAACCCCGATGGCGCCGATGCACTGGCCATCGTGGCGGATCGTCACGCCGCCCTCAAGCATGCCTTGCAGGTGCGGAGCGCTCAGGAAGGCCAGGCGACCACCGTTGATCATGTCTTCAAAGGCCTTGCTGTCACGCCGCCCCATGGCCGCGGTGCGGGCTTTTTCGGTGGCGATGTAGGTCGACAACGGCGAGGCATCGTCCAGGCGCAACAGCCCCAGGGGATGCCCGCCATCGTCTACCACGCAGATCGATACGGCCCATTGGCGCTGGTGAGCCAGTTCCTTGGCAGCGACCAGCAGCTGGGCAACGTCCTGCTCCGTGAGTACCGCTTTGGTTTTCATGAATCACTCCGTGTCATGGAACATGAGGCCAGGGGCGGCACCCGCTGGCCATGGAAAGTGCCTGATTATTCGCCGTAGATATCGAAATCGAAATACTTCTGGCGAATCCGGTCGTAGGTGCCATTGGCGCGAAGGGTTGCCAGGGCCTGGTTGAAGCGGCTCGCCAACGGGTCGTTCTTGCGCACGGCGATGCCAATGCCGGTGCCGAAGTATTGTTCTTCGACGAAATTCGGCCCGACAAATTCAAAATCCTTGCCTTCCGGACGCTTGAGCAAGCTTTCGTCGATTACCACGGAGCTGGCCATCGTCGCGTCCAGGCGACCGCCCAACAGGTCGAGAAAAATCTCATTCTGCGAACCATAGCGGATTACCTCGGCGCCGGCCGGGACAAATTTGTCAGTGACGTAGCGATCGAAGTTGGTGGCCCGCTGCACGCCGATCCGCTTGCCCTTGAGCTGTGCGGGGATTTCGTTGATGCCGCTGCCCTTGCGGAACACCAGGCGCGCCGGGATACGGTAGTAGCGGTCGGTAAAGTCGACCGATTTCATCCGCTCCGGGGTGATCGACATGGAGGAAATCACCGCGTCGACCTTCTTCACCTTGAGCGCCGGGATCAAACCGTCGAACTCCTGCTCTTTCCAGTCGCAGCGAACCTTCATCTCGGCGCACAGGGCCTGGCCGATATCGTAGTCAAATCCAACGATGGCGTTGTCCGGGGTTTTCGAGGCGAACGGCGGATACGCCGCTTCGATGCCGATGCGCAATGAGTTTTCCGCAGCGTGCAGGTTGGCGCCGAGCGCCAGCAACGAGACGAAACCCAGCTTGAGTGCGATGCGTTTGATGTTCATTCATTAGCTCCGGATGCGATGTTATTGAGTTCGGACGCTCGGCGAAAAGTCGTCCGTTATGGCAGCAGCAACGTGAACAAGCGCAGGCGACGGCTCTGGTGGTCGTCTTGCCCGGTAACGGCAGAACAGCGGTCCGGCGGTGCTATGCCGGTGCTATACCGCCGCGGTGACGATGAGCTCCAGCAGGATCTGCGGATCATCGAAAGCCACTTGTGCGGTGGCGCGCGCCGGGGTGTTCGCGACGTCGACCCACTCACTCCACAGCGCATTCATTTCGGCAAAGTCACGACCCATGTCTTTCATCCAGATCTGCACGCTAAGCAGGCGACGCCTGTCTGTGCCCGACGCGGCGAGCAATTCGTCGACCCGTTGCAGCACTTGGCGCGTCTGGCCGCCGATGTCCTGGCTGCAGTCGGCGGCGACGATGCCGCTGAGCCAGGCCACGCCGTTGTGCACGACGCTGCGGCTCAAGCGTGGGTTGCTTTCGATACGTTGGATGTTCATGACAGTTCCTCCGGTGAGTGGCGTTCGCCGGCCAGTTGCGCCAGCGTGATGGGTTTGAGGGGCGGACGAATGCGGTAGTAGCCCACCTCGGCGGGCGGCACGCGACGATGGGCGGCGATGATCTGGGTAACACTCAAGCCGCACTGGCGGCCCTGGCACGGCCCCATGCCGCAGCGGCCGAAAGCCTTGGTCTGGTTGGGCCCCAGGCAGCCGAGGTCGACATAGCGGCGGATATCACCGGCGCTGACCTCTTCGCAGCGGCAGACCATGACGTCATCGGCGGGAACGCAGTGCTCTGCCGGAGGCCGATAAAGGGCATCGATCAACGGCCGCGCGGCGCGAGCGCGGCGCAGCGCCTTCCGGACGCCATGTGCCTGCCCGTGACGTCCGGCGATGGCCAGCGCCGCCAGTTGCCCTTCAAGCCGCGCAACCTGGGCGCCACCAATGGCCCCACCGTCACCGGCGATGAAGATCCCAGCGGCGCTGCTTTCACCAAAACCATTGCGGCGCGGGACCCAGCACAACTGCGACGCGCTCCAGTCATGTTCCAGGCGCAGCGAGCGGCTGATCTGTGTATGCGGGACCACGCCCTGGTGCAACAGAATCAACTCGGCGGGCACCCGGTGATGCTGCCCCTCGCTGTCGAAGCTCAAGGCCCTGGCCCGATCCGCGCCCTCGATGCGCAGGTGAGCGGCACCGCGAAAATGGCGGATGCCGGCACGCTTCAATTCAACCAAGAGACTCGCGCCCTTGAGCAAGTCGCGCCAACCCTGCAACGCGCCAGGAATCGCACGCCAGGCCTTGAGCAAATCACGTCGGTGGCTGGTATCGACGAGCGCGTCGATGACGATACCCGCCCGCAGGTACTGCACCGCCAGCAAATAAAGCAGCGGACCGCAGCCTGCCAGGACCACCGGACCCGCCGGCACCATCGCCGAGCTTTTGAGCAGGATTTGCCCCGCGCCGGCGGTCATGACGCCGGGCAAGGTCCAGCCGGGGATCGGCATCGGACGTTCGAGGGCGCCCGTGGCGATCAACAAATGTCGCCCCTGGAGAATGCGTGCCTGGCCTTCGACCAGGTAGTGGACCTCACGCTGCGGCGTTACCTGCCAGATCGCCGCGTTGGGTAGGTAGCGTGCGCCACAGCCCATGAAATCCGCCGCCAGTTCAGCGCCCGCGTAGTAGTCCTCGCCCAGCACGGCACGGCTGCGACCATCGGCTTGAAGGACCTGGCGATAAATCTGCCCGCCGGGACTGGCCTGCTCATCCAGCACCACCACGGACAGCCCCTGGGAGCGGGCTTCGAGCGCCGCGCTCATGCCGGCCGGGCCGGCACCGATGATGATCAGGTCGATCGCAACGTTACTCATCATTCGCCTCCCCAACCGGCATCAGGGCGGCAGCGCCACACTGACGGCGCACGCGCATGCCCGCACGCACGGGCACCAGGCAGGATTGGACGCTTGCCTGGTCGTCGACCTGCACCAGGCATTCGAAGCACACGCCCATCATGCAATATGGCGCCGCGGGCCGGCCGCTGATCGCGCTTTCGCGGGTATGGCGCACGCCGCTGGCGAGCAACGCCGCTGCCAGGGACACGTGGGCCGGCACGCTCAACGGCTGGCCGTCGAATTCGATCAATACGTTGTGCTGCGCGGCGGCCAAAGGCCGGAAAAGGCGGTCAGCCGACATGGCGCATCTCCATGGAGGAATTGAAGCGGTGCAGGCCGAATGGCTTCACGGCGGGGTCGTCGAAGTCACCAGCGATCCAGGGGGCCAGGCGCAGGGCATGAACGGCGGCCAACGTCACACCGCTGTGGCAGCTCACAACCGACAGCCCCGGGCAGACCTGGGACATCTCGTAGATCGGAAACCCGTCGGCGCTCATCACCCGCAACGCCCCCCAGGCCCGCACCAGCCGTACGTCACCCAGCAGTGGGAAACACTGCACGGCCCGCCGGGCAATGGCGGCCATGACCCGGCTGCCGGTGCCATCGTCGAAACCGGCCGACTCGTGGGAATCGCCCAGTTGCACCGTGCCTTCATCGGTCTGGCGCACGTAAGTGGTGGGGTATTCCAGGAAGGGCTGGAGGCGTTCGGTCACCAGGATCTGCCCACGGTTCGGTTGCACCGGTACATCCAGGCCAACCTGTTCGCCCAAGCTCCGGTTGCCCAGGCCCGCGGCCAGGACCACCTGCCGGGCCGACCAACGTTGATCGCCGGCCTGTAAACGAAATCCGCTGGCATCGGGTTCGATCGCCTCGACGCGGTGACCATTGATCACCTTCACACCACGGGCCTGGCATGCCGCGTAAAGGGAGCGCAGCAGCTTCAACGGGTTCACATGGCCGTCCATGGGCGAGAAGCAACCGCCCACGACATCGGGCCCGATGCCGGGCAGGCGATTGCGCAGTTGCACCGGATCCAGCAGCTCGTAGGGGTAATCACCGTCAAGGGCTTCGCGCAGCCAGCCCAGGCGCGCCGCCTCCTCGGCCATTTCCGCATCGCTCAGGCACAGTTGGAAACCACCCGCCTGGCGCAGATGGATATCGATCCCGGTATCGGCGTGCAGCGCGGCAGCAAACCGTGGCCACAGCGCCACCGAATCACGGGTCCATTGCGCATAGGGGCTCATCCCATAGCCCTTGCCCTGCACCCACAGCAAACCGAAGTTGCCCCGGGCGGCACGAATGGCGTCGTCTCCCTCGTCGAGCACGCTCACCTGGCGTCCGAGCAAGGCCAGGCCATAAGCGATGGACATACCCACCAGGCCACCGCCCACGATGATGACATCAGTTTTTTGCATGGCTGCTCTGTGCTCTGCATAGCCGTCATGTCTCGGTAGATGCCCCGACATCTCGGCTTGATGAGTTGATGGAGCAAATCCTAGGACGCTGACACGGCCATGAAAAATGCTTTATTTTGGACATCCCATGTCTTTTTGTTATGGATAGGTAAGCTTATGAACCTTCGCCAGCTGGAAGCCTTTCGCGCAGTGATCCTGGGCCAGACAGTGACCCGCGCCGCCGAAATGCTGCACATCTCCCAGCCCGCCGCGACCCGGCTGATCGCCAGCCTGGAAGAAGACATCGGTTTCAGCCTGTTCGACCGCATCAAGGGCCGGCTGCAACCCACCGCCGAAGCCATGACGCTGTATCAAGAGGTGCAGCGCTCGCTGTTAGGCGTTGAGCGCATCGCGCGTACCGCCCAGGACATCCGCAACCTCAAGCGCGGATCGCTGCACATCGCCTGTGCGCCGGCGATGGGCTTGTCGTTCCTGCCGCGAGCCATCGCTGCGTTCATGGCCGAGCATGACCAGGTGCAGATTTCCCTGGTGGTGCAATCTTCCCGGGAAGTCGTGGACCTGGTGGTGGGCCAACGCTGCGACCTGGGCTTGATCGTGCTGCCCAACACCTATCCGAGTCCCCGCGCCGAAAAACTGCTGGCGACGCGGATGCTCTGCGCCCTGCCCGCCGGCCATCGCCTGGTAGATCGCGCGACGGTCTTCCCGGAAGACCTGCAAGGCGAGCGGTTCATTTCCTATCCGCAGTCCATCGGCTCTCGCCAACACATCGACGCGATCTTCGCCGCTCATGGCGTGGAACGTGAGCTGCGGCTGGAGACGCAGCTCTCCCAGCCCATGTGCACCTTCGTCGAGCAGGGCCTTGGCGTTGCGCTGGTGGACGCCATCAGTGCGGTCGAATACCGGGGCGACGGCATCGTCTTTCGCGCCTTCGAGCCGGCGATCGAAATGGACTTCAGCATGCTGCTGCCGATCCAGGGCCCCTTGTCGAAATTGCAGGCCTGTTTCCTGGAGCACATGCAGCGGTTCATCGAGGTGCAGGTGCCGGCAGCTTATCGCTTTTAGCCCACCCAATGGATCCATTGGTTGTGGCCAGTCATCAGCAGATCCACCAAAACCGTTGACAAGCAAATTAGTTAAGAGAGTTAATGGATCCACAGATAAAAACAAAACCAGCCTGGAGATCCGCTCATGTACCCCAAGAACACCTGGTACGTTGCCTGCACGCCTGATGAAATCGCCGACAAGCCGCTGGGTCGACAGATCTGTGGCGAGAAAATGGTTTTCTACCGCGGGCATGGCGGC
>Ga0307405_10001128_pt1 | contig 10951 bp, 10 predicted proteins | sample 322Cmetagenome_2_FD_203311 | JGI IMG/M metagenome (GOLD analysis project Ga0307405, IMG submission 203311) | Maize rhizosphere microbial communities from greenhouse at UC Davis, California, United States - 322HYB-C-1 | ecosystem: Host-associated > Plants > Roots > Rhizosphere > Soil | place... | reverse complement strand
ATGGCCAGGATGGCGATGAGTGGGTGGCGGCGGCCACGGGGGGCTCGCGGGTCGGGGACGGTGGCCAGATAGCCGAGCAAGTGCGGTGGTTCGGCTTGCTGGAGCGGGTCGGCATCGCACAGTGGGTCAAGGCCCGACGGGATCGGGGATGATGGGTCGGCAGGCACGGGCTTTCACCGTGGTCATGAGGCAGTGAGAACCGCATGATCCCGGAAGTCCGTGCCTGCTTCAGGCTATCCGGTCGTTACCGGCCCAACGGACGCATCGAGACAACGCCGGAGCCCTGACGCCGATCCAGGCCCGGGCGGCTCCAGATGTCGCCCCAGGCGTAGCGGGTGATGAGGTTCTGGAAGTCGGCGGTGAAGTCAGTGGTGGCGGCGGTCGCCTGGTCGACGTGGGCGTCGCCGAGTACGGCTCGCCGGACGGTGATGCCTTGGTCGTGGCGGCGCTGGTCGTCCACAGGGGTGGCTCCGAGTCAGGTGGCGGATGGGTCGATGAAATGGACTCCGCTGGAGCGACAAGGATTCAAGTGAACTGGTCAGGCCGATAGCGACCGACGGCCAGCGTCCGCGTGTCCCTGCAATGGGACGGCGGCCCAGGCTGCGGCTTCACCCCGGCGCGCCCGCGGGTGCCGGTGGTGGGGGACGGCGACTTCGGCTGCCGGCGGGTCAACCCCGAGGACCGGCGCCACGACCCGGGGTCGCTGCTCAACTGGATGGAGCGGCTGATGCGCCGGCGCAAGGAGACCCCGGAGCTGGGCTGGGGAACCTTCTGGGTGCTGCCGGCCGGCGACCCGGCGGTGCTGCGGTGCGCTGCCCGTGGCGCGGCTCGGCGGTGCTGACCGTCCACAACTTCGCCGACCGGCCCGCCAAGGCCGACCTTGACCTCGACGCGGACCGGGAGGCGGGCGTGGCCGAGCTGTTCGCCGACCAGCGCTACCCGCGGCCGGACGTCGCCGCCGGGAGCGTGCCCGTGGACGGCTACGGGTACCGCTGGTTCCGCTTCCGCGGCTAGCCGGCCGGCCGCTGGCGCGCGTCCCGGAGGACCCGCCACAGCCGCTCGGGGGTGTACGGCGGGTCCAGGTGGCGGACGCCGAGGGGGGCCAGCGCGTCGGCGACGGCGTTGGCGATCGCGGCCGGGACCGCGATTGCGCCGCTCTCCCCCAGCCCCTTTGCCCCCAGCGGGGTGAACGGCGAGGGGGTCTCCAGCAGCTCGCCGTGGAGCGGCGGGACCTCCACCGCCGACGGCAGCCCGTAGACCGCCAGGTTGCCGGTAAGGAGCTGCCCGGCGTCGTCGTAGACGGCCTCCTCGAACAGCGCCTGCCCGATCCCCTGGGCGGCCGACCCCATGACCTGCCCCTCGGCCAGCAGCGGGTTGACCACTCGGCCGGCGTCGTCGACGCCGACCAGCCGCTGCACCCGCAGCCGGCCAGTGTCCGGGTCGATCTCAACGACCGCCGCGTAGGCGCCGAAGGGGAACACCGGCCCGGGTAGCTCGAAGCGGACCTCAGCCTCCAGCCCCGGCGCCAGGCCCGGCGGCAGCCGGTCGGGCGCGTGCGCCGCGGCGGCGGCCTCCGCGAAGGTCGCCGGCCGGCCGGTGGATGCCGCCAGCCAGGCGGCCACCCGCGCCGCCTTGGCGGCGACCTGCCGGGCGGCCAGGTGCACCGCGGACCCGCCGGTGGTCACCGAACGGCTGGCGTAGGTGCCCATCCCCACCGGCACCGTGCGGGTGTCGCCCGCCTCCACGGTGACGGCCTCGGGCGCCAGCCCGAGCGCGTCGGCGGCGATCTGCGCGAAGGTCGTCTGGTGGCCCTGCCCGTGGGGCGTGGAGCCGGTGCGGACCAGGACGCGGCCGTCGGGCCCCACGGCGACGGCGCCGTGCTCCCACAGCCCGGCGCCGGCGCGCTCCACGAACACGCACAGGCCGACGCCGACCAGCCGCCCATCCGCTCGGGCGGCGCGCTGCCGCTCGCGCTGCTGGTGGTAGCCGAGCAGCTCGCAGGCGCGGTCCAGCGCCCGCCCGTAGTCGCCGGAGTCGTAGGTGAAGCCGAGCGCGGTGGTGTGCGGGAACCGCTCGGGGGGGATGAAGTTGCGCCGCCGGATGGCGGCCGGGTCCACGCCGAGGTCGGCGGCGGCGAGGTCGGTGAGGCGCTCGGCCACGTAGGCGCCCTCGGGCCGGCCGGCGCCGCGGTAAGGCCCGGTTGGCACCTTGTTGGTGGCCACCCCCACCAGCTCCACGTCTACGGCCGGGACGTCGTAGGCGCCGGTGAGCAGCATCGCGGTGGTGACCGGCGGCGCCGGGGTGATCGGGTACAGGTAGGCGCCGAGGTCGGCGAGGACCCGTGCGCGCAGCGCCAGGAAGCGGCCGCCGCCGTCGACCGCCAGCTCGGCCTGGATCTCCTGGCCGCGGCCCTGGTAGCAGGCCAAGAAGCTCTCCGAGCGGTCCTCGATCCACTTGACCGGGCGGCCCAGGCGCATCGCCAGGATCGCGGCCACGGCGGCCTCTGGTGCCAGCGTTCCCTTGCTGCCGAAGGCGCCGCCGACGTCGCCGACGACCACCCGGCAGCGCTCCGGCGGCCGCCGCAGCACGGCGGCCAGCTGCCGCAGCGGGCGGTGGGGGTCCTGCGCGGACAGCCACAGCGTCAGCAGGTCGCCGGCGGCGTCGTATGCGGCGACGGCGCCGCGCGGCTCGATCGGGGACGCCACCAGCCGCGGCATCCGGAAGCGGCCCCGCACCACCCGGGCGGCGGCGACGACGGCGCCGTCGACGTCGCCGTGGCGGCGCCGCCAGCGCAGCAGCACGTTGCCGTCGAGGTGGTCGTGGAGCCGCACGGCGCCGTCCAGCGCGGCGTGCGGGTCCACCACCACCGGCAGCGGGTCGTAGTCCACCGACACTAGCTCGGCGGCGTCGGTCGCGGCCGCCCGGGTGGCGGCGACCACCGCCGCGACCGGCTCGCCGGCGAACCGGACCCGCCCGGCGGCCAGCAGCGGCACCGGGGCATGGGCAATCCTGGCGCCCTCGATGGCGGTGACCGGCATCGGCCCGACCCGGCCGGCCAGGTCGGCGCCGGTGAGCACCGCCAGCACGCCGGGCGCCCGCTGCGCCGCCGCCACCTCGACCGCGAGGAGGCGGGCGTGCGCCAGCGGGCTGCGCACGGTCACCATGTGGACGGTGCCCGGCGGCGCCAGGTTGTCGACGTAGGCGGCGCGGCCCCGCAGGATCGCCTCGTCCTCGCGGCGCCGCAGCGGCCGCCCCACCCAGCCCCCGGGCCGCTCCGCGGTCACGCCGTGATCACCGGCTCGAAGGGGACGCGGTGCAGCGTCTGCGCGCCGTCGTTGGTGACGACGGTGAGCGCCCCGAGCTGCAGGCCCATGCGCTCGTCCGGGGTCACCGGGTTGGGCTGCACCACCACGGCCATGTTCCGCTCGAAGCGGCGCCCGGCCGGGGCGGGACGGGTCTCGTCCCACGGCCAGAAGCGGCAGCAGGAACGGTCGATGACCGGCGGGTGGATGTCGACGCCGTAGCCGTGGACCAGGTCGTCGTAGATGGCGTAGCCGCGCTCCCCGATGACCGACGCGGCCCGGACGACGTCGGCCTCGTGGGCGCCCGGCCGCATGACCCGCACGATCCGCCGGTAGGCGTCGAGGGCGGCGTCGAACAGCCGCTGCCACGCCGCGGTCGGCTCGGCCCGCACGAACACGGGGCGGTGGATCTGCCCGGAGTAGCCCCAGTAGGACGCGCTGATCTCGGTGATGATCACGTCGCCCTCGCCGAGCAGGCGCCCGGAGGGGTTCTGCGCGGGCAGGCAGCCGTTGGGCTCGGCCATGGGCATGGAGCGGACGAACGCGATGTGCGGCAGGCCCCCGTCGGACCGGTAGGCCCCTTCGACGATCGCCAGCAGGGCGTACTCGGGGATGCCCGGCCTGACCTCGGCGCGGAGCGCGTCCATGGCCCGGTCGGTGTACTCGGCGGCGCGGCGCAGCCAGCCGATCTCCTCCTCGGACTTGACCGCGCGCAGCTCGGCCAGGTCGGCGGTGACGTCCACCAGCTCCAGGCCGGGCAGGGTGCGCCGCAGGGTGGCGTGATGCTGGTAGGGCATGCCGATCCCAAAGGTGGCGTTGACGCCGACGACGCCCAGCCGCCCGCGGGTGATGCCGGTGGCCCGCAGCCGCGTGGCCACGGTGGCCACCGGGTCGTGGCCGCCCCACGCCACCAGCGGGACCTGCGCGATCCGCCTGGCGTCGGGGACGTGGTTGCCGAGGCCGGTGTACAGGGCCGGCTCGATCGCCTCGTCCCTGGGCGCCAGCAGGTAGCAGTGGTGCAGGTCCAGGTGGTTGCTGAGCCAGAAGACGTTGGCCTGGTTGTGGCGGTTCACGCCGGAGTTCCCGAACAGCAGCAGCGCCCGCAGGTCGTGGCGGTCCATGAGCCGGCGGGCGAGGCCCCAGCGCCGCGCCATCTCCGTCGGCGTGAACCTAGCCCACATCGGCCAGGCGCTCCCCGACCCAGTCGGCGGCCAGCGGGCGGGCGCGGTAGGGCAGGTTGTTGCAGACGTGGTTGCCGTCGGGGTACATGACCAGCTCGGCGTTGGGAGCCTCGGCGGCGACCCGCTCGGCGTGGGTGAAGGGGATCAGGCGGTCGAGCCTGCCGAAGATCACCAGCAGCGGCTGCCGCAGGCGCGGCAGCACCGGGCCCAGGTCCAGCGCGGCGGCGGCGCGCTCGGCCGCCGCCTCGTCGGCGGCGCCCGCATAGTGCCGGAAGGTCTCGCGGGTGAGCTGGGGCAGGCCGCTCCAGCAGTCGCCGAAGTTGTACGGCCCGCCGATCGCCACGGCGGCGCGGATCCGCGGCTCGAACGCGGCCGCCCGCGGCGCGTAGTAGCCGCCGAGGCTGACCCCGACCGCGCCGACCCGGTCCAGGTCGAGGTCGTCGCGGCCGGCCAGGTGATCCAGCGCGGCGGTGACCGCGACCTCGTAGTCGGGGCGGATGTGGGTGGTGTAGCCGGTCTCGCCTTGGCCGGGGCCGTCCACCGACAGGGTGGCCATGCCGCGCTCCAGGAACTCCTCCTCCCAGGTGAAGAACTCCTCCTTGGTGGAGTCCAGGCCGGGCAGCAGCAGCACCAGCGGCGGCCGGCCGCCGCCGCGGGGTCGCCGCAGGGTCGCGACCATGGTGGTCGCCTCGAACGGCACCTCCACCCGTTCGGCGGCGGGGTCCAGCAGGGCGTGCGCGCGGCGCAGCGCCGCCACCGCGCGGTCGGCGGCCTGGCGGTGCCGCCGCAGGTCGACCATCCACACGAACTTGGCGAAGTGGTAGGACAGGGCGGCCCGCACCCACGCCCGCCCGGCGGTCAGGCGGCGGTTGGCCGCCTCGGCGTCCCCGGCCAGCGCCGCGTGCAGGTCGCCGTTGGCGACCCAGGCGTCCAGCCACTGCTCCCAGCGTTCCAGCGGCGCGGTCACGCGCGCGAAGTCGTTGGGGTCGACCCCCTGGGCCAGGAATCGCGGCGCCCAGTTGGCCACCGCCGCCTGGATCCGCGGGTCAGGCACTGGCGAGCACCTCCTCCGGGCGGAACCCGAGGTCGGCCAGCATGACCATGGCGGCGTTGCGGCCCGGCGCCGCCGACACCGACCCGCCGGGGTGGGTGGTGGCGCCGGTCTGGTACAGGCCGGGGATGGGGGTCCGGTGGCCCGCCCATCCCGGCGCCGGCCGCAGCGCCCCCGACTGCGCCGGGCCCATGTCGCCGCCGTGGCAGGAGCCGTGCCAGTTGTGGGCGTTGAACCGCTCCAGGTCCAGGGGGCTCTTCACGTGGCTGGCGAGGAGCACGTCGTCGCGCAGGTTGGGGGCGTAGCGGCGCAGCGCCGCCAGGTTGGCGTCGGCGACTTGGTCCTTCAGCCGGTCCCAGCGCGCCGGCCCGCCGGGCAGCTCGTAGGGTTGGAAGCCGACGATCTTCAGGGTGTGGCGGCCGGCGGGGGCGCGGGTCGGGTCGGCGACGGTCGGGGCCAGCACCAGCAGCACCGGCTCGTCGGTGGCAACGATCCCCCTGGCGTGCTCGGCGCCGACCCGCAGCAGCCGGTCCACCGACTGCGGGGTGCCGCTGGCCACCGCGGCGATCTCGCCGTCGTCAGTGGCGAACCTGGGCGGCTGGGTGGTGGCGTAGTGGGCCACGAACATCGACACGCCGGCCCGCCAGGTATCGACACCGTAGCGGAAGGCGTCGTCCCACGCCGACGCCGGCGCCATCTCCACCAGCTGCTTGACGTGGACAGTGGACAGGACCGCGCGGGCGGCCAGGTGCCGGCGCCCGTCGGCGGTGTCGACCCCGACGCAGCGGCCGCCGCGGAGCACCAGCCCGGTCACTGGCGCGCCGCAGAGGACCTCGCCGCCGTTGGCCTCCACGAAGCGGGCCAGCGCCGTCGGCAGCGCGCCCGAGCCGCCCTTGGGGAGCGTCCAGCTGTGCCGCTGGCGGCCGTAGACCAGGGAATACGCCAGCGGGCCAGTTCCGGGCCGGTCGACGGGCTGCACGGTCATGAAGCTCATCCACAGCATGAACGCCCTGGTGTGCTCGTCGTGGAAGGTGTCGCGGACCACCTCCCAGGCGCTCATCGCCTGCCGCCGCAGCCACCTGCCGCCGCTGGGGTGGCCGGCCAGCAGTTCCGGCAGCGGCGGGCCCCAGCCGATCGGGGTGTGCCGGAAGCGGCCGAACAGCGGCGCCACCGACTCGTAGTCCCGCAGCAGCCGCCGGTAGGCGTCGGCGTCGTGCCGCGAGAAGCGGGCCAGCTCCGCGCAGGTCCGGTCGGGGTCACGCCACTGCGTCAGCCAGGCGCCGTCGGGGAACGGCAGGTGCACCACCGGGTCGGGATGCAGGTACTCCAGGCCGTAGTCCTCCAGCGGCAGCTCCCGCCGGGCGAGGGTGGGGCTTGCCTGGATGAGGTTGTGGGCGGTGGAGCAGGTGTCGTGCACGAAGCCGTGGAGGGTGAGCTCCTCGGAGTTGGTGTCGCCGCCGACGGTCGCGCGCGCCTCCAGCACCAGGCAGCGCAGGCCGGCCTTGGCCAGGTAGGCGGCGGCGACCAGGCTGTTGTGGCCGGCGCCGGCGACCACCACGTCGGGCTCACCGCTCATGACGCGGCTCCCGCGCCGGCGCCGCTGCCGAGCCCCAGCAGGGCGGCGGCGTTGCCGCCGAGCACGGCGCGCTCCGCCGCGGCGTCCAGGTGCAGCGCCCGCACCTCCCCGACGGGGTCGGCGGTGCCCATGTCGAAGGGCCGGTCGGAGCCGAGCAGCACGTGGTCGGCCCCGGCGTAGTCGACCAGGGCCCGCAGCAGCGCGGTGTCGTGGGTGACGGTGTCGTAGTAGAGCCGCCGCAGGGAGGCGTCCGGGCCGGCGGCGAGCCGGGCGCGCGCCTGCGGCTGGAACGAGTGGGCCTTGCGGAGCCGTCCCCGCAGTGACAGCAGCGCGCCGCCGCCGTGGGCCAGCACCACCCGCAGGCCCGGGAACCGCTCCAGCACCCCCGTCATCACCAGGTGGGCGCCGGCGATGGCGGTCTCCAGCGGGTTGCCGACGGTGTTCCACAGGTAGTGCTGCTGCAGGACGGGCACGTCGAATCCGCGGGTGGTCGGGTGGACCAGCACCACCGCGGCGGTGGCCTCGGCGGCCTCCCAGAACGGCAGGAAGCGGTCGTCGCCGAGGTAGGCGCCGGCGACGCTGGCGGCGACCTCGACCCCGCCGAGGGCCCGCTCCCCCATCAGCCGCTCCAGCTCGGCGGCTGCCAGCTCGGGGTCCTGCAGGGGGACGGCGCCGAGCGCGCCGACCCGGCCGCCCAGGGTGGCGCAGCGGGCGGCCAGGGCGTCGTTCTGGATGCGGCAGGCGCGCACGGCGGCGGGCGGGTCCAGGTCGTAGGGCAGCAGGTTGACCCATGGGGACAGCACCAGCCGGTCGACGCCCTGGGCGGCCGCCTCCTGCAGCATCCGCTCGACGTGGATGAACTCGCCGACCGCTGAGCGGATCGTGCGGCCGCCGAACTCGACCAGTTGCGCGCCGCGGTCGCGGCGCACCGCCGGGCGCCAGCCGTCCGCCGGGCCGGTGGCCTCTCCGCCCTGGCCGCGGGTGATCTCGGGGACGATGACGTGGGCGTGGACGTCGACGATCATGCCGTGGCCCTCACGACCCGGCGCCGATCAGCAGGGCGCCGGCCACGACCAGGGCGGAGCCGGCCAGCACCGCCGCCGTGACCCGCTCGGCCTGCCGGCCGACCAGCGCCGGCGCCGCCGCCATCACGGTGGGGACCGACAGCAGCCCGAGCGCCAGCACGACCGCCACCGGCACCAGCGCCACCGACGTCCAGCGCGCCCAGGTGGACACCGCGACCAGCACGCCGGCGGCCAGCTTCCACGCCAGCGCCTCGCGGGTGAACCGCAGCCTCCTGCGGCCGCGGAACGACAGGGTCAGGCCGTAGACCAGGGTGGCCGCGACCATTCCGACGGTCAGCCCCGGCCGCGGCCACGGCAGCTCCCGCAGGCCCTGGCGGATGAGGATGGGGCTGGCGGCCCAGCACAGCGCCGTGCCGAGCCCGAACAGCGACGCCGTCCACACCACCGCCGGGCCGGCGGCCCGGGAGCCGGCGCCGCCGCTGGCCCGCGGGCCGGGGGCGACCGGCAGCCGCACCTGGTGGGCGCGCCGCAGGCGGTCGACCTCCATCGCGTACACCCCGCCGACCATCAGCGCCACCCCGGCCAGCTCCGGGCCGCTGGGGACCTCCCGGAGGGTGACGGCCGCGATCACCACCCCGAACAGCGGCACGGTCGCCAGCAGCGGGCTGGTGCGGGCCGCGCCCAGCCGCTGCTGGCTGAGGTTCAGCAGCGTCCAGCCGACGCAGAAATGCACCAGCCCGGCCGCGGCAAACCACCACCACGCCGACAGGGGCGCGTCGGCCAGCCGCCCGGCGTCGCCGGCGGCCAGCGACACCGCGACCAGGATCGCGGCGCTCACCAGCATCTGCAGGAAGGTGGAGGCGTAGGCGTCCATGCCCCGCAGGGCGGCGCGGTTGACGCTCTGGAACAGCCCGAAGCCGATCCCCGCGACCGCCGCCAGCACCACGCCCGTCACCGGCCGGCCCCCTACCCATCGCCCGCCGCCGGGGGCCTCTGGCGGACAGTGCCGCCCAGGTACAGGTCGGCGATCTCCGGATTGGCGAGGACGTCGGCGGCGGCGCCGGACAGCCGCACCTGTCCGCTCTCCATGACCACGCCGTGGGTGGCGGTCTCCAGCCCCAGGCGGACGTTCTGCTCGACCAGCAGGATCGTCTTGCCCTCGGCGTGCAGCCGCGCGACCAGGTCGTAGACCTGCCGCAGGCTCCTCGGCTCCAGGCCCAGCGACGGCTCGTCCAGCAGCAGCAGCACCGGGTCCAGCATCAGCGAGCGGGCGAACTCGATCAGCCGCCGCTGCCCGCCCGACAGGTTCCCGGCCTTGTCGGCGGCGCGTTCGGCGATCAGCGGCAGCAGCTCCTCCAGCTGGCGGTAGCGGCGGCGCAGCAGCGACCGGTCGCGGCGCAGGATGTAGCCGCCCATGAGGACGTTCTCGCGGACGGTGAGGCTGGGGAACAGGCCGTGCTGCTGGGGCACTTGGACGACCCCGCGGGTCAGGACCTCGGCGGCCGGCAGGCCGGAGAGCACCGTGCCGTCCAGGGTGACCGTGCCCGCTCGCGGTGGCAGCAGCCCGCTGACCGCCTTAAGCAGGGTGGACTTGCCGGCGCCGTTGGGGCCGATCAGGCAGGTGATCGACCCGCGCTCGGCGGTCAGGTCGACGCCGCGGAGGACCGTGGCGCCGCCGTAGCCGGCGCTCACGCCGCGCAGCTCCAGCAGGGCCGCCATCACGCCTCCACCGGTGCGGAGGGGTCCGCGCGGGACGCCGTGCCCCAGCCCTCGCCGAGGTAGGCGTCCAGCACCGCCGGGTCGCGCTGGACGGCGGCGGGCGGCCCCTCGGCGATCACCCGGCCGCGCGCCATCACCAGGATGGGGTCGCACAGCTCCAGCACCATCGGCATGTTGTGTTCGACGATCAGGAAGGTGATGCCCTGCCGGTTGAGCTCCAGGAGCAGCCCGGCGATGTGCTCGATCATGCCGGGGTTGACGCCGCCGGCCGGCTCGTCCAGCAGCACCAGCCGCGGCTCCAGCATCAGCACCTGGGCGAGCTCGGCGAGCTTCTGCTGGCCGAAGGAGAGCCGCCCGGCGGGCTGGGCGGCCAGCGGCGCCAGCCCGACGAGATCCAGCAGCTCCTCGGCCCGGCGGGCCTCCGGGCCGCTGACGGCGTCGGCGGCCAGGTTCGACCAGGAGAAGCCGCGCAGCGGGGCGACCAGGTTCTCCAGCACCGTCATCCGCGGGAACAGGCGGGTGACCTGGAAGGTGCGCCCGAGACCCAGATGGGCGCGCTCCCACGGCAGCACCTGGTCGATGCGGCGGCCGTCGAAGCGGATGGACCCGTCGTCGCTGCGGAGCATACCGGTGACCAGGTTGAAGGTGGTGGTCTTGCCGGACCCGTTGGGCCCGATCAGCCCGGTGAGGCCGCCCTCCCGGACCGTGAACGAGCAGAGGTCCACGGCCGCCACGCCGCCGAACCGCTTGGCCAGGCCGGCGACCTCCAGCAGCGCGCGCCGCGGGGTGGCGGCGGCGGCCGGCACCCGCGCCGCGGTGGTCGCGGGGGCGCGCCGCTCCCACGGCACCGGCCCCGGGTGCCGGCGCTCCCACCACGCCCGCACGGTGGGGATCAGGCCGTGGGGCAGGAACATGACCACCGCGCCCAGCGCCAGGCCGAAGGCGAGCAGGTGCAGGCCCTCGGCGGCGGCGAGGTTGTTGCTGGCCTCGTTGAGCGGCACGACCAGGAACGCCCCCAGCACCGGGCCCCAGATGGTGCCGCGGCCGCCGACCAGCGCGGCCAGTACGAGCTGGACGCTGACCAGGATGTCGAACAT
>Ga0307405_10001126_pt1 | contig 10955 bp, 12 predicted proteins | sample 322Cmetagenome_2_FD_203311 | JGI IMG/M metagenome (GOLD analysis project Ga0307405, IMG submission 203311) | Maize rhizosphere microbial communities from greenhouse at UC Davis, California, United States - 322HYB-C-1 | ecosystem: Host-associated > Plants > Roots > Rhizosphere > Soil | place... | reverse complement strand
ACAACTGGTTCAAACGCGGTGTACCCATGGGCCGACTCAACGAGATCGCAGAACTGCTGTGCATCTCCAGCCGTTGGCTACGCACCGGCGAAGGCCCCAAACACCCACCGGCCAACTTCCTGCTGGAAGGCCCCGGCACCAGGAAAGGACTCCCCGCCCGCGAAGAAACTGGCAAATACCTCACAGGCCCCGCCTGCCGCCCGGAAAAAATCGACGTGGAAATCCCCCTCCACCCCACCTTCACCTCAACCGAACGCATCCGCGTCTCCCTGCACACCCTCGAAACCCTCAACGTCAACCCCGACCGCGCGCTGGGCGCCTACATGGTCGACAACAGCATGATCGACATCATCCAACAAGGCGCCACCCTCGCCATCGACAAAGGCCGCACCCAAATCATCGACGGCGAAATCTACGCGGTCGAACACGACGGAATGCTCCGCATCAAATACCTCTACAACCGCCCTGGAGGTGGCTTGCGCATGCGCAGCCACAATGCCGGTGAACATCCGGACGAATACCTGACCCACGAACAACGGTTTGAGCAGAACTTCCAGATCGTGGGGTGGGTGTTCTGGTGGTCTACCCTCAATAACCGCCGCCCACCCGTGCCGCTGGATGAGCATCTTTTGGGCTGGGAAGGCTCTAAATCGGATCCGGAGGTGGGCAACTGAGGTGAATGTGGGTATCATGCGCCGCACATTTGGCAGGGGGTGGCTTTGCGCTATCCACCCTGCTCGGCGATGCGGAGGATTTCCCGCAGATGCCCCTACTATTCAGCCCGACGCAATGTGGGCTGAGCGATTTGAAGGCTGCTGAGGTTTGTCAAAAACAAGCTGAGGCGGTCACAGAGAAGCCGGCCACAAGCCGGCTTTTTAATGCTCACAAAAACCACAAACCAAATTTATCCAACAGCTGTTGGATCATTGAATAGCCAAAGCGGGCAAGACTATCGCCTCGCCTGTCTCTCAGCGGCACTATCTATGCTGCATGCCCCTGGAGCACGATCCGCCACCAACTGCGTCATGTCTACAATAAAGGCAATACGGCCACCCAAGGCGCACCATCGATTCAATGTGCACTGAGAGATCAGCCCTTCTGGCCCTTTAAGCTCCAGCCTCAATCCAATATCAAATGCGGCAAAAACCGGCTCGAATCCTTGGTAATCAAACTATTATCCTCCCGCACCCCAATTCCCGCCGCCTGGTCCCCAATCACCCAAGACCCAATCAACGTGTAGCTGTCCCCAAACCGCGGCAGCGGTGCGAACTCCTGAAGAATAAACGGCGCATCCGTATAAGGACCGTCCTCTTTCACGATCAGCCCATCAGCCGTCTGCAGCTCGATATTCGCCCCTTCCCGCGAGAAGAATGGCTTGCGCACCCATCCCTTCGGCACAGCTTTACCCGGTTCGGTATCCAGGTGGGCCGCGAGCAGATTCGGGTGGCCTTTGTTGAATTCCCACAGCAGCGGCAGGATGCCTTTATTGGAAATGATGGATTTCCACGCTGGCTCGAAAAACTGGGTGTCGCTCTCGGCAATCGCGGCGCCGAAGGGTTCGTGGAAGATGAATTCCCAGGCGTGCAGTTTGAACAGGTGGGGAATCCAGCGGTCCTGGAGATCGACGAAGCGGCCTTCGCGGGTCAGGCCGATGTCTTCGATGTCGATGTGGCGTGATTCGATGCCGACTTTTTCCGCGACGAGGCGCAGGTAGTCGGTGGTGCCTTTGTCTTCGACCGAGTCTTTCATCGAGGCGAAGTAGAACGGCTGGTTGATCTGCAGTTGGGCGAAGGCCTGGTGCAGCTTGGTGTCGATGCTGTTGAACTGGTCGGCATGCTTGGGCAGCAGGCCGCGTTCGATGCATTGCTCGAGCCAGCCCCACTGGAACGCCGCGGCCTCGTAGAGGCTGGTCGGTGTGTCGTAGTTGAGTTCCAGCAGCTTGGCGGGGCCGGTGCCGTTGTAGGAGAAGTCCATGCGCCCGTACAGGTGCGGGTGGCCTTCGAGCCATGAGGTTTTGATCATGTCGAAGAAGGGCGCGGGGATGCTCAGGCGTTCGAACAGTTCTTCGCTCTGGACCACGCGGGCGACGAGGTCCATGCACATGTCATGGATCTCGGTGGTCGGGTCTTCGAGGTCGTGCTCGATTTGCTTGAGCGTGAACTGGTAATAAGCGCGCTCGTCCCAGTAGGGTTCGTTGTCGATGGTATGGAACAGAAAGCCGAGGTTTTCAGCCGTCTGTTTCCAGTCATGACGCTCTGCGCAATGGATTTTCTTCATGGCCCGGTTTCCTTAACTGCTCGACCCGCCGCCGCCCCAGCCGCTGCGTGCGCTGGCCTTGCTGCCGAAGCCGCCACGGGAGGTGGCCGACGCTACGGAGCTCGACTGGCTGGAGGTGCGCAGCGTGTTGGTGTAATTGCTGCTGCCGTACCGGGCTTGATTCGAGCGGCCAAACGTCGCGCCACTGGAGACGCGCTGGTTGAGCGTGGAGTTGCCGTAGTTACCGCGATCATCGCGATAGCGATACACCGGCTCGGAGCGGTAGCTGTTGCGATTACTGCTCAGCATGTTGCCGATCAGCAGACCGGTCAGCAGGCTGCTGGTGGAGAAGCCGGAGCCGCCGCTTGCCTGAGCGTTGCCCGCCTGGGCGTTGGCCGCGTCGACCTGGGATTGTGTCACCTGGCCTTCGGCGGTCAGTTCGAAACCGCCCAGCTTGGGAATGAACTGGCCATTGGAGTCCAGTTGGCACCAGCCGGCGACAAAGTCAGCATCGCAATCGGCCTGGCTGGCGTATACCGGGGCGATGCGGCGATGCTCGGCCATGGCCGTCATGTAGGCATCCGAACAGACGTCCACCGGAAGCTTTTCATCGGCACATTGCTGCACCGACTGGAAGTTGTACTTCTTCTGCAAATCGTAGGTTTTTTCCGTCGGCCCGCAACCGGATATCGCCATGGCGACCGACGCTGCCAGCGAAAGCTGGACGTACTTGCTTCGTTTCATCGGGAGCTCCGTGCGCAATCAGTTCTGGGTAGGTGTCATGCAGGCGGCATTCAACATGCCGACGCTGATGGCCACCGCCGCCACGTAGATGCCCGCTGCAAGCTCGCCTCTCTTGATGCGCTCGGAAGTGCCCTTGAGCACGAGACTGGTGAGCAGAAACGCCAGGAGTTGGACGACGGCTGCGATCACCGCCCAGACGACGAAGTCGAGGATGCTGATCGAGTAGGCAATCACGTTGCTGGCCGGAATGGCGAAACCGACGATGGCGCCGCCCAGGGCGACCGCTGCGGAAACGTTGCCCGCCCGGATCAGCTCGAACTCCTTGTGCGGGGTGACGCGGGTGTAGATGAACTGGAACAGCGCAAACAGTACGGCAGCCCCCAGGATGTAGGTGACAAACCCGAGCACGGCGGCTTTGTTCAGGGAGATGGAGAGAGCTTCTAGCATGGATTTCTTCCTTTTTTAGAGCGCATTCAAGTCGGTTGTGTACAGCGAAATGCCCAGGGAGGTGCTCAGGCTGACAGTGCCTTCGGCGTCTTCTTCGACAGAGAACAGCAGAAACTCGCGGCGATCGGTCAGGCCGGTGTCACGGGCATATAGCATCGAGCGGTGTTCGACGCTGTAGGAGTCCTCGGGGTTTATCACCTGCTCGCTCATGGCCACCAATTCTGTCTGGCCAGCCTCGCTGCCCCACACGCGCGTGTATTCGACGCCGTTGTGGGTATAGGTCGGCAACCCGATCGGACTCTGCGGCCCCGCCAGCCGGCGCAATTCAGCTTCGCTGCTGATAGTGACGTAGCTCAGGTAGTTGAACAGGATCACAGACTCGACCTGCCCGGCGATGTCGCCCGTGGTGTGCACCTGCAGCCAGTAATCCTCGTCGTTCATGTAGTAGCGCGACAGCCAGGTCGACTGCCCGAGGTCAACGGTGCCGTTACTCCAGATTTCCTGGGAGCCGGGGATAACCACCGTGGTCTTCCCTTCGAGCAACAACTTCAGGGTCGTGTCGAATATCACGCCTTTGCCCGGCGCCAGGCCAAGCGGCCCGGTGGTCGGCAGCGGTTCGGCAGCGCCTTTCGAGTGTGTATTCGCTTGCGGGGCCTCAAGCCCCATCAACTGTTTAAACCATCCCATTGGAGATTTCCTTGAGGCGGGTGGAGGCAATGTAGAAGAGCTCGCCGCCTTCAACGCGCGTGGCACTGGGCGGGTTGATCGACGGTTGCGGGGCACCTTTGGCGCGATAGCCGATGAGGGTGGCGTTGTGGCGCTCTTTCATCTGGGTGTACAGATCGCCAAACGTGGCTTCAAACGCCTCGGGCAATCTCATCAGGTATTGGGTGGCGCCCTGCCCCACGCACAGCAGCTCATTAATGACCACCGACGAGCCCGGGTCCTGAGAGGCGCGCACCAGCATTTCGATGGCCATGCTTGAGGTGCATTCCAGGCTGGGGGCGTAGGAACTGGCCAGGGCGGCGATCTCACTTGCATTGAAGTGGGCGACCACGTGCCCGACCGGATTCAATTGATTCACCGCCAGCACGGTGGCCAGCGTCAGATCGTCAGACGGGGTTCGCACCAGCACACGCTCGGCACCGGGCACACCGGCACGCAGCAACAGCGCTGTGGAGGACAAGCTCTCACCACGGATAAAGGCCGCCTTGCCTGGCATCGGGTTTTCTTCAAGGGTGCAATCGCAGATGACGATCAGGTTGTCGTTCGAGGTTTCGTCTTGCAGCAACAACTCGATGACCCGTTCACTGGACGCGCCCTCCCAGCCAATGAGCACGGTATGGCCGATTTTGCCGGTGAAATCGCCTTTGCCCTTCATGCCTTTTCTCCATGCATCGATGACAGTGCTGGTGGTTTTTCCGATCGCCGCCGTCAGCAGCGCAATGCCCCCGAGCATGACCCAGGTCGCCACGAACAAGCGTCCCAAAGAGGTCTGCGGCGATAGATCGCCATAGCCGACGGTCAGCGTGGTGGTGAGATAGAAGTAAACGAACGTGGCGGGCGCGGTGAGGTGTTGTTCGCCCAGAACCACCAGGCCCAGATAAGCCGTGCTCAGGTGTACCGCCAAGGCAACGACCAGGCCCGCCCAGCCAAAGCGGTGAAAGAGGGACGCGGCGTACCTGCGCAACAAAAGAAAAATCGGCATTGCGTCCCTGACTCCCTGGGTGCTCAAGTGCGTTCAGCCGGCATTAAACCTGCTGCGTGGTTGAGAGAGAAGTACCTTGGCGGCAATAAATCCGGCGAAGGCACCAAACAGATGCCCTTCGAAGGAAACGCCTTGGCGAGGCAGGAAGCCAAGGACCAGTCCGCCATACAGTACCGCCACCACACCGGCCGTGATCAGGTTGCTCCAGCTCCTGTGGAACCAGGCGCGAGACAACAGGTAGGCCCACAACCCGAACACCCAGCCGCTGGCCCCGACGTGCACACCCGCAAAACCGAACAGCCAGACCAGCGAACCGCCCAGCAGGATGATGATCGCGCTGACGGTCACAAACCGATTGAGCCCTTCGATCATCACCAGGCTGCCCAGGATCACAAAGGCAATCAGGTTGGCGCTCAGGTGGGCAAACGACCCGTGCAAAAACGGCGAGGTGAGGATGCCGGGCAGGCCCTGCAGCGTTCTCGGGATCAGGCCGAACGTCATCAGGCTGTAACCGGTAGCGGCATTGAGCAGTTGCAGCGCGACCATGAACAGCGCCAGGCCTGCGATTGTCTTGAAACCCTTCAGGGCATCCATCCTGACCTCGAGGTAAAAAAGAAGGGCAGACACTGCCCTTCCTGCGGCGACGTTGCTTACTCGGCCGATTTTTGCTTCAGACGCTCCAGAATCGCATTGGCGCTGCCTTCGTTCGGCGTGATGCCGGCGTCGCGCAGCTTGCGCTCCAGGTCGGTCCCGGTCGATGCATCTGCCAGTTCATCCTGGGCTTGCAGTTCAGCGGCGCGTTGCTGCTGCTTGGCCTGCAAGCGATTCAGCGTACCGACGGCGGTTTCCAGCTTGCCGTTGGCACCGCCGCTGGCGATGGAAGCGCTGACCTGGGCCTTCTGTACGCTGTCGCGCGCCTTGGCCATGTCCACTTGCTGGCGCAGGCTTTTGATCCGGCTTTCGGCCTTGGTGATGTCCTTGCGCATGCCTTCCGCATAGCCACCGAACTCGGTGGCTTGCTTATGCTCGACATCCCGCTCGTTGGTCAGGGTCGAGATGGCTTCGGCGACTTCCAGGGCGAGGTCTTCACGATTGGCCTGCAGGGCAGCCACGGCCTTGGACTCCAGGTCCTTGATCTTGGCGTCGTACTCGTTGACGCGATCAGTCGCCAGTTTGTGCTTGGCCATGATGCTCACCAGCTCACGCTTGGCGTTGGCCAGCGCGGTGTCGGCATCGCGGATTTCCTGATCGAGGATGCGCAGGGCCTGTTGGTCGACGATCGATTCGCCGACTTCGTTGGCACCGCCACGCAGCGCGGTGAACAATTTGCTCCAGATGGACTGAGTCATTGGATACTCCCGAATACTTAATTGAAGAAACGTTCGAAGGCTTCGCTGGCGCGCTGCACGTTGTCGACCAGGGTTTTCACCTCGGTGACGATATTGGTCAGGCTGGAATCGGAGCTCAATGCACCGAACATGTTGTAGACCACTTGCCCGTTAGGCATGGACTCGATGCCGATTGAGGACAGCGGGAACATTTCCCGGCTGCGCAACACCGCGTCATTGAATTTTGCGACATCGTTGATGGACTCGACATCGACCAGCACGGTGTCGACGATGATCTGCTCGCCCACCACCGCGATGTAAATCGGCAGGCCACCGAAGTCGTTCATTTCCAGCTTGATGCTGGACTCGGAGCCTTGAACCAGAGAAAGCGTAATGTCCTTGGACACCACGTCATCCAGGGCCTGAAGAGCGGTGAAGAGGCGATCGATATTCCAGTTGGTACCTGCGCTCATGAAATTCTCCGACATGAATGAGCCAGCCAGAATCGGCTGGCGAAGCTGTTTCTCCATCTGCTTGAGCAGGCTTCGGTTTTCGGGAAGCACCCAAGTCTCGTGTTTCACATAGCCGGCGGCCGCCAGGCCTGCACGCATCTGCTTCATGTAAAAGCTCGATGGCTTTTTGGCGGACGGCTTCAAGCGCTCTCCCTTGAGGCTTGCTGAATCGGTATCGGGCCCTCTAGGCGGACTCGATGGAGAGCTGCTTTCCATGGTACTGACCTCGCTGTGAAAAACTCACGCGTGAGAAAATCTACAGGCATTTTTTGCCACACTCAATAGCTCACGCGTGAGATTTTTTGACTTACTTTTTCGATCATCAAAAGGACAAATCCTGCTGACAAACCATGAATTGTCTCCTTTTAGTTGACGGTATTACCCATTCCAGCCGATTTATCCCCCAGCATCCACCCATTAATCTGTGCCCATGTTGAACGCAACGCCCAACCAACCTGAACAAAAAAGGATTCAACCATGAGCACTCCAACCTACAACCGCTTGAACAAAGACGACGCCGTAGTCCTGCTGGTCGACCACCAGACCGGCCTGATTTCCCTGGTGCAGGACTTCTCGCCCAACGAGTTCAAGAACAACGTGCTGGCCCTGGCCGACCTGGCCAAGTTCTTCAACCTGCCGACCATCCTCACCACCAGCTTCGAACAAGGCCCCAACGGCCCGCTGGTACCGGAGTTGAAAGAGATGTTCCCGGACGCGCCGTACATCGCCCGCCCCGGCCAGATCAATGCCTGGGACAACGAAGACTTCGTCAAGGCAATCAAGGCCACCGGCCGCAAGCAGATCATCATCGCCGGCGTGGTCACGGATGTATGCGTAGCGTTCCCGACCTTGTCGGCGCTGGCGGAAGGGTTTGAGGTGTTTGTGGTGACCGATGCCTCCGGCACGTTCAACACCACGGTGCAGCAGGCGGCGTGGAGCCGGATGACACAGGCCGGTGCACAGTTGATGAATTGGTTCTCGGTAGCCTGTGAGCTGCACCGCGACTGGCGCAACGATATCGAAGGCCTGGGCAATTTGTTGTCCCAGCGCATTCCTAACTATCGCAACTTGATGAATGGGTATGCGGCGCTGACGGCTCATCAGAAGTAAGTCAGCCGAGATTCGCGATAAGCCTGCCCTGAAAAGCAGGCTTTCGTTATTCAACCGAGCTTCCAACTTAAAGAACCACAGTGCACTGCTCTTCGATCAGCATGATCGCCATTTAAAGTAGCCCCCAACTGTGATTTGGGGCTGACTGTTACGCGACCTTCGTAAGCCCTTTCTGATTTTCCCCACCGTTCATCCAGCCGCTTTTTACTGCGGCAGACAAATTTCACATCACAAAAACCACAGAAAACACCGATCACCAGACTAGACCCTGAGCCGAATCCGCAGCACAATCGGCTCACCAAATGAGCCGAATAACCTCTTTATTCGGCTCACGCACCCAGGCATTCCACCATGGCTCATCCGCACTGGATCTGGCAACACGCCGACTGGCCTCACTTCCACTGGCAACCCGGTCGCCTCGCGGCTTTGCTGCGCGAATGCGGACAAGCCCAGGGCAAGTTGTTGGGCATGCTCGGCTCCGTCAGCCAGGCAGTCAGCGCACAGAATGAACTGGATGCGCTGCTGCAAAATATCCTGACGTCCTCGGCGATTGAGGGTGAGCAGTTGAATGTCGGCTCGGTGCGCTCGTCCCTGGCAAGGCGGATGGGCCTGGAAGCGATGGAAGACGGTCAGGTAAGCCGCCGCAGCGAAGGCCTCGCCGAGTTGATGATGGATGCCACTCAACAATTCACCCAGCCGTTTACCCTCGCTCGCCTATTGAACTGGCATCACTTATTGTTCCCGGTCCCGGAAGCGGGCTATGCCGCTCGAGCGCTCAATATTGGATCCTTGAGGGGAGATGAGCCGATGCAAGTGGTGTCGGGCCGGCTTGATCGGCCGACCGTGCATTTCGAGGCCCCGCCACGTCTGGGACTGGAGCAGGCACTGGCGGATTTCCTGGAGTGGTTCGAAATCAGCCGCGATCAGCCGGAACTGGACCCATTGGTACGCGCCGGCGTCGCGCACTTCTGGTTTGTCACACTGCACCCCTTCGATGACGGCAATGGTCGCCTGACACGCGCTATCACCGATTTGGCACTGGCCCAGGGTGAACACCAGGCCATCCGTTTCTATGCCATGTCAGCCAGCATCCTCGAAGACCGCACCGGCTACTACAACGCGCTGGAATCCAGCCAGAAGGCCTCCCTGGATATCACTGCCTGGCTGGAGTGGTTCCTTAAAACCCTGTTACGCAGCGTGCAGCAGGCCATGGCGCGGATTGACCGGGTGCTGGAAAGGAGTCGGTTCTGGCAGCAACACCGCGACGTCCCTTTGTCGGCTGAACAGATCAAGGTCCTCAATCGACTGCTCGACGGTGGTGAGAAGGGCTTCGAACACGGCATCAGCGCGGCGCAGTACCAGGCGGTGGCAAAGGTCTCCAAGGCGACAGCGACGCGACACCTGGCGGACCTGCTGGAAAAAAACTGCCTGGTCCGTCTCCCCGGAGGCGGCCGCAGCACGCGTTATCAGGTCAATACAGGGGGCGAGTGACACTCCACTCATTTGCCCGCTCATTTGCCCAGAATCCCCATGTCTGCTAGTGTCGCGCCGGTTTACCGTCTACCGGAATAGCCGCCATGGCCCGCAAAAAAGTTGCACTCGATTTCGAACAATCCCTCGCCGACCTGCAAACATTGGTCGAGCGTCTGGAGAACGGCGAGTTGTCGCTGGAGGACTCGCTGACGGCGTTTGAGCAAGGCATCGGCCTGACCCGTGACTGCCAGAGCGCGTTGGCGCAGGCGGAGCAGAAGGTCCAGGTATTGCTGGAGCGTGACGGAGAGTTGGCCGAAGAACCTTTCGACGCGGAACAGCCGGAATGATCGACGCGTATCAGGCCAGTAGCCAAGCCCGGGTGAATGCGGCGCTGGAGCCCTTGTTTGTTGCGCCAAGCCCGGAAATGAAGCGTCTGTATGAAGCCATGCGCTACAGCGTGATGAATGGCGGCAAGCGCGTACGCCCGTTGCTGGCGTATGCGGCCTGTGAAGCGCTGGGCGCGCCGGCCGAGCAGGCCAACGGTGCCGCCTGTGCGGTCGAGCTGATTCACGCGTATTCCCTGGTACACGACGATTTGCCGGCGATGGACGATGACGATCTGCGTCGTGGCCAGCCCACCACCCATAAAGCCTTTGATGAAGCCTATGCGATCCTCGCCGGCGACGGCTTGCAGAGCCTGGCGTTCAGCGCGTTGCTGGACCCACGCCTGAGCAGCGTCAACGCCGAGATCCGCCTGCGCATGGTCACCGCACTGGCCCTGGCTGCCGGCCCTGCGGGCATGGTGGGCGGGCAGGCGATCGACATGGGTTCGGTCAGCGTCAAGCTGGATCAAAAAGCCCTTGAGCACATGCACCGCCACAAGACCGGCGCACTGATCGAAGCCGCCGTGCACTTGGGCGCCCTGGCCAGCGGACATGCCGAAGCCACGCAATTGGCGGCCCTGCAGACCTATTCCCGGGCCATTGGCCTGGCGTTCCAGGTGCAGGACGACATTCTCGACGTGGAAAGCGATACCGCCACCCTGGGCAAACGCCAGGGCGCCGATATCGCACGGGACAAGCCGACTTATCCTGCGCTGCTCGGGCTGCAAGCCGCCAAGGCCTACGCCGTGGAACTACGCGACCAGGCGCTGGACGCCCTGCGACCTTTCGACGCGGCGGCCGAGCCGCTGCGTGACCTGGCGCGGTATATCGTCGAACGCCGCCACTGATTATGGCGGCCATTGCGGCCGCATATCGGCCAAGTTCGGCGCTCTGCGTGGGCAGTTTGCGATGCTTGAGGTAAACTGCCGCCTCTTCTATACCTATAACGATTCGCCTGATGCCCACGACGTTTCAAGAGATTCCCCGCAAGCGC